>Ga0105046_10000015_pt1 | contig 151313 bp, 96 predicted proteins | sample MAT03_FD_78385 | JGI IMG/M metagenome (GOLD analysis project Ga0105046, IMG submission 78385) | Freshwater microbial communities from Lake Fryxell liftoff mats and glacier meltwater in Antarctica - MAT-03 (megahit assembly) | ecosystem: Environmental > Aquatic > Freshwater > Ice > Liftoff... | reverse complement strand
GACCGCGATGTCGGCGTGCCCCGCCGCGCGGGCGCCGTAGTAGCGGTGGAAGCCGTCCGCCAGAAAGTGGCGGCCGTCGGGGGCTTTGAAGACATCGACCGGGGGAAGCGTGTCCCCCTCTTTGTAGGAGGCCGCGTATTGGCGGATCGTTCCCTGGCGAATGCGGGTGCGCGGGTGGACCGCCGGATCGGCGATCAGTTGGTCGAGCGGCAGCGTGGTTTGCATGTGAGAGTTCCCTGATGTTTTCTGCTCCAAATGCAGTGTAGCATAAATATCAGACTGATGTCAACTATTTGTTTAGATTGATGCAAGTTCTTATTGCTGTAGCTGTTTGGGATTAATCCGCAGCCAAACTCCGCGGCGATCGCCAAAGGCAAGACGGGTGCGGGCGCGATGCTGTTTAGCCTTTCAACCTGATTCACTTGCCAGACGAGCTGGCAGGGGTCTTGCGCAGACTCGAGTTACCCACCATTTTCCCCTTCCGCTCTATTGCGACTACGATGCTACCCAGAATCGAGACGCTCCGACTTGGGCACCCACCGCGATAGTGTCCTGCTTGCCGCGCAGATTCTCCAACCTCTACAGTCGTCATGCTCCGCGTCACCGTATTGCGGCGTGCCGCTTCGTTCCTGCTGTGCCTGCATTTCCTGGCGCGGGGCCTCAAGTCTCGGCTGCCAACTGGGAGCGGGCTCTGCTACCGACGGCGCGATCCTTACGCATGGACAATGCGGCCACAACTTTCGGCCATAAACCGCCGAGGAGAAATCTGCCTCGCGCTTGCCCGGGTGCTAAACTGAATCTGTCGGCCATTCGTGCCGCTGATTCCACCCGCCTTCCCGCTTTCGGACGACGCATGGGCTTTCTGAAACGTTTCCTTCGCAATGTCTTCCGCGATGGGCCCCAGAACCAGGGGACCAGCAGCTTCGAGCGGCTCAGCGAGGCGGACCTTGAACGCCATCTGAAGGTGGCGGCCTACGGCGATTTCACGCTGACCGGCGCGGTTCGCCCGTCGTTCGACCTGCAGGTCGTGCCGACCGAAGGCTATCGCCACGAGGTCTACCACGACGAAGAGTCGCGGACCGACGTGCCCGTGCTGATGATCGCCGCCAGCGCCGAACGGGTCTTCGACGTCTTCCTGGACCTGCTCGATCCGCTGGGGAACGAGGTCGACATCGTCCTCGAGACCAGCCATCATCGGGGCGGCGGCCATGTGGACTTGTATCGCGAGCACATGGACCTGCCGGTCTTCAAGAGCGTCGCCTGCGACTACGAAGAGATGATCAGCAACGACGGCTGCACCGGCTTGGCCGTGCTGAATCCGGCCGTTCCTCTGGAAGTGCAGTTTGACGAGCACAAGCTGCTGATTGTCTACGGGGCCGAGTTGGCCGACTTCGAGGAAGTGCTGGCCCGGCACGACATCCCCTGCCGCGAGCGGATCAAGTTCATCACCGAAGCCGAGCACGTCCACTCGTCCAGCGAGATCTTTCTGGAGCAGTTCGACGAGTTGAAGCTGCGGCTGGGAATGGACGCCCGCGGCGACCAGTACTGCTAAGGTGCCAAGTAGCAGGCACATTCCATGTGCCGTCCGCTGGTCCTCTCTTCCACTCCGACCGTGCAGGCGTTTCGCCGCCTGGAAGTGCGTTCGATCGTGCATGCCGAAAAGGTCGGACTCCGCGAGAGCCCCGGCGGACGGCATACGGAGTATGCCTGCTACTATAAATGCGCCTGCATCATCTCAAGATGTAGCCTTCCTGCTCCCCCGCCCTTAAGATGGCAGCAGGCTTTTGGGCATGGTATTCTTCCTTTTGCCTGCTGGCCTGATTCGACCTCTCTCGCCACACCATTCCACGGGCCATCCCCTAGTTCGCGCTCCGATCGCTCGCCGCGAGGCTATCCATGTTGCTTAACGACTTCGTCAACGCGGGAGTTTCCTGCGGGGTGTTGTCGGAAGCTGAGATCCACGAGCATCTGCCCGAGATCCATGGCTCGCAGGATCCTGCCCGGCTGGCAGGCGTGCTGGTCTGCGCCGGCAAGCTGACTCATTATCAGGCCGAGATGCTGCTGCGCGGCGCGGGGCAGAATCTGGTGCTGGGCAACTACACGCTGCTCGATCGCCTGGGCCAAGGTGGCATGGGGGACGTCTTCAAGGCCCGTCATCGCCGGATGGACCGGATCGTGGCCCTGAAAACGATCAGCCCCCATTTCCTGCGCGTGCCGGACGCCCTGGACCGCTTCTATCGTGAGGCGAAGGCAGCCGCCCGACTGTCGCACCCCAATGTTGTCACCGCGCACGACGCCGACGAGGCGGGCGGAGTCCACTATCTGGTGATGGAGTACGTGGAGGGGAGCGATCTGGATGCGATCGTCACCATGCACGGGGCGTTCACGCCCGAGCAAGCGATGCATGTTACGCTCGAGGCGGCCCGCGGGCTGGACTTCGCCCACTCCAAGGGAGTCGTGCACCGCGACATCAAACCGGCCAATATCATGTTCACGCTCGAAGGAGCGGTGAAGATCCTGGATATGGGTCTGGCCCGCATCGATCAGACCGAAGGGGAACGATTCACCCGCAGCAACTGCGGTTTCGGCTCCATCGACTACATGCCCCCCGAACAGGCCGATAGCGCCCGAAATGCCGATCATCGCTCGGACATCTACTCGCTGGGCTGCACGCTTTTTAAGCTGGCCACGGGGCAGGTGATCTATCAGAGCACCAGCGTGCTGAAGACGATGGCTGCCCATCGCGACGCGCCGATCCCGCCCCTGACGGTCTCGCACCGTCATGCCGACAAGCTGGCACATCTCTATCAGCGGATGGTGGCCAAGCTGCCCGAGGACCGCCCGCAGACCATGTCGGCGGTGATCGCCGAATTGGCGCCGCTGGTGGGGCCGGTCGATTTGAGCCCGCTGATGGTGGCCGTCCGCTCGATGCACGATCGGCCGTCGTGGCTGGTCGATCCCGAAGCCAAGACCATCCGCCCTGGTGCGCCGGTGACGCCGATGCCTGGTGCGCCGGTTGGCAGTGGCTCTTCCGGCAAGAAGGACAGCGGCCCGCCAAGCGTGTCGGCCAACGCTTCGACGGTTTCGCCGGTAGGGCGATCGCCCTCCAGTCTGGCCTGGAAGACGCAGCCGTCCCCTTCGCGTGTCGACGACGACGAGATGTCGTTGGCTCCTTCGTCCTCGTCAGGTTCCACGTTCTCTCCCGCCCGGGCTGGGGCCACGATTCCGCTGACGTCCAGCGAGTCGATCTCGCCGGTGGCAGTGCAGGCGATTCCCGCCGGAGCCGTGCCGACTGCGGGCGTCGACTGGCTGGATGACGTTGTCACCGAGTCTCGCGCGGTCGATCCGCGCCGCAAGAAGGCCAAGCCGATGGATCAGAATCTGATCCTGATCGGCGGCGGGGTGGGGCTGACCGGCTTTGTGCTTCTGTTGCTTATGATGTGGGCCTTCTCGGGCCCGGATACGACCGAGAAGCAAGTCGCGTCGAATGACGGGAAAGACGTTAAACAGGTCGCGCAGCCACCGGTGATTCCTGCGACCAATCCCATTCTGCACATCGCGCCGCCGACGCCCCCCAGCGCGGTCGATACAGGCAAGACGTCGACACCGACTCCTGCGGTTGATCCTCCCCAAAAACCGGAGATCGTGTTCCCGGTTGACCCGACAACGACGAAGCAGGAGACGCCCGTCGAGCCCGCGAAGACGGTTCCTGAGAAAACCACGCCGGAGAAGTTGCCCGCCCAGCGACCCACGATCGATCTGCTGAAAGCGATCGACTTGAAGGACGACGCGATCGGCAAGCCATGGGAACGGCAGACCGGCGGATTGCTGGCTCGCCCCACCGTGGCGCCGGGCATGCATCCGCCGGCGCAGTCGGTCTTCGGGATTCAACTGCCCGTGACTGTGACGCCTGAGTACCGCCTGCGGATGGTCGTGGAACACCTGGCCGGATATCCCGGGCCTTTTATTATCGCGTTTCCCCATGGTCGCGAATGGCGGCTGCTCGTGATCGACGATCTGCCTCCGCCTGAACCCCCAGCCGGCTTTCCCAAGGGGCCTCCGGGCGGACCCAATGGTCCGCCGCGCAAGGGACCTCCCAAAGGCAAGCTCCCACCGGGAGGGGGTGGAGAACCGCCGCCGCGTCTGCGCGAAACCCCCGACATCGTGGCCAAACCGGGCACCAAGCTGTCGCTCGAGTTTCATGTCCGCGACAACGGACAGACGATTGAGTGCAACGACGAGCGGCTGAGTGCCGCCGTAGCCGACTCACCCCCGCTGCGCGAGATGACGGACCTGGCTACGAAGAAGACGGTGCTGCTGTTGTCGCTGGGCAACTACCGGATTACGGAACTGGAGTGGGAAGGCCCGTAGGGAGGCGTCTTTCTCGCCAGGTATGCGAGGAGGTTGAGCCACTTGATGACGGTCGCGCTGGGCCACAGAAGTTGACACGGAAGGAAACCCGATGCGTGGAGATGTCGTCTATCGCGTTTACGGCAGGCACGAAGGCCGCGAGAAGGATGCTTACTTCGGGGCTTTCCGAACTGTCTCTTTGGCTGACGCAGAAACCGTCCGACTTAGCTCTGGGATGTACGGGCAAAACTGGGCCGAGCAGTACCACAACCGTGGATTCGTCGTTCGGGAAGCCGTTGTGGAATCGGATTTCGAGATACCCCCGTGCCCCAAGCCCCGCGACCGCTACTACGTCCAGGAGACGTCAGTTGAAAGTGGAGCGAACACGATCGCCGGTACTCTGGTTGAAGTCTTCCGCCGCGCCGACGGCGGCGGTGAACCGACAAAGGTAGGTGAGTACAAGCGGGACTATGACCTACTGCAAACATTCGAGCCGTTCCGCCAGGGAGGACGCGAGTTCGCGTTGATCTCGCCGCAGTATACCGGGACATCGGTACTGGACCTTGCGACCGGTCGAGTGATCGCGGCCGAGCCAGACTCTTCCAGTGGGTTTTGCCCTGTCGGATTCTACGTTCCGGACTGGTGGGATCTGCACGAAGGGTCAATCATCCCCGGCAGCGAGTATTGGGACGCGGACTTCGAATGGCCCTCCGGCGAGATCGGGTTTGTGTGGGGCTGTTGCTGGGGCGACGATAGTTCATGGAAAGTTCAGCTTCTTGACCTGACCAGAATTCAGTCCGGAATCATTTTGCGAGAGGAGCGATTCGGATATGTGGAACTTGCGATAGACGGCTACCAGAGCCCGTGCATCGAGCCGGAAGTCGCCGCGCCCCCGCGAGACGCTGCTCCGCCGCCGTTCATCCAGATCAGACGACGCAAAGGGAAGACGAATGTCACCTTCGCGGTTGAAATGGAATTCGATCTTGCCTCAGGCAAGTCTGCGGAATGGCAACGTCAGCAAATCGCGAACCTGGAGTAGACAACGGACAGACGATCGAGTGCAACGACGAGCGACTGTCAGCCACGGGGGCCGATTCACCCCCGCTGCGCGAGATGACGGACCTGGCGACCAAGAAGACCGTGCTGCTGTTGTCGCTGGGCAACTACCGGATTACGGAACTGGAGTGGGAAGCGGGTCCGTAGCGCGCTTTGTAGCCATCAGATCCCAACCGGCCAGCACCAGCGCCATCGCTCCATAGGCCGTCGCCAGATAGATCGGCGTCTGCCCTGCCATCGCTCCCTCGGGCAATCCATCCGGCAGGCTCAGCGGGTTGATCAGTACTCCGCCTTTGGCCGGCGAGTGAATCACGCCAAACAGGCTGCAAACTCCGGCAATGGCGAAGAACGTGGCTGATAGCCGCAGCCGGCGGTCGATGATGGCCGCCAGGCCGCTCGACCAAAGCAGGCCCGTGAGGATGAACGAGCCTCCGCCCGACAGGATTTGCAGCGTCTGCAACTGCCGGGCGAGATGCCCATTCTTGGTTTCAAAATCGGCCAGCGACATCATCAATGTCCCTAGAATCTGATCCGTGTAGATCGTGATCAGATAGGCCAGGGCCGGCATGCAGGCGATGGCCACGGCCGGATAGTGATCCTGCTTGGTGGCGTGGTAGCTCTGCGAGGTGATCTCGAGCCCGATGAAGACCAGCACCGGATAGATGGCCGGCTGCGGGATCCACTGGAAGAGATAACCGAAGTAGCCCAACATTCCTGCGCCGCCGATGAAGAGCGCGGTGGCCAGCACATAGGCCGAACGGCCCCCCATCGCCTTGTAGGCCGGGTGGCCGATGTAGGGAGTCGTTTGAATGACGCCGCCGCACAGTCCCGCGGCGATGGTGGCCAGCCCTTCCACGGCGATCACCTGACCCGTGTGATATTCATCGCCAGCCGCCGCGGCGCTCTCGGTGCAGTCGATGCCGCCGACGACTGTGGCCAGCGCAAAGGGAATCACAATCGGCAAGTAGGCCAGCGACTCGCGATAGACATCCCACCAAGGAACCGACAGGTCCGGCAGTAGCAGACCGAGATGCGGCGTGAAGGTCGATGTCGGACCTTCCGACCCCAGCGTCCCCGTGACGTGCATCAGCACATGAATCGTCCCACCCACGGCCAACGCCGCCAGCGCGCCGGGGATGCGGTACGGCAGTTCGATCCGCGCCACCAGGGTCGTCAGCACAATGGCCAAGGACACAAAGCCGACCACGGGTGAGCTGGCGATTTCCAAGAGTGGCATGAAGGCGATCAGCACCAAGGCCACCGCGGCCAGCGAGCCCAACAGCCCGGCACGAGGCAAGGCCCGTCGCACATAGCCCGAGACGAGCGAGCAAGCGATCTTGAAGACTCCGCTGGTGATGATCGAGCACATCCCGATCTTCCAGCAATAGTCCAGCGCTTCTTCAATCGGCAGCCCGCGGTCCCGGTAGGCCACGCCAAAGGCGGGTCCCAAGACAAACAGAATCATGCCGAACAGGCTGGGAGTATCGATCCCCAGCGGCATCGCGGTCACATCTTCCCTGCCCGTTCGGCGGATCAGGCGCAGGGCGATGAAGAAGAAGATCAGGTCCCCGACTAAAACTCCCAGGGCCGTACCCGGTATCATTTTCCGTATGACGAAGTCCTGGACCTGCGTAGAACCTGAAATATTTGCAGACATCCCACAGACAATCGGCAACAGGCTGACCGCGAGCACCAAATTGGCGATATTGTCTAACATCAAGCCAAAAAAGGCGTTAACGTCGCCAAGGCCGGCCCAAGTGGGTCGTTTCACGGTGCTCTCCTAAGAAAGGCGCGCCAGTTGCATTACAAGGGTTGTTCGATGCGAGCTATGCAAAACCTGTCAAATCGGCAGGGACCCTAAAATAGTCGCAATCGACTCAACTCGTTGCTAAATTTAAGGAACTGGGACGTAAGGATACGCACACATCTCACAGGGCTCCAGCGCAAACTGCGCGAACCCCTTTCCAGAACAGGACGTAGTACCATTAAGACCATGACCCAACCAACCGCCCGACTCCGACGAGTCTCGCCGCCCGATCACCTGGCTGCGATGACTGACGAAGCCCTCTTGCTGCGCTATCGCGAGCACGAAGACCGGGCGGCTTTCGAAGAACTTGTGGGCCGTTACGAGCGCGAACTGTACAGCTATCTGCGCCGCTACATCGGCGAGGATTCGCTGGCCGAGGACGCGTTTCAAGCGACCTTTTTGCAGCTCCATTTGAAGTGCCAGCAGTTTGAAGCCGGCGCGCGTCTGCGCCCCTGGCTTTACACGATTGCCACGCACCAGGCGATCGATGCGCTCCGCAAGAACAAGCGGCATCGCATGGTGAGCCTGGACCGACAGACCTCCACCGGCGACGAGGACCCTTCGGCCCTGGTCGACGTGCTGGCGGGCCCCGACAACGGTCCGCAAGGCCAGATGCAAATGGCCGAGCGCCGCGACTGGGTCCGTGCCGCGGTGGCCGACCTGCCGGAACATCTGCGCAGCGTCGTGGTGATGGTCTACAACCAAGGACTCAAATACCGTGAAGTGGCCGATGTCTTGAAGCTCCCGGTGGGAACCATCAAGAGCCGGCTGCACACGGCTATCCAGAAGCTCCACGAGTCTCTGAGCCGGAACGACCAGGCCCGCGACGATCACTGATCGTCGCGGTCAGTTCGTCCAGCAAGCAGCCTCGTTCATGAGCGACGATACCCCTAAAGTGTAGTTTCCATGCGTGAGCTCTTGATTGGTTATCTGCTCGACGCGCTCGACTCTCCGGAGCGGGCGCGAGTCGAGCGGCTTCTGGCGGCCGATCCCGCCCTGCGTGCCGAGCTGGCCGAGTTGAAGGCTACGCTTAAGCCGCTCGACGAGGATCCGGAGCATCTGGAACCTCCGCCCGAGCTGGCAGCTCGCACCTGCGAGAGCCTGTGGCGGCTGACGGAAGTGTTGCCCCGCGAGCCTGCCGAAGTGACGCCCGCCGGAATAACATCGGGCAGTTGCCGCTTCTCGGCAGGCGATTCCCCGGTCCGATCGGGCTGGCGGTTTCACGATGTGGCTGTGGCGGTGGGCATCTGCGTGGCTTCGGCCTTGCTCATCTTTCCGGCCCTCGATCATAGCCGCACCTCGGCCCAGATCGCGGGATGTGCCAATAACCTGCGGCAACTGGGGCTGGCTTTGGCCAGCTACAGCGACTTTCAAGGGGGCTCGCTCCCCAGCGTCTCCTCGCAGGGGAACCTGGCCGGCGCCGGTGTCTATGCCCCTACGCTGGTCAGCACCGGCTATCTGAACGAGCCCCGCCGGGTGGTCTGCCCAGGCAGCGCGCTGGCGGCTGACAACACGTTCACGGTCCCCACACTTGAGAAGCTGCAGAAGGCCAGCCGCGAAGAGCTGGAGCAGCTCCGCTCGCAGATGGGGGGCTCCTATGGCTACACCCTTGGCTACTTCAAGAATGGCCGCCATCAGCAGCCGCGCAATCTGCAGCGCGACAACTTCCCCGTGGTCGCCGATGCCCCCAGCCTGCACTTGCCCGGCCTGCAAAGCGCCAATCACACAGGCCGCGGGCAGAACGTGCTCTTCGAGTCGGGCCGTGTGGCCTTCTGGAAGACGCCGCGTCCTTCAGAGACGACCGATGGGCTCTTCACCAACGAAGAGGGCTACATCGAGGCCGGAACCTGCGACAGCGACTCCGTGATCGGCGGCAGCACCTCGGTGCCGATCCGCGACGGCGACGGCTTCTAGGGAGCAGGGTGCAGCGGCCCGGGAGAGAGTGCAAGGTGTTGGGTGCCAGGTGTTGGGTGTTGGGCCGCCAGCGCCGGAATCGATTGCCGAACTAGCATCCTCCTACGAGTCGTGTCGAGCTTCGTGGAAGTCTTTGCCCCGACAGCCTAACACCTAGCACCTCGTTCGCCGCCTTGAGTCGGGGCGTTGGCGACACTCTCAGCAATCCGCTACGATGAGCGTTCCGCCCTGTGCGACCGGTTCCGCCAGGGAGATTTTGCATCCACTCATCGCTTCGCGATGAATTCGTTGTCTGAGTTCGTCCTCTCAATCCCTGGCGGCTGGCATGAGTTCACCTGATCCTTCCAACTCCTATGGGCGTCCTCACGAAGTCGTGGTAGCCGGCCTCCAGAAGGTCCTGGATATCTCGAGGCAGTTGGCCGTGACCGCCAACCTGGATGTACTACTGGGAGACATCGAACGGGCCGCGCTCGAGGTGTTGGACTGCGAGCGGGCCACAGTCTGCATCTACGACAAAGAGCGCGACGAACTCTTCAGTTGCGTCGCCACCCGGTCGGAAGAGATCCGCTTTCCCGCTGGCCAGGGGATCGCAGGCGAGGTCTTTCGGACCGGCAAGATCAGCAACGTGCCCGATGCCTATGCCGAGCCGCGCTTCAATCGCGGGGTCGACGCCAAGACCGGCTTCCGCACTCGCAACCTGCTCACTTGCCCGTTGTTCGGCCACAATCAAGAAATCCTGGGCGTGCTGCAGGCGCTCAATCGCAAGAATGGTGCTTTCGACAGTTGGGACGAAACCCTGATCCGCACGCTTAGCGCTCAGTGCGGCGTGGCCTTTCAGCGGCACTTCCTCATCCAGGAACATCTGGAAAAACAGCGACTGGAGCGCGATCTGAGCATCGCTCAATCGATCCAGATGGCGCTACTGCCGACCAAGGCGCCCAAGGTTGCTGGATTCGAAATCGCGGGATGGAACCAGCCGGCCGAAGAGACCGGCGGAGACTTCTTCGACTATCGCATGCTCGACGATGGCCGGGTGCTCGTGATCATTGCCGACGTCACCGGTCACGGGATGGGCCCCGCCTTGGTGGCCGCCGAGTGCCACGCGCTGATGCGGGCCACGTTCTCATTTCAGAGCAACGTCGAGATCGGGCTGACGCACGTCAACACGCTCCTTTCCGAGCATCTGCCCGAAGACCGCTTCGTCACGGCGCTGGTCGGCATCTTGAAGCCCGAGACCGGCGAGATGATCTACACCTCGGCAGGTCAGGGGCCGATTTTGTTCTACAAACGGTCCGCCGATCGCTTCGACATCTTCGCCGGTCATGGGCCGCCGCTGGGGGTGATGTCGTTTTTGCCCTACGACGAGTCGAGCAAGCTGCAGTTCGAGCCGGGCGATATGCTCGTCCTGATGACCGACGGCTTCTTCGAATGGGAAAGTGCCGATCGAAAGGTGTTGGGGATCGAGGGGTTCAGCAGCTTGCTGCGTAAATACCGCGATTTGCCGCCGGCCCAGATCATCGAACGGATGTACGAAGAGCTGATGCAATTCGTAACCGGCACGAAACAGCTCGACGATCTGACGGCAGTGATCGTGAAGCGGGTCTAGCCTGCAGCTGCTTCAGCTCAAATCCGTAGCGCGACACTGCTTCTCCTCGTCGAGTGGTTGTGGGTAATCGAGGGCACGGGCGACGTCGCCCCAGGCGAGTTCTCGATAACGAGCTTGAGCCATAAGGACGCGCGTGCCGCGAGCAACGGTAACTTGCCAAAGGTCCTCGGCCTTAAGACGGACCTCTTCACAGATCCAGCCCGCCGAGGAAAGCGAATTAAATAGGTCTTCGATATTCATGCTGGATGGTTTTGCAAGGCCCGTGCCAGGGGACCTCGTTGCCGGCCGAATTGCGAGCGATTCAGCTGACAGCAACACGGGTTACGACGAGCGGATTCGAGCAGCATCTTGACGAAGTCAAGAGTTCGTCATGAGCTACGGTTGGTCGACAGGCGACCAATTCAGGGTTTCTTGTCGGGGCCGTCGCGGCATGAGTGAATCCCCCTTACCGCTTAGAACGCACCATTGGGTCTGGACGGCGCTGTTATTCCTGGCGGTTTTCGTCCCCTTGGCCGCGACGATCAACGACCCGGGCGAGATCTGGGACGAGCCCGTCTATCTGATGGCCGTCGAGAAGGCCCTGAGCTGGTTCGGGGAGCTGTTCTCAGCCACAGGCGATCCCTTCTCGCGCGAGAGCCTTCACGAGCACTGGGTCTACGGGCGGTTCGGCATCGTGTTTCATCCCCCCGGTGGCGGCTACCCGGCAATGCTCACCCATGCGTTCTGCAACGCGTGGTGCAGCCCGCGCACTTCAGCCCGATGGGCCACGGCACTGCAACTGGCCGGCGCCGCGGCGCTAGCCTTCCACTTTCTCTCGCGGCGCATCGGGCGGGCGGGCGGGTTGTTCGCAGCGTTCGCGCTGGTCACGATGCCTCGCGTATTCGGCGAAGGACATTTGTTCGCGACCGACGTACCGGCCATGTTCTGGTGGGCGCTCTCGGCGATCCTTTTCTGGAAATCGCTGGAGCAAGGGACCTGGAAGGTGCGTGTCGGCTTTGCCCTGGCGCTGGCCTATGCCTTTCTGGTGAAGCCCACGGCGGTGATGGTGCTGCTGCCCATCGCCGCCTGGAGCGCCATCGCCTGGGCCTGGAGTCTGCGGTCGCCGGAAGGCCGGCCGGAACAGCTTCGCGAGGCCTTCCGCGGGCTGGGGCTCGCGGCCGGGCTTGGCGCGCCCCTCGTGGTCGCCGGGATCGTCATGCTGTTTCTCGCCGGAGGGATGCAGAGCGCGACGGAACGAACCATCATCGATTCGATGAACGAGCAGTTCGCAGGAAGCGACCTCTCGCGCGAGCAGAAGGAAACGCTGATCCGCAGCGAGATGGTTCGCTGGCTGGCCAGCGTGGACCTGCTGGAAGCAGGCGCCGAAAGCCCCGCCGGCGGTGCGGGCCTGATTCTCTTTCCCGCGGTTCTGTGGGTGCTTCGCGCCCTCTGGATTCGAAGCAAGCGTGCCCCGGCGGCCATTCGCTACGGCGGCAACTTGATGGAGTCGTTGTTGGCTGCACTCGCCTGGTCTCCGGCCTTTGTGTGGATTCTGGGCCCTTGCTGGTGGACCGACACGCTGATCCGCATGGCCCACTATCTATCGCTCAATTTTCAGCGACAGGGTGCGCTGCCCGATATCGAAATCGTCTACTGGGGACAGAAGTACGTGTACACGCTCCCTTGGCATAACGGCTGGGTGATGTTGGCAATCACGCTCCCCCTCGGCACGCTGGCGATGTTCGTCGGGGGGGGCATCGTGGCAGCGCTGGGCAAGACACCCAACGAGCCTTCTTTGGGGCGATTCCTGCTGATCAATGCCCTGACGCTGCCCGTGCTAAGGATGCTGGGCGTGCCCGCACACGACGGGGTCCGCCTGATGATGCCGACGATGTTCTTTATCGCGGCGCTGGCGGGGATCGGCTTCGCGTGGATCGCTGCCCGCTGCGCAGCGTTGCCTCGCCCGCGTCAGTGGGCCGTGCTGATCCCTATGGCCGCACTGCTGTTGGCGCCAGGTGTTTATGGCATTGCCTGGTCGCATCCGTACGAGCTGTCTTACTACAACGCCATGGTGGGTGAACTCGCAGGAGCGCAGCGACACGGCTTTGAAGTGACCTACTGGTACGATCCCGTGAATCGTGCGGCGCTGGAGCGTATTCGCGAAACGCTTCCGGCCGGTTCCACGCTGCAGCATCATCAGCATGTCGACGTTTTTTCCGATTGGGAAGCGGAAGTCCTGGGGCCCAAGGTTCGCACCACCGCTCAAGCTCCCGCCGCGCAAACCTACGTCGGACTGCTCACACACGGCTCCAAGTCGAACCCGACGATGCGACTGATGTGGGGAATGAAGCCCGAACTGGTCGCCGCCCGTCTGCAAGACGTGCCCCTCTATTCGGTCTACGCGCCGGAAACTGTGGCACGCGCTACGGCGCTGACCATGCTGATCCGGGCCAGCAGCGAGCAAACCGCGCCGTCAGGGCCGGCGATGACACCCGCCGGGTACTCGCGCGACGTGATCGCGCTGGCGCGCGAGCAGGGCGACGTGCTGCGCGAAGCGGCCAGGCTGTTGGGCCAGGCGATTGCTGAACCACAGCCCAAAGCGGCGGAGACACTGACCAAGTCGCTCGACGCCGCTTCGCCGGAAGTCCGCCGCGCGATGCAAACGATCCTGGGCCAGCGTCTGGAGCGGTTCACCAGCTTTCGCCAGTTCCTCTCGCCCCACCTGGCGGCATTTCCCCAGGCCATGGAAGAAGCAGCCGCGATTCTGGTGGCACGCCCTGACATGGTGACCCGCCTGGTCACCGCGGGCTATTACCCGCCGGACAAGGAGATTGCGCCCTACCTGGATGCCGAAGTTGCGATCGATCAGCGCGTAAAATAGCAGGCACACGGAGAGGCTGTGATCTTTTCAACGGCGAGGGAGCAAACGCCAGCAGTTCCGGAACTGAGCGGCAGGGCGCTAGCCGCCGGTAGTACACGGTTCGAGCATCCCTTGGACATTCGTTCTCATCGGCGGCGGGCTAGACGTCCAACGCGCAAGCGATTGGAAAACGAAACCTGGGGCCACCGGCGGCTAGCGCCGTGCCGCTCAGTTTGCGTCGCTGACGGTTGAAGAGCCTCCGGGCGGACGGCACACGGAGTGTGCCTGCTACTTTACGCGCTTGCACCTGCAGAAATCACCGTCTCGATCCCGCCCTACTTCCCCTTCGGCGGTGGCAGCTCTCCTGGTCCAAACAGCGTCGCCCCGGGCGGCTCATCATCCTTGCCGCGTTTCTCTTTATCCATCGCCGGTGGCAGCATCTCGATTTCGCTCTTGGGAAACGGCCCCTCGGGCGGACAGTTCGCCAGGAACTCGAACTGGCTGGCGTCCACTGGTCCCGGATCAATCCAGCGTCCCTGGTCGTCAATCTTCAAGGTTCCCATGTCGCGATCCAACACCATCCGTGTCACTTCGTAGTTGATCCACACGCTCAAGAAGTCGTTCTGCACCTGCAGCAAGTCCGACAGGGCCGACAGTAAATCGCGGGCGGTGGTGCTGGTGAATCGCTGCGGCGTCTGGCCGGGCTGTGCCGGCGGCGGCGGCTGCAGCACCTTCTCGCGCGACAGATCGACCTGCGTAATGGCGGTCTCGATCGCCGCCCGGCGCAACTCAAAGTTCACGCGGTTGCGCTGAATGGTTCGCAACTCGGTCCGCAGTCCAAGGCTTACTCCGTCCTCGAAGGCCATGTAGCCGCGGCGAGCCCGCTGGTAGTCGATCAGCGTCTGGCGATAGTTGTTCCGCTCGGCCAGCCGTGTCAGCGGGGCGTCCCACTCCAAACCCAACCGCAGGTTGCCCGTCTTGCCGCGGAAGCCGAACAGCTCGTTGCTGCGCGTGGTGATGTCGCCATCGGCCACAATGTTCAGGCCGGCTTCCAGGTCGTTGGCGTTGAATTCAATCAGCCGCCAGCTATCGACCAACGACGCCCGGGCGTTCATCCAATCCAGTCGACTCCGACTGGCAATCGCCAAGGCCTGCGGCGCAGTAAGGTTGATGGGCACCAGATCGACAGACTCCATGCGGGCCCGAGCCTGTTCGAGCAGCAGCTCTTGAAGCTGCGCCGAGAGGTCTGCCGTCAGGGAGACGAGCATCTTGATGGTCACAGCCGGCCCCGCGGTGGGCGCGCCGGCCGAAACCCGCGCGATCGAGCCGTTGGTGATATGGATGCGGTTCACCACGTCGGCCAGACGCCGCTTCAGGGCGGCGATCCGCTGATCGAACACCTGCCGGTCGAAGGGGCGGATGTCGAACTCGCCGCTGGTGAACTCTTGGCGCTTGGCCAGTTCCTCCAACGTCTTGCGGCGCTGCTCCAGGCTCTTGTCGAGCGCGGCAAAGTCTTCGTCCACCCGCTTCATGTGGGCGTCGATCCGCTTGCGGATGTTGGCCAGTTCCTGCAGCTCGACTTCCAGAAGGTTCACCTGCGGGTTCCGTTCCTGCGCCCGCAGATCGATCTGACTCATGTCCAGGTCGATCTGCAATTGGGCCAGGTCGGGGTCGATCAACTGGAACGGGCGGAGCGCCTTCTCATCCAGTTTCACTTCCAAATGCGGTGGCAGTCCAAGCGTGATCTTGTAGGCGTCCAGGGCATCTTGATAGGCCACGCGGCTGGTCAGCAGCACGCTCTGGGCGTTGTAGAGCGCCTGTCGGGCCTGGTCGACCTGGAACTTGTCGATGCCCGACAGCTCGAGCTGCGTCAGACTGGCGCGGAGCGAGGCGACGTTGGCCTCCTGATTGTGAATCTGCTGCAGGTCCTGCAAGCGTCCCCAGAAGCCACCGGCCTGGCCGGCACCGGCTCCTCCCGTGGCATTCCCCAAGCCGCCGGTATTCCCCACCACGTTGCCGACCTGGCCAAAGCCCCCCGAGCCGACGCCCGAGAAGCCGTCGAAGCCCGAACCGCCCAGCAGACCGCCTCGGCGTGAGGGGCCCTGTCCGGCGTTCACGCCGGTGGCGATCTCCGTCACAAAGCCTTGCTGATAGCGCTCCATCTGTCGGGCGTTGGAGAGCAGCGTCCGCTCGGCGACCGTCAACCGCTCCAGCACCCGCGCCCGCGAGAACCCCCGCAGCAAGGGCTGAAACAGGCTGAAGTCCAGCAAAGTGAAGGCGTTGTAGTCATTCTGCCCCGAGACTTGCCAGGTGATCGAGTTGGCCAGGTTCACGACCAGCGTGCCGCCGTTGGCAAACAGCTTCTGCATCTGCAGATCGGTCGTGTTGTTCCACGTTGTCTGCGATCCCGCGCCCGTATCGCTTCCGTTCAGCAGGACGTTGGTCGCGTTGCCGCCAAAGAACTGCGCGTCGAAGCGGAACCGCTCAAACGTCACGTCCAGGGCCGACAGGTACAGGTCTTCTAGTTCGTTCTGATAGTTGCGCGAATTAAGCCGCGCCGCCTGTGTCGCTCCCACCAGGTCGAGAACCAGCTTCCCGTCTTCATCGTAGGGAAGGAAAGCCTCCCAGTCCGGGCTGGCCACAAACGGGGTCGACCCATTGCGGTGCCAGCCTCGGAAACCGTGCTTGCCATCGACCCAGTGCATGTATTTATGCGAAACCGGGTCGTCGGGGGGCATCGGCGGGCGGTCGGGATTATTCGGATCAAAAAACCTCGCCCGACGGTCCGGCTGCACCGTAAAGGTGTCTGTGGGACTGGTCGGAAGATAGCGCGGCTCGTCGTTCACCAGCCCATAGACCTGTTTGTCGGCCTGCAGACGGTAATAGGAGCGGGTGCATCCGCTCAGCAGTACGAGAACGAGCAGGGCGAGCGCCGAGAATTCAGGGCGAAGCGACGAAGGGAGGCAAAATTTGACGCCTCGGTTCGGATGCGCGTGTATAGTGGTTTGAGGGACATCGTGGATTGGAGCGATGCGCGAAGGCAGCGACCCTGGGTCGGCTGCGGCACGCCGGCTGAATCTTCGCGATGAGTAACGATTTACGATCATGATGTGCAAGCAATGCCGAGAGGTACATCCACCTTGTGGAATGATCCTCATTTCGACGATTTCAAGGCTTCAGCTTGATAAGATGTGCCGGTTATGCCGACTTTTCAGGCATCAGCAGGCTCTGACGCGGCAAAATGCGGAGTTTGCACAAGGTGCGAGATAGTTTTCTTGACTGGATCTCCAGCTCGAAATACGATCGAATTTACGACTGAAATGATAGCTCTGCGCACCGGGTGCGCGGATCTGGCTGCCTTCCAAGACACGACGTTCCAAGACACTGTGCGCTCGAAACGACGCATTGCCGACTAAAGCTGTAAGCCTAGTGGGCCTGTATCGTTCGCCTCGCGGGAACAAGACATGACGATTCTGAGCAAGATTCTGTGCGGCTTCCTTCTGCTGGCTGCGATTCCGTTCTTCTATCTGGGAGCACGGGCGCTCAAGACCCACCAGAACTACCGGCAGCGGTATGTGAAGTTCGAGAAGGACGTCGAGGACGCCAAGAACAAGCAGCTCGAATTGAAAGAGGGGGGCAAGGATCTGGCCGTCGACCTGGGCATTCGCCAGGCCAAAGCCGAACTGCACCGCCTGCTCGCGGTCCGCGGCCGAGTCTGGACCGGCTGCGTCCCCAGCCAGCCCAACGATAAGGGCGTGGTCAACGTGACCATCAAGGCCCCCAATCCGCACATGATTCCCGCCCCGCAGGCCGGCAAAGCCGCCAGCTTCATCCTGTACGTGTTCGAAGAGAAAAGTGCCAAAGACAACGGACGCTACATCGGCGAGTTCCGGGTCGTAAAGGTCGAAGACGACAAGTCGAACACCATCACCATTGAGCCCGCCCTGCCGTTGAACGAAGCTCGTGCCGAAGAGAACGCCGAGTTCCTGGCCTTGCTGAAGGACAGCGCTGACGAAACCAAGGGCAACACGTGGATCATGCACGACGTGATGCCGATCGACTCGCACGATGCTTTTGCCAACGTAACCGACTGGGAAGGTCTGGTCCCCGCCGAAGTGGCTGACCAGTACAAGCGCAGCGGCACGCCGGCCCAGCAGGATGACCCCGCGGAAATGGTCGTGGACGAAGGGGGCGAAAAGAAGTATCGCCGACCCCTGCGTGACTACGGCGTCCTGTTCCGCGAGTTTGACCGCCTGTACACCTTGTTCCGCGATCAGCTCGACGGCTACACCCGCGACAACGCGCTGGTCGAAAAGGCCCTGGCCGATCAGGAGACCGAGGAGGTCGCCTTCTTCGACAAACAGATCGAAGAGGCCAAGGCCGAGCTGAAGCGGGCCACCGACGAGAAAGACGCCGCTGTTGCACACGAAGCCGCCGTAGCCAAGGAGCTGGAACGTCTCTCGGGCGAAGTCACCGTCCACTTCGAGAAGATCCAGAAGTTGGGCAAAGAGCTGGCCGAGATGCAGCTCAAGGCGATCGAATCCGCCGAGAAGCGCGTGAAGGCCGAAACCGCCCAGGTGAAGTAGGCTAAACGGCCGACTCCCTGATCCATTCACAAAAAAAGCCCAGCCAATCGGCTGGGCTTTTGCATTTTCTGGTGCAGTTACTTCTGCGGTTCGTCCTTGGCTGTTTTCCCCTTCTTGGGCAACGGCTTCTTGCCGGGCTCGGGCTTCTTGGGATCCGCCTTGCCCGCGGGCCCTTTCTTGGCGGGCAACTTGGCAAGTTGGTCCGCGAACTTCCGATCCCATTGGGTCTGCACTTCGGCGTTTCGCCCGTGCATGGTTTCGCGATCGTACAGGGCCTGCTCGGCTCGCATTTCAGACAACTGCACTTCGAAGTCGCGATTCAAAATGACCAGCATCTTGTCGCGCGCTTCAATCTCGGTGGCTCCGACCCCCTGATAGGCGCCGTCGACGACCTGCTTGTTCAGCTTTTCGCGCGTTCGCCGAGCATGAATCTCGGTGATGTCGAAGTGCCCCTGCTCGTGCAACAGCAGACCGGCATCCTCGGGCTTGGCGATCCACGACGTCTCGCCCGTCAGCACGGCGTAACAATCGGCTTCGGTGGCCTTGACCTGAAACTGGCGGGCAACGTTCTCGAAGCGATACTGGTAGCTGAACTTCATCTGCGTAAAAGTCGCAGCATGCAGCGGACCGCCGGTCGACGCAATCGGCAGCGTCGCCGGGGCAGCCATCTTGAAATCCGCGGGGGTCAAAGGCCCGTCCGCATAGCGGCGTTCGGCAGGCGGATTCTGCGCCTGAATCGCCGCCAGACCCAACGTGAAAGAGGCCAAGAGAATGAAGATCCGCAGGATCGTCCGTCGCATGCCTCTCTCCCCGTGGTTTTATTTCGCCTCGCGGCTGGTGATCTGAATCAGATGATACCCGAACTGCGTCTTGACGGGACCATGCACCTTGCCGATCTCCTGGCTGAAGACCACGCGGTCAAACTCAGGGGCCATCTGGCCGCGGCCGAACTCGCCCAGGTCTCCGCCTTGCTGGCTCGACGGACACTTCGAGTGCAATCGCGCCACTTGGGCGAAGTCCGCCCCGCCGTCGATTTCGCTTTTGAGCTGCGCGCACTCGGCCTCGGTCGGAACCAGCACGTGCCGCGCCGTGGCCGTGAGTCGCGTTCCGTACGGCAGAATGTTCCCGTCATCGTGGGGACGACTTGCAACCGCCGGCGACGAGGGCTTCTGGAACATCTCCCACATCTTACAACCGCCGGCCGTGGCGATCATCGCCAGCATTGCCAGCACGTAAAAGGGCCGTTTCATGCGCGCATCTCCCGTCTTGCTTCCGTGGACCATGGAATGCGGCCTTATAGTCGAAGCGGTTCAAAATCAAAACGCCGGTTTTGCATGTCTGGCCCCTCAGACCGATCACTTGCCCAGGAAGTGGTGCAGCACGATTCCGGCCGAAACCGCCACGTTCAGGGAATCGGTCTCCCATGCCATGGGGATGGTGATCCGTCGATCGCACAGGGCTACGATCTCCGGCGATAACCCGTGCCCTTCGTTTCCGAAGACGAGCGCCAGCTTTTCGGGGCGGCGCGCGTCGCGAAGGATTTCGGCCGACTCGTCGAGCACGGTGGCCGCCAACTGAACTCCAGCGGCACGCAGTCGAGCCAGATCGCCCGACAGATCCTGCGAGACGACGAACGGCAGTTTGAGCGCCGTCCCCATCGAGACCCGCAGCACACGCCGCGAAAGGGGATCGGCGGCCCCAGGGCCCAGCAGCATTCCCGAGGCGCCCAGGGCCGCGGCCACTCGGAACAGGCTTCCCAGATTCTCGGGGTCGTGCAGATCAGGGCAAATCACAAGGGTCGTCCCCTGTCCCTGACAGAGTGATTCCACTGCGGCCCCGGGCAGTCGTCGACCGCAAGCCAGAACCCCGCGATGAAAGTTGAAGCCGACCAGGGATTCCACCCAGGCATCGGGAATCACCAGCACGGGCGTTTCGGCAGGCAACTTGGCGGCGATCGCTGCGGATTGAAGGAACGCGTCCGCGTCCCCCTCGGAAACCAACAGCGAGATCACGGGAAAGTCACTGGCAACCAACCGTTCGGCCAGTCTGGCCCCTTCGACCACAAACTGCTCGGCCCAGCGTGTCTGATTGGTCCGCTTCAGATGGCGGTACGGATCCAACCGACGGTCATCAATTTCTCGGACCGAGAAACGGGGCACTATTTCCACTCCAGCCCGTTGGCCACCGCCTGACCGAATTTCTCGAAGTCCTGAATGTTCGCCGGGACCGAACGGGTCTCGACATCGTAGCGGTGGCCCCCCTTGATCAACGTGATGATCACCCGCTCAACCAGGATCTCTTCGATCACTGCTTTGCGGATATAGAAGACGCCTGTCGCATTGGGCAGCTTGATGGGGCGAAAGTCTTGCCCGATCGTAGCCTTCTTCACCTCGTTCAGCAGCTCCGCCTGACGCGCCTCGGCGTAGCTCGCCGCGTTCTCCTCTGTCAGGTCGGCCGGCTCCGGAGAATCGTAGCCCGTCACGATGACCTGCGGGAACGGGCTCTTGTCGCTCAACGCGTACTTGGCGAGGTAGTTCTTGCCGCGCGGTTGCAGACGCCAGCCCTCCGGACCGCGAACGCTTAGCCGCCCCTCATCCAGTCCTTCCAAGGCCTCACCGAGCGCGGGCAATTTGTCCGCAGTGACAACCAGTGTGCCCGTTGAAGCCTGCTTCGTTTCCGACTTCTTGTCGTCTCCTTTTTTCGACACCGGCGGAGGAGAACCCGAACATCCCACCGCAGCGAGCAGGAAAGCAAAAAGCAGAATCGAAACAGCAAATCGGTTCATGGCAATCTCGCGGGGAGGGGAGGGGCCTGAGGAGGGACAACGCCGGCCACCGGGTTCGATGTTAGGTCAGAATCGCCCAAGTCGTCAATGGACCGTCACCTAGCGAAACGGGCTCCCCTGCGGGCCATAGCCCGGTTTCGACAACTCCATCTACCGGGGGGTATCGAATGAACGATTTGAACGATTTAATTTGGCTGTTAAACGTTCAATGCCTGATCGGTAGATGTTTTGAACGATTTTAACGATTAAGTTCAACCGAAGGAGCTTCCCATGTCGACGAGCACCGCGCGAGACCGCAAGAAGAGAACTTCCTCGACCCGCGGGAGCTCAAGCTCGCCTCGTCCAGCTCGCCGGGGAGATCGGCCCGCGCCGCGCCGCACGGGCCCCGAACTGGAGACCCGGGCCAAGTCGCTGCTCGATCTCAAGATCGAGTACATTCCCAACGCCGCCTTCGCCGAGCGCGCCTCGGCGGCAGCGATCTGCGCCGAAATGGCCCTGGAGCATCGCCCCTTGCCGGTCGACGCGCCCCGTCCTCGCCAGGGGCTTCCGGCCTATCTGGCCAGCCTCTACGAGACCACGCTCCTCTCCAAAGACGACGAAGCGCGGCTCTTTCGCCGGATGAATTTTTGCAAGTATCGCGCCGAGGAGCTCCGACTGAAGCTGACCAAGGCGATCAGCATCGAAGTGATGGACGAGATGCAGCAATTGCTGGCTGACGCCGAAGCGGTGCGCAACGAGCTGATTCGCTCGAACCTACGGTTGGTCGTGTCCCTGGCGCGACAGGCCTCGGATCGCGAGATCTCCTTCGACGACCTGGTGAGCGAAGGCAACCTGACCTTGATGCGGGCGGTGGAAAAGTTCGACTACGCCCGCGGCTTTCGCTTCAGCACCTACGCCACTTGGGCGGTGCGGCGAGCGTTCTATCATTTGATGGATTCCGAGCGGCGTCGTGCGTCGCGCGCCTGGTCGGGGCCCGAAACCGTGAATGAAGTTCCGGACGAGCAGAGTCTGCCCGGCGGTTTGCCGGCCGTCCCCTCGCTGGCGGCGTTGGCCTCTCTCGAGCAGATCCTGGAAGGGCTCAACGAACGGGAACGCTCGGTGATCGACCTGCGTTTTGGCCTGGTGACCGGCCAGAAGCGGACGCTTCGCGAGATTGGATCCGAGTTGGGCGTGAGCAAGGAACGTGCCCGGCAGATCGAGATCCGAGCGCTCAGCAAGCTGCGCGGACTGGCCGATTCCGTGAAACTGGAAATGCCAGACGCCTGATGGGCTGTCTCAGACGTGTGGTGACCTCTTGCGATTCGACGTGGCAGGTGAGCGGCAAGGCGCCAGCCGCAGGTAGCCCGGGTGACAATGCCAATTCACCGATCGAAAAAAGCCTGATCCGCGTGAGACACGACACTAAATAGCCTCTGATTCGCTCCGCGCACGTATTCTCATTCGCACAGCGACTTGAGCGTGGCGGCATCTTCCGTCTTCTTTCGCCGAGCCTGGATTGCCTCATCCAGGCGGGCCAGCACGTGCCGCACGCGGCAGGGCTTTACCAGATAGTCGAAGGCCCCGTCGCGCATCGCGGCCACGGCATCCCCCACCTCGGTCGCCGACGAGATCAGAATCACGGGCACATCGCTTTGCCGGGCCTGTGCCACCCGCAGGCACTCCAGTCCGGTCGCGCCCGGCATGTTCAGATCAAACAGGCAGGCCGCCAGATCTGGACGAAAGCGGTCAATCGCCTGACGTCCATCGGCGGCGACAATTACCTCGTAGCCCGCCTTCTGCAGTTGCCGTTCCAAGGTTCGGCGCGTCACCGCGTCGTCGTCGGCAATCAGCACCTTCCCGCCGGTCTTGCTGGTGGGGAGCGTGTCGACGTGGGTCATCGTGGGCTTCGCCAAAGCGGCCAGCGCGCCCCGCACCGCAGCTGCATTCGGATAGCGATCGCGCGGGTACTTCGACATCATCCGGGCCAGGATGCGGGCCAGGTCGTCCCCCACGTCCGCACGGACCGATTGAATCGGCATCACCTGCCCCGCCTGATGGGCCAGCAGGACTTCGCGTGCCGACTCTCCCGCAAATGGAGGCCGACCGGTCAGCAGGTAGTAAAGCGTGCAGCCCAGACTGTAGATATCGGCCCGGGCATCGACGTGGGCGCTATCCAACGCCTGTTCGGGGGCCATGTAGTCGGGCGTGCCGACCATTCCCAGATCGGTGGTGGTCTCGCCCCGGCGATTTACCAGGCCTAGTCCCATATCCAGGATCTTCACGGTCCCGTCTTTATCGAGCATCAGGTTGGCCGGCTTGATATCGCGATGGATCAGCCCTCGCTCGTTGGCATGCGAAAGGCCGTCGGCTGCCTGGCGGATGTACTCGGCCGCCACGTTGCAGGGGAGAGGACCTCCCAGCCGAACAACGTCTTCCAGCGTGCTCCCTTCGATGTACTCCATCACCAGGTAGTGGCGGGCCCCTTCGTTGTTAAAGTCGTAGGCCCGCACCACGTGGGGATGATCCAGGGCGGCAATCAACTCCGACTCGCGGAAAAAGAGCCGCAGCCGCTCGGGGCAGGTGAGCATGTTCGGCGGCATGATCTTGATGGCCGCCCGGCGTCGCATGCGGGTGTGTTCGGCCAGATAGACGACGCCCATGCCCCCTTTGCCGATTCGCGACAGCAGCTTGTACAGCCCCAGGAAGAAACCTTCCGGGTGTCCTTTCAGCAGACGCCCGGCCTGCCAGCTTGTCAGCACCTTCGCCTTGACCAGCCATTGGGCCAGGCCTTGGGCGTCGAGTTCCGGGTGACGCTGGATCTTCTCCTGAACCGATTGCAGCGGAGCCGGATCGACCAGGGCGCTAGTTCGCAACAAAGCGAACAATTCTTGGGCTTTCACTGGGGGTTGATGACCTTCAACACGCACCGACTTGGTGCCGCTGGCCGGAGTATCGAGCCGCGGCGAACCGACGGGCAACGTCGGACTGGTCGGATCGTTGAACATTTGAAATCCCTCTTCCGCCTGATGTGACGCGAAACAAGATGTGAGACCCTTGTGGGTCAGGCCTTTGCGTTCAGGCCGATTCCTACAGAAGCAATCGCCATGCCCGGAGATGTGAAAGGGCGAAATTGCAGGAATCTACCTCGATTGTACGCAAGAACTCGCTAGAAGAAACGAGAAATCGTGCCATTCGCGCGCCGAAGCTCGGTCGGCGATTCTCACGAATGTGAATGCCCGTCGCGCTCCTGCGAAAGTCCATCAGAGTCGCTTCGCGACCAGCCGACTTGAGAACCTGTCCTTACGAAACGGGGGAATCGGGTATACTCTCCGTAGCTTTGTTTTGGCTCCGTTTGCCGCCATGCCATCCGCTCTCCTTCGAGGCCTCCCATGCCGAAATCCTTCCGGCTGAACAGTTTGGCGATCCTGGTATGCGGCATGGGGCTGACCCTTTCAGCGGCCATCGCTTGGGCCCAGTCGCCCAAGGACTACGAGATCCTTCGCAATAAGATGGTCGATGACGAGATTGTGGCCGCCGGCGTGAAAGACGTGCGGGTCATCAAGTCCATGCGAACCACGCTGCGGCACGAGTTCATGCCATTGACCCAGCGGAAGTTCGCCTACTTCGACATGGGCGTGGCGATCGGCGAAGGGCAAACGATTTCGTCCCCTTTTACGGTGGCCTACATGACCGAGCAGCTCGATCCTCAGCCGACCGACAAGGTCCTGGAGATCGGCACCGGCAGCGGCTACCAGGCGGCCGTCCTCAGCCCCCTGGTTCAAGATGTCTACACGATCGAGATCGTGGCCGTACTGGGGCGCCGCGCCAAGGAAACGCTCGAGCGATTGAGGTACAAGAACGTCCACCCGCTGATCGGCGACGGCTACAAAGGCTGGCCCGAGCACGCCCCGTTCGACAAGATCATTGTCACTTGCTCGCCCGAGAACGTCCCCCAGCCGCTGGTCGACCAGTTGAAAGAAGGGGGCCGGATCATCGTGCCACTGGGCGAGCGGTATCAGCAGGTGCTGTATCGCTTCATCAAGAAGGACGGCAAGCTGGAGCGAGAAGCCTTGCTGCCGACGCTCTTCGTCCCCATGACCGGCGCGGCCGAGGACCTTCGCAAAGTGCTGCCTGATCCGCTGAAGCCGACGATCGCGAACGGCAGTTTCGAGGAATCGACCAAGGCGCCCGGTATTCCCGATGGTTGGTATTACGTCCGGCAAGCGGAAATCGTGGCCGACGAGAAGTCTCCCGCCGGCAAGAAGTACCTGCACTTCACCAACGCCAACCCCGGCGTGGAAGCCCGCGCCTTGCAGGCCTTCCCCGTCGATGGCCGCAAGGTGAAGGGGCTGGATGTCTCGCTACGGGTCAAAGTGAAAGGGGTGCGGGCGGGCCAGACGCAAGATCAACGCCCGGCGCTGCACGTGACCTTCTACGACGAGAACCGCGCCATCGCGGGTTCGGACTGGATCGGCCCCTGGGAGTTGGACTCGCCCGACTGGCTGGACCAAAAGCGGACGCTCACCGTGCCGATCAAAGCCCGCGAGGCGATCTTGCGCATCGGGCTGCTGGGAGCCACGGGCGAGGCGAGCTTCGATGCGTTGGAGCTGAAAGCTACTGAGAAGTAGGCGATGCCTATGCGGAATTCGCCAACACCATCTCCAAGTAGCTGCGGCGTTCGGGGCTCGGCAATCCGAGCGCCAATGCCAACGAGGCAATGGCCGCTTGCGCAGCCGGCAGCTCATCCTGCTCGGCGCAGGTCTCAATCTCCACAAAGGTCCCCGCTCGATCGACCTGATCCAGGGCGGCTTCAATCTCGTGTCCCTGCCAGGTGAAATGCCCCGGCGTGCGCGTCTTTCGTACTTCGGCCACCGCGCGGAACCCCAGCGACTCCAGCATGTCGGACCATTGCGCTAACCCCTCCGCACCGGCCGAGAGGGGCAACTCGAGTTCTTTGCGGGTCTTGGTGGCCTTGTCGATCTTCGGCCCCTTGTAGGTGATGCGGTTCTCGTCGCCGATCCGCCGCAGGCGCAGCGCTTCGTCCGTCTGAGCGAAGTCGCGGGCCGGATGCGCGTAGTAGCGGTCGACTTGTTCGATCGGCGGACTGAACTGCGCACCCAGTTCGACAAGTCGCGCCCGAATCTGCGCTAAATTCGGCGCGGGATACTTGTTCTCAACTTCAAAGCTCATCGAGCGGCTTTCAGCAGAGGGATCTACGCAGGATTTATCTCCAACCGGTCCTCGGCAATATACCGCAAGATGTCTCGGACGGAGATGACCCCAGAAATACGCCCCTCGTCCAGGATCGGCACATGCCGGTAGCCTCCCAGGTCCATGCGATGCACCGCGAAGGCGATCTTGTCGTCGATCTCCAATGCCTCGGGCCGGGTCGACATAAAGAACGAGATCGGCTGGTTGAGGTAGCTGCGGAACTCGGCCCCCAGCCGCTTCACCGCGTCGCGCTCGGTAAAGATCCCCAGCAGATGCCCGTGCTCGGCGATCAACACGCAGCCGATGCGCCGCGTCACCAGCAGATCGAGCACATGCGAAACGGGCGTCCGCGGTCCGACGCAGACCGGCAGCGACGGATCGAGCGCCCGAATCGGATCGCGCAGCAGGCTGCGCTCGACGAACGAGCGGTGCTTCTTGGCACTGAGCGGCTGATGGCACTCAGCGCAAGTGTCTTCGCCCGCCAGATTGTCGCAGCCGCATTGAGCGCAGAGCGTCATCGAAAACTCCCAGGGCTAGTTCACGGTCCACGTATCTCCCTGATGAAACAGCTTCTCCAAATCGCCGGCGCCTTTCTTCTGAGCCTGCGCCAGCTGGTCGTTCAACTGCGCGTCGTAGATCGGCCTTTCGACGGAACGGAACACGCCGATGGGCTCCGGAAAATTCGGGTGCTTCATCCGGCTGAGCAGGTAGGCCAGCGAGGGCTCGATCGCTTTCTCATCATGGAACAGCAGATCGTCCTCTTTGATTCCCTTACCCAGCTCCACGATCTCGGGGTTCATCACATTCAGCCGGATTCCCTTGTCGCGGTTCTTGCCAAAGATCAACGGCTTGCCATGTTCCAATTCGATGGTCGTGTCGGCCTTGGTCGTCTTGTCGGTCGCATAGTCGAACGCGCCGTCGTTGAACACGTTGCAGTTCTGATAGACCTCGACAAACGCCGTTCCCTTGTGCTCGGCCGCCCGCTTGAGGGTCGCCTCCAGATGTTTGATATGCACATCGATCGAGCGGGCGACAAACGTGGCTTCGCAACCGATGGCGATCGACAGCGGACGCAGCGGGTTGTCGATCGAACCCATCGGCGTGCTGGCCGTCTTCTGCCCGAGCGGAGTCGTGGGCGAGTATTGCCCCTTGGTCAGCCCGTAGATCTGGTTGTTGAACAGGACGATCTTCAGATCGACGTTCCGCCGGATGGCATGCATCAGGTGGTTCCCGCCGATCGACAGCCCGTCTCCGTCGCCGGTGATGACCCAGACCATCAGATCGGGGCGAGAGGCCTTCAATCCGGTGGCCACCGCCGGGGCTCGCCCGTGAATCGAGTGGATGCCGTAGGTGTTCATGTAATACGGAAAGCGGCTCGAGCAGCCGATGCCCGAGACGAAGACGATCTTCTCGCGCGGGATGCCCAGTGTCGGCATTACCTTTTTCATCTGGGCCAGAATCGAATAGTCGCCGCAGGCGGGGCACCATCGGATGTCCTGGTCGCTGGCGAAATCGGCCGGCTTCAACACCGGCAAGGTGGGTGCAATGCTCATGAGAGAGGCTCGCTTCTTGATTCCAAGGAAGAGGATTGTCTCAAGACTGTACGGAACGCCAATAGTGGCGTTCCGCGAATGAGGAAGTGCATTCCATACTGGGATTCTCGTCGGAGGATGGTATCTATCGTGGCGCCCGGAACGCCGCAGAGGGCGTTCCCTACAGATTTCGTTGCTACGTCAGCATGCTCTGGATCTTGGCCACGATCTCGCTCACCACGAATGGCTTGCCTTGGACCTTGTTCAATCCCACGGCGTCGACCAGGAAGTTCCCTCGGATCAACAACCGCAGTTGGCCGCAGTTCAGTTCGGGAATCAGCACTTGCTTGTAGGCCGACAGCACCTCGCCCAGGTTCGACTGAAACGGAAACATGTACCGCAGATGGGCGTGAGCCACCGAGTACCCCAACCGCTGGGCATGTCGCACGGCCGTAGCCACAGCGCCATAGGTCCCGCCCCAGCTCAAGACCAGCAGTTCCCCCTCGCTTGGCCCTTCAACCTCGAGCAGCGGGATGTCCATGGCGATGCCTTGAATCTTGGCCGCCCGGAGCTTGACCATCGCCTCGTGATTCTCGGGATCGTAGTTCACGTTGCCGGTGATGTTCTGCTTCTCGAGCCCGCCGATGCGGTGCTCGAGGCCCGGCGTCCCCGGAATCGCCCAAGGCCGGGCGTTGCGCTCGTCGCGGGCGTAGGGCATAAAGGTCTCGCCCGCGGCCGGTGGGCCCGGATGCTTGATCTCGATCGGTGTCCAACTCTTCGGATCGGGAATCTTCCACGGCTCCGAACCGTTGGCCAGGTAGCCGTCGGAAAGGATCATCACCGGCGTCATATAGCGCGTCGCGATCCGCCAGGCTTCCTGCGCGATCTCGAAGCAATCCGTCGGGCTTTGCGGGGCGATGACCGGCAGCGGACACTCTCCGTTGCGGCCGCAAATGGCCTGCAGCAGATCGGCCTGCTCGGTCTTGGTCGGCAAGCCGGTGCTTGGACCACCGCGTTGAATGTTGATGACCAGCAGGGGGATCTCGGTCATCACGGCCAGCCCCATCCCTTCTCCCTTCAGGGCGATGCCTGGGCCACTGGAAGTCGTGACTCCCATCGAACCGCCAAAGGCGGCGCCGATGGCCGACGTGATGGCAGCGATTTCGTCCTCGGCTTGAAAGGTCCGCACGCCGAAGTTCTTGTGCTTCGACAACTCGTGCAGAATCGAACTGGCCGGCGTGATGGGATAGCTCCCCAGGAAAATGTCGGCGCCGCTCCGCTTCGAAGCAGCGATCAGGCCCCAGGCCATCGCCTCGTTGCCGGTGATGCTGCGATAGGTCCCCGGGGGGAGCTTGGCCTTCTCGACACGGAACTGGCTGATGAAAGAGTCGGTGATATCCCCGTAGTTGTAGCCCGCCCGCAAGGCCCGGGTGTTGGCCTCGGCGATCGAGGCTTTCTTCGAGAACTTGTCTTGAATGTAGCGCAGCGTGGGATCGAGCGGCCGTCCATAGAGCCAGAAGACCAGCCCCATGGCATAGAAGTTCCGGCAGCGGTCCGATTCCTTCTGGCCCAGCCCCAAGCCTTCGACCGCCAGACGATTCAGCCGGGTCATTTCGACCGAGAAGAGCTGGTACTTCGACAGGCTGCCGTCTTCCAGCGGGTTGGTCTCGTAGCCCGCCTGCTTCAGGGCCTTCTTGTCGAAGGCATCCTTGTCGACGATCAGAATTCCGCCGGGAATCAGGTCGGCCAGGTTGGTGACCAGCGCGGCCGGATTCATCGCCACCAGCGAGTCGACCGTGTCCCCTGGGGTGAAGATGTCGGTATTGGCAAAGTGGATCTGAAATCCACTGACGCCGGCCTTGGTCCCCCGCGGAGCGCGGATCTCGGCGGGAAAGTCGGGGAACGTGGCGATGTCGTTCCCGACCAGGGCGGAAGTGTTGGACAACTGCATGCCGGCCAATTGCATGCCGTCGCCCGAGTCGCCACAGAATCGCACTACTGCAGATGCAAGTTCAACGACAGGCTTGGTAGCCGGACTGATAGTAGCCATCGTAGGCATGGACTCCTGAATCGGAGGCCGCGCCGGACCGGGAGAGGATCCCACCGACTGGTCCACCACGGGGCCAAGGCGGCTTGAGATCGGAGGACTCGGCCTCGCGACATCCGACAACGAGAAAAGCGTGCCGCCCCCACCGGGCGGGTCGCGCCGACGAAGTGAAAAAACGCCGTACGCTTGCCGAGCGCGCCATGGGAATTCCGTTTGCTTGGGCAGTGATTCGATTCATTCGACGCTCGGAGTTCATCCAAGAGCTTTCAAGAGAAGTGTCCTGTTTGTGATTTATTGCGGTGCAAGCATCTCAAGTAGCAGGCACACTCCGTGTGCCGTCCGCCTTATTGTGGTGCAGGCGTCCCGCCTGCCTGAAGCGTTTCCGACATTCCAGCAGGCGGGACGCCTGCACCACAAAAGATCACAGTCTCTCCGTGTGACTGCTACTTCACGCGCCTCCACTCCAAGGATCCCAGCCTCGTTCCTTCACGCGCCGTCTCGTTCGAGACAGACCGCTTGAGGGACCGGGGGCAGGTTGTAAACCGTTTTCGGAAAACACTCGACCAGATAGTGCAGCAAGTCGGACACCTTGAGCATGCCCAAAGGACGTCCCTGAGGATCGACCACAGGCAACCGCCGGAAACCGCCCGCCGACATCCGCTTCACCGCGGCAGCGACCGTTTCGCCTTCGAACACGGTCACCGCGGGAGAGATCATCACGTCGCGAACCGGGCGATCGAGCGGACCGTTGTTCGCCATGACGCGCAGCGCATCGCGCTCGGTGAAAATGCCGACCACACGCCCGGATTCGCAGATGACGACACTGCCGTCATCTTGCGTGCGAAGGCGCTCGAACACTTCCCGAAGGGACAGATCCGCAGGCACCGCCTGCACCGGATGAGGGTGGGCGTGCATCACCGTGTCGGTGTTCAGATTCAGTTCGACGTCCACGAAGCGCCTCGCACTTGCTGGGACGACCGCTTGGATCTTCTTGCAGAAGCAATCCTGCTAGCAACAAGGGACGCGAAGGGTGGCGAAACTCCCCATGAGAGGGTGAAGACCCATACAGAAGGGGGGCACGCCGCGTTTTAGCAGAAGCGCTGCTGATGCCAGATCCGGATATGCCAATTCTAACAATCCAATCTCCAGAGTAAAACATTCCTCAGGATTCGTGGAACCTTTTCAGGACTCGAAGCGACTGAATGCCGTTCCACCCGCCTTCAGGGGAAGGGTGCAAGCTTTCCATGCGCAGCACGCTTGCATCACAACTTCATGACAAATAACAATTTAGCGCCGCAAGATCGGATTCGATGCGGCAACAACTAGGAAAGCCGAACGGGCACGCCGCCCCAGCCAACTTTCCTCCCGCCTTCAGAAGTCCCTCCAGGAGAATCGCTATGAAGTCCCGCCTTTGGTTTCGATCGGTCCCCACCGCAGCCTGCGCCTTGGCGTTGAGCATGCCTGTTGTTTTGGCCGAGGACCCTTCGGTTCCCAAGCCTGCCGAGCAGGGAGGGACCGCCACGGCTCCGGCGATTCTCCCCAGCACTTCGCCGCAACAGGCGCCGCTTCCGGCTGAGATCCTGGAAAAATGGACTCGCGACCTGGACAGCGACAATTTCGATACCCGGCAGGACGCGACCCGCAAGCTGTCGAATGCCGGCAAGCAGGCCATTCCGGCCGTGACCAAGGCAGCCGAAGGGGACAGCCTGGAAGCCACCACCCGTGCCGTTGATGTGCTGAAGAAGCTCTATCAGTCGAGCGACAAGGAAACGAAGGACACGGCGCAGAAGGCGCTGGAGGGACTGTCGAAGAGCTCGAACAAGTCCGCGGCCCGCAAGGCCGTGGCGGCTCTTGAGCCCGAAAAGCCGGCCGGCCAGGATCCCAACAATCCCAACGGGGTCATCATTCAAGGCATCGGCGGCAACATCCAGATCGTGCCAGGCGCCCGCATCGCGCGCATGCAGGTCCAGAACAACAACGGCAACAAGTCGATCGAGGTCGAGGAAGACGGCAAGAAGATCAAGATTACGGATGACAAAGAGGGGATCGCCGTCACGGTGACGGAGAAGGTCGACGGCAAGGAGAAGACTTCGAGCTACAAAGCAAAAGACGCCGAAGAGCTGAAGAAAAATCATCCCGAGGGGCATAAGCTCTGGGAGAAATACGCCAAGAACGGCAACGGCGCCGTGATCGGCAACATTCAGATCCAGGTCGGCGGTGGCGGTGGCTTCCTGCCGGTCCCCGTTCAGGCCCGCAACTTGCCGGCCCGTATCGTCCGTCCCGAAGGGATGATCAAGATCGGCAAGATCGTGAAAGAGGCCCAGCAGGAGATCGAAGAGGCCAGCCGCGAATTGCGAAAGCAGGCCGAGCAGGGCAAGATCGATACGGAGTCGATGAACAAAGCGATTGGCCGAATCGAAGCCGCCACCAAGCGGATCAGCGACGCCCACAAGCGCTTCGCCGAAGACGACACTGCCGATCGAGCCGAAAAGGCCGACGGCGAGTAATCGCAATTTTGCGGTGCAGGCGTCCCGCCTGCCTGCATCTGGAACAATTCGCATCCAGTCGACCCCGCCGGCATCTCGCCGGCGGGGTCGGTTCGTTTCGAAGGCCCTCGGTCAAACTTCGTAGACCGTCGCGCGGGCCGAACGTAAGATACAGGCCTCATTTTCGCGAGGCGCTGTGAGATTTCCATGAATCGTCTTCTTGCTGCCGTTGCGGCCCTATTCATCATCGCGGCGGCATGGGCCGTTTCCAGTGCGCCGCAGACCGTCGGCCCGTTGAGGATCGACGTCCGCGAGAAGAACCCCTGGAACCACCTGGAACTGAAGAACCGACCCGCGAACTTTCAGTTCGTCATCGTCAGCGATCGGACCGGCGGACATCGCCCCGGAGTCTTCGAAGACGCGGTGTCGCGGATCAATCTGCTGCAGCCCGAGTTCGTGATGTCGGTGGGGGATCTGGTCGAAGGGGGCATCACCGACCGCGGCCGGCTCGACGAGCAGTGGCAGGAGTTCAACGGCTTCATCAAGAAGCTCGAGATGCCCTTTTTCTATGTGCCGGGCAATCACGACCTCTCGAACAAAGCCATGATTCCGGTTTGGCAGGAGCAGTTCGATCGCACCTACTACCACTTCGTCTATCACGACGTGCTGTTCATCGCCCTGAACACTGAGGATCCGCCCGGCCATTCGGTCGCCATCTCGGACAAGGCAAACAACGTCATTCAGGTGGTCAAGCCCGGCAAGATCGGCGACGAGCAGTTGCTGTGGCTCAATCAGGTTCTCAAGCAGAACGCCGGCGTTCGCTGGACCATCATTTTCATGCACAAGCCAATGTGGGCCTATGGCGATAAGACCAACTGGGCCGATGTCGAGGCCTTGCTGGGAGATCGCAAGCGGACGGTCTTCGCGGGGCACGAGCATCGTTACCATCGCGTGAAAGTAGGCGAGCACGAGTACTATACCCTGGCCACCACCGGCGGCGCCAGCGGACTGCGCGGCCCGGCTGCCGGCGAGTTCGATCACCTGGCCTGGGTCACCATGACGACCGACGGGCCTTTGTTGGCCAACCTGATGCTCGAGGGCATCTGGACCAACGATCCCGTGGCCGAAGCGCCGCTGCGTGCTGCGGATCTCGAAACCCGTGATGAGATGCTGGCCAGATTCGCCGCCGAAAAGGCCGCCAAGAAAGCTGCCGACGACAAAGCCAAAGCGAAGAAGGCCGAGGAAAAAGCCGCCCAGAACCAGCTCCAGAAGAACTGAACCGATGATGAAAAGCGGCGCCCCCCTGCTTGTTGCGGCGATCGTCCTGAGTCCCTCTTTCCTGCGGGCGGCCGATGAATCCGTCTGGACCGTCGAGGAGATGCTCCAGGCCAAGCCCGTCAGCGATCCGGCTGTCTCGGCCGACGGCACGCGCGTGGCCTTTGTCGTCGCGTCCCCCGTGATGACGGGCGAGAAGAGTGAATGGCTCTCGCACATTCACCTCGCCTCGGCCGATGGATCGGCCAGCGAACAACTGACGCGCGGCGAACAGTCATGCACCTCCCCCGCATTCAGTCCCGACGGCAATTGGCTCGTCTTTCTCTCGTCTCGTGGTGGCAAAGAGAAGAAGGGGGGGCTATGGCGGATCCGCACCGATGGTGGCGAGGCCGAGCCGCTGAGTGACGAGAAAGGTTCCATCACCGCCTTTCAGTGGTCTCCCGACGGCAAGCAGATCGCCTTTCTGATGGTCGATCCCAAGACCGACGACGAAGAGAAAGCCGAGAAGGAGAAACGGGACGCGATTGTGGTCGATCGCGACTACAAGTTCTCGCGGCTCTACGTGATGCCCGTCGACGTCGAAGGAAAAAACGGAAAGCGCAAAAGCAAGCGGCTGACCGACGGCGCCCGGCACCTCTCCGGCGAGCGCTCGTTCGACTGGTCCCCCGACAACGCTGCGATCGCGTTCTCGCACACGCCGACACCTTTGGCCGATGACTGGCCCAAAGCGGACCTTTCGCTGGTCGATGTCGCGAGCGGCAAAATTAGTTCGCTCGCGGCAACCCGCGCGGCCGAAGCTCGCCCCTCCTTCTCGCCCGATGGCAGCCTGATTGCGTACACCGTCAGCGATGATCCGCCCACCTGGGCGGGCACCTCGCACGTGCATCTGATCAAACCGACCGGCGAGCTGGTGAAGAAGCTGGCGGCCACCCATGACGAGAAGCCCTCGATCATCGGCTGGACCGCCGATGGCAAGCGGGTGTTGATTTCCGAGAGCTACCGCACCGTCACCCGGCTGTGGGCGTTGCCGATCGACGGCACGTTCGCCGTCGACATTTCCCCCGCCGACCTGCTGGTCACCGGGCCGGCCATCAACCGTAAGGCTTCGCGGGTGGCCTTTGTTTCCGAGAAGCCGGACCGCGCCGCCGAGGTCTTCGTAAGCGGGTTTCCGGCCTTTCTACCCAAGCAGATCTCAAAGTGCCAGGACCTGCCCAAGAAGCCCTTAGGCAAGACCGAAGTCATCACCTGGAAATCAAGCGAAGGCCGCGAGGTGGAAGGACTGCTCACCTATCCCGTGAATTACAATCCGGAGAGTAAAGTCCCGCTGCTGGTCGTCGTGCACGGCGGGCCGGCCGGCGTCTTTACCGCGGGCTGCACAGCCAGCCGCTCCCCTTATCCGATCGCGGTCTTCGCCTCGCGCGGTTACGCGGTGCTGCGCTGCAACGTGCGCGGCTCGAGCGGCTATGGCCGTGACTTTCGCTACGCCAACTACCAGGACTGGGGCGGGGGAGACTACCGCGACATCATGTCCGGAGTCGACTCCCTTATCGCTCACGGCATTGCCGACCCCGAGCGAATGGGCGTGATGGGCTGGAGCTATGGCGGCTACATGACAAGTTGGATCATCACTCAGACGAACCGTTTTAAAGCAGCCTCGGTCGGCGCCGGGGTCACCAACCTGATGTCCTTCACCGGCACGGCCGACATTCCCAGTTTCCTGCCCGACTACTTCGGCGGAGACCTGTGGGACCAGTTCGATCGCTGGCGCGCGCGATCGGCCATGTTCCATATCAAGCAAGTCACCACCCCGACGCTGGTGCAGCATGGCGACAAAGACGCGCGGGTTCCGCTTTCCCAAGGGCAAGAACTCTACCAGGCCTTGAAGCGGCGCGGCGTGCCGACCGAAATGATCATCTATCCGCGGCAGCCCCACTCGATCGGCGAGCCGCAGTTGCAGCTCGACGCCATGCGGCGCAATCTCGACTGGTTCGAGAAGCACCTGGGCAAGGGCTGATCGTCGCGGAGCTGATTCTCGCGGATACGGACGGTTCAATTCAACGTGGGGTGCTGATTCACCAGCAACCAGTAGCAGCCTAGATTTCGGGCCGTTTCACTGAACTGATCGAAGTCGACCGGTTTGACGATATAGCTGTTTACGCCCAACCTGGTGCCAGGTTCGACGAGATGCTTTGTAAGCACCTGACGACCCAACCGCGAGAATGCGAGCAAATCGTCGATCAGCTGCCCCATTTGAATCGTATTGGACGAACTTCAGATAGTTCTTGATTCGCAGTTTCGAGTTGAGCCGTTCAATCCGCGATTGAAACCTTGACTAGTGATGCACCGGCGCGGCGTCTGTGCCGGGCATTGGCAACGGACTCGAAGCAGGCAATGTGTAGCGGTTTTCGACCGCGGTTCGGATCATTTTCCGGCTATCCGCGGGCGAAACCTTGCCCATCTTCTCGACCGTCTCGGCTTCCATGGCCAGCTCTTCGTCTTTGATGCACGCCCGGAACCACTTGGAGTAGTCCTGCTGCTTCAAGTGGAAGGTCCAGGTGCCGTCGTCCACGCCGTCGGCCAGTTGCACAAAGCTCATCAGATTCTGGGCACGCAGATTCAGCTTTCCCTTGGCGCCGCGGAAGAAGAAGCTGCGGTCGGGCGGAAGCTCCCCTTCGGCGTACTTGCGAGTGTGCCGCCGACGCTCGATCTTGCTCGGCGCCACTTTGATTCGCATTGGGGGATCGCCGGTCTCGCGACGCCAGAGCATCACTTCGCCTGATTCCAGCATCACGGGCTTCATGGTCGGGGCCCGACCGCCAGCCGCCTTGCAGAACTGCTTGATCGTTGTCTCGGGATTGGCGCCCACGGCGATCACCGTCCCCACGTTTTCCATCGCCGAAGGGATGACTTGGTCGGCATGCACCGTGATAAAGATCGCCCGGTTCAATTCACCGGGGAAGGTGATCGCGCCCGGTTCCCACGAAGCGGGGAGCAGGTGATGGGCCTCGTCGATGACCAGCCAGTGAGGGCGGCCGGTGCGGGCACGCATTTCTTGCAGGCGCGGCAACAGGCCGAGGAAGAACGGCGGCCGATCGGTCACCGGCATGCCGATCAAGTTCACCACGACGTTCTGCGCAGGATGAGCCAGACCTTCCAAGACTTCTTCCACGGTGGGACCGCGCTGTGCGGTCCCCAGCACCAGCGCTCCCTCGATTCCCTCGTAGTCCCCTTCGGGATCGACGATGCAGAATTGATAGCGATGCTCCATGAAGCAGTCGATGAGGCTCGTAGCCGAGGTCGACTTGCCGCTTCCGGAAGGGCCGGCAATGAGCACGCTGGCCCCATGCGGCGGCAAACGGTACTCGCCCCCATCGGGACGAGTGCCGAACAGCAACTGGTGCCGAGGGAGCTTATGCGTCAGATGCTCCAGGTCGTCGGCCACGATCTCGTCGATCAGTTCCGCGACACCGGCGCCGTGATCGGCGGTCATCTTCAGATCGGCCCGCTCCTTCACGGCCGGCAATGCGTTGGCGACTGCCACGGAGCACTCGCACAAGCTCAGAAAGGCATGGTCGTTCTCGGCGTCGCCGACGCCGACCACTTCGTGTGGAGAGAGCTTCATCTGCTTCAACGCCGCCTTGAGCCCGCTGGCCTTGTTCACGCTGGCCGGCAGGACCATCACGGCCCCCTTGTTGAATATCACCTGCAGATCGAGCCCCATGTCGCGGATCGTCTCCAGCACGGTCGTCTCGTGCGGAGTCCAGGTGGCCACGATCACGCGCCCTTCCGAGATGTTCTGAACACCTCGGTTGCGGAGTCGCGTGGCGAATTCCGGAGGAGGAACCTCGCACAGCACGATCTCCTCATTGGCGGCCGGCCGATAGAGCAAGGCCCCGTTCTCGGCCACGACCCATTCGAACAGATCCAGGTGTGGGAAGACCTCGGAAAGGTGCCGCAGCTCACGCCCGGTCACGAGAATCAGCTTTCGCCCCGTGGCCAGCAGCTTTTCGAGCGCCCCCAAGGTTGCTTGATCGACAACACCGTGGTGAGCCAAGGTGCCGTCGTAATCGCAGGCCAGCGCGTGGTAACGCATAAGAAGGTGTCCGAATGACCGAGTGAACGGGAAGTTCTGCGGGACGCGCGAAGCGTTGAGATGGGTTTCGCAAACGGCGCGCCGCGGTCGGGGCATCCGGCACGGTTCGGGATTCTGCTGTCGGCCAGCAAGAACAGGCAAGCTCTGCGCTTAGGTTTCCTTACCCGAGGGGAAGTGGCTGTTCGCAGATCGACCACCATGGTCGGCGGCCGATCAGGGAAGCTGCCGTTCCAATGTCGTCAGAACGCCCGAGAGCAGTTCGTGCCGCTCCCGTTCGATGCAGTTCAGCAATTCCTCCATGGCAGCGTTCAATCGATAGGCCCCCAGCGTTGCGGCAAACTCGGCTTCGTCCACGGGAGCCAGGCGAGTTCCGTGGATCCCCTGACGATACGACCCCAGCAAACTGGCCATGCAAGCCTGCTGCCAGGCAACGGCCCACAGTTCCGAGCGCGCGGCCACTTCTTTGCCCGCCCCGAACTGCTTTTGCCAATGGGCGGCCCCCAGCGCCGCCGCCAACGCCAGGGATTGCCCCAACCGGGCAATATCGCGCAGCACCGAGCGTTTGATGCGCCGCGAGCTCAACGGCCGCGTGGGGTCCCCTTCCCAGTCGATCAGCCGCAGGTCGTCCCCGGTCAGCAGGATGTGTTCCAAGGTCAGATCATTGTGACAACGGATCCGCAGCATGGGCGATTGGAATCGCTCGATGGGACGGAAGAGCTGATCGATCTCCGACATCCGCTCCACGAGAACCAAGCCGCGCTCACGCACATGAGCCAGCGCGGGCTGACCCAACTGCTCGCGAAGCAAGGCCAGCGAGCGGACCGCTTGCGAACGGAAGGCCTGCACGACGCTCCGTCGGTAGTGCGTGGTGAAGGGCTCTGGAACGAAGGCCTCGCCCGGCAAGTCGGCCAGGGCGCGATGGACCTCGGCCAGTCGCCGGCCGATCCGGGCCATCCAGCGAGCCGGCGAGGCGAAGGGCTCGGCGGCGCCAGGCGCAACTTCACCGGTTGTCCCGTCAGATGTCGCCGTCGCAGCCATGGGAGGAATGCGCGCCGGATCGGACGAAACCGTCTCCAGCAGGCGTTGTAGGTCCTCGTGGCAGAAATCCCCCAGCGTTTGCTCGTGCGGCGCGTATTCAATGGCCACGCCCAGCAACATGCTGCCGATCACCGGATGTTCGTACTTCCACGAGCCGCACAGTCTGGGCACGGGCAGCGTGGTGAGCGGCGCCAGAGCCGCACCAATCTCCGGCTCCGGATGCGGACCGGCCTCGACCCGGCGGATGAGCTTTAAGAAGATCTGCTTGTCGATGGCGGCCACGGCCGCACGGCCTTGAATCCGCCGCCAGATAGGCGAGATATCGCTGGAAGAGAGCGGCCCCCGCGCGACCAGCGCCGGTGTGGGATGGAACTCGACCTTGCCCACGCGGCCCGCCAGCGACTGGCCCGTCGGGAGTTGGTTCGCCAGTCTGCGCCAAAGATCGCGCTCGGCGGTGGCATCGCACAGGATGTAGGGCGGCTTCCCCGCCATCTCGACTCGGGCGATCCCGGCGACGGGGCGATCGTGCAGGATGGCGCGGGCCCGTTCAGCCCCGGTTGCGATTACGGCCAGTTGATACCAGGCCGGTTCGCCATCGGTGTAGTCAGCTCGCACCAGCGCCATCAGGTAGTGACTGCCGTCCTCGTCTGCTTCTGGCAAGGGAATCACATCGATCACTTCGAGCGCCCGGATCGTGCGCTGGGCCGAGACATGCCATTGCTGCCGATCGACATACGCGGCCAATGCGTTCTTGAGCGCCCCGGCGGCCCGACCACGAAAGACTTCGTCCCAGCGTTCGTGAACACTCAAGGCGGGCAAGTCCGCCAGGTCGAGCCGCGAATGCTCTCCGTGCGGCGATTCCAGCGTGAACCAATAGAAGCCATACGGCCCCATCGTCAGCATATAAGGCAAGTCGCCGATCGTTGGAAAGCGGGTCTGGCCGAAGAGCTCCACCGGCGTTCGGCCCCGGAAACGGCTCAGGTCGAGCTCCACGAACTGCGTCAGGCGCGACAGGTTGGCCACCACCAGGATCGTGACCCCTTCGTACTGCCGCAGAAATGCCAGCAGGTGAGGACTGTCGGGGAACAAAAACTCCAAGCCCCCCCGCCCGAAGGCGACGTGTTGCTGCCGCAAATGAACCACGCGCCGCAGCCACCACAGCAGCGAGTGCGGGCTTTGCTCTTCAGTCTCGACATTCAGCGACTGATAGTGATAGGCCGGATCGGTGATCGGCGGCAGGAACATTCGCTGCGGATTGGCCTGCGAGAAGCCGCCGTTGCGGTCGGGGCTCCACTGCATCGGCGTGCGGACCGAGTCGCGGTCGCGCAGGTAAATGTTGTCTCCCATCCGGATCTCATCGCCGTAGTACAAGACCGGCGTCCCGGGAAGCGAAAACAGCAGCCCGTGCATCAGTTCCAGTTTGCGACGATCGTTCCGCAACAACGGAGCCAGCCGGCGTCGCAGGCCGACATTCACACGGGCCTGAGGATCGGAAGCGAACGCCCGATACATCGTGTCACGCTCGTCCTCCGAGACCATCTCCAGCGTCAGCTCGTCGTGATTCCGCAGAAAGATGGCCCACTGCGCCAAGGCGGGCGGCAGCGGAGTCTGCATCAGAATGTCGACGATCGGAAATCGCTCCTCCTGCTGCACCGCCAGAAACAGCCGCGGCATCAGCGGGAAGTGGAAGCACATCTGGCATTCGTCGCCGGCGCCAAAGTAGGCGGCCGTTTCGTCTGGCCATTGGTTGGCCTCGGCCAGCAGCATGCGACCAGGAAAATGTTGGTCGATATGCGCCCGCAACTTCCGCAGAAAGGCGTGCGTCTCCGGCAGGCTCTCGCAGGTGGTTCCTTCACGCTCAAAGAGGTACGGTATCGCATCCAACCGCAGTCCGTCGACTCCCATCTCCAGCCAGAAGTCGACCACGTCCAACACGGCCTGCTGCACGGCCGGATTGTCGAAGTTCAGATCGGGCTGATGCGAATAGAAGCGGTGCCAGAAGTACTGCTCGGCGACGGGATCCCAGCTCCAATTCGAGGGCTCGAAGTCCTGAAAGATCACGCGCACCCCGGCGTAACGATCAGGCGTGTCGCTCCACACATAGAAGTCGCGCTCGGGGCTGCCTGCCGGCGCTCGGCGCGCGCTCTGAAACCAGGCGTGCTGATCGGATGTGTGGTTGATAATCAGCTCGGTGATGACACGCAGGCCGCGCTCGTGCGCCGCTGCCAAAAAGGTGCGGAACTGATCGAGCGTGCCGTACATGGGGTTCACGTTCATGTAGTCGGCAATGTCGTAACCCTCGTCGCGCAGCGGCGAAGGATAGAAGGGCATCAGCCAGATCGCCGTGGCCCCGAGCGACGCCACGTAATCAAGGCGTGAAGTCAGTCCCGGAAAATCGCCGATCCCATCGCCCGTTGAGTCCTGAAACGAGCGGACGTGCAGCTGGTAGATGACCGCATCTTTGTACCAGTCGAGACCCGCCGTCTGCGGTTGAGGCGCAGGCGGGGCCGTACCAAGCGAAGGATTCACGGCAGCGCTGGGATGCATAGCAGAAGTACTGTTGTCGGGCGTGTCGTTCATGCAACTCTCGAAGGCTGGGTCATTCTTCCTTGATTCCATCCACGGGCGTGCCCGTCGTCAGTACCGCAACGGGAAAGGCCTCGCAAAGGCGGGCCAACGGAACCGCGCCACCGCTGAAGGTCACCGTGTCCCCCGTCAGCACATTGTTCATTTGCTGGGGGAAGTCGTTGGGCAACGTCAACGAGGTATCCTTCCAGGCATCTCCCCACGGGCGAATCGCAGTCTTGGCCTCATTGTCTCCCGGGTACATCAGTCGCACAAACCAGCGCGGGGCAATGACCAGGACCGCCTTGTCGGTGTCGGGGGCGTCGGCCAAGGGTTGATAGGCAAAGGCTGTCACATTTTCGGCAAAGGTTCCCGTGGCATCGACCGGACGGTAGCGGGCCTTTTGCAAACAGGATGCCAATCGCTTGCGAAGTCGCAGCAGTTCCCAAGTGACGTATAGCTTCAAGCGGCTATCGCGCGGCGCACTGGCCAGGCTGGTTGCCAGCACGCGACGGGCGTCCGGGCCGCGGGCCATCTCGGCCTCGATCTCCCCCAGCAGCCATGTCCGGCGAGGAAAATCGACAGGGCGGCGGTTGTCGGGATCGACCAGGCTGAAATCCCAAAGTTCCTCTCCCTGATAAATGTCGGGAACGCCGGGAGACATGAGCTTAAGGACCAGTTGCGAAAGGGCCGTATACAGCCCGCAGTCGACCAACGGATCGACGAACGCCTGGAATTGCGGCAGAAAGCGATTCGATTTGCCTTTCTTCAGCGCGGCCGCCACGAACTCGCGAACTGCCTCGTCGTAGCGGGCGCTGGGGTTGATCCAACTGGTGCGCTGCTTGGCCTCGTGCGTGGCCTTCTCCATGTACGCTTGCAATCGGGCGATTAGTTCCTCACGGCCCGGTTCGTCGAGCGCTTCCAGCGGCCAGGCACCGACCAAGGTCTCGTAGAACAGATACTCGTCGCTGCGGCTGGGGGCGGGCAGACCATCGACTTCGCGGGTGTGCCGACGATTCGTGCGAGCCCATCGCTGCACAACCTTTCGCCAGGCAGCCGGCGTTTCGGAAAGAACATTGATGCGGGCCCGCAGGTCCTCGCTCCGCTTGGTATCGTGCGTGCTGGTGGCCAGCAGCGTGTGGGGCGTTCTGCGGTGGCGCTCCTGATTAGCCTCGTGGAACTGCAGCGTGCTGATAACGGGCGCTGCAGGATGCCCCCCGACTTCATTGGCCGAAGCCAGAGGGAAGGTGACGTAGAACGCCGTATCCTCGACCCCTTTGGCCATTACGGGGCTGGTAACTTGCTGAAACCGCCCGGCGAATAGCTCGCGCTCGCGAATCCCTTGGTTTGAGAGCCCCGGCGGATGCTCGAGCAGCAGCACCTGGCGAATGAATTCAAACGTGCTCGGCTCGATCGAGTGATTTTTGCGCTTTGCCACCGCGATCGCCTGGTTCACAAATCGCTTGTCGCGTTCCGAAACCCCCGTGGGTCCCGGATAGGTCCGATAGACCGGAAACGAGACCAGGATCTCGCGCAAGGCATAGCGCAGCATGTTCAGCGTGTAGTCGCGCGACCGGCGATGCTGCTCCGAGATCCGATTCAACTGGTGGGCCAACATCTGCAGTTCGCTGGCCATCGAAAAGCGAACCACCGTCAGCTTGCACTCTCGCACGGTCTCGGCGAAGGTCGCGTGCTGGTCGGTGAAGTTAGCGAACAGCTTCTGGATGTCGGCGAAGCCCCGGGGCTCGATATACAGCCCATTCAGTTCATTGGTGAAGTCGTAGCCTGTGGTTCCCGCCACCGGCCAGGTCTCGGGCAACGGCTCGTCGGGGCCCAGAATTTTTTCGACCACGACAAAGAGCGGACAGGGAGCGCCAGGCTGCGCGGGCATGCGAGGGTCGAGCAAAAGACTGGGCGATTCCTCCTTCACCGCTTCGAGCGGTGGGGGGATCACAATCGGGGTGGCATCCGTCGGGGGTTCGACCGCGGCCGGAGGAATTGACGCCGGCGGCGGTTCCGCCGATCCGCGACGCGAACCAAACACCGCCGCCAAGTCCGGCTCCTCCGGCAGTCGCAGCCCAAGCTGCCAGCAGAGGACCTTCAATACCCAAGGCCCGATCTCTTCAAACTTGGGGCCGGACCTCTTTTCAGGAGGGCCGACGACCGTCTCTTCAAGCAGCGCCGCCGGCAGATCCTGAAATTCCTCGGCGGCCAGCGCTGCCAGATAGAACCACTGCAATCGCCACAAGTAATCTTCGGGAGCCAATAAGCCGTCGACGTGATCGATGCGCAGTCCCGAAATTTCCCCTTGTGCCAACATTTTGCCGATCAGTCGGTGCGCCGCCCGAAAGACCTCGGGCTTCTCCATGCAAAGAGCCGTCAGGTCGTTCACATCGAAGAACCGTCGGTAGTTGATCTCGTCGGATGCCGAACGCCAGTAGCACAGACGATAGGCCTGACGCTGCAGCAGGGCATCCAGCCGCTCGAAGCTCTCGGGGTGGTCGGGCTTGCCGTTGAACTCCGCCAGCGTCGCGGCCAGATGCTCGGCAACCAGGGGAGCCTGGATTTCGAGTTCGCGCAGTCGACGCTTGATGACTTCTTTCTCGCGCTGACGCTCGGCGACATGCTCGGGCTGCGTGGCCGTCTGCGGCGGAAGATGATCGATCGATGTGACAATGCTCTGATACTCAATGAAAGCTTCCGGGCTATCCGCAAGCGCTTCCTTGAGCTGTTCGCTGTTGTGCGTCAGGATCGGCAGAAAGGTGCGCGGCCCCAGCGGCAGGATCCGTTCGTAGTAGCGCACCTGAAATCCACCATCCTGGTGTTCGATTTTCAGTTCGCCGCGCTCCAGCACTTCGCCATACTGGGCCCCCAGGATCGGCAGCAGCACTTTGTTGGTCAGCTCGACTTTGACCGGCTCCCAATCGATGTCGAAGAAGCCCGAGAAGGGGGAGTTGGGCCCGTTCTCCAGCACGTCCCACCACCAGGGATTTTCGGTGCTGGCGGCCATGTGATTCGGAACGACATCCAGAATCTGCGACAGGCCCTTCTCCTTAAGTGCAGCCACGTACTCGCGGAAGGCCTCGGCCCCACCCAGTTCCGGATTCACCTCGCTATGGTCGCAAACGTCATAGCCGTGCGGGCTGCCGCTGCGGGCGCGAAGGAACGGAGAGGCGTAAACATGCGTGATTCCCAGGGCCGACAGATGGGGCAGGACCTGAATCGCCTCGCGGAAACCGAAGCCGGGACGGAACTGCAGACGGTACGTCGCCGAGGGCAACGCCCGTTGGCGCTCGATCCGCGCGACCACTCGGTCACAGAGTTCCTCAATCAACTTGCTCATTCCGACTCCTTGAACCAGTCACCTTCGCCCCACACCAGCACTTCGTGTGCCGCTAACTCTGTCACGCTCCCCCCGATCCGACCCGATCCGCCAAATCGCTCTTCGGCGGTGCTCAGTATCCAGCGCGACCCTGTGGGAAATGTTTCCGAAACGGCCAAGGGCGCGCTCGACAGGTTGGCCCACACTGTCAGGCACGATCTGGAACGGTCGCCGCGCTCCAAAATCAACAGATTTCCAACCGCGCGGGCCCGCGTGTGACTTCGATCCACGAGCGCCGGGCAAACTTTTCGCGCCGACAACAGAATCTGATAGAGCCTTCTCAGACCTTGCCGTTGCTTATCCCCGGCCCAATCCCAACTCAGCACGGCGCTGGCAAACGTCTGCTCTCCCTGGGGATCAGGGATCTCTCCCTTCCAGTTGAATGAGAGGGACGAGAACTCGGCCTTGCGCCCTCGTCGCACCGCTTCAATCAACCCCTTGTCGAGGAACGAACAAAAGAACGGAAAGGGTCGGGTCTCGCCGTACTCTTCTCCCATGAACAACAGCGGCGTGTACGGCGAGAGCAAATGCACGGCCGCGGCCAGGCGCTGTCCTGCCGGCGTGGCCAGTGTCCCCAGACGATCTCCCAGCGGGCGGTTCCCCACCTGATCGTGATTCTGTATGCAGGTCACGAACCGCTCGCGGGGCAGGTCCGCTGCGCGATTGCCATGCCGACGCCGACGGAACTCGCTCCAGCAGCCATCGTAACAGAATCCTTCGTTCAGCGACTTAACCAGATGCTCGGGCTGTCCGAAGTCCAAGTAGTAGCCGTCGGTCTGCCCCGTGACCAGCGAGTGAATGCTGTGATGCAGATCGTCGGCCCAGACGCCCGCCACGCCGTAGCCCCCTTGCTCGCGCGCGTCGATCAGCCGGCGATCGTTTTGATCGGTTTCAGCAATGATCACCGCCGTGCGGCCCGTTTGCGCGCTGACCTCTTCCACGGCTGCTTCGATCTCGGCCAGGATGTGACAGCCGCTTTCGTCGAAGATTGTCTGCACCGCATCCAGCCGTAGCCCATCGAGATGGAAGTCGCGGATCCACTGGCAGGCGTTGTCAATCACAAACTTGCGGAGCGGGTCGCTGTCGTAGCCGTCGAAATTCAGCGCCTTGCCCCAAGGCGTGTGATAGCGATCCGTGAAGTACGGACCGAACTGGCCGACGTAGTTCCCTTCGGGACCGAAGTGGTTGTAGACCGCATCCAGCAGCACCGCGAGTCCCTGCTGATGGGCGGCATCGACAAGCCGCGCCAGACCATGCGGCCCGCCATAGGTGTTCTGCACCGCGAACGGATGCACTCCGTCGTATCCCCAGTTGCGCGCGCCGGGGAACTGCGAGACCGGCATGATCTCCAGCGCGGTCACGCCCAACTCTGCCAGTTCGCGCAGCCGCGGAATGATAGCGTCAAACGTCCCCTCGGGCGTGAACGTGCCGACATGCAACTCGTAGATCGCCAGGGCACTCTGCGGCAGTCCTTTCCAGTCCGCATCGTGCCAGACAAAGCCCTCGGGCTTAAGCACGGCCGAGGGCTTGTGGACGCCGTCGGGCTGCCAGCGGGTGGCGGGATCGGGCAGATCCAGATCGCAGCCCGCCACGCGAAAGGCATAGCGCAGCCCCTCGGGCGCGGCCTCGGTTTCGAGCTCGAAGTAACCGAACTTCAGCGGACGCATGGTCTCTTCGCGGCGCGCCCCGCCCGGCCACGTAACCAGCGAGACCTTCTTTCCCGGCGCCCAGACGCGCCACAAGGTTCGCCCCTCGGCCGTGGTCGAGACGCCGTGCGAATAAGCAGACAGCTCCGAAACTGCAAGCGACATACGATCCCTCATCTCGGTGGGACAAACCTGGCAGATCCCCGGCGAAGAGTACCCCCAATAGTTGCGGGACCGCAAGGCTCGCAGCTTGCCCTTCTTGCCCCACATGCCCCCATCGTCGGGTGGAAGCAATTCCGTCTGGAGAACCGGCAACGATCATGACGATTAAAAGGACGCGCCCCGACCGGCATGCATTTGCCTCCTGCGCGACTCCTTCCGCCGGCTGCCTTCCCATGAACCGACCCGCAACTTACGCCCACGAAGCCGGCTCGCAACAACAAGCGGGCCCATCCGCTCGCAACTCTTTCGAGCGGATGCGCGAACGGGTGCAAGCCTGGGCCGAAGAGATCGCCGCGCTGGCCCGCACTTCTGCACCCCGCGGCGAGTTCTACCGCGAACTGCTGCGGCGCGTGGTGGCGGCCGTGGGAGGCCAGACCGGCTGCGTGTGGGCCGCCCGCAGTTGCGAGGGCAAATCTCCATTCGAACTGGTGCTGGCCCTGGCGCCGGAAGAAGTCGCGGCCTTGCAGACGCCGGCTCACGATGCCTGGCTCTTGCAGGCGTGTTCAAAATCCACAGGCAGCACCGCTCCGCCCGCCGATCCGGCCAACGCCACACGCTGGCTGCTGCTGGCCGTGCCGGTGCAGATTGGCAGCACCTGCGTCGCAGTGATTGAGGTCCTGCAACGCCCTGAAGTGCCCGCCGGCGCTGCCGAGGGCTACCTGCGGTTCATGGCCCGCATGGCGGGACTGGCCGGAGACTACGAAGAGCGCCGGCGTCTGGTGGAACTGAGCCGCGGCCGCGAAGACTCCGATCGCCTGGAGAGCTTCGTCGCGCTCATCCATGCTGGACTCGATGTTACCCGCGTGGCGTTCTCGGTTGCGCAAGAAGGCCGCGCTCTGCTGGGAGTCGACCGCGCCAGCGTCGTGTTGATGGACGGCCGCAAGGCGCGGGTGGCCGCCATCAGTGGGCAACCAGCCTTCGATCGGCGCGCCAATGCCGTGACGATGCTCGAACGTCTGAGCGGCCGCGCGGCTTTGGCCGGCCAGGCCCTGTGGATCGACCAGGCCGACCTGACGGCGCAACACGCCCCCCTGATCGAACAGGCAGCGCGAACCTGGTTGAACGAAACCGGCGCCAAGCGCCTGGGCATCGTCCCGCTCTTCGCAGGCGAGGTTACGCCCAACCGCCGTCCGCTCGGCTTGCTGGTGGTCGAGAACTTCAGCGAGACGCCGCTAGGGCCCGACGTTCAAGCTCGCACCGAGCGCGTCGCGCGGCACGCCGCTCGAGCTTTGGCGAACGCCAGCGAACATCAAGCTATTTTTCTGCTCCCCCTGTGGCGAGCGCTCGGCCGCCTGACGGGCGGGGCATCCCGCGGTTCGTGGGGCAAATTCCTGATCTGGACTGCGTCGCTGGCCGGCATCGTGCTGGCACTCTCCACGATCCCGGCCAGTCTCGAACTGCCCGGCCACGGCACGTTGGAACCGGTCCATCGCCGCGAGGTGTTCGCCCGCTTGGATGGAGTCGTCGGCGAAGTCCGCGCCAAACATGGCCAGCAAGTGGCCGAGGGCGAAGTCCTGGCGGTTCTCCGCAACGACGATCTCGAACAGCGCCGCGCGGCCGTGTTGGGCGAGCATCAAAAAACCAAAAAGACGATCGAGGGGCTCAAGTCGACCCGCACCTCGCAGTGGACTGCCGAAGACCGCAGCAAGCACATCAGCCGGTTGCGGGCTCTTGAGAACGCGCTGGAAGCCCTCGACCAGCAGGCCGAGCTGCTCGAGAAGCAGGCCGAGGCCCTGGCCATCACCAGCCCCTTGGCGGGCGAGGTCGTGACCTGGGACGTCGAGAACCTGCTGCTGGCTCGCCCCGTGAACCGCGGTCACATTCTGTTGAGTGTGGCCGACACGCGCGGCCCCTGGCGGCTGGAGATTCCGATGACCGAGGCTCGCGTTGGACATCTGACCGAAGCGATACGCGAGGCCGAGTCCCGGCAGTCCCCGCTCAAGGTGAGCTTCGTCCTGGCGACCGAGCCGGGCAAGATCTACGAGGGGACCGTGGCCCAACTCGCCCATCGGGCCGAGATCGACCCCGCCCAAGGGAACACCGTGCGAGTGATCGTGGAGTTTGATCGGGCGCAAGTCCCTGCGGAGCTCCTTCGCCCTGGCGCCGCCGCGACGGTAAAGGTGCATTGCGGCACTCGCCCGTTGGGCTATGTCTGTCTGCACGACGCCTGGGAGTGGTTCTTGCGCGAGGTACGATTCCGAATTCTGTAGTAGGGATGTAGTGCGGACACGTTGCTCCCAAAGCAAACTCAGATTTCCGATTTGAAATCTGAGCCTCAGACCGATCCCGAGGCTTCCTATGCGTATGGCCTGGCTCTCTCTCGTCGCGGCGTTGCCGCTGGCCACCGGTTGGTGGTTTACGTCCGTGCACGCCCAAACGCCGGCCCGTCCGGTCTCGGGACGAACGAGCGCCGATCGCCATGAGTCGCCCCGGCTGCCCGGGCCGATCAGCATCCCGGGACAGGTAATGGTGCTGCAGCAGGCCCAGGTTTCGTCTCTCGAAGCCGGAGTGATCGCGTCGCTCGAAGCCTACGAGGGGCTGGCCGTGGAAGCCGGCCAGGAGCTGGGGCGGCTGGACGACGACCGCGCGCAGATCGAGAAGAAGCTGGCCGAGTTCGAGCATGAAATCGCCGAGAAGCACTCGGCCGACGACGTGAACGTTCGATTCGCCAAGGCCTCGCACGAAGTCGCGGTCGCGGAGCTGAACCAGGGGCACGAGGCCAACAAGAAGGTCGCCAACGCGCTGCCGGCCTCCGAGATTCGCCGCCGCGCCCTGGCTGCCGAACGGGCTCGTCTGCAGATTGAGCAATCCGAGCGGGAACTGGCGATTGCCCAGGTCACCAGCCGCTCGAAGGGGGCCACGGTCGATCTCGCCACGGTCAATGTGACCCGCAGGATGATCGTGGCCCCGGTGTCAGGGGTCGTTGTCGATCTCTACCGACATGTCGGCGAGTGGGTCAAGCCAGGCGATCCGGTGCTGCGAATCCTGCGCACAGACCGCTTAAGAGTCGAAGGGCATCTGAATGCCTCGCAGTTTGGACCCGAGGTCGCCGGCCGCCTGGTCACCGTCACGGCCACACTTCCGGGCGGACATAGCGAGCAATTCACCGGCAAGATCGTGTTTGTCAGTCCTGAAATCGAGCCCGTCAGCAAAGAGTTCCGCGTGGTGGCCGAGGTGGCCAATCGCGATGGGCTGTTGCGGCCCGGGCTCGATGCCACGATGACCATTCACCCCGCGACGACCACGGCACGCCTGCCAGCCGACTCGGGCCCGAGTCTCCAACGATGAGCGCGGCGCCGACGGCAGGCTGCCGCACCACAGCGCGACCATGTGCCTGGCGATTGCGGCCCGATCTGGTCATCGAGCGACAGATTCAGCGCGGCCGCGCCTGCTGGCTGGTCAAGGACCCGCTCACGCTCAGCTACTTTCGCTTTGCCGAGGAAGAGTACGCGCTCCTCAAGCTGCTCGACGGGCGCAAGAGCCTGACCGAGGTGGCCGCGGAATTTGCCCGGGCCTTCCCTGCCGAAGCGATCGGCGTCGAAGAGCTCCAACGGCTCATCGCTCAGGTCGAAGAGAGCGGACTGCTGGTCAGCGACTCGATGGGCCAGAGCCCGCGGCTGGAAGAGAACCGCCGGCGTCGCGCCGCGAAGGGACGTTGGGCCGGCTTCAATCCCATGGCCATTCGACTGCCGGGCATCGACCCCGAGCCGATCCTGAACTGGCTTTACCCGCGTCTGCAATTTCTGTTCTCGCCCCTTTGCGTGGCGATGTGCCTGATCGGCATGCTGGCGGCTGCGTCGCTGGTGCTGGTCCAGTGGCACGAGATTCAGGCCCGGCTGCCGACGTTTCAGCGGTTCTTTACCGCCGAGAACGCCGTGTGGCTGGCCCTGGTGCTGGCCGGCATGAAGATCTGCCACGAACTCGGGCATGCCCTCGTCGCGCGGCACTACGGCGGCGAATGCCACGAGCTGGGCGTGATGTTTCTGTGCTTCATGCCGTGCCTGTACTGCAATGTCTCGGACTCGTGGATGGTCGGCAGTAAGTGGAAGCGGGCCGGCATCGCCGCCGCAGGGATGTATGTCGAGATGGTGCTGGCCGCCGGAGCGACCTTTCTATGGTGGTTCAGTCAGCCCGGGCTGGTACATCACCTCTGCCTGAATGTGATGTTTATCGGCGGGGTCAACACGCTGCTGTTCAACGCCAACCCGCTCCTCCGCTACGACGGCTACTACATCGTCTCGGACCTGTTCGAGATTCCCAACCTGCGCCAGAAGGCCCGCGACGCGCTGGCTGGCACGCTCTCGGCCTGGATGTGGGGCGGCACTCGGGCGATCGATCCGCTCGCCCCGGCCTCAGGCGGACTGCTGTTCGCCGCCTTTGCGGTGGCCTCCAGCGTTTACGGCTGGGTGATGACGCTTTCGGTCCTTTGGTTCCTCAACAAAGTCTTCGAGCCCTATGGCCTGCAGATTGTCGGTCGACTGATCGCTCTGCTGGCTTTCAGCGGGCTGATCGTGTGGCCCGTTGTGCGACTGGTGCGGCTGCTGTTCCCCGCAGCTCGGTCGAATTCTCAACCACGGAGAAGTGCTGTGAAACCGCTACGTGTGGCCCTCTCGTGCGGCGCCTTGGCAGTTCTTGCAGGCGGGGGGCTGTGGTTCCCCGTGTCGCATCGCATTCAAGCGGGCCTGGTCATGGAACCGCACGCCGCGCAGCGCGTGTACGTCGAAGCGCCGGGCGTGTTGGAGCAAGTTCTGGTTCAACCAGGGACGAAAGTCGCTGCCGGCGAAACGCTGGCGGGACTCTCGAATCTTGAACTGGCCATCGGCCTGGCCGAACTGGCCGGCAAGTTGGCCGAACAGAAGGCCGAGGTCGAAGACTTGGAGCGGCAGCGGTTCACGGACCCCTCGGTCACTCCGCTATTGCCCCCCGCCATCGAGGCAGTTCGTGATCTCGAATCTCGCCTGGCCAAGCGCAAGGCCGACGCCGAGCGGCTCTCAATCACCGCCCCCTGCGGCGGCGTGGTGCTCGCTCCACCTGAGGTTCCGCACCGCGCGCTTCCAGAGGGGCACCTGAGCCACTGGTCCGGACGCCCGCTCGAAGAGTCGAACCTGGGTACCTATCTCGAGCCGGGCACGTTGGTCTGCATGATCGGCGACCCGCGCGAGCTCGAGGCCGTGCTGGCCATCGATCAGTCCGACGTGGAGTTTGTCCGAGCGGGCCAGAAGGTCGAGATTGTCCTCGACCAGCAGCCGGGCGTGATCCTGCAAGGCGAGATCGCCGAGGTCGCCAAGCTCGACCTGGCCGTCGCTCCACGGCAACTCTCGCACCAGGCCGGCGGGCAGATGTCGACCACCGTCGACCGGACCGGCATCGAGCGTCCCCTCTCGACAACTTACCAGGCCCGGGTCCGCATCACCGATGAGAGCGGGCTGCTTCGCGCTGGCCTGCGAGGTCGGGCCCGCGTGCTGGTCGGCGATCAGACGATCATCGAACGCGCCTGCCGCGCCTGGAACCAGACGTTCCACTTCAAGCTGTAAGACATTCTGAATCGATACCCGCTCACCGCACGAACAGGAACTCTTTCGAGTTCACCAACGCCCACAGCAAGTCCTCGTAGAACTCCTTGGGCGTGGGGGCCGTGGCCAGCATCTGCCGGCAGGCCTCGCGCTCCTTCTCATTCGGGAACCGGCTGAGCGACGCCAGGTACAACTCGGCCACCATCTCTTCGTGCGGCTGCTTGTCCTTCAGCAGCTTGGCCACCCGGCCGCTGGCTTCGGAGATCTTGTTCGAGAGCAAGTCGCCGTTCAGCACATGCAGCGTCTGGGCCAGGTTGGGATCGGGGACCCGTTCGCACTCGCAGGTGATCACCCGTCGGGGCTTGCCGAATGTCTTCAAAAAGTAGTCCGGATAGTTCGAGTCGGGGAGCGCGATCGCCCGCGTCCCCAGCGGCAGATCCTTGAACTTGGTCTGCGTTCCGGCCGCGAAATCGATGGCGTCCAACAGCGGCTCGGCGGCGATTCGCTTGACCTCGTAGTGGCTGTAGAAGCGGCGATCGGACTGGTTGGCCTCGGTCGGCTGCGAGTCGAGCTGATAGAGCCGCGAGCACATGATCACCCGCACCAGCTCCTTCACGTTGTATTTGCTCTTCACAAAATGGGCGCACAGGGCGTCCATCAGTTCGGGGTTCGACGGAGGATTGGTCGCCCGCAGATCGTCGACCGGCTCGACGAGCCCGGTCCCCATCAGGTAGCTCATGTAACGGTTGACCACGTTCTGCGCGAAGAAGCGGTTGTCGCTTGAAGTCAGCCACACGGCTAGCGGACGTCGGCGATCGAGCGGATCCTCGAGCGACTTGCCTTCCAGCGGAGTCGGCGGCATCACCTGATTGGTCCGCGGGTGGCGCACTTCGCCGTCGCTCTTCACCAGCACCACGCTCTCGCGGCCGAATAGTCCGAACTCCTGACTGTTCTTGGTCCCTACGCGGGCGAAGAACGCGGCCAGCCCGTAGTAGTCCTCCTGCCCGTACTTCTCGAAGGGATGATGGTGGCACTTGGCGCATTGCAGGCGAATGCCCAGAAAGATCTGCGCGGTCGACTCGGCCAGATCGGCCGGGTTATTGGCAATGCGGTAGTAATTGGCCGGGCCGCTCATGTAGACCGAGCCCTGCGCGGTCACCAACTCGCGCACGAACTGATCGAAAGGCTTGTTGGACCGCATCGACTCGCGGATCCAGTTGTACATGGCCCACATCCCTTGATCCCCCAGCGAATCGCTGGAAGAGCGAATCAAGTCCGACCATTTTAAGGCCCAATAGGCTGCCCAGGCGTTGCCGTGCACGTCGAGCTTGGGATCGCCCGTCATGTCCAGCAGCGACTCAACAAGTCGGTCTCGCTTGTGGGGGTCCTTCGATTCCAGGAAGGCCCGGGCGGCTTCGGCCGTGGGGAGCGTGCCGATCGCATCCTGATAGGCGCGCCGCAGAAAGGTGGCATCGTCGCAAAGCAGCGAGGGCTCGATCCCCAGTTCGCGGAACTTGTTGGCCGCCAGTTCATCGACAAAGTTGTTGTTCTTCCAGCCGGGCAACTGCACGCTGGTCGTGTAAGGCGCCACCAGCATGGCAATCTCGGCCTGCCCGCAATAGCGGACTATCACGGGGGCTTGGCCGCGGCCCACCATTGTGGTCAATCCGTCGCGTGTCACGGTGACAATGGAGTCATCCATGCTGTCGAACTGGGCCCAGGCGGTCACATCGCGGGTCCGGCCATCGCTGTAGTGTGCCACCACGCGCAACTGCTGGCGGTAACCGCTCACTCCCACGCGGCGCTTGGGATGGACTTCGATAGAACTCACTTTGGCATCGTCTTTCTTCGGGCCAGCGGCTCCCGAAGCGATCCAGGCCTTCAGCATGTCGTAGTCGATGGAGCCCTTCGTCAGCCGGCGACTTCCACCATGCGGCACATCGAGCGTCGGCTTGAGCAGGAACAGGCTGCGATCCGGGTCGATGAAGTTCACGCGCCGCGCCTCGCGATCGCGCACGATCCCTTCGTGATCCTTGTCGGGTTCGAAGTTGAAGACCGACAGCTTCAGCCCTCCTTTGCCGTACTGGCTGGCATGGCAAGCCCCCGCGTTGCAGCCGGCTTTGGAGAGGATCGGCACCACGTGCTCGGTGTAGCCGAGCTTGGGAAGCGGGGTGACACCCGAGACCTGCACCGGAACGTCGCGGTTCACGCCGTCCACGGTCACCGCAATGGTCGCCGTGCCGTTGCCGATGGCCAGTAGCCGTCCCGCAGCGCTCAACCGCACGATCGCTTCGTTCGAAGAGCGAAACGTGGCGTCGGCGGTCAGGTCCTTCGCCCGATCCTCCGTCACGCCGGCTTCGGTGACCAGCAGTTGAACCTGATCGAAGTCCCCCGTGAGCGCGACTTGCGCGGGGGCCACCACAAAGTCGTGCTCAGCACCATAAGCAGGAGCCGTCGGGATCCCCGCTGCGGTCAGCACGGTTATTAAGGCCAGAACCGACGAGGGGCCGCAGGCGTATCGACTCATGGAAGCTCCCTCTCAAGAAACGCTCGGTCGGCCCCAAAGCCGTCCGCCCAAAATCAACCTGATACTGGCTAGTCGCCAGACCTGCATTCATATCTATGGGGCTAGATATGTCGCCGGGCCGCTAGCGTAAAAGTACGCGACCGCCAGGGTCTAACGCCTAGACCTATCTGCTCGCCAAATTATGGCGAACGCAACAACGCATTACCATATAAAATTTCTTTGATTTGTTCGATGGGATTTGTTAGACTCCCCACAGTCGAGAGTTACGGTGAGTTCACCTTCCCAAACAGGATCGTTGAGGGACGAGCCATGTTGAACTTCACAACCGGCGGTTCGCGAACCTGCGACGGCGTCCACCGCCGCGATTTCCTGCGAGTCGGCAGCCTGGCCGGACTGGGCTCGTTCGGCCTGGGTTCACTCTCCCTTTCTCGGTTGCTGGCAGGCCAAGCCGCCGCGCCGACCACCCCCTCCAAGGGTAAAGACATCAACTGCATTGTGGTCTGGACCCAGGGGGGGACCAGCCACCACGACACGTTCGATCCCAAGCCCGAGGCTGCGGCCAGCGTCAAAGGCGAATTTGGCGTCATCGACACGGCCGTTCCGGGGGTGAAGTTCACCGAGATCGTTCCCACCTTCGCCAAAGAGCTAGGCCGCTTCGCCCTGCTGCGAGGGTGGAATCCGCAGAACGGCAGCCACGGCACCGCCGACCAATATGTGATGTCGGGGCACAAGTTCAACTCGGCACTGCCTCACCCCACCTTCGGCTCGGTCGTGAGCCAGCAGAAGGGTTTCAAGACGGTCATGCCCCCGTTCGTGCAACTGGGGAATAGTATCGATCGCCGCTTCGGGGGCGGCTCGGCCGGATATCTGGGCATTGAACACAACGCGTTCGAGATCAACTCGGACCCCAATGTGCCGGCCTTCACGGTACGCGACATAAGCCCTCCGCCGGGCATCGACATGGGACGCATCGGCCGACGACGCACCATGCTGGCCAGGATCGACGCCTTGCAGCGCAAGAGCGACATGCAGCCGGCCGCTTTCGACGCCGTGGACGAGCACACCCGGGCGGCGATGAGCATTATCACCTCGCCCGACACGAAAAAAGCCTTCGATATCAATCAGGAAGATCCTCGCCTGCGCGATCGCTACGGCCGCACCAAGTTCGGCCAAAGTTGCCTGCTGGCCCGCCGGTTGATCGAGTCGGGCGTACGGTTTGTGACCCTGACCGATGGCGGCTGGGACACGCATCAGAACAACTTCAAGAGCCTGAAGGACCGGCTGATTCCGCCTGTCGATCAGGGGTTGCCGCAGTTGGTGATCGACCTGGAAGAGCGCGGACTGCTGGACCGCACGCTGGTCGTGTGGCTGACCGATTTCGGCCGCACCCCGCAGATCAACTCGGCCAGTGGCCGCGACCACTGGGCCACGACCGGCTTCGCCCTGTTCGCAGGGGCCGGCATTCCCGGCGGTTCGGTACTGGGTCGGACCGATGAAGACGGCGGCCGCGTGGCCGACAACGAATACACCAGCGAAGACATCGCGGCGACCATCTACTCGAAGCTCGGGATTCCCCTCGACCTGTACCTGCAGACGGCCGACGGCCGGCCTGTCGCGGTGAACGAGGGGAAAGTCATCCGCGAGTGGATGTAGCGAGAAAAGTGGATGCAGGCGTCTCGCCTGCCATCAGGAATAGGGCGTCTTGCTGGCCTGCCTCTCTCGAGCCGCCCTGCTCCGAATCAGGCGAGACGTCTGCATCCACTGCCAATAACGCATAAAAATTCTTGCATTTGTTGCAAAATCATGCAAAAATCACGAAACGAATGGTCCACATCCATCAATCTTGATTGACCTGACCATTTCTCTGCTGCCCTTGGCCCTGTTCGGTGAGTGTCCTGCGACCCCTGCGTTTTGGGTTTCCCCGAAACGCCCTGCATAACTCGGGAGGGTGAACGATGTCCCTGTCCAATCGCGCCGTATCGGCGTTCCTTTCGGGATGTCTGCTGTTTGCAGGTGCCGCCGTGTTTCCTGGCGCCGTGGGGGGTGCCGAAGAGGCGGCCCCGGTAAAGCCTAAGCTCAACGTCCCCGGACTGGGCGACCCCGGCAAGCTGACTGCGATCGAGATCGAGCAGACGGGCGGCCTGACGCTGCAAGGCCCCGACTCGACCGGCCAACTGGTTGTTACCGGCAAGTACGCAACCGGCCAACTCCGCGATCTGACCAGCGTGGTCACCTTCGAGGCCGCCCCGGCCAACGTCCTCAGCGTTCACTCGGGCGGCATGCTCGTTCCGCTGGCCGATGGCGAAGCGACTGTCACCGCCAAACACCCCGAAGGGCTGACCACTTCGGCCAAGGTCACCGTCAAGCACATTGCCGACGCCTTGCCGATCAACTTCCCCAACCAGATCGTGCCGATCTTTACCAAGCTCGGCTGCAACGCGGGCGGTTGCCACGGCAAGGCCAGCGGACAGAATGGCTTCAAGCTCTCGCTGCTGGGCTTCTATCCCAACGAAGATTTCGAGTTCCTGGTGAAGGAAGGCCGAGGGCGTCGCGTCTTTCCGGCCTCGCCCGAGCGGAGCGTGCTGCTGCTGAAGGGGATCAACGAGATGCCCCACGGCGGCGGTCGCCGCATCGAAAAGAACTCGTACGAGTATCGCCTGATCCGACGCTGGATCGAGCAGGGCATGCCCTACGGCAAAGAGACAGATCCGACCGTGGCCAAAATCGAGGTCTTCCCTAAGACTCGCACCATGGATCGCGACACCGAACAGCAATTGTCGGTTGTGGCACACTACACGGACGGCACGATTGAAGACGTGACCCGCATGGCGCAGTTCGAGCCCAACGACGCCGAGATGGCCGAGTCGACCATCGGCGGCAAGGTCAAGACGCTCGACCTGACCGGCGACGTGGCCATCATGATCCGTTTTGCCGGCCAGGTGACGGTCTTCCGGGCCAGCATTCCGCTGGGTCTGAAGGTCGACAATCTGCCCCCTGCCAACAACTTTGTCGACGAGATCGTCTTCAACAAGCTCAAGGTGCTGGGCATTCCCCCCTCGCCTGTCTGCGACGACGGCACCTTCATCCGCCGGGTCTCGCTGGACGTGACCGGACGCCTGCCCACCGCCGAAGAGGCCCAGGCCTTCATCAAAGAGACCGATCCCGCCAAGCGCGACAAACTGATCGACCGCCTGCTGGCCAGCGCCGACTACGCCGACTACTTCGCCAACAAGTGGTCTGCCGTGTTGCGAAACAAGAAGGCCAATGCCAACCAGACCCGCGGCGCGTATCTGTTCCACGAGTGGATCCGCGACAACCTGCATCAGAACAAGCCTTACCACGAGTTCGTCCGCGATGTCGTGGCCGCCTCGGGCGAGATCGGTCAGAACCCGCCCGTGACCTGGTACCGCGCGGTCACCACGGCCGAGCAACAGATGGAAGACACCGCACAGCTCTTCCTGGGCTTGCGAATCCAGTGCGCCCGCTGCCACCATCATCCGTTCGAGAAGTGGAGCCAGTCCGACTACTACGGATTCGCGGCCTTCTTCTCGCGGGTCGGCCGTAAGAACGGCATCAACGGCCTGCAAGCGCAAGACGAACAACGGATCTTCCACAATCGCGGCATGGCTTCGGCCAAGAACCCGCGCTCCGGCGAAGATATGAAGCCAACCGGCCTGGGGAGCGCCCCGCTCACCATCCCGGCCGACGATGATCCGCGTCACGCGCTGGTTGATTGGATGTCGACGCCTGAGAATCCGTTCTTCGCCCCGGCCCTGACAAACCGCTACTGGCGGCATTTCTTCGGCCGTGGCATTGTCGATCCGGAAGACGACATGCGGGTAACCAACCCGGCCTCGAACCCCGAGCTGTTGTCCGCATTGTCGCAGCACTTCATCAAGAGCAACTTCGACCTGAAGGACCTGGTTCGCACGATCTGCCGTTCCAAAACCTATCAGCTCAGCTCCGAGCCCAACCAGTACAACGTCAACGACAAGCAGAACTACTCGCGTTACTACCCCAAGCGGCTGAACGCCGAGGTGCTGTACGACGCCTTGAACCTGGTCACCAACACCACGACCGGTTTCAGCGGCATGCCCACCGGCACGCGTGCCGTGCAGTTGCCCGACACGGCCATCAACAACTACTTCCTTACCGTGTTCGGCAAGCCGCAGGGGAACAGTGCCTGCGAGTGCGAGCGCTCGCAGGAAGCCAACCTGGCCCAGAGCCTGCACCTGCTCAACTCCAACGAAGTGCAGGGCAAGCTGACCGCCGGCAACGGCCGTGCGGCCACGCTGGCCAAGGACAAGGATCGTTCGCCCGAGGACAAGGTCCGCGAACTGTATCGCTGGGTCTACGCCCGCGAGCCGATTCCGGATGCCGACGCCAGCAAGGACGAGCTGAAGATTGCCCTGGCCCACATCGAGAAGTCCGAGAACAAGCAGGTCGCCTTCGAGGATCTGTTGTGGGCGTTGATCAACACGAAAGAGTTCTTGTTCAACCATTAAGCGATTGCGACTGTGCTCCAGCTCGCGATTCTGCTGGGTCGAAACCTTGAAAACCTCCCGCGAGCCCGGCCCGCCCTCGTGGCCGGCCGGGCTCGAAGTTTATACTGGCAGATGATCTCTGCCCCTCGCGCTTGCCCCGCGGGGGCGATCGAAGTCCCCTCGTTCTAAGCAAATTCATCGCGCAGCGATGGATGAATGCAATAGTGCTTTGCCAGGAGATCCGTTCATGTCCCGTACCCTCGCTCTCCGCTGGTTGGCCCTCGCATTCGTGGCCGTCGGCCTGGCTTCCCTGACGCACGAACAAGCCTTCGGCCAGTTGCCCGTGGCGCGGCTCGCCAGTGTCTTTCCCGCGGGGGGTAAGGCGGGCTCGAACTTTGAAGTGGCCCTGGCGGGCACCGATCTCGACGGTGTCACCAAGCTGGTCTTCTCGCACCCGGGCATCACCGGCACGGTCAAGATGGAGACTCTGCCTGGCATGAAGGACCCGCAGCCTTCGGCCAACACCATGGTGGTGACCATCGCAGCCGACGTGCCTCCTGGCCTGTACGACGTGCGAACTGTCGGACGCTACGGCATCTCCAGTCCCCGCGCGTTCCAGGTAGGCGACCTGACCGAAGTGGAAGAGGTTGAAGGAGCCGGCCCGACCGACAAGGATTCCGTCCTCGACAAGCTGGGGCGAGCGCAGGAGATCACACTGCCCGTGCTGGTAAACGGCCGCTACGCCGGCCCCGCAGACGATGACTTCTACAAGTTCAACGCCAAGAAAGGGGATCGCATCCTGGCCGACTGCTGGGGCCAGCGGATCGATTCGCGGATCGACGGCACCCTGGTCATCTACGACGCCCAGGGGAACGAACTCGACAAGAACCAGAGCAGCACCCGCCGCGATCCGTTGGCTGACTTCGTAGTGCCGGCCGACGGGGTCTACACCATCAAGCTCTATGACGCCTTGTATCAAGGGGGACCCGACCACTTCTATCGCCTGGCCGTCGGTGTGCTGCCCCATATCGACTACATCCTGCCTCCTGCCGGCACGCCGGGCTCGAAGCAGAAGTTTGTCCTCTACGGGCGGAACCTGCCGGGCGCTACGCCAGTGCAAGGGGTCACGGTCGATGGTAAAGCGATCGGGCAGTTGCCCGTCGAGATCGACGTGCCCGCCGGTCCGGCAACCTTGGCCCTGACGACGGGTTCGCTCGCCACGCCGTCGGATGCGGGTCAGGATGCGTTTGCCTATCACTTGAAGACCCCGACTGGCGTTTCCAATTCGGTCTCGATCGGCTTCGCCACCGGGCCGGTCGTGGCCGAGATCGAACCGAACAGCGATCCCAACAAGCCGCAAACGATCTCGGTTCCCTGCGAGCTGTATGGCCAGTTCTTCCCTCGTCGCGATCAGGACTGGGTCCGCTTCGATGCGAAGAAGGGAGACACCTTCATGGTCGAAGTCATCTCGCAGCGGATGGGCCTGCCCACCGATCCCTATCTGCTGGTGCAGCAGATCTCCAAGGACGACAAGGGAGTTGAGAAGATCACCGACCTGCAGGAAGGAGACGATCTGCCGCTGAATCTGGGCGGCAACGATTTCAGCACCGTGACCGACGACCCGCAGTACCGTTTTGTCGCGCCCGCCGACGCCAGCTACCGCATGCTGGTCCGCGATCGCTATTTCGATTCGCGCGGCGATCCGCGCTACATCTACCGGCTGTCGATCCGCAAGGAGCAACCGGACTTCCGCCTGGTCGGCATGGCCCGCCAGCCGAACAACCCGCAGAACAACCAAGGCGGAGGCACCTGGTCGCCGCTGCTGCGCAAAGGAGGGACCGAACTGCTCGATGTGATGGCCTTCCGCCGCGACGGTTACGTGGGACCGATTGAGCTTTCGATGGAGGGACTGCCCGCCGGCGTCTCGTGCGCCGGGGCCACGATCGGTCCGAACTTGAACAAGGCCACGCTCGTACTCAAAGCGGCCGACGACGCCGCTGAGTGGGCGGGCATCGTCAAGGTAATCGGCAAAGCCAAAGTCGGCGAGGCCGAGATCGTCCGCGAGGCCCGCAGCGGCACCGTCGTCTGGACGGGCCAGCAGAATCAGACTGCCTCGCAAGGCCGAGTGGCGCAGTCGATCGCCCTTGCGGTCAGCGCTGCCGAGGTCGCTCCGTTCGTGGTCGAGCTGAAGAACGATCAGCCCTGGGAGATGTCGAAGGCCGGCAAGCTTGAGATTCCAGTAAAGGTCACTCGTCGCGGCGATTTCAAAGGCAACCTGGCTCTGACACCGATCGGTCTGCCGCAGAACGTGCAAGTGGCCAACGTGACGATTAACGCCGACAAGGCCGATGGAGTGCTCGCCCTGACCCTTCCGCAGAACGCCCCCACGGGCACGTTCACCTTCTATGTGCAGGCGGCCACGCAGGTCTCGTACAAGCGGAATCCTGAAGGGGCAGCCGCTGCGGCCGAGGCTAAGAAAGCCCTGGACGCTGCCGTGAATGAAACCACGGAAGCCAACAAAAAGGCCACAGCCGACAAGGCCAACGCCGACAAGGCTGCCACGGAATCGGCCGCGGCCGCCAAGAAAGCGGCCGAAGCCAAGGTGGCCGCCGAGAAGTTGCTGGCCGATGCCAAGAAAGCTCAAGAAGCGAGCGAGGCCCAATTAAAGGCCGCCAAGGATGTCGAGAAAGAGGGGGCAGGCAAGGCCCTTGCCGAGGCGTCTGCCAAAGTAAAGGCCGCCGAGGAGGCTCATGCCGCGGCTGAGAAAGCTGCCAACGATACCGCTGCCGCTGCCAAGACGGCCGCCGATGCCAAGGCAGCTGCCGACAAAGCGGCGCTCGATGCCGCCGAGAAACTCAAGACCATTCAGGCCGCTCAGGCAGCCGCCGACAAGCGGGCCAAGGACATGGCCACGGCGGCCGCCCCCAAGAACATCAACGTCATGGATGCTTCGACGCCCGTCACCGTCACGGTAACCGACGCTCCCATCACGCTGGCCGCACTGGCCCCCAGCAAGATCAAGCAGGGAGAGAAGCTCGAGATCCCGGTGGCGGTCACGCGCAAATACGGCTATGCCGACACGGTCGAAGTCGAGGTCAGCTTCCCCAATGGGGTCGGCAACATCAAGATTGCCAAGCTGGTGCTGAACAAGGATCAGAACGACGGCAAGCTGATCGTCGAAGCCGCGGCCAACGCCACCCCCGGCGAGCATGTGCTCAACGTCAAAGCCACTGCTAAGTTCAATAATGCGAGCCTCACGACCACCCAGCCTGCAAACCTGGCCGTCGAGAAAGTCGAAGCCGCGAAGTAGTTTTTCTATCCATCTCGAATCTCAGATCTCAAATCTCCCATTTGAAGTCTGAGACGCCCAAGATCTGAAAACACCTGCCAACCTCTGGTGCTCTCATGCTGCGATGTCTCTCTCTCGCCCGCCTCGTCGCCCCGGCGATCGCTCTTTCGCTTCTCGCCCTGTCGCCCTCGTCCGCTTCGGCCCAGGACAAGAAGGGGAAGAAGGACGCTCCGCTCAAGGCGATTCCCATCGCCAAGGTCGAGCGAGCCGCCCTGGTCGATTTCGAGAAGGACATCCTGCCGATCCTCGAACGCAGTTGTACGGCCTGCCACAGCTCGGCCCTGGATGAGAACGGCCTGATCCTGGAGACGCCCTCGGCGATTCTCAAGGGGGGCAAACGGGGCCCGGCCGCCATCGCGGGCAAGGGGGCCGAGAGCCTGATGCTGGTGCTGGGTGCCCATCAGAAGGAGCCGGCCATGCCTCCCCTCGACAACGATGTCGAGGCTCCGCTCCTCAAGCCTGAAGAACTGGGCCTGATCAAGCTGTGGATCGACCAGGGCGCTACCGGCACCGTGAGCGGCAAGAGCAAGATCGTTGCCTGGCAGCCGCTCCCCGCCGGTGTGAACCCGATCTTCGCTGTGGCATTGTCAGGGGATGGTCAATTCGTCGCCGCCGGCCGGGCGAATCAGATCTTCATCTACCATGTGCCGACCGGGCAACTGGTCACCCGCCTGAGCGATTCCAAGCTGGCCGGCAGCGACAAGCGAGGCGTGGCCCATCTCGACCTGGTGCAATCGCTGGCCTTCAATCCGGCCGGCGACTTGTTGGCCTCGGGGGCCTTCCGCGAAGTGAAGCTCTGGCGTCGTCCGACCAACGTCAAGAAGTTTCATTTGGCCGAGGCATCGACCGAAGGGATCCGCGCCGTGGCGACCAGCCCCGATGGCAAGTTTCTGGCCACGGGGGGCACCGACGGCGTAAAGCTGTGGAACCTGAGCGACGGCAAACCGGCCCGCACACTGGCCGGGCACGCGGGTCCGGTCACCTCGCTGGTCTTCTCGGCCGACAGTGCCAAGCTGGTCTCGGGCTCGCTCGATAAGTCGATCCGGGTCTGGAACACCGCCGATGGCGCGCCGGCCGGCCGCATCGATACGCCCGCCGCGGTCAACGCCGTCGCGCTGATGAGCAAGGGAGCCCAGATCGTCTCCGGGGGCGCCGACAACCTGGTTCGCGTTTGGAACACTCCCGCCGGCGGCTCTGCCGTGCTGGCCGATATCGCCGGCCCCGTGAGCCGCGTCGCTTCCAGCCCCGACAAGAAGTGGCTGGCCTTGGCCGCCGCTGATGGCAAGATCGCGCTGGTTGATGTGGCCCAGAAGAAAGTCGTCCGCACACTCGCCGGTCACCCCGGCGGTGTTGCTTCCCTCAGCTTCAATGCCGGCAGCAACCGCTTGATCTCCAGCGGCACCGACGGCGCCACACGTATCTGGGATCCAGGGGCCGATCAGCCGGTCCTCGCCCTGGCCGGTTCGCCTGCCACGGCCGTCGCTTTGAACGCTGCTGGCAACCAGGCCGTCACCGGCACGGCAGAAGGCCGCGTCGCCCTGTGGAAACTCGACGCCGCCGCGCCGCGCGCGCTGGCCGGCGACAACGGATCCCCGGCCGTCGTCCTGGCAACCAGCCGCGACGGCAAGTTGCTGGCCACCGCCGGCACCGCCGACGGCAAGCCGGCCATTCTTGTCCGCGATGTCGCCTCGGGAAACATCACCAAAACGCTGATTGGGCACGAAGGTCCCGTCACCGCGGTCGCCTTCAGCGCCGATGGCCAGAAGGTCATCTCAGGCTCGGCCGACAAGACGGCTCGTGTCTGGAACCTGGGCGAAGGCAAAGAAATCGCCAAGTTCGGCGGCCATGGCAACACCGTAACTGCCGTGGCTCTGGCCAGCGATGGCAACACGGCCGTCAGTGGCTCGGCCGATAACTCGCTCAAGTCGTGGACCGTGGCCGATTCCAAAGAAGCCAAAAACTTCGCCGGTCATGGCGGTCCGATCGTGGGCGTCGCCTTCACCAGCAACAATCAGCAGGTGATCTCGGCCTCGGCCGACAAGACGGTCCGCGTCTGGAATCCCGCCGACGGGGCCCAGATCCGCTCTGTCGACGTCACCCAGCCGGCCACGGCGCTCGCCCTGACGAAGGACGACGCCCGCGTGGCCGTCGGTGCTGCCGACAAGAGCGTGCGGCTGTTCCAGGTCGGCGACGCCAAACCGCTGGCCGTGCTGACCGGTCTGGCCGAAGTTCCGCTGGCCGTGTCGTTCAGCCCCTCAGGCGCTCGTGTCCTCTCGGTGGATGCCAAGCAGGCGACAGTCTGGGATGCCGCCACAGGAGCAAAGCTCGAAGTACTCGCCGGGCCCGCCGCACTGGCCTCGGGAGCGTTCGGCGCCGATGAAGTCACCTGCCTGTTGGCCGGTGGAGACAAGTCCCTGTCGGCAGTCGCCATGCGGCTCGAACGTCTCGTCGGCGATCACGCCAAGAAGATCACGGGCCTCGCCTTCCCGGCCGAGGGCTCATCCTTTTTCACCGCCAGTGCAGACGGCACCGTGCGCGGCTTTGCCATCAAGGATGGCCAGCAGAAGTTCAACGCCAATCATGGTGCGCCGATCCACGCCCTGGCCATCAGCGGAGACGGCAAGCTGCTGGCCACCGCCGGCGAAGACAAGACTGTGAAGATCTGGAGCAAAGACGGTCAGCCCGGCGCCAAGCCGAATCTGGCCGGCTTCACCGGTCCGGTGAAGAGCGTAGCCTTCTCGCCCGACAATCTGCGGGTCGCCGGCGCCGGCCCCGAGACGCTGGTCTTTCTGGTGGCCGACGGCCTGGTCGATCAGGCGATGTCCGAACATGCCGGCCCGGTCAACGCCTTGGCGATCACCGGCGAGAAGAACGACCTGGTCGTTACGGCCGGTGTCGACAAGACCGTGCGACTTTCGACCCTGGCAGCGGCCGGTCGCCTGGGGGGCCACACGGGGCCCATCAACGCCCTGGCGGTCTTCAACGACAATCAGATCGTCAGCGGCAGCGAAGACGGCAACGTGCGGCACTTCAATGCTCTGACTCCGCAGCCCGTGCGGGCCATGAACCACGGTGCCCCGGTCACAAGCGTGGCGGTACGGCCCGATGGTCAGCGTTTCGCCTCGGGCTCGGCCAACAACACCATCCGCTTGTGGAACGCCCAGAACGGCCAACAAGTCGCCGAGATGAAGGGGGACGTGAAAGCCCAACGCGTCCAGGCTCTGGCCGAACGCGACGCCGCGGCTGGCAAGGCAAAGCAGAAGACGTTCCAAGATCAACTCGCCGCGGCCGAGAAGGACATACCCGTCCGGACCGAAGCCGCCAAGAAGACGGGCGAAGCCAAGATCGCGGCCGAAAAAGTCTTCGGCGAGAAGTCCGCTGCAGCCAAGACCGCCGAGGAAGCCAAGGCAGCGGCCGACAAGCTGGCCGAAGCCAGCGCCTCGACCATGCGTCAGGCGGTAGCCAAACAGAAGGAAACCGAAGACGCCCTGAAGAAAGCCACCGAAGAGGCCAAGAGCGCGGCGAAGAAGGCCGCCGAAGCCAAGGCTGCTGCCGACAAGGAGAAGGACAAGAAGGAGCTGGCCGACGCCGCGGAGGCCGCGCAGAAAGCCGCCGCCGGGGCGGAAGCCGCTCAGAAGACCGCCACCGAAGAGAAGGCCAAAGCCGACACCGCTCTGGCCGACGCCAGCAAGGCTGCCAAGGAAGCGGCTGACAAGGTCCCCGCAACCGTCAAGCCGCTCGAGGACGCGAAGAAAGCCCTGGCGGACGCCGAAGCGGCCAAGAAGAAGGCCGACAAAGACGTGACCGAGGCCGAACTGCAACTGAAAAAGGCCAACGAGCTCGCCCCCAAGATCAAGACTGATCTGGCCGCCGCCGACGCTGACGTGAAGACCCTCGACGGCACCGTCGAAGTCGCGAAGAAGGCCGCCGCGGAACTCGAAAAGCCGATTCGCAGCCTGGCCTTCTCGGCCGACAACGCCCAACTCGTCTCAGGCGGTGACAACAAAGTCGTCTATACCTGGAATGCCACCGATGGCGCTCCCATTGACTCCTTCACCGGGCATGCCGCCCCGGTTCTGGCCGTAGCCTTTGGCCCTGCAGGCACGATCGTCTCGGCTGGCGCCGATAAGAGCGCGTCTGTCTGGGATCTGAGCCCGGCCTGGAGTCTGGAACGAACCCTGGGCGTGGTTGATGGCGACTACAACGATCCCAAGAATTTCGTCGACCGCGTGCTGGCCCTCGACTTCTCCAGCGATGGCCAGTTCCTGGCCACCGGCGGCGGCGAGCCCTCGCGCTCAGGCGAGCTCAAGCTGTGGAAGGTGGCCGATGGCAGCCTGGTGGGCCGCTTCCCGGAATTCGCCAATCAGAAGCCCGACAAGCAGGACGCCCACAGCGACACGATCTTCGGCCTGCAGTTCTCGGCCGATGGCAAGACGATCGCCAGTTGCGGCGCCGACAAATTCGTGAAGATTTTCAACGTCGCGGATGGCAAGTTCATCCGGTCGTTCGAGGGGCACACGCACCACGTGCTCGGGGTGAGTTGGCAGTCCAACGGCAAGGTCCTGGCCTCGAGCGGGGCCGACAACGTCATCAAGGTCTGGAACGTCGAGACCGGCGAACAGCAGCGCACAATCCAGGGCTTCGCCAAGCAGGTGACCAGCGTCAAGTTCATCGGCGACACGCCGGAGCTGCTCTCGGCCTGTGGAGACAAAACGGTCCGCCGCACCCGTGCCAACGACGGCGGCAATGTCCGCCAGTTCCCCGGCGGCACCGACTTCATGTACTCGGCCGCCGCGACCCCCAACGGCAAGATCATCGTAGCCGGCGGGCACGACAGCGTCCTGCGCGTCTGGAACGGCGATTCCGGCGCGACGATTGTGAACTTCGACCCGCCGAAGCCGTAGTGTGTCAATGCGGGCTAGCCGCCCCGCCTGTTCACTTCCAGTCTGGATAAGCCACCTGGCCCGGTACGTTCACCCGCGTGGTGAATAATGTCTTGCCCGCCGTGATGTACAGCGTCTTGCCGTCGGCGCCGCCAAATGCGAGGTTCGTGATCACGTCCTCAGGCACGGGTATGCGCCCCAGCAACTTTCCTTCGGGCGTCATCACGTAGATGCCGGGCGACACCTCGGCCGTTTCGTTCGGGTGCCGCGGGGTCATGATGCCGGCCGCTACGTACAGGTTTCCTTCGACATCGAGCCGCATCCCGTCTCCGCCTCGGCCTGGGGCAAAGTCGTACACCAACTGCTGATTGCCGGGATTGCCGGCCGAATCGAGATCAAATGCCCATACTTTGCGAGCGCCGCCGGGCGTAGGGCAGCTATCGATCACGTACATCCGCTTCGAGTCCTGCGTCACGGCGATGCCGTTGGGACGCTCGATCGTGGGTTGCTCCAGGATCCGGACCAGGCTGCCGTCGAGATCGATACGATAAACCCCTTCAATGGTCATCTCCATCTGCGTCCGGTCGCCGTAGCAAGGATCGGTGAAGTAGATCCGGCCCAGGCCGTCGATGCAGATGTCATTGGGAGAGTTGAATCGCTTGCCTTGAAAGCGGTCGGCCAGCACCATGTACTCGCCCGTATTCAAGTCGGTGCGCGTGATGCGCCGCGCGCCGCCGGGACCAAACTCAGCCCCTTCGCAATGATAGAGCCGCCCTTGATGATCGAAGGTCTGACCGTTGGTGCGTCCGCTCGGTTCGCGAAAGACGCTGCGCGTGCCATCGACGGCCAGCTTGAGGATGCGGTTGTTCTCGATATCAGAGAAATAGACATTCCCGTCGGCGTCGCAGGCGGGACCTTCGGTAAAGGCCAGGCAGGTGACTGGGCGGAGAGGTTCAGTGCCCGCGGGACGAGCAAGGTCGGCGAGGTTCGGCATAGCTGAGGAGAGATTACGAGGCAGGAAGGTGAGGCGACGCGTGCCCTCGATTGAAAGCTCGCGGGCGTGCGGATGCAACTCCCAAGGGGAACGGGCTAGCGCGACCCGACAGGCTCTGCCGTTACGTCCTTCGCCCAGCGGACCGGCTCGAAGACGGTGTCCGGCTCCAACTGGGCTGCGCGTTCGATATGCAGCTTGGCTTCGTCGGGCAGCTTGAGATCGCGATAGACTTCGGCGAGCGTGGCATGCAGCCGGGCGTTCTCGTTCATCCCGCCGATGGCCGCCAACAGATCGGCCAAGGCCTCGCGCGAGCGCCCCATCCGGGCCAGAATCTGGCCTCGCGTCTCGCGCAGCACGGGAACGCCGGGGCTCAGTGCCAAAGCACGGTTAATCATATCCAAAGCTTCGTCAAGCATCGGCGGCTGGTGCCAACAGAGTTCCCAGGCCAGGTTATTCAGCGCGGGGACCGATTGCGGCTCGGCTGCAATGACCGCCCTCCAGTGCAGAATGGATTCGTCGCTGCGGCCCGTTCGGCTGCACCACTGCGCCAACAGTCCATGCAGCCGGTCTGGTCGAACGCCGCGAGCCAGGCCGGTCAGCAACAACTCACGTGCCTGTTCGCCGACCTCGCCAGGCCTCAGCGTGAGCGGGGTCAGCGCATCGTACGGCTCCGAGCGGTCAGGCACCGTTTCGATCGAACGGCAAAGTAGCTCCAGGCTCCTCCGGTCCCAATCGGGCCGATCGTGCGGCACGGCCGCGGCCTGCTGCTCGTAAATCTCGGCCAGGCGCATTCGAGTCTCCAGATCCTCTTCGTTGCCGTACTTGAGCGCAAGCTTGAGCTGGTTCTCAGCCGCCGCGAAGTCGCCCGCCAACAAGGCGGCCTTCGCCGCGGTGCGCCGGAGCTCGAGATTCTCGGGGTTCTCGCCCAACTCGAGGAGCAAGGACTCGACGACGAGCTTTGCTTCCTGTGCGGCTTCGAACCTCTTGCCCAGACTGGAATAGGCCAGCGCCAGTTCCAACCGATCCGCCGTGCTGAAGGGAGCAAGCTTTTCCAGATTGGCAAGCGCCGCCAGTTGCTGGCCCGTGGCACGCTGCATTTTCATCAGCATTCGCCGGGCCATCTCATGTTGAGGAGAGAAGAGGAGCACCGTCTGCAGACGCGCCTCGGCCGAGCGCCAGTCGGCGACCGTGATCTGCGGGCGCGTATAGATCTCTTGGGCCAGCCAGAATTCGGCATTGGGATAGACGAGCGAAGTGTGGGGAAGCCAGTCGGTGCCGGCCTGCTCGACGAGTTGCTCCACCATTTTTCGCGCGAGGCTGCGTTGTCCCGTGGCCGCCAGCGATTGGGCCCATCGGAAATGCTCGTCGGCCAAGAGAGGCTCGAGTTCTGCCAGTCGCGCGTACGATTGCGCCGCCGCGGCGAAGTCCTTGGCCCGAAATTGAGCGGCGGCTTCTCCGCGCAGCTCCCAGACGGAGCTCGCCTGGTTCATCCCGTTCCAGGCGATGACTCCGCCGGCCGCCAAGAGCCCTGCTCCTACTAGCAAGCCCAGCAACCTCGCCCAAGGAAAGGGAGGCGCCTTGGGCATTGCGTTGACCGCATCGCAATCGGGACAGACGCAGGGAGTCCCCTGGGGCGCGCGGCGTACGTCGAAGACGAGTCCGCAACCCTGGCAAGTCACCGGAATGTATTTGCGAAACACCATGACGTCGAAGAAAGTTCGAGCGAGCCGCCTCTTTGGTTATCCCCTTTCTGCGAAGGTCACGCCAGCCGTCCAGTGGGGCGCAGGCGGTCGGATTCATTCTGCGAACCTTCAGAATGGGGGCTGGATAAATCAAGTAACCTTTAATGCAAGGTGATAGAAATCAAAACCTTGCGATCACCGCTAGAACTCTTCCCCACCACAAGGACCATTGAATTTACCATTTCATGGCGAACAATAGAGAGTCGGCTTCTAGGCCGAAGAGTCACCTCCGCTGCTCATTTCCGAGTCGTCCGCGTCATGTCACAAAAAAAATCTGTTAGTGCTTGTGTGGATTGCGCTTATCGCAATCGCTTCCGGCTCGCAGTCGTGGGCAGGGACCATTAACTGGTCCGCGCAGACTTGGACCCCGGACTCGCTGACGCATGCTCCGTTCAATACGGGCGATAACATCGTGACCTTTCAGTTCTTCGATACGAACGGAGCGATGGCGCCGGCAGCGAATTCGCCCTCGATTGTCGATGGACCGCTAAGCAACATCAATCAGGATCAGCTCTATTGGGCGATGGATGCTTCTGCTCGAAATCAGATGTCGCGGCTGGTGATTACCTTTGCGACCCCTGTCACGAGTCTGACATTTCGCATTACCGACATCGATACGGGAGGTGCCATTTCGGGGGGTGTTTACCCCAATTGGCAGGATCGGCTGATCGTCTCGGCCAAGAACGGCGCCAACAGCGTCAATGTCATCGCGAACCCGACTACGGTTCCTGATAGCTTTACGATCGACAATAGCTACACCCATACGGGCGATACGACCGGCGGCTTTTCGTCGCAGATTACCGCGGATCAGGCCGACGTGGATCCCGATGAGAGCAACGGAAATATCACTCTGACGTTCGGCAGTGCCCTAACCACGGTGACGATCGACTACTTTTCAGGGGCGAACGGCCCGACGAATCCTGCGCTGCAATTGATTCGCATCGCCAATCTGACGTTCACCAGCGTGCCTGAGCCCTCAACCTGGGCCATGATGCTCGTCGCCATGGCGTGCGGTGGTTTGGCTGTTCAGCGCAAGCGTCATCGTGCTGGTTTGCCGCAGAACTAACTGGCCCGTACGCGCAATGCGTCGCGCCAGGCGTCTGCCGACGGGATCTGTTCCTGGCCCATGGGTTTGTTTCCTGCAGCGCAAAAGACCAGTCCCACGTCGACACTGCGGCCGTCGATTTCCGCAGGCCCCGCCAGCGCGCACCAGGGGGTCCGCTTGCCTCCTTGGCCCGGCAGGCGAACATTCTTGAAGAAGGAATGCACGAAACCCTGCTGGCTCAACTGGGCTGGCCAGAGTTTTACGACGGGCTGGTGGGTGGCGAGCACCTTTCCCAATCCGGGCACGATTTGATCGAGGAGGTGCGGAAAGCCACCGGCCGTAGAAAGAGGATTTGCACGCCCACTGGGCGCCAGCACTACGACGGCGAGCCGGACGGACGTTAGGCGGCACTCGAGCCTGGGCCCTCCTGCTGGGGGGCCTTCCTGGGAGAGTTTTCGCACATCCAAAAAAAGTTCGCGGCCCATTCCCGAGGCTGCGTGGGCCCCTCGAGGCAGCATTTTCAGCACAATCAGGCCCATCAGCACCGCCAGCCCCACCAATCCCAGGGGTGAGAATAGGAGGCTGGTAAGGTTCTCAAGCGGCATGCGGATCATTCCAGGAAGCGAGGCCAGCTAACAGAGATCTTTGAATTCATCGACCCCGAAAGGTCGACGCGGTTGATTATAACGGAGGAGGCCCGATAATCACCTTTTGCCTGTATCCGTTCCACTGTTCCGTGTGGGGCAAGTTAGATGACTTCGCCGAGTTCGCAGTTCGATTGCTTGAGCGCCGATTACCTCGAACAGCTTTGGGAGCAATACCTCCACAATCCTGGCGCCCTGACGCCCGATTGGCAGAAGTACTTTGCGTCCTGGGAGCGCCCTGAGAACGGCAATGGCAACGGCCATGGGCCTGTGCGCTTTCGCCCGGCGCCTAATCGGACGAGCCTGTTTCATTCGGCCGCTGGCGGGCCACCGCCGATGAGCGCCACGCCCGTCGTGGCCCAGCCCGCGATTCCCGCCCCCCCGGCCGACACCAACGGCGCGAATGGCAACGGTCACGGGACCACGGCCAAGGCGGCCGCGCGCAGCGCCCGCCATATGAGCTCGGCCCAGTTGCAGGACCGAGTCGACCAGTTGGTGCGCGCCTTCCGCGTGCGTGGTCATCTGTTCGCCGACCTCGATCCGCTGGGTCGCCATCGCCGGCAGAGCATCGAGCTTTCGCCCGAAGTCTTCGGCCTGACCGAGGCGGATCTCGATCTCCCCTTCTCCACCATCGCCATCGGCGGTCCCCCGACGCAGACCCTGCGCGAGATCGTGGGCCGGCTCTACAACACGTATTGCCGGGCGATTGGCACCGAGTTCATGCACATCGGCGATCTGGGTATCCGCGACTGGCTGCAGCACCGGATGGAAGAGACCGAGAACCATCTGAAGCTCGACCGGGCCTCGCAGCTGCGGATTCTGACCCGCCTGACCGACGCTGTGGTGTTCGAGGAGTTCTGCCGCAAGAAGTATGTCGGCGCCAAGACCTTCTCGCTGGAAGGAGCCGAGAGCCTCATTCCTCTGCTGCACCTGGCCATCGAAAAGTCGGCGGCCATGGGTGTCGACGAGATCGTACTGGGCATGGCCCATCGCGGCCGTCTGAACGTGCTGGTGAACATCATGGGCAAGAGCGCCCAGCAGATGTTCCGCGAGTTTGAAGATCGCGAGCCCGAACTGAGTCGCGGTCGTGGCGATGTGAAGTACCACTTGGGCTACTCCAGCGACTGGACTTCGACCAGCGGCAAGAAGGTCCATCTTTCGCTTTGCTTCAACCCGAGTCATTTGGAATACGTGAACCCGGTGGCCTTGGGCCGCATGCGGGCTAAGCAGGACCGGGCCGGTGACCGCACCCGCGTTCGCGGCACGGTGTTCCTGATCCACGGCGACGCGGCCTTTGCAGGCGAAGGGATCACGCAAGAGACGCTGAATCTGAGCGAGCTGCGGCACTTCTCGACCGGCGGCACGCTGCACGTCATCGTGAACAACCAGGTGGGCTTCACCACTCCGCCGGAAGAAGCCCGTTCGACTCGCTACGCGACCGACGTGGCCAAGATGCTCGACATCCCCATCTTCCACGTCAACGGCGAAGATCCCGAGGCCGTGGCCCAAGTGGTCACATTGGCCTTGGAGTTCCGCGAGACCTTCCATCGCGATGCCGTGATCGACATGTACTGCTACCGTCGCCAGGGTCACAACGAAAGCGACGAGCCCGGCTTCACGCAGCCCTTGATGTACCAGGCGATCGCCAAGCGGGCCTCGGTCCGCGACGGCTACCTGGAACGCCTGCTGCGGCTGAACGAGATCACCAAGGAAGAGGCCGACGCCATAGCCGAGCGTCGCCGGGAACACCTGGAAACGGAACTGAATCAAGCCCGCGCCGGCGAGCGAAGCCGCGGAGTCACCGACTCGCTGCTGGGCGTTTGGCACGGCTTCCGCGGCGGCGACGAGCTGCCCGAAGACGACATCGACACGGGCGAGAGCCGCGAGAAAATCGGCGCCCTGCTCGACCGCTGGACCCAATTGCCCGAGGGCTTCCACCTGCATCGCAAGCTTACTCGCTTTGTCGAGAACCGCCGGGCGATGGGCAAGGGAGAGATGCCGCTCGACTGGTCGACCGCCGAAGCCGTTGCCATGGCCTCGCTCGTGGAAGCAGGCCACCCCGTCCGTCTGTGTGGCCAGGACGCCGGCCGCGGCACGTTCAGCCACCGGCACGCCATTCTGCACGACAGCGAGATGGGAAGCCGCTACATCCCGCTCGAACACGTCCGCGACGGCCAGGCCAAATTTGAGGTCATCAACAGCCCCCTCTCAGAGTCGGGCGTGCTGGGCTTCGAGTATGGCTACAGCCTCGACTGCCCGCATGGCCTGGTCCTGTGGGAAGCACAGTTCGGCGACTTTGTGAATGTCGCCCAGCCGCTGATCGACCAGTTTATCACCAGTGCCGAAGAGAAGTGGCGACGGCTATCGGGCCTGGTGATGCTGCTTCCGCATGGCATGGAAGGCCAAGGCCCGGAGCACTCCAGTGCCCGACTGGAGCGGTTCCTGACCCAGGCGGCCGAGCAGAACATTCAGATCGTTTGCCCCACGACTCCGGCTCAGTATTTCCATGTGCTTCGTCGGCAGGTGCTGCGCAAGTGGCTCAAGCCGCTGGTGGTGTTCACGCACAAGAGCCTGCTGCGGCATCCGCGGGTGGTCTCTCCGATCGAAGACTTCGCTTCGGGCAAGTTCCAGCGCGTGCTGCCCGATCCGCTCGACGCGCCGGCCCTTCGCTCCGGCGGGGTGGAGAGGGTCATCCTGACCAGCGGCAAGATTTACTTCGAACTGCTCGAACAGCGCGAAGAGCAGAACCGGACCGACGTGGCCCTGATCCGCGTCGAGCAGTTCTATCCGTTCCCCGAAGCTCAGCTTCGCGCCGCTCTGGATCGGTACGTGCCCGGCACGCCGGTCTACTGGGTGCAGGAAGAGCCTGAGAACATGGGCGCCTGGCGTTTCCTGCGGGTGATGTTCGGCGAACGCCTGTTCGACCGCTTCCCGCTGGGGGGCATCATGCGTCCGGCTTCGGCCAGCCCGGCCACGGGCTCGCACTCCAGCCATCATCTGGAACAGAATCAGGTCCTGGCCCAAGCGTTCGGAGAGATTTAGAATCGCGGGGGCCTTCAAGAGTCCTAACCGTTACCTCACCGGCACGCTCGCGGTGCCGTTCCGTCCAAACCAAGCATGCCCTTTCCACCGGAAGGGGCCGAGTTCAAAGCCTTACCCAAACCACCGGCCATTCACCCATGCCTGTTGCTATCAAAGTCCCTTCGGTTGGCGAATCGATCCAAGAAGTTGAAATCCACAAATGGCTGAAGCGCGAGGGAGATCGCGTCGAGGCCGACGAGAACCTGGTGGAAATTGAATCGGACAAGGCGACGGTTGAAGTGCCGGCCCCGCGGTCTGGCGTGCTGACGAAGATCTTGAAGGTCAATGGCGACGTAGTCCCCATCGGCGAGACGATCGGCTTTGTGGAAGAAGGGGCCGGAACGCCCGCGGCGACTTCGGCTCCGTCGGCCGCGCCTGCTGCTGCTGCCAAGCCGGCCCCCGCGCCTGCCTCGGCACCCCAAGCCTCGTCCGGTCCCGCCCGCGTGATGCCGGCCGCCGAACGAGCGTTGGCCGAGCGCGGCCTGACGGCCGACAAGGTGGCTGCCACCGGCCCCGGCGGACGTTTGCTGAAGGAAGACGTGGAGAAGACCGCTGCGCAGGCCCCGGCCGCCGCCTTGGTTCCTCCCCCGGAAGTCGTTCCGGCCTCGACCACGCCTGCCCCTACGGCGGTGGCTCCTTCGGCACCCGTCGTGGCTGGGCCGATGGAAGAAGTCGTGCCGATGAGCATGATCCGCCGGCGCATTGCCGAGCGGTTGGTGCAGGCCCAACAGACGGCCGCGCTGCTGACGACCTTCAACGAAGTCGACCTGTCGGCCGTGAAGGAGCTGCGGGCTCGTTACAAGGATGCCTTCCAGGCCAAGTACGGCGCCAAGCTCGGCTTCATGTCGTTCTTCGTCAAGGCCACGGTCGATGCCTTGAAGGAGTACCCCGAACTGAACGCCGAGATCCGCGGCAACCAGGTCGTGTACCGCAACTACTACAACATCGGCATTGCGGTCGGTGGTGGTAAGGGGCTGGTCGTGCCCGTGCTGCGGAACGCCGAGCGGATGAGCTTTGCCGAGGTCGAGCAGGGGATCGAGTCGCTGGGCAAGAAGGCCAAGGACAACCAGATCACCCCGCAGGATCTGCAGGGCGGCACCTTCACACTGACCAACGGCGGCATCTACGGATCACTGTTTTCGACGCCGATCGTCAACCCGCCGCAGTCGGGCATCTTGGGGATGCACGCCATCCAGGACCGGCCGATGGCCGTGAACGGACAGGTCGTCATCCGCCCCATGATGTACCTGGCGCTCACCTATGATCACCGTCTGGTTGATGGCCGCGAAGCGGTGCAGTTCCTAAAGCGGATCTGCGACGCGATTCAAGAGCCCGCCCGGATGCTGATGGAAGTGTAGGGCAGGAGTCGGGGGCCACGGATCAGGGATCAGCCCGAGGGATGAGGAAGAGGTGTTGGGTGCTAGGTGATAGGTGTTGGGTAAGACGCCTGCCATTCCGGCCTAACGCTCCGCTACTTCCTCGCCCCACCAACCTCCTTCGCCTTGCCGTTAAACGCCGACCCCTACAGCCTAGCACCTAGCACCCAGCACCTAGCACCTCGTTCTTCCTTTGGGCTGACCCCCGATCCCTGACCCCCGACCCTCCAACTTCTCATGCAGCACGATTTGATCGTCATCGGCGGTGGACCTGCCGGCTACGTCGGCGCCATCCGGGCCGCCCAACTGGGACTCAACGTGGCCTGCGTGGACAAGAACGCAGCGCTGGGCGGCACGTGCCTGCGAGTCGGCTGCATCCCGTCGAAGGCGCTGCTCGAATCGAGCCAGCACTATCACGACGCCAAGCATTCGTTTGCCGCCCACGGGGTCGAGGTCGAAAAGCTGAAGCTCAATCTGACGGCGATGCTGGAACGAAAGAACCAGATCGTCAAGAAGCTGACCGGCGGCATCAACTCGTTGCTGAAGCATCACAAGATCAAAGTCTATACCGGCACGGGTCGGATCGATGGCCCGGGCAAGGTGACCGTGCAGGGCGAGAAGGAGAGCGAGACCCACACGGCCAAGCACATTCTGATTGCTTCGGGCAGCGTGCCGGCCAAGCTGCAGGGCGTCGAGTTCGACGGCAATCGCATTGGCGACAGCACCACGGCTCTCTCGTACTCCGAGGTTCCCGCCGAGATGATCGTGATCGGCGCCGGTTACATCGGGCTCGAGTTGGGCTCGGTCTGGAGCCGCCTGGGTGCCAAGGTGACCGTGCTCGAATACCTGCCGCGGATCATGCCCGGCGCCGACACCGAAATGGCCACGCTGGCGCAGAAGATCTTCGAGAAGCAGGGGATCAAGTTCCAACTCGGCGCGAAGGTCGAGAAGGCCGCCGTCGATGGCGCGCGATGCAGCGTGAAATGCGAAGGGACTGACCCGATTCAGGCCGACCGCGTGCTGGTCGCCACCGGGCGGGTCCCTTGCACGGAAGGGCTTGGCCTGGAGAGCGTCGGCATCAAGCTCGACGAGCGAGGCCGGATTCCCGTCGACATGACGACTTACGCCACCACGGCGGCCAACGTCTACGCGGTCGGCGATTGCATCGGCGGCGCCATGCTGGCCCACAAGGCCTCGGACGAAGCGGTGGCCTGCGTCGAGAAGCTCGTGACCGGTTACGGCGCGGTGAACTACGACGTGATCCCCAGCGTGGCCTACACGCACCCCGAGTTGGCCTCGGTCGGCAAGACCGAGCAGCAACTTCAAGAGGCCAACCACGCGTATCGCAAGGGAACCTTCCCCTTCAAGGCCAACGGCCGGGCGATCACGCTGGGAGACGACGAAGGGCTGGTCAAGGTTCTGTCCGACGAGAAGACCGACCGCGTCCTGGGGGTCCACATCCTCGGTCCGCGGGCCGGCGACCTGATTGCCGAAGCCGGCGCGGCGATGGCCTTCGGCGCCTCAAGCGAAGACATCGCCCGGGTCTGCCACGCCCATCCCACGCTGGCTGAAGCGGTTCGAGAGGCCTCGCTGGCCGTGGCGAAGCGCAGCCTGCACGTGTAGCACGGTTCGCACAACGCGCCAGCGCGCCACCGAGGACCCCACACTAGCCCGACGCGCTAGCGAGGGGAACCTGCAAGCGATCGCTTGCCTTGCGGGCGTCGGCCAGCCAGTTGGGCAGCGTTTTAGACACTTCCCCGCGCTGACGCGTCGGGCGAGTGAAAATCGCCAAGAACGCTCACCCCACGCGCATCCACACGGCCTTCAGGTACTCGCTCTCCGGGCAATTCGAGGCCACCGGGTGATCGGCCGCGGCGCCGCTGCGGGCCAGAAACTGCACCGGCCGGCTGCCACGCCGCACGCGACCGCTGGCGTCTTCGGGGCCTACGGGACCGCACTGACGCGCGGCACTGGCGATTGTCGAGACGAACTCGGCCTCGGGCATCAGGCCCGAGCACGAACAGCTCAGCAGGATGCCCCCCGGCTTCACCAGCGGCAGGGCCAGGCGATTCATATCGAAATACTTTTTCGCCCCGACTTCCTGCTCGATGCGCGAGCGAATCAGCTTGGGCGGATCGAGGACCACCACATCGAACTGCGCGGCGTTGCGGGCCAGGTCGCGCATGTAAGTGAAAGCATCAGCGTGCACAAACCGCACCTGGGCCTTGTTCAGCCGAGCGTTCTCGCGGGCGACTTCCAGCGCGTCCTCGTCCAGGTCCACGCCGGTCACGCTGGCCGCCTGACCAAGCCGAGCCGCCTGCACCGAGAATCCGCCGGTGTAGCAGCACAGGTCGAGCACACTCTTGTCTTTGCAGAATTCGGCCAGCCGTTTGCGGTTGTCGCGCTGATCGCAGAAGAAGCCGGTCTTGTGACCGCTGGCGAAGCGGACTTTGAACTTGGTGCCAAACTCGCTCACGGTGACCTGCGCGGGGCACTCGGGCGAGTCGCGCTCGTCGGCTAAAAACCCCTCCTGGCCGTGTACCTGGTCATCGACACGGACCCGCGTGTGTTTGGTGCCACAGAGCGCGCCGAGTCGAGCCAGCAATTCGTCGATCCGCTGATAGATCCCCAGGCTGAAGACCTCGGCGGAGAGGACGTCGCCGTAGCGGTCGACCACCAACCCGGTCAGCCCGTCTCCTTCGGCGTGGATCATCCGACAGGCGTCGGTCACTTCGTCCAGCCGCAGCACGTCGCGGCGCAGCGCCACCGCCTGTTCCAGCCGCGCCTGCCAGAAGCTCTCGCCCGGCGGAATGGGGCCGAAGTCGAGCATCCGCACGGGAATCTCGGACCGCGGGTTGTACAGACCATGCCCGGCCAGTTGCCCTTCGCGATCGTGGACGCCGACCAGATCGCCTGGATGCGGATTTCCCTCGACCCGATCGACCATCTTCTTGTAGAGAAACGGGCGGAAGACCGAGGCCCGGGCGTGGACTTGCGGCAACGCCCGGTCATCGAGCGCCAGAGGGCGGGCTTCGAGCAGTCCCGGCGTGGTTCGCTGGCTCACGCGGCGCGGGTCGGAATCGGGAACGCTGGAACGGGGACGTCTGGCCATGAATGGTTACTTCTTGCCGTAGACAACTGCCGGATCAAACACCCGCTCGCCGGTGACCTTCAAGCCCTCGTCGGTCACGGTGCGGAAGAAGCAACTACGATAGCCCTCGTGACAGGCCGCGTCGCCGACCTGCTCGACCTTCAGCAGGATCGTATCGGCATCGCAGTCCAGGCGGATCTCCAGCACGTTTTGAATATGCCCGCTCTCTTCCCCTTTGCGCCACAGGCGACCGTGGCTGCGGCTGAAGTAAACCGCGCGTCCCGTGCGCAGCGTCTCGGCGTAGCTCTCGGCATTCATATAGGCCAGCATCAAGACTTCGTTCGTCTTGGCGCACTGGGCGATCGCGGGGAGCAATCCGCCACCCTTGGCGAAATCGGGAACCGCGGGCGTGGTCATGGGGGACATTCCTCAAACAACTCGAAAGGCGATCCTTCGAGCATAGTCTTGCGAGGAATGATCGGCGAGGGGGACGGGGCGCTCACTCCGCAGGTCGTGGGGTGGGCCTCGTTTCACTCTGCCCACGCTACATCGCCCGCATCAGGGCTTTTCGTCGAGCGCTCTCGATCGAAGCGGCCGGCGTCCCTACCACTTCACTTCCACCGGCGCCCCGACGCGGATCCGCAGCATCTCCGCCGCGTTCTCGCCCGTAATGGCCAGTTCCAGCCGGTCGGTGGATCCGATGATGGCCACAAAGGTCATGGCCGGCACATCGCCGTAGGTGCGAAAAATGCCGAACGTCTCGTGCTCGTCGCACTCGATGCGGACCTTCTCCCCCAGATCGCGGCAGGCGGCCATCTGGGCGGCGGTAATGTTGGTGATCAGGTTGCCGAAGGAGTCGATGCTTTCGACCGCTCCGGTGACTTTCCCTGGCACGACAATGGCCTCCGACCACTCGAGTTCGACTAGTGACGCCTGCGGGGGACCCAACTCTGCCGGCGAGAGCCCCAGGCTGAGCCTCGCCGCGACGGGGCCCATGATATCACGTCCGTGGAAGGTTGCCGACACTCTTTCTGCCCAATGCCGGGGATCGGTCAGCCGCACGATTCGCTCGGGCCGGTGCTGCCTGCACAGACGGCTCAACAGGCCGTTGTCGGGGCAGACAAAATCATGCCCCGCCAGCCGGGCGTAAATCAATCCACGCGCGGTGCCGACGCCAGGATCGACCACCGCCACATGGATCGTGCCGAGAGGAAATCGCAGCGCTGCGTCGGCCAGGGCCAGCGCCCCTTGCCGCACATTCTGCGGAGGGATTGTATGGGTCAGGTCAACAAGGTTCACCTCGGGGTTGATCGACAGGATCGCCCCTTTCATGGCCGCCACATAGGGACTGCTTTGGCCGAAGTCGGTCGTCAGGGTGATGGCCGTGCGAGGCATTTACGCGAGTTCCTCGGCCTATATCTCTACCATCTGGCCCGACACATGCTGCCGGAGCAGCCACTCGGCGACCGCCTCGGCCGTGCCCAGGTTAGTGGCCAACGGGACCCTGTGGACGTCGCAGACCCGCAGCAGCGCCGAGACATCGGGTTCGTGCGGCTGAGCCGTGAGGGGATCGCGGAAGAAGATCACGGCGTTCACCTGCCCGGTGGCCACGCGGCCGCCAATGATCAGGTCGCCGCCATCGGGGCCGTGTGCGACCCGCTCGACCTTCAATCCCAGTTCGACCATCAGCAAAGCGCCCGTGCTGCCGGTGGCGACCAAGGGCAGCTTGCTGAAGAGGGGCAGATGGCGACGCACGAAGTCGATCAGCGACGCCTTGCAGTTGTCGTGGGCGATGAGCGCGATCGTAGGGAGTTGCATGGCCATTCGTGTTCCTCGCAGACTCTATGCGGGGTCGAGGATGTGCAACTTGCCCGACACCACAAAATCCTTCACCCGCTCGCGATAGGTCGCCATATGCGCGGCGTTCAAGTGGGCCTCCAGGGCTGCGACATCGTCCCACTTCTCGACGATGGTCACCACGTTCTCGCGAACGGGGGCCTGCCGGCCGATCTTGGTGGGAAGATCGACGGCCGCACCGTATTCGATGCAGCCCTTTTCGGCCCGGACCGCGGAAACAATCTGGCGGAACTCGGCCAGGAATGCGTCGCGCTTTCCGGCGTGAACTTCAACAACGGCGATCACATGAATCATGGTGCGGATCTCGGGCGGGTCACCCTGGCGCGAAGCCAGGTGGAGTCGAGGGCGGAACCGGCTGGAAAATAGTCGATCCCCAAGGGTGCCGCAAGCGCGCACGTTGTCGCGCGTGCCTGTGAGAAAAACCAGAATGATTACCAATCCGCTTGCGAGTACTTGGCCCCTATCCAGGGTGGGGGTGAAGAGCCAGCTTTGCGATATACTGATACCTGTGGGAGATCGAGGATGCAAACCGTGAGGGCGGTTTTCAAATGCGGGAGTTTCTGGACGGACTACTGCGAGCGGAACTGCTCGCCGCGGGCGAAGTCGAAAAGACGTACGGCGAACTTCAGGCAGCCAATCTGTCAGAAGACGCAGCCGTGCGCATTGCTTGGCTGGTGGACCACCAGCGGCTCACCCCTTGGCAAGCCAGCGAGTTCCTGGCTGGCCGGCGCAGCTTTCGATGCGGTGCCTATGAACTGGTCGATCAGATCAGCGTTACACCGGTGGCCACCATCTACAAAGGGCGTCACTGCCGCACGGGCTGGGTCGCCGTTTTAAAAGTCCTGTCGGCCGAAGTGCAGCAGGATGAAGGTGTCGCAGGCCGCTTCGAGCGCGAGATTCAACTGGCCTCGCAACTCGATCATCCCAATATCGTGACCGTCTACGACGCCGAGTTGGGGGACGCGGGGCGATTTCTGGCCATGGAGTTCATCGAGGGGCAAACCCTGGCGGCCTGGCACGAGCGGCACAAACCGCTGGCGATCGATTGGGTGGTCGAGTGCTGCCGCCAGGTGGCCGTCGGACTGGAGCACGCCCATCAGCATGGGCTGGTCCATCGCGACATTCAGCCTGCCAACTTATTGGTGGTCGCCAAAGATTTTCGCGCGATGCCCCATGTAAAGATCGTCGACTTCGGACTGGCTCGCACGCTGAGCGAAACCTGGATGGGCCGCAACCTCACCAAGCCGGGCGAGCTGTTGGGGACGCCTGATTATATCTCGCCCGAGCAGGCTCAAGACGCCCATCAGGCCAACATCCGGGCCGATATTTATAGCCTGGGCTGTGTCCTCTTCCACTTGCTGACCGATCAGACTCCCTTTGCTGGCGCAACGCCCGTGGAGCGCGTAATGGCCCGCATGAACCAGACTCCGCCGGCTTGCAGCTCGCTCCGTCGAGGACTGCCTGCCGGACTGGATGAAGTGGTCGCCATGATGCTGGCCCGTGACCCCAAGGATCGCTACGATCGGCCCAGCGAGGTGGTCGAAGCGCTTGAGCCGTTCACCGGTGCCTACGGCCCGCGCGATTGAGCCGGCTTACTTCGCCGGCAGGAACTCGAACGGCTTGGCTTCTTTGAACTGCGCGGCCGCGTTGCCGTTGTAGGTCTTGTCGCCCACAAGTTCCAGCTTCTTCACCGCGGCCCCTTCCTTCAGGTCCAGATCGGCCAGCGGCACCCAGAAAACCGTGGGGCTGGTGGCCGAGTCGAAGAACATGACCTTGCTCTTGTGGTCGTACAGGGTGCGCCACACGGTGCTGGAGATATTCGGCTGGCCGGGCGTGGTAATGCCCAGCGGCACCGACACACCCCGGATGACGCTGAAGACCTCGGCGACGGCCCGCTTGGGGTCATCGGTCTTGGGAATCGTCTTGATGTAGAACGAAGCCCGGGCGAAGCGATCGGCCGCGCGGTTGGTGCCCGGCAGCATTACGAGTCCGCCGATCTGCTCCCAATACGTGTTAAGGGCCAGTTGCTGGTCGAACGTCGGCGAGTTGGTCATCACCTGGTACTCGCGGCCATGGTGGATGACCAGCTTTCCTTTGACGTACTCAAAGATCGCCGAATCGCCCGTCGGATCCGAAAGAGACAGATGCCCCTGGGCCGGCTGTTTGTTGGGCAGGATGGGGGCAATGATGATGAACGGCTCCTTGCGAAGTTCCTTCACCGCTTCCTCGACCGTGGCAAAGTTGTCCAGCACGTACTGAGCCCAGGCCGTGATGGAGAGGGTCGGCTGCTTCGCGTCGGGCTTGCCGTAGTCGGACTCGACCAGGTACAGCGTGTTGGCTACCAGACCGGCGTCGTTCATGCCGTCGACCGTGCCGACTTCGTAGAAAGCACAGATCACGCTGCCGTACTTGCTGGTCCAGGCGATGGAATTCGGACCGGCGGCGCCGTGGCGCTTCATGCCACGGGGAAACGTGTATAGGTTCGTGCCCGGATCCTCGGCCCAATCCATGGAACGGGCCACGATGACCGTATCCTTGGGACCCAGATAAACGCAGCGCGTGCAGGCGTCTGAGTAAGAGGCCAGCGCGAGACACGAGACAATGCCCGCCATCGCAGTCAGCAAGCGGGAATGGTTCTTGGTGCGCATCGTTAGATTTCCTGCGAGAGAAGTGTACGGAGCCGAGGTGCCCCGCTAGTCTACCGCAAAAACAGGTGATACACCGGATTTTCCGTTTCATCGACGCAGGGATAGCCCAGCGTCTGTACAAAGCCGCGAAACGACTCCGTCTGGTCGCCGGGAATCTGGATGCCGATCAGCACACGGCCGAAATCGGCTCCCTGATTGCGATAGTGAAACAGGCTGATGTTCCAGTCGGGGTGCATGCTGGTAAGGAACCGCATCAGCGCCCCCGGCCGCTCGGGAAACTCGAAGCGGTACAGCCGCTCGTCGCGCGTTAGGCGACTTCGTCCGCCGACCATGTGCCGGACGTGTTGCTTCGAGAGTTCGTCGTGCGTCAGATCGACGACGCCAAAGTTCTGTTCGATGAGCGCCTGGGCGATCTGCTTCGATTCGCCCCGATTGCTGGTGGCCATCCCCACGAAGACATGGGCCGAGTTCTCTTCGGAAATACGATAGTTGAACTCCGTAACGCTCCGCTGGCCTATGATCTGGCAAAGATGCTTAAAGCTGCCCCGCTGTTCGGGAATGGTGACCGCGAACAGGGCCTCGCGTTCTTCGCCGATCTCGGCTCGCTCGGCCACAAACCGCAATCGATCGAAGTTCATGTTGGCGCCGCAGGTGATCGTGACCAGCGATTCATCTTGCAGCTTGTGCGTGGCGACATACTGTTTCAGGCCGGCCACGCCCATCGCGCCGGCCGGCTCCAGAATGCTGCGGGTGTCCTCAAACACGTCTTTGATGGCGGCGCAAACAGAATCCGTGTCCACGACCACAAAATCGTCCACCAGCGCCTGCGTCAGCCGAAAGGTCTCTTCGCCGACCTGCTTTACGGCAGTGCCGTCGGAAAACAGCCCCACGTCGTGCAGCTCAACGCGACGGCCGGCGCGAACCGAGCGGATCATCGCGTCGGAATCGGCCATCTGAACGCCGATGATCTTGATCTCGGGCCGCACCGCCTTAAGGTAGGCCGCCACGCCCGAGATCAATCCGCCGCCGCCGATCGCCACGAACACGGCGTAGAGCGGATGCTGGTGCTGCCGCAGGATCTCCATGCCTACCGTTCCCTGGCCCGCGATGACGTCGGGATCGTCGAACGGATGCACGAAGGTCAGTTGCTGCGTCTTGCCCAAGGCGACTGCATGCTGATAGGCGTCCGAGTAGCTCTCGCCGTGCAGCACCACCTCGCCGTGAAACGATCGCACCGCGTCGATCTTGAGCCGAGGGGTCGTGACGGGCATCACGATCACCGCGCGGCATCCCAGGCGCTCGGCACTCAGGGCGACTCCCTGCGCATGGTTGCCCGCCGACGCGCAAATAACACCCGCCTGCAACTGCTCTGGCGAAAGCCGAGACATCTTGTTGTAAGCGCCGCGCAGCTTGAAGCTGAAGACGGGCTGGTGGTCCTCTCGCTTCAACCAGACCTGGTTGCCTAGCCGCTTCGAGAGCTTGGGAGCCCGTTCCAAGGGGGATTCAATGGCCACGTCGTAAACGCGGGCCGTCAGGATTCGCTGCAGGTAGTCCATGCGTTGCGCCGCGGGTACATTGCCGTTTCTGTCGCAAAGCGAGGCATTCTAGCACAGGTGTGCATGCGCTGCTCGGGCGTCGACATGGGTAGTCCTTGGGGCCCGGCCCTATTGCGTTTTCGATCTCGGCCCAAGAGTTGCATCCTAAGCTGAACACACCCGGGTTCTGGCGGTTGAGTCCTCTGCGGAAATGGTAGTGCAGGCGTCCCGCCTGCTGAGATCCCATGGTTCGAGGTCAAGGTCATGAAGTTGCTTATTGTCGGCGGCGTAGCAGGCGGAGCTTCTGCGGCGGCGCGTGCGAGACGCCTTTCAGAGGACGCCCAGATCGTCCTCTTTGATCGCGGGCCCGACGTTTCGTTTGCCAACTGCGGTCTTCCCTACTACATCGGCGGCGAAATCGTCGAGCGCAAGAAGCTGCTGGTGACCACGCCTGAAATGCTGCGGGCCCGCTTTCAGCTCGACGTGCGAACGCAGTCGAATGTCGAGTCCATCAACCGCGGAGCCAAGACGATCCGCGTGCGCGATCTGGAATCGGGCCGCGAGTACGAAGAGTCGTACGACAAGCTGATTCTGGCGCCCGGAGCGGCCCCGCTCCGTCCGCCGATTCCAGGCATCGATCTGCCGGGCGTTCTTACGCTTCGAAACCTGCACGACGTCGATCGCATCAAGGCCAGGATTGACCAGGGAGTCCATCAGGCCGTCGTCGTAGGAGCGGGCTTCATCGGGCTCGAACTGGTGGAGAACTTCGTCAAACGTGGCGTTGCCACCACGGTCGTCGAGCTTCAGGACCAGGTGCTTCCGCCGTTCGACAAGGAGATGACCACGCCACTCTTGGAATCGCTGAACAAGCGAGGCGTCCGCGTGTTGCTGGGGGATTCGGCGGAACGTTTTGAGGAAACGCCCGCGGGGCTGATCGTGCATCTGAAGTCGGGGCGGCAGTTGCCCGCCCCGTTGGTGATTTTGGGAGTCGGAGTGCGGCCGGAGAACAAACTGGCGGTCGATGCCGGGTTGGATGTCGGACCGCGCGGCGGCATTCGCGTCGACAAACATTTGAGGACCAGCGACCCGGACATCTACGCGGTGGGGGACGCGATTGAAGTGAAGGACTTCGTCTCGGGCGACCCGACCCAGGTGCCGCTGGCAGGCCCGGCCAACCGTCAGGGCAGGATCGCTGCCGACAACATCTTTGGACGAACCGCTACCTACCGAGGGACGCAGGGGACAGCGATTGTCGGCCTGTTCGATCGCACCGCGGCAATGACCGGGGCTTCGGAGAAAACGCTGCGGAGATCGGGCCGCCTGTTTCGAAAGGTCTACATTCACCCCATGCACCACGCCGGGTATTATCCCGGCGCTGAAGCCATGTCGCTCAAACTTCTTTTCGATCCCGCCACGGGGCAGGTGCTCGGCGCTCAGGCTGTGGGAGGGCAGGGGGTCGACAAGCGGATCGACGTGCTGGCCGTCGCTATTCAGGCGGGGATGACGGTCTTCGATCTGGAAGAGATGGAACTGGCCTACGCCCCGCAATTTGGATCGGCCAAGGATCCCATCAACATGGCAGGGTTCGTCGCTGGCGGACTGATGCGAGGAGAGCATCCACAGGTCGACCTCGAGACGATACTGGCCGCGCCGGCATCGGAGAGACCATTCTTGCTCGACGTTCGAACCGCCACCGAGTTTACCGCGGGGCATATCCCCGGCGCGGTGAACATCCCAGTGGACGAACTCCGGGCCAGGTTGGGAGAACTGCCGCGTGACCGGCGGATTGCTGCGTACTGCCAGGTCGGCCAGCGAGGCTATATCGCGACTCGAATTCTGCTGCAGTCCGGATGGGAAGCGGCCAATGTGGGCGGAGGCTACAAGACCTATCGTCTGTTCTATCCCAATGGATAGGACCGGCGGTTCGGCAAATGTCAGCGGACCGGTTGCTGCTGCATGGGGTCGTAGACAGTCCCGGTGAGGATCGCCTCGCGAACATCCGCCCCAGTCAAGTTGGCATTAAAGAGCACCGCGCGGGTCAGATTGGCGCGGCAGAGATCCGCCCGGAACAGGTTGGCGCTCGTCAGCACGGCCTCGGCCAGGTTGGCGCCGGTCAGGTAGGCCCCTTCCAGGTTGGCCTGAAACAAATTCGTCTGCGAGAGATTGGCCCGGGTCAAGTTGGCGCCGCGGAGATCGACCCCTTGCAGGTGAGCCCTTCTGAGGTCGGCTCCGACCAGCGAAGCGGGGCAAAGGAACGCGCCTGCCAGATGAGCCGATTGCAGGTTGGCATGGAACAGCTTGGCGTGAATGAGTCGCGCCCCGGTGAGATCGGCATGGGAGAGGTTCACGCTCTCCAGATTCGCGCGGCACAGATCAGCCCCCCGCAGGTTGGCCTTCGCCATGTCGGCATGCGGCATGTAAGCCCCTGTGAGGCAGGCTCCCTCGAGCAGCGCGCCGGCCAAGTCGGACTCTGTCAGATCCGCGTTGGCCAGGTCTGCGTCGCGCAGGTCGGCCCCCTGCAGATTCATCTGGTATAGCACGGCCCCGCCCAGGGCTACGCCGCGCAGGTTCGCCCGCATCAAGGTGTGGGCGTCGACCTCCAGCAAAAGGTTGCCGGTATAGCGATTCCGAATCTCGATCATGTGCGGGGCGGGATCGGGGGCGGAATCGTTAGGGTGAAATCGGGGTGCGTTCTCCGCTCCGTGGAGGCATTTCGCAGGGAGCGTCTCGACGGGACATTCCGTGGGGGGCGAGCCCTTCGCCACTTCCAGTTTAACCGAAGATTTGCGGGAAAGCACGCTTGAGCGCGGAAAGATGCGATTCGAAAACAAAACCGGCCGGATCAACCTGATCCGGCCGGAAAAATTCGCACAAACGACACAGGTGCGTCACTCGCTCTGCGGGGGACGTCTGACACGCCCCTTGCCAGGAAGGCCGCCTCCCAGCGGATCAAGATCTCCGCCTGGTCCCGGAATGAAGTTCTCGACTCCCGGTCCCGAAGGGTCAACGGGATTGGCGATGTCACGCTCGCGGCTGGACTCTTCCGAGAAGTCCTTGTAGTCCTGCAGCTCGCTTTTCACGACCAGGCTGCCGTCTGGTTTAACGAACAGCATCTCACCCGGTTCGACCTTGGTGCCGCGCAGATGCAGCTTTTCGCCACCGGTAAAGTCGACCAGCATCAAGTCGGTGGTGAAGTCCATGGTCAACTTCATGGCCGACTCGTCCTTGGGATTGATGACATTCACGTCCTCGCGGCTGAAGTTGCTCAACTGACCGCGCAGCAGCGTCTTGAACGTCTTGACGGCATTCACTCCGTCGCGGCTGTTCCACTGACGCACCATCACCGTTGCTTCAGCCTCTTTGCTCGGCGAGCGTCCCTTCACGGGACCCACCAGCAGGTTGCTGTCGAGCGGCAGCGAGACCGGAGCCGATGTGCCGCTCCACGGGCACGACAAGTACTCTTCCTTTGCGTCCTCGGACTTCTCCAACTCTTTTTCGGTCAGGCCGAAGTTCGGATTTCTGGCAATCAACTGCACCCGGTACTGATAGGTTTTGCCGGGCTGCACGCCGAAGTCGAAGAAGCGGAACAGGTGATACTCTTGTTCTTTAACGATCGATACGCCGGGCCCCAGTCGCGAAACGCCGAGCCGAGCGAGATCTTCGTTGGAACGCCGGGCATTCCGGACCGCAAACATTCCCTTGGGAGCGGCCGAAGCTTTCCCCGCGTCCTCATTGTCGGTCTTGAGCGCCTCTTCAGCGATCTTCTCCAACTCGTCTTCCTTGATGATCGGAATCTTGGGGTGGACGACGTCCTCCGGGTTCCAGGTCTTGCCCACGATAGGCGGCAGCGGAACGCACAAGGCGGCTTCGATCACGTTGGGTTCGACAGGCTCAATGGGCGTCTCGTCCCAACTGTCGATTTCGATCTGGAGCTTGTCGAGCGGAAGCTCGGGGATCTTCTTCCAATCGTCGTCGCTCATTTTCGCTTCGACGCTGTCCCCCGTTACTTCGACCCGTTTCACACGGAAGCCGACGTATTCCAAGTAGTCTTCAGGACGAACGTTGGTGGGAGTCGCCTGAAACGCCGACCAGAACTCCTCTTGCTGTTTGGCATAGGGAACGGCGCCCGTGATGGCCACCCAGCGACGGCCCTCGACTTTGGCCCCTTGCCCGACCGTTACGCCCAACAACCCCGCCAGATTGCCCGCACGGCCAAAACCCGGACCCATCTGCGGACCCATGCCGCCGTCTTCGGTGGGCATGGGCCTGCCGCCCGGACGACGAGGAACCCCCTTGCCTTGTTTCAGATTGTTCAGAATGCGTGCCGCTCCCTTACCCTGAGCGGTGCGGGCCACAGGATAAGGCTCGCTCCCTCCAGGTGGTGCCACGGTTTTCGGCGCTCCCTTGCCTCGCTTGTCGGGCACCGGCGCCTCGTTGCGGATCTCGCGGACATCCTTTTCGCTGGTATCCACGATGGCAAAGGGACCGTAACCCGCAGCCACCTGCAACTCTTCCAGCGGCAGCATGCTGGGCTTCAGCCGTTTGATGCTGGGCTTGATGACCGGATAGGCAATCGGCGTCAAGCGATAGGCCGCCAGATTCGGCGGCTGCAGAATCTCTTCAGCGCGGTTGGGATACGAAGGGTTGGGAAGCTCGGGCCGAATTTTTTCGGGCGTCTTCGCCAGTTCTTCTTCGTACTTCTCCCAATTCGAGGTGTCGTAATGTGCCTGCACGGCGACGGCCCCGTCTCGGACCTCTTCCGGAGTCACTTTGAACATGTCGGCCGTGGCAGCCGACTTCACGAACCACAGCATGGCACAAACGAAGACGACCAGCACTGCCTTTTCGCAGTGCTGGATGGCCAGCTTCTTATAGTCGATTTCTTTGAAATTGATCTTCTTCATATCCAGACTCCCGAGGGATTAAATGCTACTTCTTCGCGTCGCCTGCGCCCGCCGGGGGTGCCGCAGCGCCCGCAGGATCTGGCGCAGGAGCACCATTGCCAGGCGGCGGTGCAGGGCTAGCCGGTGCAGGCTCCGGAGCCGGGGTGACTGTCTCTGGAACAATAACCGTCGGAGTGCCCGTGGGATCGTTCGGGTTTACAATCGGTCCCGTGGTGGGGGCCGAAGGGTCCGAGACAACGGGTACGGTCGGCGCGGCGACTGCCCCCGGATTGGCGTTCTCAACGACCTTATGAGGGAAGTCTTTGGTGTTGGGCAACTGATAGATGTGCACATAGCCGCGAATCTCAACCCCCACGTCCATCGAGAATCGGGGATCCGTCGCCGGACCGGCTGCCTGCGCCACCGCTGCTTGAGCGGTGGGATCAGACTTATAGAGCTGCACCTGCTTGATCCGCATCGGCATGACCGCCGTGGAGAGTTCGGTCATCAGACCGGGCAGGTTCTGCTGATTGATTACCAGCCGCATGTAGACCGGCATCAAGCGATACTGGTCTTTCTCAATCTTCTCGGCAAACTCAGTGGGCATGATCGGCTTGCCGTCCAGATCGCAGTAGCGTCCGGCCTTCAGCAGATCATCGGTATTCGTCGTGGCCGTAGCGCCAGGTTGCCCGGGGATACCACCCGGGTTGCCCCCCGGCGGAAATCCCGACGGCGAAGCTCCATTCATCCCCATGCCCTGACCTTCCATCCCCGACACTCCCGGCTGCCCCGGCACCGCGGCAACCGCTCCGACAATCGAGGCCAGATCGCCCACCAGGTTGGTGGTGGGGGGAATCGAAGCGGCCTGCTGGCCGATGCGCAGCTCCACGATCTCCTTCAGCAGGGCCTTTTCGGGCTTCTTGAGGTCGGCCCCTTCATTCACTTTGGCTAGCGCCCGGAGAAGGAACTCATAGACCCACAGATCTTCCTGCGCGTAGCGCATTTCCAGGTCGGTGGGCGGACTTGTCTTGGGTACCCAAGGATAGATGAACAGGTTATCCACCCCGGTGTTGCCGGGAATGGGACTCCCCCAGCGAACGAGCCCGCTGCTGACGATCTCTTCTTGCGGGGCATTGGGGCCTTGACCTGGGATGATGCGAGGCCGTTCGCCGCCGTGTACCAACCCCTTCTTTTCCGCCTCGACCTTGGTTTCGGTGTAGATCTGAATGATCTTGCCGAGCCGAGCGCGCTCGTTCGGCTGCGTCATCACGTTCTGGAACGTGCGGCGCAGGTCGTCGTCGAACTGGGTGGGCGGAATCGTATCGGGCCATTGGTCGAGCTTGACCTTCAGCTGCTTCATGTCCTCGGGCCAGACAAGCTGCGAACGCTGCGTCCAATAGAGCTTGATCCAGGCGGCTTCAACATCCTTCGATACCGCCACGTTTTTGGACTGATAGACTTCCAGCGTCTTGGGGTTGGGCTGGAACTTGGAGCGGATGGCTTGCTGCTCGCTCTTGGCGGCGTTAATCACCGATTTGCGAGCTTCCGTCTGCTTCTCGAGTTCGCCAACTCCCATGGAGTAAACAACGATCGACGTGATGAAAATAAAGCCGCACATCACCCAGAAATGATGCTTCTTCAGCAAGGCGAGATAGACTTTTGCCTGGTCCATTAGCGGCCTCCTTCATTTCCGGCCACCGTGGCCGACGTGGGGGGAACGACTTTGGTCTGATTCGTGGCAGGCGCACCAACCGGGGGCGCAACCACAGGAGGCGAACCGGCCGGTGGGCTGCCTGCCGGCGGAGTTCCAGTCGGCGGAGTTCCAGTCGGCGGTGTTCCAGTCGGCGGAGTTCCAACCGGCGCACCTTGCGGGGCCTGACCGGGGGACATACCGGCCGGCGGCGCCACGCCGGCGGCAATCGCTTCCTTGGCCTTTTGCTCGGCTTCTTTCGCCCGCTTCAGGTCGGTGGCCTCGCGGACGGACTTGGGGATCGGCTGCCAGACAAAAGCAATCTGGAAATCGATCCGCTTCAAGATCAGCGGTGGCCGGACGACGGCTGCCGGTCCCTTGCCTTTGCCACCGACTCCCGGGCCCATGCCGCCTGGCGGTTGGGGTGGCGCAGGGCGATTCATCGGGGGACCGCCCCCCATTCCGCCGCCAAACTCTCCGCCGCCAAAGCCTCCACCCCCCGGATTGAACTTAGGGGCGTTGCCAATACCGCCGCCAAAAGGCTTCGGCTCTTGGGCGTTCTCGATGTCAAACTTATAGATGTTCGTGTTCTGCAGAATCTCGGGATCGTAGATTCCCAGATCCTTCACATCCTGCGGAACATTGCTTCCCTCGAAGTAGACCTTGGGCTGCTTCAGTTTTCGCAGCAAGGTTTTCTGCACGTACTTCACGGCCTGATCGTCCGGATTGTCCGGGTTGTGGTAGTGATGTCCCGTAAGACGGACGATCCAGCCCTTGCCTGTGGGGCCGGCAGCGACCGGCGTGGCAGGGGCTGCATTGGGATCGGCCGGCTGGTCACCAGGGGCCGCCGGTTTGGGGGCCATCGACTGCACGTGGGGCAACTTTTGAACCATGGCGCTCCACTGCGCCACATCTTCGACAAACTGGCTGTCGATGCTGGTGATGTTGATCTGGTGCCGCGCGGTGATGCGAGCCAGCTCCGTGGTGTTCTGCAGATCGACCTGCATCAACTCGGGCGGATACGGAGGCAGGCAGACGTTGATCGCCTTGAGCAGTTCCAGCCACTCGGTGCGAGCCTCGGCATTGACGACCAGATGGTCCCCCTTGCCTTTGAGGTCTTTAAATTCGTCTTCGAGCTTGGCATGCTCGGCCTGCTTCCCCTTGGCCAACTGCACGATGCTGGCGCTGGTTCGTTCGGCCGCCTCGCAGCGGCTGGCGTGAACCGTGTTCCAGGCCCGCCAGTAGTTGCCGATGCCGTTGATCGCCAGTCCGGCCATCAGGGCGGCAGCCGCTGCGACGGCCCACGGCTTCTTGGCGCGGATCATCCGCTCCTGAAGTACTTCCCCAGGGATCAGATTGGTGCGGATCTTGGGTGTCCGCAGCGCCTGAACACACAGCCCGTAGCACGTCGCGAAGCTAAGCAAATTATCTTTGAAGATCGGCGATTCGATAACGGTCGAGCCGCTCAGCCGATCGAAATTCTCGAGCCGTTCGACATCATGACCCAGGTTCTGCTCCAGGAAGGTGCGGATGCCGGGGAGCTTCATCACTCCGCCCAGGCCCACGATCTTCGAGATCTTGGCGTTGCGGTCCAGATTCTGGAAGAAGTTCAGGGTCCGCTGGCACTCCGTCGAAAGGTCGTTGAACACGGGCCGCATGGCCTGAAAGACCGCCTTGGGGTCCTCGGCCTGCGTGGCGTTGCGCTTCAGATGTTCGGCCTTGGCAAAAGGCAGATCGAGCTCCTTCACCAGCGCCTTGGTGAAGTGGTTGCCGCCGATCGGCACGCTGCGCTGCCAGACGCGGAAACCATTGGTCACGACCAGGTCCGAGGTATCGCAGCCCATCGACAGCAGCACGACCGACTCCGGCGGATCGTCCGGGTCGTACTCGTCGGCCTTGGGCAGATCGCGCATCTGGTCGAAGGCGATAAAGTTGTACAGGGCCAGTGGGGCCAACTGCACGATGTCGACTTCGATGCCCGCCTCTTCAAACGGCTTGAGCGCGCGATAGACCTGATCGCGCTTCATGGCGAACAGACCCACTTCGGTCTCCAGCGAAAAGCCGTCTTCTTCGGCCCCTCCGCCCATCTGCTGGTAGTCCCAGATCACGTCGTCCAGCGGGAAGGGAATCTGCTGGCGGGCTTCGTATTTCACGATGTCCGGGATCTTCTTCGATTCCACCGGAGGCAGCTTGATAAACCGCGCCAGTCCGGCCTGACCGGGAACGGAGATAGCGACCTTGTCCCCCTTCACGACATTGCGCGAGAGGAACTGCTTCAAGGCCTCGCGCACCAGTTCCACCGCGTCGGCGTCCGGAGCGCTTAAGACCTTGGGATATTCGATAATGTCGAACGCCTCGGCAGTGATGCGCGTGGCATCCTCGTTCGGCTTGCAACGCAAGGCCTTCAAGGCGCTCTGCCCCAGGTCGATTCCCCACACGGCGTTGGACCGGGCCATGGTGGCTCCTTCTCTCGAACTCGATAGGCAGGCGGCGCGCCTGCATTCCAGGTCACTCTGACAACTTACTACTACGTGCCGGTGTTCACTTCGGGCGAAAGGAACAGCGGATGAGGGCCGCGACGAATACATCGCGAAACTGCGGCCCGAGTTCGCGCTGCGGACGTCAGCCGGTGGCAATACCACAACGGGCGGACTGCGGTCACACCGCATCCGCCGGTCCCCACCGGACTTCTTACGTGTCGCGAACGAAAGCCTAGTTGCAAGCGCAGTTTAGGAGCGTCTGATGCCCTCAGTGGCTCCCAGTGCATGCTATCTAGGGGTTGACAAGATTGTCAAATAAATTTGCGTAACAAGCCGAAGTGGGGGGAGGAGATACGTCAATGCGTTTGGATGGGTGGGGTGATGCAGACACCCCGCGGCAGAAAAACCGGCCAAATTGGTTCTTCAAAAATTCCAATTCGGCGACTGCCTTCGTGGCACGCTCTCGGATCCGCTCGTTTCGGAGTTGAGTCCGGCCCATCGGTGGGGGCTATTGGGCCGGCAACAGCACCTGGCCGTTTTCGAGGTGCTTGTCCGTGGTTCCCGGGGATTCGATCACGATCACAATCGTGTCCTGGATCTCCTGCACGTTAATCCGGCAGTCGTCACGCAACACTTCGCCCAGCCGCTTCTGGATGTTCAGCAGGGCCTCGGCACGCAGTTGTCCGCCGGTGGCGACCCAGTTCAGGTCGGTCACCATGCCCACGTCGATGCCGGCAACGCGAACCGGCGTGCCGACACGGATCTTGCCGGCGTCAGGCAATTGCAGCCGCAGCAGATAATCGGTCGGCTGCTTCGACTCGCGCAACTGATCGGCATGCACGCCCGAGTTTTCCCATTCCTTGCCCGACAGCACGAACGAGATCACTTGTTTGCCGTCGTCGTCGCGAGCCGCGCCGCGGGGGTTCATGTCTGGCGGCTTGCGATTGCCGCCGGTCAGCAGCTTCACGGCGTCGAAGGATGACGTGGAAGCATCGATGATCGCCTGGTCCAGCGACTCGTCGATCGCCTGGTCCGTGAGCTTGGCACGCTTGCTGACTCCGCTGTCCTGCAGCACAAAGTCTTCGCTATCCTCGAGCGACAGTGCCAGTTCGGCCACGGTGCCGTCGATGGAGGAAGCCATCTGGACCTGCGCCGGCGGCTTCGGCTTGGGCGTGTCTTTCTTCGGCTCGGGCTTTTTGGGCTCAGGCTTGCCGGGAGCGACGGGCGGCTTGGCCCCTGCCTTGGCCGCTGGTTTCTCGGGGTGCTTCTCGATGTAAGGGGGCGTCTTGCCGCCTCCTTTGGCGGACGGATTGAGGGTGAGTTCGTTGCGGGCGATCACCCCTTCTTCGGCCCGCACCTGCACGCCGCTGTTGGCATAGGGCGAGATGGGGCCGCTTTCGCCGGCAGTCGGTTTGCCGGCCGGCTTGCCCGGATCAACAACCGAATCGAGGAGCAGATCCTCGAGCTTCAGATCCATCATCGAGTCGTCTTCGCGCTTCGAATTGAATTCGAGCGTGACCTCTTTGTCGCTGACCTTTGAGGGCTTTCCCGACTTGCCCACCCCCAGCTTGCTGCCAGGCTTGGGCTTTTCGCTCGACTTAGGAGCGTCCTCGAGCATGTCCCCCACGATGTCGTCCATCATATCGGCTTCGGCAATGTCTTCCGCCGAAAGGCTGATGGGCTCGTCGACCGAGGCCTCTTCAAAGAACGGGCCGTGCTCTTCTTCGCTGGCACGCAGCGATTCCAGATCGGGAATCTCGCCCGAGTACTTGTAGATGGCGACAAAGGTCAGCGGGCCGACAGTAAGGCGCGAGCCCGGCTTCAGGATTTCTTCCGTAATCAGCTCGTCGTTGATCTTGGTGCCGTTAGCGCTTTCCAGATCGCGGACCACCAGCACGCCGCGCAGCGTGTAGATCTCGCAATGGTTGCGGCTCACCAGCGGGTGCGCGATGGGCAGGTCCGCGGTCCGGTTACGCCCGATCAGCACGGGGAACTTCGACAGCGGCACCTCGCTTTTGGTGGCCTGTCCGCCGACAACGATCAGTTTTGCATCCATCAGATGGGTCCCCGCGGAATCGTCGGAAGGACGGCGCGGGCGGTCTCTCGAGAGGTGGTTTCGGGCAGGTTTCCCCCACCTCTCGATTATGAACCCTGCGAGCGGAGTGTCAATGAAAGAGAGAAGGGGAGACAGCCGTTGCTGTCCCCCCTTGGAACCGTTGATCGCTCAGGCCGATTTGATGACCGGCTTGGCTTGTTGCCGCGCGATCTCGGCCCAGACCGGCCCCCACAGTGCAGCGGCCAGTTCCGAGCCGGGCCCCGGTTCGACCAGTCCGCCCGCGATATGATGCAGCATGTCCAGGTCGCAGCCGGCCGTGTGGGTCGCCTCGGCCAGCGCGGCGATGTGTTTGGCCAGCTCCTGCTCGGCGAAGCGCGTCACCGCTTCACGGAGCGCCGTCACGCGGCGTTCGATCACTTTGCGGCCGACCATCTGGTGCGATCGGCTGCCTCGCCAGTTCTTGCTGCGCTCCAGGGCAGCCAGCACCGAACGACCAAAGTCCTCGCGACGCAGACGCGATTTGTCGAAGTAGTCGTCCACTCCGGCGCGAATCAGATCGCAGGCCACGTCGTCGGTGGCCCGGCCCGAGATCGCGATGATCGGCATGTAGGCGTCCATCTTTCGCAGACGCCCCACGCAGCTCAGTCCGTTTCCTTCGGTCAGCTCGTAGTCGACCAAGGCCAGATCATAGGGATGGTTCTGGCAGCGCTCGACGGCCTCGGTTTCGCCGTCGACGCATTCGATCTCGAACTGATGCTGGTCGATTGCTTTCAGGTGTCGGGCGACAACCGCTCGAAAGTCGCGGGCATCTTCAACGTGCAGGACTCGCAGTGTATTGGTCATGGGTTTCTCGATCTCAAGCAAGGCGCCGAAAGAAATTGAAGAAGCGCGACGACTCGGGCGGCTTGATGCTGGTGCACCCGGCCGCTGTGGCAATGGAGCGGGCGATCTTCGAGACATCCTCGACAATCGCGGCCCGCTCGGAGTGCACACGCAACGGCTTGCCCAGGTTCAACGCCCGCGTCGCAACGGTGGGCGAGTTCTCGACCGTCCAGATGTTCTCGGTGGCGATCACGTCTTTGATGCCCGCCAGCGAGAAGCCGCTCACTCGGGAATCAAACTTGTTCACGATCACATCCAGCGGCGCTTCGAGCTGCATCGGCTTCAAGGCATCCTGCAGCAGCCGCAGATTTCGCATGGCCGGAAGGGTCTGCTCGGCCACCACCACCACGCGGTCGGCCTGAGCCAGCAGATCGAAGTAGCTGGGGCTGAGCGTGCAAGTGACGTCGTAGACCAGAAACTGGCACATGCCCCGCATGATGTTCAACAACCGCGAGTGGGCCTCGGGCGAGTCCTGGCTGGCGTTGTGCCCCATCGAATGGCCGCACAGTACCTTCAGCTTTTCGCCATAGGGGACCAGCGTCTGGTCGACCATGTTCTGGTCCAGGTTCGCCATCTTCATCAGATCGGCCACCGTGTGATACGGTTTGAGATCCAGGCACGAGGCCAGCATCGACATGTGCTCTTCTTGTTCGGTCAGAATCACCTTCGACTCGGTCAGATAGGCCAGTTCATGAGCCAGATTGATGGCCATGGTCGTGGCGCCGCTTCCGCCCGAGGTCCCCGTGACGGCAATCACGGTGCAAGGGGGAGTGCCGTCGCCGAAGACCCGACCCAGGCAGGAAATTGCCGAGCTTACGTCGGCGATGTCCAGCGGCCGGCCGACCAACTGCGTGGCTCCTGCCCGCATCGCCCGCTTCCACAAGGGGGCGATTCCGGACTCGATGACGTCCGAGGGATGGTCGAGCACTGCCAGGCAGGGCTCGCGATACTCGGTGCTCAAGTGCTGCAGGTCCCCGATGTCGGCGTCGCTGTTCACATCCATCGAGAAGAAGCTCTTGCGAGCCGGATCGATGGGGAATGATCGCATGCATTGCGCCACGTCGGGATACTCGGCCAGCACCTGCACCGAGAGATCTTTGAGGCAGCTCCTCAAGTCCCCGATCCGCGTGTGGGATCCGATTAGTACTGTAGAAAGTGTCATTGGAGAACCATGGGCGAGTGCTTTGATGGGGTCCGTTGAGATGTGTCGGACATAGAAGGGTGTTAAAGCAATCGTCGTGCCAGCAATCGGTCAAGGGCTGCTTTACGGGCGAGTAAATCGACGGAATGCCCGCTTCCCCCCGTTTTCCGGAGGATTCCCCTCGTTGAGAGCAACGCAACTCGCCGATGGCGCGGGCCACAACATTGAGCCGCGTGACGCTGCCCACGAGGACATGGCGCAAGTCGGCCCCATGTAACGCCCCTGGAACGTCACAAAAATGCGACGCGATTCACATGAATGCAACCCGCGTTTGCCACTCTTGGCAGGGTGGGCTGTGGCCACCTTTGCCACCTAGACGATCCCGCTTTAAGGGATCGTTGGCCATTCATCGAGAAAATGGCACTTACCGAACTTCGTAAACGGTCTTGCGTCGCCTTGGTAGGCACAGCTCCACCCTACAATTGCTGCCCACCGACGAACCGCAACAGGCGCCGGGGCCCTAGTGTAGTGTCTCACACGCATGGGAAATTATCCGGCGGATTGGCACTGAGCGGCAAGGCGCCGCCGGTGCTTTGCGCTGCGAGAGAGGCCACCGGCGGCTAGCGCCTTTCCGCTCACAAGCCATTTTGCACGTCACATCTGAATCACTACGCTAGCGCACTCCGCCGGTCAGCGCGAACTGGCGTTCGGTCTCGCTGACCTGCGCGGGGTCGAGCTTCCGCAACTTGGCCAGTTCGTCGACGGCGGCCGGTTCGGGGCAGGTCAACAGGAAGCCGATGATGGCGCGCTTCGTACCCACCTCGGCGTAGGCGGGGTTTTGATAGAGGCCCGCAATCTTGTCGAGCGCCTCCCAGTCCTTCCAGCGAGCGAGATCAATGATCGCCGCTCGGGCGAACTCAGGCCGGGCCAGCAGCAATCGCATGGCAGCGCGGAGTTTCTCGGCCGGAATCTGCCGGCCATGCTCCCAATAGAATCGCAGCGCGCTGACCGCGTGCCGGACATCGCCGTCGGCCGCCTTGGGATCGGCCAGCAGCTTTCGTTCGATCAACTCCAGGCCCGGCTCTCCGGCTGCCCAAAGGTAGCCCCCCAGGATTCCATCGTAGCCCGCGCGGAAGTCGTCGCGCGGCCGCTCAACCAGACCCTTGAGAAACTGCTGGTCCTCATCTCGACCTGGCTGGCGGGCGAGCAACCCCAGCAGCAAGCCGTAGAGTCCCTTGCGGCGATCGGGGACCTGAGGATCGACCAGCCAGCCGCGCAGCTTCTCGCTGGGAAACTCTGCGATAGCTCCGGCCACATCGGCCAGCGGTGCATGTGCGAACTCCAGATACGCATCGGCCGCGACCACGGCCGACGGGTCTTCCAAATAGCGGACGAAGTACTTCAGCCGTTCCGCCGCAGGGGCATTGGCTGCGGGGGCTCGCGCCACATACGCAAAGGCCGTCTCATCGAGTCGTTCAAACGACCACTCGAACGTCGCTGGCTTGCCACCGGAAGGCTCTGCGCTGCCTTCGTTCGCGACCAGCAGATAGAGATCCCCCTGGCGAGCCTCTGCAGGAGCGGGGAGGGTTAACTCGCTGCCGGCCTCGAGCGGTGCCTGTCCAAGCTTCTTTCCCGCCCCTTGGTAAATCTTCTGAAGGCGAAAGGTGGCTTGCTTCCCCTCAACCTGCAGCACGTCGCTCAGGGCGAAGACGGCCGCTGCAGCGCGACGCTGCGCCAGCGTCGGCTGCTGGGCTTCGCAAAAGGGGCAGGCCCGGGCTTCCAGGCAGAAAAGCGTCAGGGCGAGCGAAAGAGAGAGCGCAAGACGCATGGGACTTACCCGCGGAGGTTATTTCACCCCGTCGCCGCGCAGGTGATACAGCACCAGCAAACCCCCGTCCCCATCATCCACCGGCTTGATGTCGAACGTCCCTTCCACGGCGATCGGGCGGATGCTGAAGTCGGTCGATTTCCCTTCGGCCATCTCCACCATCACGCAATCGTAGATCATGGCCCCGGGGCCAAAGCAGCATTCCATGTTGTCGCGGACCAGCACAAACTGCGTGATGCCCGTCTGCTGAAAGGTGGGATACATGTAGCCGCGCAGGCGGATTTTCTGGCCTTTCAGAGCCTCGATCTCGGGGGTCAGCATGGTCCGCTTGAACTTGTCCCCCTTCTTCATCTCGAACTTGATCGTGTCGAAGGTGATTTCTTTCACCTTGCCGGTTTGCACCGGGGTGGGGCGCTCTGCCTGAGACTGCGATGCCGAGAAGGCCATCGCGGCGCCGAACACCACGACCAGGAGATTGCGCAGGGGGATCAGCAGGTTCATCAGCGGCACTCCGCGTCGTCCAGGTGATACACCACCCCGAAGTTGTTCAGCCCCATGCCCGGCTCGACGCGAAAGCGGCCCGCCATCTTGTGAATGCGGGGACTGAAGTCGATCGAGGTCGGTTCCTTAAGACGCACAAATATCATGTCGGTCAGCTTGGGTGTTCCGCCGAAGCAGCAGTCGCCATTGTCGCGGCAGAGCAGGAACTGGCGGATGCCCGTCTTCTGATCCACCGGATACGCATAGCCCTTGATAAACACCTGCTGACCATTCAGTTCCATGGCCCGCTGGGGGATCTCGACCACGTTCTTGTCGGGCGAGCTGATCTCGTTGTATTGCAGCCGAGTGTGATTCTCGGGGACTTCGGTGGCATAGACCCAACTCATGTAAGACCAGCCGGCGATGGCCCACACGATGCTCAGCACGATGCCAAACCACGCCATGCGAATGCCCGTGAACTCGTCGGGATGCCGGCGGATCTGTACCACGCCTCGGATGCCGGTGACCAGCCCAATCGTGGGAATGATGGCATACAGCAACACGCTGGCCAGCGACGGATTGGCCAGCATCGCCAGGGGGAAGCTGGCCATCGTCGAGGCCAGGCCTGCCACCAGGCTCCCCACGGCGGGCCAGTTCAGCTCCAGGTACTGATATTCCTCTTCGGAGCTCGCTTCCCGCGGCAACAGCCTGTCATCCAAAGCCATGCCGGCAGAAGAAGTTGGGGCTGCTGCGGCCTGAAGATTCCCTTCGCTGTCGCGACGGGGATGCGAGTCTTCCTGAGGGCGATCGACAACCGTGCTCATAACTGCCTCGACAAGCGCGCACGAACAAACAGTGGACTCCAATATCCTATCTGGATACGCAGCCCAAGGGAAATAGTTCATCGGTCGCAACCTGCCCGTTGCCCCCAGTCTGCCGAGTCTGCCTTGACCCTGGCACAGAGCGAACCTATAGTCCCCGCCCCTTCAACTGGTGCGGGTATCACGCCCGCATGACTACTATGGGCAGCACGATCTCTATGCAACGCAGGCACACGCGCCATTCGAACTCGCCCGAAACCACCGGTGGCGAAAACTACGCGCAACGGGTGGTGGAGATCGCCACTCCTTATCTGGGACGGCGCTGGCTGGGCGTGGGAGACGGCATCGCCCCCGTAGGCCTGCTGGCGCTCGACTGCGAAAGCCTGGTCGTTGTCGAGAGCGACCCGTTCTCGGTGGCGCGGCTCAAGCGGCAGTTCAACGCTCGCCCGGATGTGCGGGTGGTGCCGGGCGAAGTAGGAAACGCGGCGCATGCCATGCGATGGCGCGACGAACGCCCCGATACGGTGCTGTGCGTGAATCTGCTCGAACACCTGGAGCGCGACGGCCCGGCGCTCAACGAGATCTTCTCCACTCTGATGCCCGGCGGGCATGCGATCATCGTGGTCCCCGCGGGCGAATCGCTGTTCAACGAACTGGATGTCCATGAAGGGCATCATCGGCGGTACTCCAGCGAAGAGCTCGCCCGCAAGCTGAAGCTTGCCGGTCTGGAGGTGGTGCATGCCGAACTGTTCGGCAAGCTCGACGCCATCGACTGGGCAGTCTCGGGCTATCTGGGCGTACGTCTTTCGCAATGGCGTCCGATGGCCTGGCTTAAAGGCTGGCGTCCCACGGCCAGGCTGTTCGATTCCCTTCTTCCTGTCCCCGCGGCGTCGCTGGCCATGATCGGCCGCAAGCCCGCCCGGACCGAACAACGTCGGGCGGCTTAGCAAGCATGACGAAGCGATATTTTGTAACCGGCTGTGCCGGCTTTCTGGGAGCGGCGGTTTGCCGGGGGCTGATCGATGCCGGGCACGAGGTGGTGGGCCTCGATAACCTGAGCACCGACTACGATCCGTTGGTAAAGCGTTTTCGCCTGGCCGGCCTGGCCGAAACGTCGTTTCGTTTCCGAGGGGTCGATCTGACGCGATGGGACGACCTGGAGCACACGTTTGAGCGGGCTATCGAAGAGCAGCCGCTGGACGGCGTGCTGCACTTTGCCGCGCGCGCCGGGCATGGGGCCCAGCGTCCGATGGCTGCCTACAAAGTCGCCGCTGGAGGGACGCTGCGCCTGTTGGAACTCTGCCGCAAGCACGGCGTCCGCCGCTTGGTGCTGGCCGCGGGGGACTCGCCGACGACGATGGCCGGCGCGGCATTGACCGGCGCCGAAGGTTTCTGTCACGCCCATCATCACCTGCACGGCATGGATACAGCCGTGCTGCGCTTCAGCACCACGTATGGCCCGGCTGGCCGTCCCGATCAGTCGTTGTTCCGCTATGTGCGCTGGATCAGCGAGGGCGAGCCCGCCTTGGTACCCGCGGCCGATGCTCCGGCCGTCGACTATCTGTACATCGACGACGCCGTTCGCGCGGTGTTGGCTGCGCTGGAGATCTCGGGCGGGCACACCTGGCACGTGGCCAGCGGGCAACGCGCTTCGTTGAGCGAAGTGGTCGAGATCCTCTCGATTCTGATGGGTCGGGCGGCCTGGCTCGTTCCGGCCGAATCCGAAGGGCCGCGGCTCTTGAAGGCCAGCGAAGCTCAGGCGCCGCAGATCCCGGGCTGGAAACCGGCGGTCCCGTTGGCCCGCGGACTGTGCGCGACGCTGGAGTGGTACGAAACCTATCGCGATGTGGCCCGGCTGATCGACCTGGGCATTGAAGGGCGAAAGCGTTCACGGCGCACGGCCGCCCGCTACCGACAAACGCAGCGCCGCGAAGCGGCTTGAAAGATTCTGATGAGCGCGACGACCCGCATCGACCTGGCTCATGCCACGCCCGAGAGTACGCCGGCAAAACCGCCGCGCGGTTGGGCCAAGCTGTTGCTCCGCGTCGCCGTGAGCGTCGGGCTGTGCGCATTCCTGCTGTCGCGGGTCGATCTGGCCAAGATGCTGAACGAAATGGCCCACATGCGCTGGGAGCTGTGGGCATGCGGGCTGGCCGCGCATCTTTTCTCGCAGATCGCCAGCGCCGTTCGCTGGTCGGGTCTTGCAGTCAGTCTGGGCTTTCGCGCCCCGCGCTGGTCCTGCGTCCGTTGGTACTTTGAAGGGATGTTCTTCAGTCTTTGCTTGCCCAGTTCCATCGGTGGCGATCTGATGCGCTGCTACCGACTGGCCGACACCAAGAACGACGGATCGAGCTTTCGATCGCGGGCCATGCTGGCTGGATGCACCGTACTGGCCGATCGGGTCGTCGGCTTCCTGGCGCTGGTTTCGCTGGGCATCACCGCCTTCTCGTACGAGACCTTCAGCCTGTCGGCTCCCTTGGCGCTGTTGATGCTGGCCGGAACGCTCTCGCTGGCGGTTCTCGGTCTGCGCATCGGGGCGAGCCTGCTGCGGCATGCACCGCATTGGCTGGCTCGATTCCCCAAGCTGGCCGGCATGGCTGATAAGCTCCGACCCTTTGGTGCGACCCCCGGCGTCTTGGAGCGCGCCTTGGCCTGGAGCGTGGCCGTGCAACTGCTCGGCATGTTCACCCTGGCCTGGGTCGGCATGGCGATGGGACTTGCCGTACCGGTGCCTGCGTACTTCGTCGCGGTGGCGATCATCTCGACGTTGACCATGCTTCCCCTGTCCATCAACGGAGTCGGCATCCGCGAAGGCGGGCTGACCGTGCTGCTGGCCGCGCACGGGGTCTCGAGCGAGGACGGTATCACCCTGGGGCTGCTGTGGTTCCTGGTGATCGTGGTTGCCGGTCTGATGGGCGGAGTCGTCTACCTGACCCGCGATAAGTCGGCCGATCTGGCAGTTTCCGCCTCGCACGAAACGCAAGCCGAACCGCCCCGAACGAGCCTGGCCAAAGGCCCAACGCAAACGGCCGGTCGAACCAACAGGGTCCGAACCGGCCGTTAAATTTGCATTCGTGGGTGCAGGCGAAAGACCCGCACCGCCAGTTGCTACTCGCCGCGGAGCTTCAACCCATAGGTCGTCAGCTTCTCGCGAACTTCGTTCAGGCTGGTCACGCCAAAGTTCTTGCACTCCAGCAGTTCGTCGCCCGTGTGGCGAACCAGTTCGCCGATCGAGTTCAGCCCCAGACGGATCATGCACTTGCGGGCACGAACCGAGAGGTTCAGGTCGGCAACCGGCTTGCTGAGCAGGGCCTGCTCGTCGGGGCTCATGCTGCCCGGATCGAACTCGGCTTCGGCAGGACGCTTGGCGTCCGTCGACTGGCCGAGCCGCAGCCCACGCGAGGTGAGCATCTCTTTGATCTCGTTCAGGCTGGTCTCGCCAAAGTTCTTGCTGGCCAGCAGCTCCTGCTCGGTGGTGGTAGTCAGGTCGCCTAGCGTGCGGACGCCCATCTTCTGCAGGCAGTTACGGCTGCGGACCGAGAGCTCGAAGTCGGTGACGGGAATGGCCAGGATCTGGCTCATGCGGTCGTTGCGACGGCGCTCGTCCTCGTCGTAGTACATGTCGCGCGAGGCTTGCGAGTCCTTGTAGAACAGCTTGGCCCGCGGATGCTCGGGGAAGACGGTTAGAATACGCTCGTAGCAGCCGCTGGCTCGGCCGTATTCCTGGCGGTCTTCGTACAGAAGGCCCAGGTTCAGCAGCGTTCCCAGGTTGGCCGGGAAGCGGACGGCCGACTTCTCGTACATCTCGAGCGCCAGATGATCGTTTCCGTGGCGGTCGTTCTCCAAGGCCAGCCCGAACAACGCCCCAGAATGCTTGGGGTTCAAGGCCACGGCCTTTTCGTACAGAGGAACGTATTCCAGCGAGTCCTGTCGCAAGGTGGCCAGCGTGGCCGCCCGTTGGTACAGGTACTCGGCCGATTCGTGAGCGGCCGCCGGCAGGGCGTCGAGCTTGGCCAACGCCCCCTTGCTGTCCCCCTTCAGACGCAGCACTTCGACCTGGCCCAGCACGCACTGCGCGCTGTCGTAGCCAGCCTTGGAAGCGGCCTGGAAGGCCTCGATCGCGGTCGGATATTTTCCGAGCGCCGTGTGGCTCTTGGCCAGATAGAACTGCGCCAAGGCGCTGCCATCGGCGCGGCCCAGATAATCGCTGGCCAGCGTGTAGCGGCCCAACAGATAGCAGCCCACACCGATCCGCACCTTGGTGGCTGGGCTCGGATGCTCCTGCTGTTCCAGTTCTTGAACGGCGTCGCGCAGCACCTTGTGGTTGGCCGAGTCGGCGTCGATCGCTTCGATCAACTGCTCGATCTCGCGAGGTCCGAACGTGCCGCTGGAAATGAGCAACTGCCGGACATCAGATTCCAGGACGGCGGAGGACATGAACGCATTCTCCTATGAGGCGACTGTGCGGGCCGATTGCTTCTTGCGAGCGGCCCTCGCAGAACGGATGGTATGCAGACGGGTGGTTAAACCCGTTTGTCTCGAAAAATCGGGTGGGTCGGTCGGGGCGGATCGAACCTGGGAAAGAGCCAGCGAGGGGAATCGAACCCCTAACCCCCGCATTACGAATGCGGTGCTCTGCCAATTGAAGCTACGCTGGCCTGTACTGCTAATCGGTAAACTCTTGCAGGAACACAAGCTTGCACCAAATCACCGACTCGGGAAGCTTACGGCATGCGTTTCCTGCGGTGCCGTAACGCCTTAGAGTAACAATAATTCCGCGGGTGGCAAGCCCTACAGGGATGGCACTGCTACCAAGGACCCATTCCCCCCAGTAATGCAGGCGTCCCGCTCTCCAAAACCCGTTACCATTTCTCGAAATTGAACTGATTCGGGTCGATCTCTTCGTCGCTGGGCTTAGGATCGTCGGTTGTGAAGAAGGGAAACGCTTCCGCAGGTTCTTCTGCCTGACCGTTGCTATCGGCAGTGGGAATAAAGAAGGGCTGCAAGTCACCGCTTGGTTCGGTGGTGCTGGTGTTGTCCTCGGTCAGGTCGTCGAAGGACAACTCCGCCACAGGCTCCACGTTCAGTTCGTCGGCTTGCTGCGTGATGATCATCGCCGACTCTTCCGTAATGGCCGCGGGAAGATCGGTATTACTATCGTCCACGCCGGCCCAGGCGGCCACCGGCTCATCGTCCTCGGCTACCAGATCGTCGGCTGATAGTTCGGCATGAGGCTGCGCGGGGATCGCCGCCTGGGGGACCTCGGCCGATGTGGCCAGCCAGGCGCCAAAGTCCATGGTGTCTCTGCCGGGGACGGCCGGCTCGTGCTCTTCGGCGGCTGCCTCGGCCGTTTCTTTCGACCAATCGTACTGCGGTTCCGCGGCGGCCTCTGCCAGGTCTTCTGCCGTCAGATCCATAGGCTCGGCCGGCGCTGCGGCTTCGCCCCCTGCGGCTTCGCCCCCTGTGGCTTCCCACTGTGCGAAAGGATCGGCGGGCGGAGCTTCCGGCGTAGGCCAGCCATCGGCCGCTTCTGCCGCGGGCATGCCCAAGTCTTCGACCGGTACCGCGTCGAGATCCGGCCAGGCCTCTCCCGAGGGAGCGCCTTCCGCCTCAGGCCAACTCGACGCGGGCATGGCGCCCGCTTCTTCTTCCAGAAGCGAGCCATCCATCGGGAACTGCTCGTCGGCGAATTCGGTCACTTCCATCGGCACGGCGGCCGGGATACCCGCCATGGGGATTCCGGCCATCGGCACACCCGCCACGGGAACACCGGCCATCGGCGGAAGCCCCGCATAAGGGTCAGCCGCCGGCTCTTCCCACAGTCCTGGCCCCTCGTCCGCTGCCTCGGGCATCAGCGGGGCCGGCTCGGCAGCTTCGTCTTGCGGAGTCAGCCAGGCGCCCAGCGCTTCGTCGGCCTCCGCTTCCTTGCGCGGCAACGGAGGATGCGAAATCCCCTTGGGCAGGCGCGGAGCCCCGGGAGTGAAGAACAGCGTATCGGCCAGTTCTTCCCCTTCAGGCGTGTTGACCGGATTCACCGCCACGCTGGGATCGGAATCGAAACTGGGGGGTAAGAAGCTCTCAGCCTCGGTGGGGAGGCTCTCCGAAGTCGGCTGCTCCTCGTGCTGCGCGCCCCAGAACGCAATTCCCGGCTCGCTGGCGGGAAGGTCATCGTGCGGCGAAGGCAGGGGGACTTCAGACGCTACCCCTTCGGCATCGGCCTGCGGGTCGAACTCGAGATCGACGCTCGAGGACTCTCCCAAGGCCAGAACGCCATGGTTCGATTCGGTCCACTGGAAAGTATCGTCGGTTTCTGTCGCGTTGGTCGAGGGCTCTTCCTCGGCGGCGGTGATCCCGAAGCTGGCCAGATCGAGCTCGGACTCTTCGCCCGAGTCGGCAGAGCGGGCTTCGGGCAGGTCTTCGCCCGACTCTTCGTCTTCAGCAATCGCGACCGAAGAGACCGCCATGTCCAGGCCGTCGTCTTCGACTTCCAGCGGCTCGTTGCCGCCATAGGGGTTGTACTTGGCGACAAACGTCAGCGGGCCGACCGTCAGGCGATCGCCCGGATTCAGCATCGCTTCGCCGACCTGTCGATCGTTGATGAAAGTGCCGTTGGAAGATTGATTGTCGCGAACGAACAATCGGCCTTCGCGCTCGAAGATCTGGCAATGATGCCGGCTGACTGACTTGTGAATGATGACCAGATCGGCGTCGCGCTGGCGGCCCAGGATCATGGGCAGGTTCAGGTCGATCTCTTGTTTGTCGGCCTTACCTGCCACGACGACCAGTTTTGCATCCATCGATGTCTCACTCCAAAATCACTCGATCGCAACAGCACGCACGGGGGGTAATCCCCCTCGGACAACGAACTTGCCTACTGGCCTGCGCTATGCCAGCACCCTGCAAACTATCGTAACGCGTGACAGCGACGGGGGCTACTGTTTTGAAGGAGTGGCAAGAACAAAAGACCAGCAGTTGGGGTGGGGGCGTTACCCAGGAAAATCGCGGCAACGTGGTCATGCGAGGTAGCCAGATCGAGGCTCTGGCATGGTCCAGTCGCTTGACGCAGAGGAACGAGCTTGGCAAGCTCCAGGAAGTTGCTGGACTCATGAGAGCCCGGCCCTCCCATGAATGCTTCCATGGAGATCGCCATGAAAACCATCGCCTGTTCGACATTGTCCCTGATGCTGCTCGCCACCTGTGCCTTGCAGGCGCAGGAACCGAAGTTCCCCCCTCCGGAAAAGGCGCACGAGTGGCTGCAGCAGATGGTCGGCGAATGGGACGCCGAAATGGAGGCCATGGCCGCCCCCGGGCAGCCGGCGATGAAATGCAAAGGGACCATCCAAGCTCGCTCGCTGGGAGGTTACTGGGTGGTTTCGGAAATGAAGGCCGACATGATGGGCAAGCCGATGATCGGCATTCAGTCGATCGGTTACGACCCCAAGACCAAGAAGTATGTCGGCACGTGGGTCGATTCGATGTCGGCCCATATCTGGAAGTACGAAGGGACGCTGGACGAGAGTGGCAAGATCCTGACGCTGGAGGCCGAGGGACCGAACTTCATGCTCGAGGGGAAGATGGCGAAGTTCCGCGACGTCTACGAGATTAAATCCAAGGACGAGATCAAGACGTCTTCGGGCATGCAGGGCGACGACGGCAAGTGGATCACGTTTATGAACGGGATCTCGAAGCGAAAGAAGTAGTCCGCTCGTGAAACCCCTGTGGTGCAGGCGTGCGCGTCTGCTGGAAGTGGAATCAATGCTCGGCGCTGGCGCGTAAGGTAGCAGGCACACTCCGTGTGCCGTCCGCGGGCGCTCTCAAGACGTCATGGGCAGGGGGCTGCAAAGAATCCAGGCGGACGGCACACGGAGTCTGCCTGCTACTTTACGTGCTACCCCGCGGAGCCCTTTTTCGGGCGCGGGATTCGTGCTCCGCCCCCTCCACCGCCGCGTCGGCCCCTTTTGCCCCCCTTGGGCGAAGGGGCCGCATCGACTTCAGCCACCGACTTGCCCATGGCGCCGCGCATCTGCTCGATCCGGTCGCGGATCTTGGCGGCCCGTTCAAACTCCATCGCGTCGGCCGCTTCCAGCATCTCGGCTTCGAGCTCGTTCAGGTACTCTTCGGTGACGTACAAGGTTTCGTCGGTGCGGCCCACCGCGGCATTGGCCTGAGCCCGCGCGGCCGATTCGGATTCGATGCCCGAACGGATGCTCTTCTTGATCGTCTCGGGCGTGATGTTGTGCTCGATGTTGTAGGCCTTCTGCAGCTCGCGCCGGCGGGCGGTCTCGCGGATGGCCCGCTCCATGGAGTCGGTCACGCGATCGGCATACAGCACCACCTTGGCGTTGACGTTGCGGGCGGATCGGCCGATGGTCTGCATCAGCGAAGTCTCGCTGCGCAGGAAGCCCTCTTTGTCGGCATCCAGGATGGCGACCATCGAGACTTCTGGCAGGTCCAAGCCTTCGCGGAGCAGGTTCACGCCGACCAGGGCTTCAAAATTGCCCATGCGAAGCTCTTTCAGAACTTCGACTCGTTCGAAGGCATCCAGCTCGCTATGCAGCCATTTGCAGCGGATGCCCGCCTCGTTGAGATAGCGTGAAAGGTCTTCGGCCAGTCGCTTGGTAAGCGTCGTGACCAGCACGCGTTCCTTCACCGCGGCCCGCTCGCGAATCTGACCCAGCAGGTGGGGCACCTGGCCCTGCGCCGGCACCACTTCGATCACCGGGTCCAGCAGGCCCGTCGGCCGGATGATCTGCTCGACCACCTCGCCGCCGGTCTGTTCCAGTTCATAAGGACCGGGCGTGGCCGAAACATAGATCACATGCTTGCGCTTCGATTCCCACTCGTCGAACTTAAGCGGCCGGTTGTCGAGCGCGCTGGGCAGCCGGAATCCGTGCTCGACCAGCGTGCTTTTGCGGCTGTGGTCGCCGGCGAACATGCCGCGAATCTGCGGCACCGTGACGTGCGCCTCGTCCACGAACAGCAGGAAGTCCTCGGGAAAGAAGTCGAACAGCGTGTACGGCGGGGCGCCGCGGGGCCGGCCCGAGAGCGGCTGGCTGTAGTTCTCGATGCCCGGGCAATAGCCGACCTCGAGCATCATCTCGATGTCGTACCGCGTGCGGGCGCTCAGGCGCTGGGCTTCCAACAACTTGCCGCTTTCGCGCATCCGCTGCAGGCGTTCTTCCAGTTCCTGCTTGATGGAGTCAACCGCCTGGGCGATGCGATCCTCGGGCAGGACGAAGTGTTTAGCCGGATAGATGAAGAACTCCTTGCGGCGCTCGATCACCTCGCCTGAGGTGGGATTGATCACCGAGAGTTGCTCGATCTCGTCCCCCCACAATTCGATCCGCACGCCGAACTCTTCGTAAGCGGGCCACAGTTCGATGGAGTCGCCGCGGACACGGAACGTGCCCCGCTTGAACTCGACATCGTTGCGGTCGTATTGAATATCGACCAGCTTGAGCAGGGTCTCGTCGCGGTCGACGGATTCGCCAACCGTCAGACTGACCATCATGTCGCGATAGTCTTGCGGAGAGCCCAAGCCGTAGATGCACGACACGCTGGCCACCACGATCACATCCTGCCGGCTGACCAGGGCGCTGGTGGCGGCCAGCCGCAGGCGGTCGATATCTTGATTGATCGAGGCGTCTTTCTCGATGTAGATATCGCGCTGCGGGATGTAGGCTTCCGGCTGGTAGTAGTCGTAGTAGCTGACGAAGTAGTGGACTGCGTTGTTCGGAAAGAACTCGCGGAACTCGCTGTACAACTGGGCGGCCAGCGTTTTGTTGTGCGAGAGGACCAGCGTCGGCTTTTTGATGTTCTGGATGACATTGGCCATCGTGAACGTCTTGCCGGAGCCGGTAACGCCCATCAGCACCTGCTGATTGCGGCCCGAACGGAGCCCTTCGGTTAGGGCTGCGATGGCCTGCGGCTGATCCCCTGCAGGCTGAAAGGGGTTGGCGAGTTGAAAATCCATACTGAAAGGATAGGGAGGCCCGGGCCAATTGGCCAGCGGGCCTGCTGCCTCCTCGCCCTCTGCTGGGGGGAGCCATCATGCAAGACGCCATTGTGGTGCAGGCGTCCGGCCTGCTTTCCTCCCTCTCCCCTTGGGGAGAGGGGCAGGCATTCTTTCCCCGCTCCCATCTTCTCGCGTCCCGCCTGCTTGAAGTGGGAACGAGCCTCCGGCAGGCGAGACGCCTGCACCACAACGGCTAACGGGCTGCCTGCGCCACAAGGCTACTACTCCACCGTGTCGCCACCCGTGGTGAACGTGATCTTGTAGTGGTTGTTCAAGTGGGCGTGGGCATGGCTGGCCTCGCCCGACTTGGGGAACTTGCGGCAGACCGATTGAAAGGTCTTGATCGCGTTCTCTTTCTGGTCCTGCCGCTCGTAGCAGTAGGCAATCTCGAGCAACGCCCGCGAGGCCCAGCCTGGGTCGGCCATGACCTGCCCCCACAGCGCGGCCGATTCCTTGTGTTCCTTCAGATCGCGATGGCACTCGGCCATCCAGACCAGGTTCGACGGGAACTTGTCGATCGAGCGGTACGTGTTGATTGCGTCCTTCAGCTTGCCGGCCTGGCGGAGCGTATGCCCGACTTCGGCCAGCCAGTCGCTGGCCTTCTCGGCGTTCTTGGTGGCCAGATCGCGATAGATGTTCATCGCTTCGTCGAACTTCTTTTCCTCGCGATAGGTTTCGGCCACGAGCTGCTGACCGCGGATCTGATTCATCATCCGCGAGTAGATGCCGCGGGCGTCGTCGCGGCGATTGCGGTGCCGCATCCAGTTGCCTTGAGCCTCGAACACGCGGTCTTCGTTACCGAAGACCTTAAGCATCTGGTCGTACGTCTCGTCCACTTTGTCGGGACGGCCAGCGTGGTTCTGAATCTCGGCGATCCAAAACCAGTTCTGGATGGCGAAGTTCTTTTTGGCTTCCTCGGCCAATTCGGTGGGGGCCGTTTCGCGCAGGAAGGCCACGATCTGGTCGGCCATCTTCTCCCCCTGGGCCTTGGTCTCGGGCTTCTGCACCAGATGCGAGACCGCGCCACGCGAGAAATGGACGACGTGATTACAGAGCTGATAATCCTTGTGCGTGGTGGCCAGCGCGTCCTTGGCTTCGGGGAAAGAGCCGCTGTAGAGCAGAATCTCGGCCAGGGCGTGCGAGGCTTCGTCGCAGTGCCGCTTGGCGTGACCTTTGCGCTGAGTGTTGAATGTCAGCTCCTTCAGGATCGAGATCCGCTTGGGAGCATCCCCTTCGGTCTTGGCGATTTCGCCCAGATCCGATTTTGACATCACCGCCACGAGCTGATCGGGATATTTGGTAATGACGTTGGCGTAAGCGGCCTTGGCCTTCTTCAGTTCGCCCAGGTCCTTGTAGGTGTCGCCGATCATGTAGGCGGCCGCGGCAGCTTCGGTTGATTCGGGCCAGTAATCGATGACCGACTGGAAGCCATCCTTGATGGCCGTGTTGAGCTTGCGCAGCTTGACCTGGCACAGGCTCCACTTCAGCTGCACGTAGGGCGCCCCTTCGCTCTTCTCGTACAGGCCCATGAACTTCTCGTATTCGGCCAGCGCGACCTTCCAGTTCCCTTCGCGATAGTACTTCTCGGCGATATTGAACTGGTACCGCTCGGCCTCGCGCAGCTTGGCCACCAGTTGTGTCGAGGGTGTGTCAAAGTCGGTGGGGATGGCATACAACTGCCCGCCGGCGACCAGGGCCGAACCGGCCAGGATCGCTACCGAGAAGATCCGTCGCAGGGTTAGATCGCGAAGCATGATTCCAGCCTCCTGAATGCAGCACTCACTTACGATTCAAGCTTACTTCTTCTGGGCGTCGAGCCATCGATTGTACTCGACATGGGCGTAGAACATGATGTTCGTCCCCAGGTCGTAGCAGGCCTCGTAGATCTCGCGACCGACGCCGGAATGGTCGTCGGCCCAGGCGTCGCCAATGTCGCCAGGGTGATAGTAACAGACCCAGCGGCCGTCGACCTTCCAGCCCAGGGCATGCTTGATGCCGCCGTGCAAGGTGACATACGGCAGAAAGGGGACCGCTTTGGGTTGCAGTTGAATGACGTCGTCGAGCGGGATCTTGACCGGGTCGGCCTGCGGCAACACCTGCCGCATGGTCGCCAGAAACTGGCTGTGGAAGCCCGGCCCGCCGTTGTCGGCGAACAGCATGCCGTGCTTGACGGTCAGATAATCGCGCATGATTTCGATTTCGCGCTTCGACAGGCCGATGCTCTCGCCAGTGATGTAGACCAGCGGGGGACTCTTGCCGAGCGTGAAGTTGCCCAGTTGCGCGATGGTGCGCGATTCGGTCTGGTCGGCGACTTTGTGTCCGGTGCGGATGCCATACTCGCGCAGCATGTTGCCGTCGCCGGAGATGCCGAAATTGTCGTTCCAGCGGCTGCCGGAGTGCTCGAGTCGGATAAAGCGGACTTTGCCCCGCGCGGTGCCTGCGCCAAAGCCTGCCCCGTCACCCTCGCCGTAACCGACTGTATAGTTGTGAGCGGTGATCTCTTTAAGTTGCAGCTTCACATCGTCAATCGGCGGCGGATTGAAGATGATCGAGCTGTAAGGATTCACCACCAGCTTCTTGCGGATCACTTTCTGGATCTTGACCACCTGCGCCACGGTAACTTGCTTGCCGCCGCCAGCAGGCATCTCGTAGATCTCCTGACAGCCCTGCACCATGCTGACGACCGTGCAGATGATGATGAAGACCAGCGAGTAGCTGGCCAGGGCCGTCATCGATTGCGACAGCCGCGGGCTCTTGCGGCCGTAATACCACGCGCCGGGATCGAGCGGATTCCAGATATTATCGGCCGTATGCGGCACATGCAGGGCGCCGCGACGCCTGGGGATTTCACCTTCTACGGTTTGCGCGGCTTCGAGGGCCATTCGCTCGGCGTCGTAGCGCTGCGCGACGCCTTCCACGGCCCACACAACCCATGCCAGTCCGATGCAGAACAGCCCGGCCAGACCGAGCCATGCGGTTTGAGCCCGCAGGCCAAGCCAGCCCGCGGAATGGGCCCGATCGATCAGTGCGCCCCATTCGAAGAAGAAGACCAAAGCCTGCCAGAGCAGCACAAAGGCCAGGGAAGCGACGATCGAGCGCACCACGGCGGGCTGTTTGAGGCTCCAACGGCCCCACAAAAAGGCTGCTGGCAATGCGACCAGGTAGCCGGCCAAGCTGAGCCATTTGCTGGCGTCCTCGTAGCCTGCAAACGACAGTCCCAGTACCAGCGCGATCGCAGCGCCTGCTGCTCCAAACGTCGCCAGTGCCGCACGCTGCAAGGACATTATTTCAGGTCCTTCAGCAAATCATTGCCCAGGTCGTCGAGCGGGTTGACCTTGGGGTCGGCCGACTTGGTCTCGTCCATATTCAGCTTTTTGAGGAGCTTGCCGTCCGGATCGTTGGCATTGGAGCCAGCCGCTTTGGAAGTCTCTCCCTTGGTCGGTTGTTCAGCCGGAGCGGGCGTGCTGGCCGCAGGAGCGGCAGCAGCATCAGCCGCCAATGGTTTTGCAGAGGGGGGGAAGGCCTTGGCCATCCCATATGGCAGGATCGTCAGCACGACCATCAACACCACGCACCACACCGTGGCCGACACCAACCCGCCGATGAGCGAGCTCTGGGCGATCTCGCCTAGACCTTCCTCGGGGCTGCGTCCCTTCATGCGGGCGACGAAGGCCGTCAGGTCGGCGCCAACTTCAGCGCCGTTTTCTCGCAGGCGATGGGCGTCCCCTTTCACACCAGCGGCAGAACGCGTCGAACTGGAGGGCGTGGAGTGATTCTCGGAGCGACTGGCCATAGCTATTTTCTCAACGTGTGGTGAATTCGCGCGAGGACGTCCGGCATCGTGTCCGGTCGATCCATTCATGGCAGGGGCTGCCGTCGCCATCGGTTGAACGACGGCTGGCAGATCTGAGTTTACTGCTTGAGCAACCGCGGGTGGAGTGACATTGAAGGGTTGTTGGCACTTGGGACAATTGACACGACGACCCACGAGGCGCGGATCGCTGACACGCAATCCGTACGAGCAGTGCGGACAATGCATCTCGAATGGCGTCATTTTTTCGTTTCCGGGGTCTTTTCCTCGAGAACGTGGACCAGGTCTCCGCCCGCTTCGCTGATTGCCTCGATTACCGGTTCGAACCGCTGGGCCAGCGTGTCTTTGTGAACCTTGAAGAGCACGGTCCGGTCGCCGGCCGGCGAATTGCCCAGATGTTCCTGCAGGCCGGCCGCCAGGGACGAAACGGCCGTTTCGTTGCCATTCAGGTAGAGCTTGTTCTCGCGATCGATCACCACGCTGGCCTTGGGATGCCCGACGATCTCGATCTTGGCCGTGGTGGCCGGCTGCCACTGCAAGTGACTGTCGTCCTGGGCCTTGGCAAGGATCACGAAGAACACCAGCAGGTTAAAGGCGATATCGCCCATGGCCATGCTGGGAACTTCGCATTTCATCGATCGACGTTCGAATTTCATGTCAGCTTGTCGCAGGTCAGTCGGTGACGATGGTCCGCTCTTCTTCGCGTTGGATCGTGATCACTCCGCCCGCCTCCTCGATATAACCGGTCACGCGGATCCACACGTCGTAGGGCGTGTCTTTCGAGCTTTTCACCACCACGATCTTGTCTTCAGGACGCGTGCGTGTAGAGAGCTGCGAGCGGAGCTGTTGCGGAAAGGTCTTTTCGCTGTGCGGGTTGCCGTTGATCGACACCGTAGCGCGGGTCAGCGAAACCTCGATATTCTTACTCTGCTGTTGTTGATCGGTCTTGGAGTCGCTCTTGGGAATGCTCTGTTTGCGGCCGTTTTCAGGAGCCACCGATGCGCAGACCAAGAAAAACACGATCAGATTGAACGCGATGTCGCCCGTAGCGACCGACGGCGGCTCGGCCAACAGCTTCGTTTGACGGCGGAATTTCATAGGATCAAACAGTCGTTGTGATTACTTCGCGAGCGATGCGACGAGAACGGAATTTGAGATCTGAAATTTGAAATTTGAGATCTGAAATTTGAAATTTGAAATCTCGGATCCAGAGCTCGCCTCTCGCCTCTCAAATCTCGCCTCTCAAATCTCGCCTCTCAAATCTCGCCTCTCAAATCTCGCCTCTCAAATCTCGCCTCTCAAATCTCAAATCTCAAATCTCAAATCTCAAATCTCAAATCTCCCGTACTCTCAAACCGTCTGCGATTCGGGAAGGGACTCGCGCGAGGGGGTCCCCTCCACCAATTCGTTCAAGGCCATCTTCAGGGTCACGGCCTCGATCAACTCCGTCGCCGATTCTTCCACGTCCAGCACAAAGCGGTTCACCACGCTGGTGAAGTAGTTGAAGGAAACGAAAGCCGGAATGCCGACGATCAGACCGAACACGGTAGTGAGCAAGGCCACCATGATGCCCGAGGCTGCCAGGGTCACGATGTTTTGCGTGCCGACACCCTGCACGATGTCCTTGAACGAGATCACCATCCCTTGCACCGTGCCCAGGAAGCCGACCATGGGAGCGGCACTGGCCACGGTGGCCAGAATCGGCAGGTGCTTCTCGAGCGCGGCGACAATATGAATGCCGTAGCTATCCATCGACTTGGAGACCTGCTCTTCGATTTTGCCCGCGTCGTAGCCCAGCTTCTTCAGGACCAAAAACTTTCGCAGGCCGACGGACAAGATGGCGGGCACCGGCCCCTGCTGCTTGTCGCAGACCGCCAGGGCCTCTTCGAGCCGATCGTTGTTGAGCAGATCGAGAACCTGAGCCCGCAAGGCCTCGTTGTCAGTCCCCAGCAATTTCAGGCTGCGATAGCGTTCGATGATGACTCCCGCGGCCACAATCCCCAGCAGGAGAATGGGCCACATGAAAATACCCCCTTCGACCATGTAGCCCATGGCGCCGGAGTTCGTCATCTCGACATACCAGGGCGTACCCACCGCCGCATCCGCGGCCTTGCCCGTGCTCTCGGCGGCTTTGGCGGCGACTTCTGCGGCCTTGGGAGCTACCTCGGCGGCTTTCTCGACCGCCTTCTTGGCGACTTCCGCAGCTTGTGCAAACAGTGTGAACATGGCTTATCCGAAGGAAGAGGTCTCGGGGGTTTCCGGATTTGAACTTCAAATCTGAAACTTGAGATCAGGCAGGTTGGGTTGGAGGGACGTTGGCTATTGGGCGATTGCTTGTCATCTCAAATCTCAGATTTCAAATTTGAGATCTGAGATTTGAGATTTGGGAACTACTCATCCACGCTGTTGGCTTCGGCCTCGAACTGCTGCAGCATGGCCGGCAGTGCCAACCGGCCGCGGGCGTACTTGGCCGCATCGCTGGAGGGGAAGTCCCAACGGCAGCGGTTGTAGCGACGGAAGGCCTCGCGGTTGTTGGTCCCCATGCGGAAGCTCTCGCCCGCCCAGAACAGCGAGTCGGAGCACAGGGCGTCATCCGGGAAGATCTTGGCGAACTTATCGAAGGCCGAGCCGGCCTTCACAAACTCGTTGGCCTTGTAGTAGCACTGGCCGACGCGAAAGGCCATGCGCGGGGCGTACTGGTGGCTCTCGAAGCGCTCCAGGAACTTCTCGCCCACCTGGGCGGCCACGTCGTATTGCTTCTCGCGATAGAAATGCTCGCTGATGCGAATCATTACGTTGGCGATCAGCGGGCTCTTGGGATACGTGGCGGCCAGCGTCACGTAGGCTTCCAGGGCCGATTCAAAATCACCGGCCTCTTCATAGCATTGGGCCAGCTTGTACTGAGCATCGGCGGCCAGCGTGCTGTCCGGGAACTGACGCACGATCATCTGGTACGAGCTGATTGCCTCGTCCCATTGTTGCAGCTCCTGGGCGAACTGGCCCAGCAGATACGCAATGCGCGGGGCGTACTTGGGGTCGGGGTAGTCTTCCATCACTTCGCGCAGGATCCGCTTGCCCGCTTCCAGATCGGTCTTCTCTTCCGATCCGCGGCCCAGCTTGCGATGGCTCTTGAAGAGTTCGAAGTAGCTCTCGGCAATATGGAACTGCGTCTCCACGGCGATCTTCTCATCGCGGAAAGTCTTGGAGAACGCGGCCACCAGGCCGTCGGTGCCGATCACCACGGGCATCTCGCGAACGATTTCCAGCTTGCCGCTTTCGGTGCTGGCCAGTTGATCGATGTACTTCACGGTGACCTTGTCGCCGAAGTAAGCCTCGATCGAACCCTCTTCGCCCGACAGGTTGCCGGCGGTCGGCTTGTCGTTGGGCTTCAGCATGAAGGCGCCGGTAAAGATGCCGCTGTGAGCCAGCGTCTCGGCCAGGCTGACCGTTTCCTTCTCGCCCCGGTCGGTCGTGATCTCGACCTTGGCGGTGTCGCGCTCGTCCGAGATATCCAGGTCGGCGTCGGTCACGATCAGGAACATCTTCTCGCCCACATGCAGGGCCGTGGACGGATGCACGTAGTCGCGATCCGTAACGTACATCACTCCGTTGGAGATCAGCCGGGCCTTCGAGCCGAGCTTCTGCGGACCGCTTTGCGGGCGGAGCGCGTCGTTGTACGAGGCCGTGATGGCATCCTGGCCCGAGAGATTCAGCACGCGGGTGATGAGCGTCTCGCCCCCCTTGCCCATGTCATCTTCGGGCAGCGGACTGCCGCCGATGAGATTGCGGGGCATGCTGTCGTTCAGCGGGACCAGATCAGGGCTATTCTGGCTGCCAAGCTGCATGATCACCTGGCCCACAAAGCGGCCTTCAACCAGAGCATTGGTCAGGGCCGAGCTATACGTGGCCTGATTCTGCGGCATGCCACCCCCTTGCGAAAGAGCGGGGGAGACGACGCACTCCACGGGGATCTTGGCCCCCGAGGTCGTAGTCAGTTCGACGGTGACCTTGCTGCGGCTGTCCTTAGCGGCGTCGCGATCGATCACTTCCACCGTGAGCGGCGCCTCGAATGCCACATCCGAAACGGCCTTGTCGGCCTTCAGCGGCAGGTAGCTGATCACCGGCGGCGCCTTCGATTCCGGCGCCGGCTCTCCCTTGGGACCCTTCGGGCCTTGCGGGCGGACGGCACGGGTCTCGATGACGCGGATCTTGCCTTCGCTCGGCTCATTCACAAACACGGTCGTCTCGCGCGGCACGGCGTGCCCGGGGAACGTGTTCTGTGCATCGAGGTACGAAATCAGCACGCGGTCGCCCGGCTTGATGCTGAGCTTGGGATCGCCAGGGGCGGCCGCTCCGCCCTTCTTGGGAGCGTCGCTGCCAGTCGGTTCGGCGGGCTTCTTGGGACCGTCCTTGCCATCGGCATTGGCGGTCTTGCCCAAGGCCAGCGTGTCGACTTCCTTGGTGAAGATGCCCGAATACTCTTCCGTCTCCGTAGCGGTGAACTCCACCGGAGGGCCATCGTTCACGCTTACCTTAAAGGTCAACGTGTCGGGGGCAGCCGATTGATCGCGGTCGTAATCCAGAATCTCGACGATGAACCGCTCGCCCGGATCGATGCGAATGACCTGCTTGCGGATGTTGTCGACCTGGCCGTTGGGCTGCTTCACAAAGTCGTAGCCGATGGGGATGACTTCGCCGTTGAAGTAAGTGGCCGTAAGCTTGACGGTCAGCAGTTGATTGCCGCCGACAGCGCTCGGCGTGAACTCGTCGGTGTAGGTCGCCAGAATGTCGTCACCCGCGGCGATTTCCAGCACATTGTTGGTGGCCAGCGTCAGCACGTCGGCTTGCGTGGGGATGTACTGCTGGCTGTCCTGCGGGCCCTTCATCTCGATCTGATTGATGCTCACGGCCTCGCCGCGATACTCTTCGATCACCAGCTTGGCATGCCGCAGTTCGAGCGGAGCAAAGTTAAAGGCCCACTTGCCGGGCGTTCCCTCGAACTTCGCACGGGCCCGGATTTCGGCGGGCTTGGCATCCGGGGTCGACAGATCGAAGTCAGCGGCGCGGAAGGGGAGCATCGTCAACTGCACGTGGCCATGATCCGACTTGGCCCAGGTAGCCGACATGGCCTGCGAGCCAGCCGTTCCGGCGGCGAAAATCGTGACGTCGTGCGAGCCCTTCTCGAGCCACACGTCGACAAACCGGCCATTCTTGCCGGGGGGAAGTTCCAGGTTGCCGTCGACCGCCATGGCGGTCAGCTGGCCTTGAATTGCGAATCGCGCGGCACCACTCTTGGGCTGCACGATTTTGCCGTGCCACAAAACACCGAACGGCTTCTTGGCGTCTTCGCCGTTGGGATCGCGCGACCAGGTGAGCTGATCGACCGGGGCTTCTTCGATCGGCTTGGCCCCTTTCGTCAGATCGGCGATCTGCTTCCAGGTGGTGAAGCCCGTAAAGTTGCCAGCGTAGACCCGCTGCTTCATCCGCTCCGAAGGAACGGCAATCGGTTCGGCGGGAGCCTCAGGCGGGTTGGCGCCCAGGCGGAACCAGAACCGGCCGTCCTGGCTGCCTTCCAGGTAACCGCGGACGGGGGCCTGGTTGTTCGGATCGGGCGAGGCAAAGGTCACCACGCTCGTCGGCTTCAGGTCCTTCATGTCGACGGCCAGCCACTTGGGCGTGGCCCCATCGGGCTCGCTGACCCAGGCGCTCTTGGGATCGCGGTCAATCGCCATCAGCGGACTGTGATCAATCGCCGTGTCGCTGGCCAAAGCGCCGGCGGGCAACTCGCCCGTCTGAATGGAGCCCTCGAAGATACCGGTATGTGGGCCGGTCTCTTGCAGAGCGACCTGCACCTGATCGCCGGAGGTGGCGACCATCTTCACCATCACCTTGTCGACGGAGTCGGCCAGGTCGCGGTCGGCGTCCTGCACTCGCAGGTAGACGATGTTGCCCGGCTTGATCTGGTTCTCGGGGCGGTTCTGCGAGACCCGCTTGTCCGATTCTTCCTGCTCCTTTTGCTCGCGCTCGAGCCGCTGGCTCAGAGTCTCTTTTTCCTTGTCGACGATCTTGCCGCTGGCCGCTTCAAATTTGGCGCTGGCGGCAATCTTGATCTCGGCATCGGCCAAGGGGACGTTCTTGAACTCAGCCTTGAACTCGTCCGGGTAGTCGCACTTGATGGTGTCCTTGCCCGTCAGCTCGAGGATCTTGTTCTTTTTCTCGACCTGACCCAGGCGAGTCTCGAGGTCGGCGCGGAACAAGCCCTTGCCGGCGCCGCCGGAGTACAGATAGATGATCTCTTCGTCGCCCCCCGGCTCGGTGGTAATGCGGACCGGAATCTTGGCATGACCGCGGCTGATACCCAGGTCGCTGTCCTGCACCACGACCGAGAGCGAAGTCCCCGGCGTGTGCCAGCGCTTGCTGGCCCGGCCCAGGCGGCCGACTGTGCGGAGCAACTCGAGCTGATCGATGTAGCGCTCTTCAGCGCCGTAGACCTCGGCCAGGTTGAACAGGGCCTGGTTCGCAAGTTCGACATTGGGCACGCGCTCCAGCACGCTCTTGAAGATGTCGCGGGCCTGATCGCGGTCGCCGCGCCGGCTGCTGAGCACGCCGCGGAGGAACTCGGCACGGATCACCACATCGCGATTGCTGCTGGAAGCCAGCTTCTCGAACACGGCTTCGGCCTGGTCGTAGACCTTCTGGGCCATGAACGATTCGCCGATGCCGAACTCGGCCTCGATCGCCTCGGGCGAGCCCGGGTAGCGGTTGATGACCGTATTGAACTCGCTGCGAGCCACGTCGAACCGCTGGCTGCGGTAGTAATTGCGGGCCAGCAAGAGCTGCACGGCCGCTTTGGTGGTGGCTTCGATTTCGGGGACTTCGCTGTTCTTCACCAACCAGCCGCGCAGGATGTCTTCGGCCCGGTCGTGATTCTCGTCGCCGCCGGCGGCGATGTGGCTTTCGCAGACGAACAGAATCAAGTCGTGCGGCACTTCGTTCCGATGGGCGTCAAACAACTTCAGGTTCGCGGCGTACGTGTCATAGGCCATGCGGTTATCGCCCAGCCGCAGATACAGGGCCGCCTGCAGCAAAGGAGCCACCGGGCTCTTTTCGTCGATCGTCAGACCGACGCCGCCGATGCGCGAGTAGCTTTGGGTGATCAGGTCGCGGGCCTGCTGCTTGCGCGGGGCGTCGACCTGAGGGACGTTCACCAGCATGCCCGACAGCAGCGTGGTGGCCAGCAGATAATCCTTGCGAGCCACGGCCGCTTGCCCATAAGGCATCAAGCGATCCCAGCCGCCGGCGTCGGCGCCGACCTGGGTCGTGGCCAGCTGGCAAGCCAGCAGGCGCCCCATCGGCGTCTGTCCCTGCGGCGGCGGCAGCTCCATCAACGCCAACTCGGCAGCGGCCGAAGGACGACCCATCCGCAAGTCGCGAATCACCGAGTAGACGGTCCGCTTGTCGGCTTCGGTGGCGTCCTTGTTCCCGCGATAGGTGTCGAGCCACTGCTGGGGATAGTGCTCTTCGATGCCCCAGTTGGTAAACGGTCGCTCGTTCTGACGTTTGCGAGTCTCGGCCATGATCTTGGCAAAGTTGCCCAAGTCCTTGGCGGCGAGAAAATCGTTGGCGATCCACATGGCATAGGCCCCGTGCCATTGGCTGGGGGCTGCAAACAGCTCGTTCAGGTACTGAGTCCGCTCCGGGCCCTTCAATCGCTGCACGACGCGCTCGGCGGCCTGCCGGCTTTCGTAGCTGTCGCGATTGGCGGCGACCATCTTCTTCCAGTAGTCGAGCGCCTCGTTCTTCATTTCGTACTTTTCGAGCACATCTCCGATGTGCGAGGCACTGTTCGGGTCGATGCCGAACTTGGCCTGGCTCTTGTTCAGCCAATCAAAGGCCTGCTTGGCCAGCGCGGCGTCCTTCAAGCGGTCGGCCGTCCCCATCAGGCGACGCCAAGCGTCTCCGTTGTTGTAGGCCGCCTCTTTGGCAAGCATGTGCAGCGAGGCTTCCTTGGCCGCCTCGGGCGTTCCATAGTCGGTGGCCACTTCCAGATTCCACTGCGCCACCTCGGGCGACTGGGGGAACCGCTTGGCCATCGCCGCGTAGATCGGCACGGCGCGGGCCCGCTGCTCGTTGCTGCCGTTGTGGCGATAGTTCTCGGCCAGGTTGCGATACAGGTTCCAGGCCTGCTCGTCGTTTACCGTGCCGGTGAGCAACTTGGTCCGTGCCTGCTGAGCCTGCCCCTGGTTCTGCGACTCGGCCGTGGTCCAGTCCTTATAAGCTTCCTGATTGTTGGCGTTGGCGACCGCTTTCTGCACCGTTTCGACGCGGGCCTTCAAGTCCTTATTCGGCTTGTTGCCGTTGATCCACTCGGCCAAGAAATTGCGATGGGCAGGCCAATCGAGATGTGCCGCCCGCGACGCCAGATGCTCATTCAAGAAGGCGTTGAACTCGTTGTCGTCGGCCGGATTCGACAGCAGCCAATGGATGGCGTGCTGCGTGTGGCCGTCATTCGAAGGTGACTGCGACATCAACTCGCGCAGCATCTGCTTGCTCTTGCCGTTGTCCTTGATGCGGTCGCGATACAGGTCGATGGCCAGCACCCAGCGGATGAACGACGCATCCTTGGGATTCTTTCCCAAAGCGTCACGCAGGACCCCTTCGGCCTGATTCCAGGCGTTGATCTCGGTGCCAATCTCACGTGCGTAGTACGCGGCCGCTTCATGGCTGCGTGCATCGAAGGGGAGCACTTCGGCGAACAGGGCCACCGCACGGGGCTTGTCCCCCGCTCGCAGATAGGCGTGGGCCAGCAGCGACTTCAACTGGAAGCGCTCCTGCCGATCGCCATGCTTCTGCCAGTATTCGTTGACGAGCCCTTCCATTTCGTTGGGCTTCATCTGGGCGTGATGCATTTCGGTGATCAGGCTGCGCAGGACCCCTTCGTTGTCCCCCAGTTGACGAATAGCCTGCCAACTGGCCACCGCGTTGGTCCGCTGCCCCAGGTTGGCCGAGTTGCTGGCCATGTGCTGGTGGATCTGCACGAGCCAACCCTTGTCGGTCGGCGGGGCCTTCTTCAGCAGCTTGTTGGCCGCCAGATTGCTCTTGGCCCACTCCCCCGCTCGATGCCACCAGTACATCGACTGCCAGCCGACATGCGTGGCGAACTCGCCATTCGTGGCGTCCATCAATCGCTCGCCGAGATCTCCCGCGGCGACAAAGCCTTCTTTGCTGTTCAGATTGCTGTAGAGCCACACCGCGCGGGCGCCGCTCTCTTTGCCCTGGGGGTTCCCACCCTGCCGCTTGAAGATCGCCGCGTGTGCGTCGGCCGCTGCTTTGCGGTCGGGCTCCTGATCCAGCGTGCGGGCCAGCACCACTTCAATCGCCGCGCACTGCCCATCCTGCGGATAGCGCGACAGGAACTGTCGGCAGATGGCAACCGTCTCTTTATTGCGCGACGTGGCCGCCAGGCCGTCGATCAGCTTGATCATCACATCTTTGTGCCGGGGACTGCTCGCCTGCGAGTTGACGAACTTCTGCCCAATCCGCACCAGTCCCAACGCCCGACCGTTGGCATGGTACAAGTCGACCAACTCCAGCATCACAGGAGCGGCTTCCGGCGAGCTGTCGCGGACCTTGCCCAACTCGGCTTCGAGTTTGGAGGCCTTCTGGCTCACCTCGTCCAGCGCATCCTGAGCCAGCGCCTGGGGAAGAGCAGCCCACATCGCGCCAGCCACAACGGCCGCGAACGAAAGGGAAGTGAATTTCGGAGAGAAGTTTCGCATGACCTGGGCCTGAGGGTGAGGTCGTTCGTTTCTGGGAAGTCCGGCGGACTATTCCCGCCGGATGGCTGTTTTGTCTTCGTTATCTCAAATCTCAGATTTCAAATTTGAGATCTGAGATTTGAGAAGCAGTCGCGTTGTTCGCCGGCCTGAGGCGGAAAGCCCTTCCGAAGGAAGGAGGGACCAACCTGGCCCTGGTCCGCCCGCCGCGGGCGGTATTAAAAGCCCTTTTGCACCAAAGCATCGACGATCTTCTTGGCGTTGGCCGCCAGCGGGCTTTCCGGGAAGTCGGCGATCAACTGGTCGAATTGCTTGCGCGCTTCGGCCTTGCGATCGAGCCGCACCAGGCATCCCCCGTAGTGGAACAGAATCACGTCCAGGAACTTGGCGTCCGGGTGGTCGTTCAGCACTGACTCGAAGATGTCGATGGCCCGCGCGTAGTCTTTCTGGCGGACATAGTGCTCGGCCATCTTGGCGACGGCTTCACCAACGCGGCCGCTTTCGGGGAAGTTGTCGAAGACCTTCTTGTACTCGTTGAAAGCCCGATCCATCTGCTGAGCGCCGGCGGCCGGATTGTTCGCGCTGGCCGCACGGGCCATCTGTTCGTAGCACTCGGCGATGCCGAACTGGCCTTCGCCGCGAAGCTGGCTTCCTTCCGTGGCGACCAGCCGGGTGTAGATGCCGATCGCTCGGTTCAGGTCACCCTGCTTGCGGACCACTTCGGCCAGCTTCAGCAGGGCGTCATCCACGAACTCGCTATTGGGGAACTCGCGCTGCAGACGCTGCGACATGGTGGCCGCCATCTCGAGCTTGTCCATCTCGTAGTAGATCTGCCAGAGCTGCACATAGGTCTCTTCCAGCAGTCGGCCGCCCAGACGTCGGGCGTCTTCCATGATGTCTTCGCAGACGATCAGGGCCTGAGCGTACTTGGCGTCGGCATTCTTCTTGAGGCCGAATTCCTTGTAGCGGTTGCCGATGTTCGTCAGAGCGCTGGCGGTCTTCAGAAGCGTCTTGACCCGCAGTTCCTGGTCCGAGATCTCCGCACGGGTCACGCGGACTCCGCCCAGGTTTCCTTCAACGCAGCCGGCCTTGGCAATCGCCGGGCGGTTGCCGTCCCCCATGTTGCGTTCGTCGATGTACGTGATCTGAATGATGTCGTTGGGCAAGGCTTCGAGCGTGTCGTTGCCAGCCACGATCTGCTCGGCCTTGACCAGCGGCACCAGGGCGCGGAACACACCCGAGTGAATCGTGCCATCATCGGGTTCCGGAGCGGCCTGTGCCGGCGCGGTCACCGTGATGGGCTTGTTCTCGGGCGCTTTGCCCGTGGCCGGATCGATCGCGTCGGGATCGGCATTCTCGTTGCGAGGAACGCGGACCACCACCAGTTCGCGGTTGACCTTGGCTTCGGTCAGCGTGACTTCCACTTTGTCCACCACCTTCAAGCGGTTGATCTTGGCCGCTTCGGGGTCATCGGTGGCAATGGCTGCCTTGCCGCTGGCTGCCAGGGCGGCTTCCTCGGCATCGATCTCCTGCGTGGACTTCTCGCGATAGACTTCGACGATGGCCTTGAGCGTGTCCGCCTTGTCCGAGAGATCCCGGTCAGGATCGGTAACCTGCACGTTGATGCCGCGCCCCAGCACGACGCCCCGGAGCTTTTCCTGATAGGCGCCATCGAGCACCTCGGCGATGCCGTCACCGACCACCTGGATCTTCTTGATCACGGGGCGATTGAACTGCCGGTCTGCCGTGTGGCTGTCGACGTAGCTCACGCTGACCGTGTCGTCCCCTTTCACTTCCAGGCGGTTGTTCCCCGGCTTCGGCTTGCCGAGCGCTGTGGGGATGGAGCCCAGCACCACCCGCACATTGCGGCCGACGGCCAGGCACTCCACGATTTCTTTATCGCCCTGCGAGGTGCTGCATTCGATCTTGATTGTCTGGTTGGCTTCCAGGGCCGATAGATCGGCGTCTTCGATCTTGATGAATAGCCGCTTGCCGGCTTCGACCTTTTCGACTTTGTTGTTGGTCTCGCCCGAGAGAGCCGTGCCGACCTTTTCCAGCGAGCTGATCGCCCGGCTGTAGTGGCCCAGTTGGAAGTGCCCGAGCCCGATGTAGTAGTAGGCCTGGTTGACCTGCTCGCTGACCGGGAATTTCTCGATCACTTCACGCATCACGGTGAAGCACTTGCCGTAGTTGCGGGCTTCATAGAAACAGATGCCCATGCGAAGCGTGGCCAAAGCCCGCTGTTCGTCGTCGGGATTCTCAGTAGAGGCCACCGCTTCAAAGTGAGTGCGGGCCCGATCATAGGCCCGTTCGCGGTCGAGCAGGTAATTGCCCAGCCGCAGATGCGCTTCGTGCCGCACCTTGCTGCGCGGGTAACGCTCGATAACCGACTGCCAGACTTCGACGGCTTTGGTCTGCTCGTCGGCGTCGTAGCGGGCGTCGCCAGCCTGCAGCAGCTTGCGGGCGGCCAGATCCTCCTGCAGCGAGCCCTTGGGGGCCGACTTGCCGGCCTTGTCTTCCTGGGCCATCGCGGGCAGGTTTGCCACACAGGCAACCAGCGCGACGCCGGCCAGCGCCGAAAGAAACCAGGCGCAGGACTTCACAGAACGAGACATACGGGAATCCCCAACGGGCGAAGTGGGCGTCGAGAGAGAACGGGGCAATGAATTCAACTTAGTCACCGGAAACGGGAGTCTCAAGGCAGAGCGGGCGGGCCAAACGAGCAGGGGGAGGGACGGCAAGCGAGGGCAGGACACTAGAGGATTGACCCAAAGGTCTGACTAGTTAGCAGCCAAATGGGCTGCAATTCCCCTATAAAACCTAAAATCTCCCGGGCTTGAACCTGCAGCGCCGCTGCGCGATTCGAATAGACTCTTTTCAAAAAGAGCCCCCGGATAAACAGATCCGGGGGCTCGGAACGTACGAAGGACGTTTAGATATGTCGGCCAATGGCCGAATTAGCCAAACAATTCCGAAATGGGCTTTCCGCCGTCGATCAGCTTCATCGGGCGTTGCAGCGGCGTCATGACTTCCTTGGTGCCGTCGATGCCCAAGGCATGGCAGACGCTGGCGTGCAGATCGGAGACCTGGACGGGGCGATCCTTGGGACGGTAGCCGTCCTCATCGGACGAGCCGATCACCTGGCCCCCCTTGATGCCGCCGCCGGCCATGAAGCAGCTGAACACCGCGGCATGGTGGTCGCGGCCCGCGTCGTCGTTGATCCGCGGAGTGCGGCCGAACTCGCTGAGCATGATCACCAGTGTCTTCTTCAGCATGCCGCTCTGATGCAGATCTTCGATCAAGGCCGAGAGGCCCGGATCCATGACTTCGCCATGGTTCTTCATCGCCGGGAAGGCGTTCATATGAACGTCGAACCCGCCCCGGTTGATCTGCACAAAGCGGACACCCTTCTCGACCAGACGCTTGGCCAGCAAGGCCCCGCGGCCGAACTCGCTGTCGCCGTAGCGATTCAGCGTAGCGGTCTTTACCTTGTCCAACTCGAAGGCTTCCAGGGCCGGGCTGCGCATCAGCGTCACGGCGTCGTTGATCGACGTGGCGGTGGCTCCCAACTTGGGATTGCCGACCTGCGAAGCGAACTTGCTGTTCACGCGGGCCAGCACGTCGAGCCGCTTGTTACCGCGGACCTCGCCCACGCCCGAGGGGAACGCCAGGTACGGGTCCTTCTCGCCGGGACGTCCGACGAAGTAAGCTTCGCACTTCTGACCCAGGTAGCCGGCCCGGGGAGCCTGGCCACTGATCGTGATGTACGCAGGCAGATCGCCCATGCTGGTCCGCTCGTGCGCGACGACCGAGCCGAGGCCGGGGTGCTGCAAGTTCGAACTCTGCTGGTAGCTGGTCTGCAACTGATAAGTGGCCCGGCCGTGATCGGCCTGGGTGCCGGCGATCGAGCGAATGATCGCGGCGTGCTGCATCTGCTTGGCCACTTCGGGGAAGATCTCGGAGATCTCGATCCCGGCGACGTTGGTCTTAATCGGGGCCAGTTCACCGGCCGTGGGACGACCCGGCTTGGGATCCCAGGTGTCGATGTGGCTCATACCGCCGCCATTCCAGAACAGAATGACGTTTTCGGCGGTGGCTTTGTGGTCGTTGCCGGCATAGGCCAGCAGATCCTTGACGCTGAGCCCGAGAATGGTGGCGCCGGTGGCACCCAGCATCGCTCGGCGGCTCACTTTGTAGCCAGTGCAAGACATCGAGACACTCCTTCGCTTGGGTCGGAAACGCGGTGGTTTGGTGTGTGGTGTGCAAAAACTATGGGCGAGGGGCAGGCGGGAGGCCCGCACCACAAAAGTCAGTTACGGCAGGAAGCGGAACTCGTGGCAGTTGAACAGCACCCATCGCAGGTCGTGCATGCCCTCCTTGGTGTTCTTGGCCCCGCCCATGATCTCCTTCGCCACGGCCACGTCATCGGCCGTTGGCTCACGGGTCAGGATCTCGCGATAGGCCATGCGAATCGCTTGATTCACATCCGGCTTGTCGCCCGACAGCAGTTGGTTGATCGGCTCCAGGTCCCCCACGCGGGCGGCCTCGTGCGTGAGCCGGCCATTGAGCATCATCAGGGCCTGCCGCATCGACGCGTTGTCGTCGCGGAAATCCCCCAGCGAGTCGCGGCCCGGCTGGCCAAACACGCGCAGGAAATGCTCCTGTGGCGCCGGTGCGGCCATCTTCAGGGCGCTGGCAAATCGCGGGTTGTCATCGAACGTGGTTCGCACAAAGCGATCCAGGAAGTCCATCTCGCGACGAGCCGCCATCTGCATGGCCTCGAGCTCTTCGTTCGACATCTTCCGCATGCCTTCAATTTCCAATTCTTCCTTGGGCTTCAGCGCGGCTTCCAGGTCGAGCTCGATGGCCGACTCCAGATCATAGGAAGGTCCCTTGGCGGGCTCTTTGCCGGCCATTCCCCCGGCGGCCATCTTTTCCATTCCTTTGCCCGCGCCCCCTTCGATGGAAGCCAAAGCACCGGAGTTCACTCCGCCCTTGGTCTGGCCCTTGCCGCGGTTGGCAATCTCGACCCGGTCGTAGCGCCAGGTGGTGGTCAGGTTCTGACCGGCAGGGTGCTTGATGTCGAACACATGCCCGGCCAACACGATGCTGTCGTACATGGCTTCGCTGAGCATGCGACGAAGCGGCGCGGCGACAAAGGCTTCTTCAGCCGCCTGGCGGGTCGCTTCGTTGGCGTTGATCAGGTGCCCGCGCTGATAGGTCTCGCTGGTTACGATCAACTTGATTGCCGTCCGCAGATCGTAGCCCGAGGCCACAAACTCGTCGGCCAGATAGTCGAGCGACTTGGGATGGCTGGGGGCGTTCTCGGCGCTGAAGTCGTCGATCGGGTTCACAAACCCACGGCCGACCAGCTCGTTCCACAGGCGGTTTACAAAGGTCCGCGAGAAGGCGCGGTTGCGAGGGTTGGTGATGAACTGGCCCAACTGCTTGCGCAGCTCGCTTTCGCGATAGCCCCCATCGACTTTCAGCTCCTTGGCGGCTCGCTTGGCTTCGCCCGCCACGTCGAAGCTGTCGGGTACATCCGCGCCGGACGTCCGCTTCGAGGCCTTGGTGCCGGCCTCGGCCAGCAGGTCATCTAGCGACGGGCCGGTCGCCTTCTTGCCGCTCGACGCCACGGCCTTCGTTTCCAACTCGCGCAGCGACTTCAGCCGGGCGATGTGTGGGCCATCGGTCGTGTCCATCGCAAACGGGAACTTGGGCGTCATCGGATTGCGGGGCTTCCCCCCGGCTTTATCCTCGGGCGGCCATAAGACCGTCATCTTGTCTTCTTCAGTGGTGTAGACCGCCTTGGTCAGATTGCTCTCGATGCGGCGGGTTTTGCCGAAGTAGGCGGCCAATCCATAGAACTGCTCGCGCGTCCACACATCGAAGGGGTGATCGTGGCACTCGGCACACGACACGCGGATGCCCATGAAGACCTGCGACGTGACGCCGGCCATGGCCATCGGGTCGGCGTTGTCACCCAGGATGAAACCGACCGTGGGAGTCTTGCCGGCCTTGCCGTTGGCCGCGATCAGTTGGCGGCACAGTTCGTCGTACGGCATCTTGTCGCGAATGGAGTTATGTACATAGGCCGTCAGGGCCGCGCCCCCTTCGGCATTGGAGCGAATGCGGAGCACATCGCCGTAGAAGACCGTCCAGCGAAGCGGAAACTGCTCGTCGGTCAGCAGTTTGTCGACCAGCTTGGTGCGACGCTCGCCGGCGGGCCAGCCCATGTACTGCTGGATTTCTTTCTCGGTCGGAATACGGCCGATCAAGTCGACCGAGACGCGACGCAGGTAACCCAGGTCATCGACGATGCTGGCGGCCTGCAGTTTCTTGCCGGCGTTCTCGCTGGCCAGAATGGTGTCCAGCGACAGAGCGGCCGGGGAACTGGCCTTGTTCGCGGTCGGCGCGGTCGCCGCCGGAATCACGGCGGCGGGGGTCTTAGCCACCGCACCTTTTTCAGCCGGTTTGGCGGGGGCCGCTTTGGCCGCCGTCTTCGTAGCCGGAACTGCCGGGCCGGCCGCTTCCGCCCGTTGCGCTGTGGGCAACAGGGCCGAACCGACCATCCAGGCTCCGCCCAGGAATATGGGGCACGCCAACAAACAGACTGCCTTGCCTAAGCCGGTTTTCACGGTCGAAACTCCTGGACTGCGAAAGGGGGAGCAACCGGGCCACGCATCCTAAAGCGAGAGCCGATAACCGCTAACTGTGTTCATTTCTTGCTCCGCGCAACGCACACGTTGCGTGGCGAGGAACATCGGAGAACCATTCCAAGACACTGCCGAACGGCAAATGGTCAACCCGCGGAACCGCAAGTGACACATTGATGACCATTTATATATCAAGGAGTGGGCTCACTTCAAAACAAATTTCGAGCAATTCCTGGCGGGAACTTCCGTGGGGCGTCCTTCAAGTACCATGAGCGGACGGCTAACACGTGGAAACCGGGCGGGAAAGCAATGCTTGAATCGCGAGGACAGTGTGAGGTAAGTTACGCCGGCTTTCTTGCAGCTTTTTCTGACGGACGTTCGTTGGCCCCGGTCTTGGTTTCGCTTCCCACAAGCGAGCCGTTGGTCGAGACAAACACCGGAACGGCCGACACCACCCGGCGTTACTCTCATTTGTCCGATGCTGGCGTCCGGTTACGGAATTCATGGCGCAGCCATGAATGAGTGCAAAATTCATGGCGCAGTCATGAATGGGTGCAAAATTCATGGCGCGGCCATGAATGGGTGCAAAGTGAACATGGGAGGAGCCCCTGATGCCTGATATGGCCGCGGAACCGAAGAAGGCCACTTGGCAGCCCTTGTCGGCGACCGACCGACGCGTCTTGGCGGTCATGGGCGAGAAGGCGAAGACGACGCCAGACGCTTACCCCATGTCACTGAACGCTTTACGCACAGGCTGCAATCAAAAGAACAACCGCGATCCGCTGATGGAGCTGGAGCTGGATCAGGTCGAGGAGTCGATCGACCGCCTGCGTCAGGTGGGAGCGGCGGCCGTCATTGAGGGGAGCGGCCGGGTCGCCAAATATCGCCACTACCTGTACGAGTGGCTGGGCGTCGACAAGGTCGAGATGGCCGTGATGATCGAGTTGCTGCTCCGCGGACCTCAGACGGAAGGGGAGCTCCGCGGCCGGGCCGCCCGCATGGAGCCGATCGCCGACGTGGCGGCCCTTCGGCCGATCCTGGAGAGCCTGAAGACGAAGGGGCTCTTGATGTCGATGACCCCCGAGGGGCGTGGGCATGTGGTCTCGCACACCCTGTTCCTGCCCAAAGAGATGGAACGGCTGAAGGTTCAGATCGCCAGCGCCCCGCGTCCCGAGCCAGTGCGCGATGAAGAGCCTGCATACGCGCCCGTCGCACGCCCCGCAATGACCGCCGCGCACGCGTCGAGTTCGGCCTCGTCGGCCGTCTCGCAGTCGTCCGCCGCGGCGCCCGCGCGCTCCAGCGCCGACGAAGTGCTGCTGACGGCCCTGCGTCGCGAAGTTGAAGAACTGCGCGGCAAGGTCTCGCAACTGACCAGCGACCTGGGCGAGCTGCGCGACGCCTGGGGGCGCGATCACGAAGAGCTGGACCGGCTGAAGTCGGCGCTCGGCGGCTAAGCGGGTATGCCCAACCTACAAATCGCTTTCGCCGCGGGCTAGTTATACTTCTCGCCCGTCAACTTCAAGAACGCTTCGCGAAAATCAAACTCGCGCGTGTGCAGCGTCACGGGGATTTCCGATTCCAACAGCCGCGCCAACTGCCGCCGTTCACCATCGTCGGCCAGGTTGATGCTGATCCGTTCATGCCGATCTTCGCGGCTCAGCGTCACGTCCACCACCCGCTCGGTATTGCGGGCTTTAAAACCCGTAGGCGAATCTAAGTCGATCAGCCGGCCATGATTCACGATCGCCACGCGGTCGCAGACCTGCTCCACTTCCTGCATGTTGTGCGTCGTGATGAAGACGGTCACTCCGTCGCTGGCAAGCTGCTTGATGATGTTCCGAATCAACTCGGTCGAGTGCACATCGAGATTGGCCGTCGGCTCATCCAGCAAGAGGACTCGCGGCTCGTGCAGCAGTTCGCGGGCCAAGAGCAGCTTCTTGCGCATCCCCTTGGAGTACGCCCGGACAGGGATGTTCTTCTCGCGCAGCAGTTCGACCATCTCCAGGCACAGATCAATCCGCGTCCGCGACACATCGTACAGATCCGCATAGATCCGCAGATTCTGCGCGGCGGTGAACTCGTCGAAATGGTTCTCAACGTCCGGCACGTAGCCGAAGCGGGCCTTCACCTCGTCGAACGAAGTCGCCAGATCACAGCCCAGGAGCGAGGCTTTCCCTTCGCTGGGCGTGACTTGATTCGTCAGGCACAGGAATGTGGTCGTCTTGCCCGCCCCATTGGGACCCAGCAGGCCAAACACTTCGCCTGGCTTGACCGCCAGCGAAAGTCGATCAACCGCCACGAAGGATCCATAACGGATCGTCAGATCTTCGATCAGAATCGGAAAGCTCACGGCGGTCGAAGCGGCGAGCGTCATTCAGTTCAGCACATCCGACTGGATCAAACCGTCGCGCAGCCGCACCACCCGGCGAGCTCGCGCGGCCACTTCGTTCTCATGCGTGACCATGATAATCGTCTTGCCTTCGCCGTTTAACTGTTCCAGCAGTTTCAGGATCTCTTCCGTCGTGACCGAGTCCAAGTTGCCCGTCGGTTCATCGGCCAGCAGGAAGTACGGATCGTTGGCCAGGCTGCGGGCGATCGCCGCGCGTTGCTGCTGACCGCCCGAGAGCTGCATCGGGCGATGTCCCAACCGGTCCCCCAAGCCAACGCGGTCGGCCAACTCGCGGCAGCGCTTGCGTTGTTCGGCCGTCACGCGCCCTTGGTAGGTCAGGGGCACCTCGATGTTCTCCAGAACCGTCAACTGCTGAATCAGATTGAAGGACTGAAAGATGAAACCAATCCGCGACGCCCGAATGAACGAGAGCTGCGAGTCGGTCATCGTGGCCACATCGTCTCCACCCAGGAAGTACCGACCCGACGTAGGCCGATCGAGACAGCCCAGCAGATTGAGGAGCGTCGACTTGCCCGAGCCCGAGGGGCCCATGATGGCCACGTAGTCCCCTTCCGGGAAGTCGATCGAGACGCCGCGCAGCGCCTGCACGGTTTCACCGCCCAGGTGGTAGCTGCGGACCAGATTCTCGACCCGAGCGGCCAGCGCCGTGCCGACTTTCGGCCGCGCCGCCGTGCTCATCGCGAGCCCCCGTCGAGTTGCGGAGCAGCGCCGGAATCAATCTTACCCGCCTCAAGTTTACCCGCTTCATTTTTCGACCGTTCGACTTTCAGCGCGGCCGCTTCCAGGGCGGGACCATCTGGATTCAGTGAGTCGGACTTCGGTCCCCCTTCACCTCGCGGACGTTTGCCTTCACCGCGCGGTCGCTTGCCCGACTCAGCCCCGGCCATGCCGCCTCGCTTGCCGGCCCCTTCCCCCGCCGCTTTGCCATAGCTCTGCTGGGGAGCACTGGTGACAAATCGCGTGGTGATTGCGGCACTCGAAGTCGGATCGAGTTTGCGAAGGTAGCTGCGCGGATCGAGCACCACGCTTTCGTCCAGGGCAATGCCCGAACGGATCACGACAAACTGGTCGTTGGTGGGCCCAATCGTCACGGGAACCGGCTCGGTACCCGTTTCGGTGTAGCGATAGAGATAGAATTTGCCCCCCTGTTCCAGGACCGCCTGGACCGGCACTTGCAGCACATCGGCTTCTTCCGTCACCAGAATCGAAACCTCGGCCGTCATGCCGGGCTTCAGCCGAGGCGGCGGCTGATCGATGGCCACCAGCACGGCATAGTCCTTCACGTTGCCGCGCGACCACGAAGTCGGCAAGGGCAACGCGTCGACCCGCGTCACGACTCCCTCCAGCCGGGTCCCTTGCAGGGCATCCACCAGAATGCGGGCGGGCCGGCCCACCTTGATCAGGTCGACGCGCGACTCGTTCACCCGCACCTTGACCTGCATCTTGCGAACGTCCGGCAGGCGGATGACCACCTGCTGCTCACGGACCGAGACCCCCTCTTCGATCACCATTTCCGAGTTGCCCCGGTTGTCGGTCTTGTTCGCGTAGACCACCAGCCCTGCATCGGGAGCCCGAATCACGCACTTGGCAATCTGGTCCTCCACGAACTTCAGCTTCTCTTCTTCCAGGCGGAATCCAGCGGCCTGCGCCCGCTTTTGGGCCTCGGCCGTCTGCTCGGCGCTCTTCAACTGGTTGATCATCTTGGCCCGCGTGAAGTTCTCGAGCACGAACTTCTTGGTCTTGGCAGTGGCCAGCGCCAGCTCGGCATTTTTCACAGCGAACTTGTCGGCCTCCAGTTGCACGGCCGTCACGTAGCCTTTGCCGTAAAGCTTGTCGCTGTACGAGGCATAGTCCTGCGATCGGCGCAGGTTCTCTTCGGCCAGGAAGATCTCTCCCTCGACCGTTTCCTTCTCTTGGATGAAGGTCCCCTTCTCGTACTCTTCGATGGCGATCTTCGAGGTCTCATGCGCCAGTTCGGCCTGAATCTTCGAGGCCCGCGCCTGCTCGTAAAGGATCCGCTGCTGGGTCTCGGTCTCGCGCAAGGCCGAGGCATCCAGCTCAATCAGCTTTTCGCCTGGCTCGACAATCGTTCCTTCAGGAATAATCCACAGAATCGGCGTGCCGGTCGTGGCTTTGCTCTGCACCTGGCAGCGGACTTCGACATTCGAGGAACTTTCGGTCTCGCCGCGCTCCGTCACCTCATGCAGAAACAGACCCTGGCTGACCTTCGACGTGATGGGGGCAATGACGGCACCCGCCATAGCTTGGCGCTGCCAGATCCAATACGAAGTCGCCACCACCACGACCACCAATGCCAGCACGCTGAGCAGAAAGCCTATCCACGACACACCGCGATGCGATCGGCGCGGGGAGCGCTTGGAATTGGGAACGGCAGCCATTGAATCACCCGAAAAAGGAGAGGGGCCCAGAAGCGACGGAACGGGCCTATCTAATATTATCGCACAATGAGGGATACGTCCACGAAACGGAATGGTTTGCGGTCAATGAGAGGAGTCTACCTCTCGGCCAAAAAGCAGTATGTGGGCTGCCTCACGACCGTGCGAAGTCCCACCCGATTAAACCGCGGCCGCGGCGAAACGTCTCGAAAAGGGGCGAAAACCGCTGAATGGGGGGCCGCCTACCTCAGTTCCACCACAAAGGGCTCTCTCAGGCACAAGCCGTAGGGTGGGCAGAGGGCCGCGAGGCCCACCGCTCTGGCCAGCAAGCTCTTACCCCTGGACGAGATCGGCTCGTCATTCGCTTCGGGACGGAACCTTCTGGCCGAAGCGGTGGGCCTCGCGGCCCTCTGCCCACCCTACGTCTGGATTTCTACCCAGAATCGAGACGCGCAGACGGCCGCCTACTTCAGTTCCACCACAAAGGGGGCTCGCTCTTTCAGGCACAAGTCGCAACCCACGTCATACTTGCGGCAAACATCTGGACGCCACTGGTGGTGTTTGCACTGCCGAGTCGTTTCGTCGAACCACAGGCAGTTGTCCACGGGCTTTTCGCCCGCCAGCAAGCCATTGAAGTAGCGGTCGATCTCGTCGGCCAGATGCCGCGGCAGATCGCGCGGGCGGAAAAGATACGGCCCCGACGGCGACGTGCGATAGGTGAAGATCGCCACCGGCGAGCCAATCCCTTCGCAACACAGCCCGCACCCCTGGCAATCCTGGGGTACGAGCGTGGGAAGTTGGATGGTCATGCGGGTCAAACTCGCGAGACACCGTGGCCCGGTTCCTCTTGGTCCCAGGCTCCGCCTGGGACCACACTAACCCGAGGCTCTGCCTCGTGGCACTCTCTCCTGTTTGTGGTGCAGGCGTCCCGCCTGCCTGGCGCTGTCATTGGCGCCATCCCTCTCTCGGCCCGGCGGATACTGCCTGGCTTAGTACTTCTTCTCATCAACGGGCAACTGGTCTCCCCGCGAACCAAGTCGGCCCCAAGTCTCGGAGTCGATTCCATACGCGATCATCTGCACACGACCATCGCAAAAAGCCATGTTCAGTCCGCCAGAATGGGCACTACCGTAGTAGTCGGTATGGCTCGTCCCCGGCGTATCCTGGAGAGGAAGTCTGCTTCGATTCGAAGTGCGAAGAATATCGTTGTCGTGACCGTGGTACGCGCTTTCGTTATCAGCGCCATCCGAACCCGTCTCGTAGGAGTCTGGGTTCAAGTACTTTTCGCCAAGCATGAACGTGTTGGATGTGCCATCGCGAATTGCCGCGAAACTGATCTCGCTTCTCTGGAAGCAGACGCCGCTGTACTCGTCCGGGGGGTCCCAACCCGGCCAGCCCGAAGCGTTGGGGCCACCTGTAGTTCCCTGAGTCTTCGTCTTGTCGCCCGCATTGGCGGCATAGTCCGTCTTGGCTCTGCCTCCGTAAGCCACGGGCGGTCGTCGAGAAGGACAGTAGAAAACGTTCACGGGCGTCGCGACCCGCGTGCTGGCCGCTATGTTGTACAGGTTCAGCTGTTCGATGTAGGGAAGGACGCAGTATCCCCAGCCGCCCGATTGCGTCTTTCCGAAACCTTCGTTCGGGTCTCCTGGGTAGTTCCATCCCCAGCCGCCCGTGGGCAGGAACTTGTGCTTTCCTTCGTGTAGCATCCACCCTGTCGAGAGTTGCTTCAGGTTATTAATGCATTGAGTTCGTCTTGCCCCTTCCCTCGCCGATTGAACGGCGGGCAACAGCAGCGAAATCAAGATGCCGATGATCGTAATGACCACCAACAACTCGATAAGTGTGAAACCGCTCTGGCGAGTTGAGTGGGTGTGTCGCATAGGGAGCCTTTCTTACTTTTTGCTGGGCGGCTTGTCGGAAGTCAGAGACAGCGTGATGAGACTTCCTCGAAGGCTATCTAATCCTTGCGCGATTTCGCGGCCAAATTCAGTTTCGGTATTGTATCTGGCGGGCAAAGTTTCCTTGCCAGACGCGTCTTTTTTCGAGATTTGAATGCTGTAGAAGCCCGGTTGAACCCCGTCGACGTCACCCTTGATGATGGCCACACCCGAAGAGTCGGTCGTCCCCGAGGCGGCCTGAACGACGCCCCCAAGAAACGGCTCGGGCTGGAACGTGACAGTCGCCGCATTGACCGGTTTTCCGTCGAGTTTCACTTCGCACGCGATGGACATCCTGCCGATGCGGCTCTTCTCGATACTCTCGATTCGGGCTGCAATTTCGCTGGCATTCAGGGCCTTGTCGCCGTCGCTGTCATGCGGCAAATCCCCCGACTTGTCCTTCACGGCACTCTTGAGCGAGGAGCTCATCTCGGAAAGTTCGATCTTGCCGTCGCCGTTCTTGTCATAGGCCGCAACCGCTGCAGATCCGATGGCCTTTGCGTTGAACGCAGGAGCCGGGGTGCGAGCAGGCGCTGACGAACACATACAGCCGCTGACGGGAAGGAACAAAATCATCCAGGCAAAACGGTTACAAGAAGATCTAGAAGGCATGCGCAAGTAGTTCTTTTTCAGTTTACTACGGTTGGGAATTGATCTGGCCGAAAGGGGCAAAGCCTTTCCCCCGGCACAAGACAGGTGAAACCTCCCCGAGCCTAGCAAAACAAACTGGTCGGTTCAAACATTCCTTCCCCTAATGGGGACAGAATTTAGAGCTTTTCGGCTATTTCGACTTGCAGACACCCTCGCCTGCCCGCCACCGAACATTGCTCTTGCCCGCTTCGCACGCTTCAGCTAAACCAGCCGCCCTGCGTAATTCGACGCGACCCCGCTTTCGCGTCAGGGGCACCCTGCCGAGTACAACGAACGGAGCCATGGATGGGCACCTTCATCGCCAGTGATCATGAACCTTCTACTCTTCGCATTCGAGAATTGCTGATGCGCGACGGGCTCAACTGCCCCACTTCGCGCGTCGAAACCCTCGAATCCGCCGCCGGCATCGTCACGAATCTTCGTGCCGAGCTGATCGTCGTCGTCATGGCCCCCGATCCGGAGCGGGGCATGGTCGCCCTGCGCCGCCTGCGAGCCCGTACCCAGGGCTACGTGCTGGCCGTGGGACCGATCGACGACTCGATGTTCATTCTGCGGGCGATCCGCGAAGGGGCCGACGAATATCTGAACGAGGCCGAGCTGGAGAACGAGCTGGAAGGCGCCCTGATGCGGCTGGCCTCCGGCCGCTCGAGCTACAAAGAGCCCGGCAAGGTGATCGCCATCATCGGACCCAACGGCGGCTGCGGCGCCAGCACCATTGCGGTCAACCTGGCCGCCAGCCTGGCCCGCGAGCATGACCGCGCAGCCTTGATCGACATGCAGATGATCTCGGGCGATCTGGGCTCCCTGTTGAACCTGAAGCCGATTCACACGCTGGCCGATGTCTGCCAGAACGCGGCCGACCTGGACCTTTCGGCCTTTGAACGGTCGCTGGCCGTTCATCCGTGCGGAATCCACCTGCTGGCTGCGCCGCAGGAATACGCCGATATCGAACGCGTTTCGCTGCAGGGCATCCGTCTGGCCATCAACATGGCCCGCGACCGCTTCACGCACGTCGTGATCGACCTGCCGCACAACCTGAGCCACGAGCAGGCCGACATTCTGCACCTGGCCGACCAGGTGCTGCTGGTCTTCCGCCTGGAGTTCAATTCGCTGCGCAACGCCTTCCGTGCTTCCGAGTATCTGGAGCAGTTGGGCATCGCCAAGCAGCGGATCAAGCCGATCATCAACCGCTTGGGCCAGGCGAAGGAAGTCCCGATGTCGAAGGCCGAGGCCGTGCTCGGCCAGCCGGCGTTCCACGTCATTCCCGACGAATCCAAGACCGTGAATGCTGCCAACAACGATGGCTTGCCTGTCGTGTTGCGAGCGCCGCGGGCCCGCGTCTCGCGGAGCCTGATCGCGCTCACCCGCAAGATCCAAGGCGAGATGACCCCGGTCATCACACCGCTTCCGGAGCCCTCGGCTCGTCGGGCTCAGCGGGCGCCTCATTCGGTATTCGCCGGTGGCGGAGAATCCTACCCGTCGATGCCGATGGCCATTGCTGAAGAAGGCGTCGCCATGCCTTCGGCGCATTCCAGTTCGATGCGCCGCTGGATGGGTGGCTGGCTGCCGCGACGTCACGACGCCGCGTAGTGGATCAAACCTGCCGCAGTGGGGTACCGGCCAGTTCGGCGATCTCCTCCAGGATCGCTTCGACGGCCGGTCGCTCGAGATTGGCAAAGACGAGCGGACTGGGAACGACTTCGTGTGGCGCGCGACATTGCGCAACGAGGGAAGCGACCTCGTCACCCGTACGAGCCATGCCAACCTGCCCCCACAGGGCGGCAGGGAAGGGAACTTCCGAGCCGATGGGCAGAATCTCAATCACCGGGCGTCCCCACCAGGCCGCTTCAAGCCCTGCGCTCGAGGCGCAAGACAAGACCACATCGCAGTCCGAGACCATCGCCGCCAGATCCCCGCCGCGGACGAACTGCGCGTTTAGCGGCGGGAACTCCGCCAGCGTCTCCCAAAAAACTTGATCGCTGGCCAGCCGCGGATGCAGCTTCAGCACGATCTGCACTCCTGCGATCCCGCCCAACCCACCGAAGGCGGCCCGCAGCATGCCGCGGTGCGTTTCCGAAGTGAAATGCAGCGCGACGCTGTCCGGGCGGTCGTCCTCCGGCGGCAGGGTCCCCAGCACCAGCACCCGCAGTCCCTTTGTAGCTGCGGTCCGTGCCGTGGGCTGGCCGTGCAGCAGTTCGTCGTGCTTGGGAGAACCGGTCACTCGGATCCGCTCGGCAGGCACGCCCCAGTCGATAAAGCGTTGTCGCGAGGCCTCGCCCCAGACGCAGATCCGGTCGGCAGCCAGTGGAGAGTATCCAAATCGCACGCACGGGGCGCCATGCTGCAGCACGATGCTGCCGATGCCCTGCTCGCGTGCGACCGCGACTGCGGCACGCGCGGTCGGGGTCGAGTCCTCATCCAGAACCAGCACGCTGGGGCGGAAGCGATCCAGATGTCGCTCGATCCGCTCCACCAGCCGGGTTTGCCAGGCCCCGTAGCTCTCGGCCCGAATCCCAAGCCAATGCCGCACGGGCTCTGCGAGATCGAAGCCACGGCAGTCGATCGGCCCCCAGGTGTCAATGCGCATGCCATTCTGCTTGCCGTTGGCCGCATCACAGACCAAGGGTTCTACTCGGCCACGCCAGGTGCGCCACCATTTCAGCGGAAAGCGATCCCAGAGCCAGGCCACACGGCTTCCCTGCGCCACCAGTCCGCTGCACAGGGGATCCAACAGCGACGGATTGCCGCAAAGCAGCACGCGCGGCGCCGAAGCATCGAATCGCTGGCGCAGCGGCCAGCTTCCCCAAAATGCGGCCAGACGACCGGCGAGCTGACGATGCGGTGGATTCGCCGGCATGGCGGGCGGCCTTCGGGCCGGTTCGTTCCCATGCCGATGAACTTCAAGCTCGATGCCCCGTTGCTGGCAGATCTCGGCCAGCAATAAGGCATAGTCCGCATCGCGCGGACCGGACGAATGGAAGCGAACGTGCCCTAATTCCTGACGCTCTGCAAAGTAGGCGACGACGCGAACCAGGCGAACCAGAAAGTAACGCAGCTTCAGATTATCGAGCCAGGGGAGCCAGCCCTTGCGCCCGGCGGCCAACCCCCGCTCGGCCAACACTTCGGCCAGCCGTGCCGCCTCGACATCGATCCACGCATGGCGCACGTCAAACAGATCGTCGAGCGAATGCCGTGCGGACGAGCGCAATTCGGAAGGCCAGTCCCCCTCGAGCAGCAGTGCGGGACTAGAGTCCGAGCAATCAGCCAGTTCGCGACGTGCATAGACCGAAAGTGAACCGGCTCGTCCCAATGCGGCTCCTTCCGCGCGTCCCTAGTGAACTGTCACTTCTTGATTGCTTGGAGGCGCATAAAGTAGCAGGCACACTCCGTGTGCCGTCCGCCAAAGCTCTCTCCAACCGTCAGCGACGCAAACTGAGCGGCACGGCGCTAGCCGCCGGTGGCCCCAGGTTTCGCTCTCCCGATCGCTTGCGAGTTGGACGTTCAAGGTCGCCGATGAGAACGAATGGGCATGGGATACTCAAACTGTGTACTACCGGCGGCTAGCGCCCTGCCGCTCAGTTCCGGGGCCACCGGCGTTTGCTTCCTCGCCGTTGAAAAAAACACAGCCTCTCCGTGTGCCTGCTACTTTACGATCTGTCTGCGATCTTAATTCCGTGCTACTTGAACACCCCGCCCAGGTCGACCACTTCCACACTCAGCGGCTCCTTGATCTCCAACGAGTCCGTCTTGAGCGACTGCTTGGTGGTGAACTGCAGTTTGTACTTCAACACGTCGGGCTCGCGGGCGCCCGCAAAGTCGAAGTTATGAACCGCAATGCCATTCCGCAGGTCGACCCGGTGATAGGCCGTCTTGGGCTCCGGATCCATGGTCACCTTGATCGTGTCCACATCGGGACCCTTCAGGATCACCGCCACGCGCTGCGTCCCCTGAGCCTGACCGCCACGGGTCGAAACCTCGTAGCGCGTCTTCGGGGCGTGATTGATCTGTCGGTCCCCTTCCGACATCGACAGAGCACTTTCCACCGTCACTTCCGTGTCGGGGGTGGTGCTTCGCTTGTACTTCCAGAAGACCGTTACTTCCGCCCGCTTAGCCTCTTTGGGCCAGTTGGGGACCGGCAGCACCAACACCGGCACCGGCGTGAACATCTCGAAATTCAGATCGCAGAAGGTGAACTTCTCGGGCAGATTCGGATCATCCGGTGCGCTCCCCCCCGGATACTTGGGCACAATCTCGACCCAGGTTTCCACGGGACGCGGGCTGAACCGCTTCTCGTTGGCGTTCTGCAGCGAGATCAGGAAGTGCGGCACCCGATCGCCCTGGGCCGAAGTCGGCTTGAAGAGCGGACGGTGCAAGCCCACCAGGTAACTGCCGCTGGCCGCAGGATCCGAAACCTCAGGCGAGAAGACCGGGGCCCGGTCGTCATAACGCTTGTGGATCAGGGCGCGATCCTTGGGGCTGATCACCAACTCAAGCCCCTCCCCGCCTTCCAGCTCCACGGGTGCCTCGAAGACTCCATCGCGCGTCTTGAGCTCGACCGTGTAACGCGTACGTTCGGTCGGCGGAGGGGTCACTTCGACCGTGCCGTGGATCTTGCCTTCAAAGGTCTTGCCGGCGCCAGTCACCGCAAACATCTTGGGCCCCAGCGCCTTCTGCAGGTAGTTGCTCAACTCGGCCGCACTCTTGGCCTCGAAGTAACTGCCCCCCGACTTGGTCGAGATCTCGTTGAACTCGCCGCCGGCGGTCGCGCGCTCCGCGGCCGAAAGCTCGAAGCTGACGATGTGGACCGGAATGGGCCGCTTCTTGAGCGCGTCGAGCAGCAGGTCCTTGTTCACCAGCTTGTCGCGGGTCGGCTGCAGAACGTTGTTCATGCCGTCCGTGATGGCGATGATGCTCTGCGCTTCACCCGACGCAAGGTTGAACTCGTTGAGCGCCTCGCGGATCGACAGGTAAAGCGGCGTCTCGCCCCACGGCCGGACCGTTTCCAGCGCGGCCAGCACCTTGGCCTTCTGCTGAGGTCCGAACCGGCCCAGCTTCACGATCTGCTCCACGTCCTCATAAGGCTGCAGGTTCTCGCGCGGCGGATTCAGGAACCGCTTCTGCAGCAGCACCTCGCGCGGCTGATTGGGATCGGACTGCCAGCCCGCCCGATGTCCATAAAAGTACGCGCCAACCTGGTAATCGCCGGCAGCCGAGAAACCGTCCATGAGCCGCTCGAAAGCGGTCTTGGCCACTTCCATGCGGGTAGTGGTCTCGCCCCCTTCGTCGCGAGTTTTGGCCGACATGCTATTGGAGCAGTCCAGGATCACGACCACCGAGCCCTGCACGGTGTACTGCCCCTTGAGCGTGATGCGGGGCGGAGTCGGCACGGGCGCTTCGCGCACAATCAGCACGCCGCCGCCGTGGGTGACCGAGAACGGGTGCGGGTACAAGTGCCCGCGGAACATGCCATAAGCCTGATAGAACTCGCTGGTCACTTCGTTCGCGGCGATCGTGTAGCGCAGCGGTTCCGGCGTGCCTGCCACGGGCACATTCACGCCCATCCGGCGGACCAGTCCGCGGTCGCCAAACGTCACGGCCAACGGCGCCTTCTTCTCAGTGTCCATCAGATAGATGGCCGCGCGCCCCTTGGGCACGCCCGGATCAACGCGCGGGGTCGTCGCATGCGAAACTTCCGACTCTTCACCCGTCAGCACGATGGCCGGCGTATCGGCTTGCACGCCCACCTTAGCGGCGTTGCGCCGGGCTTCGAGCAAATTGATTTCGGGCTCGAACTGCTTCTTCACGCCCGCTTCGGTCTGCCACACGGTCTTGGCCGCTTCCAGATACGAGCGCGCCACATCGGCGAAGAAGCTGGGCTTGCGCTCCGAGGGGGGACCCCAGAAGTCCTCGAGCGCCCGGCGGGCATGCCAAGACAGCAAGTGCCGCAGATCGACGCGGCGAAGTTGGTCGGCCGGCTCGTGGGCCGGCATCAGCGAGGTCAACGCCGCGCTGGAACGGGCCAGCCGGTCCGCCCGATTGTAGATGCGGCGGATTTCCAGCTCGTTGTCCGGATTCTCGATCTCCTCCAGCTTACGGGTCACGCTGCGCAGTTCGCCGCTCAGCCCTCCCAGGATGTCGCGCATCCAGGTCTGCTTGCGGTCAAAGGTCATCTTGCGGGCGGCCCGCTGCTTTTCCAGCGGGGCAATCGATTCAATCAGGCCCAGCGCCGGGTGAGTCCCCCAGCCAGCCATCCGCTCCAAGTACGGATCTGTCAGCTCGGGCGGGTTGGCCGTCTCGTCCTGGATCTCGAAGTCCAGGTTCTGATGTCCGGCCACGTACTGCTCGTGCAGCCGCCGCGACAGATCGGCATAGGTGGCCCGCATCTTCACGCGGTCCTTGGCCTTCACCAGCGGAATCGACAACGCATAATCCAGCTCGCGCAGCGTCCGCTGATCCTGCCCGGCCTTGGTCACCAGGTCTTCGCAGGCCTTCTGAAAGTCGTTCTGGATCGAGTCAAACTGCGTCGAGAGATTCTCCACACGCTTGTCGATCGCCAGTCGCGCCTCGTTCATTTCGTCGGCGGTCGGCTCCGTCTCCAGCGTGTTCGTGGGGAGCGACTCTTCCAGGTAGTTGCCGAAGTTGTGCGACTCTTCGATCAACGCTTGCAGATTGTTTTTGATCCGCGCGTCGGCCTCTTTCTCCTGAGTCTTCTGGCCGGCCACCACACGCCGGGTCAGCCACTGCGCCAAGTACGGCAGCTCGGCACTGACCTGATCGCGCAGCTTAAGCGCCCGCGCCACCGAGTTGCCGAAAGCCGCGGCCCGTTCGTAGGCGGCCTTGGCCTTGTCGGCGGCCACCTTGGTGGCCACCAGCGAATCGCTGTCGCCGATCAGCAGGTTGTCTTCGGCCTGCCGCAGAAAGCGATCGCCCGCGTTGATCGTGGTGCGGATCCAGTACTGCACCCGTTCGTCCGACCGGCGGTTCTTGCTGCCGGGCATGTGCGAGTCGCCTGCCAGCCGCTCGGCCAGTTCGCGCACGGCCACCACCTGGGCCACCAGCGCGGCGTCCTTCTCCCACACGCGATCATCCAGAAATCGCGAGAACATCCGCAACTGCTGCCCCTCGATTGCACCCGCGGGGGCGAAGACATCGTCCACACTCACCAGCCCCGCGGCCGTCTTGTCGAGCGCCGCCTTGCTGGGATTCTTTACAAAGCTCTCGATCCCCAGGCGAATCTTGCCCGCGTAGGTATCGGCCGTTGCCTTGGGCGCCCGACCGAAGTGCTCGGCAAGCGACACACTGTGCGTTGGCAGGGTGGCCGTCAGCCGTCCGAACTTCATGTCGGCCACGCGCTGCTTCAGGTCGGCCACGCCCGAGATCGTCAGCAACTCATAGGCGCTGCCGCCGCGAGCCATCAGCTCCAACTGCAGCAGCTTGTGCTCAAACTCGCGCCACTCCATGGGGGCGAATCGCCGCGGGTCTTGGGCCAAAGCAACGTCGTGCCCCTTCCACACATCGTTTAGTCCGGCACTGGCCAACTTCAGACTTTCGGACTCGGGTATCTCTTCCGGCGGCACATCCGTTCCCCATAGCCAGCCGAATCCCCAGGCCTTGGTCGGCTTAAAGGTCAGCTCAAAGTCCAGCAGCTCCTCTTCGTCCACGTTCACCAGCATCGGCCGCTGCTGATCGGCCCGGTTCTCGCTCACCCATTGATTCACCTGCGCATCGACATACTGATGCAGTTCCGTCAGCGAGACCCGGTTGTTCTGGTCGAAGTCCGCTTCCCCCTTCAGGCCCAGATAAACGTAGTGTCCGAAGATGCTCTTCTTCATGTCGGTCGAGTACCAGCCAATCTGCCCTGGGCTGGCCGAGTTCAAGATCGTGAGCCGCGGAATGCGATCCTTCGGGGCGCGATTGCGCAGCGAGGGCTCCAGGCTCTTGGCGAACCCGTTCTCCATGATCCCCGCACCCCAGTTGGTGTCGATCCGGTTGGCATCCAGGATCAGCACCTTGTGCAGGTCATCGGGAAGTTCCGCTGCTTGAACGACGTCCAGCACCTTCGAAAGCGGCAGCCACGTCGACTCATCCAGCAGGTGCGAATCGGCCGTCGGCATCAGCAGGCATGGTTCGCCTGCGCCGTTCACAATTCCGTGCGCCGTGAGATAAATGATGATCGAAGGGCGCGTGATCCGCTTCAGTTTGAAGTCTTCCAGGCTCTCGGCCAGATGCTTCAAACCCAGTTGCGCCGAGCTCCAATGGACGGTGTCGTCCTTCCAGTCGAGCGTCTGCTGGTCCAGCACCTTGTAAGCGGCCAGATCTTCCCAGGCCCAGGCATTCGGCGGGAGCGGCCACGCGTAGTCGGTCACCGAAGCCGTGATGAACGGCGTCATCGGCGCGCGATAGAAGATGACGTAGAAGAAGTAGCCCGTCAGGGCGATGCTGGCCAGGGCGAAGAAGCCGATCTTGACACGATGCCAGCGATTTCCGCGGACTCGACCTTCATCCTGTTTCTTGGTCCAGTCTTGCTGCCAGCGATATTGCTTCGACTTGCTGCCCGCCGCTGCTGCACCGCCACCCCCCGCCCCCTTGCCGCGCCAACTACCCTTACCGGGGGGATTCTCATCAGCTTTGGAATCGGGCTTCTTAGCCATCGGACACTCTCCCCGGACGTAGAACGTTGTCGCAGCGCGATTTATGAGTTTATCTAATCAGGAACGCCCAGCCAGATCAAGGCATGATCGACCAGCCACGCCCGAAGCGGCATGCAGAGAAGGCCGGTTTTTCCGACCCAAACGAAGAGACCGGCTGTAGCGCCGTTTGAGAGCAGCGCAGTCTGAGGACCATACGGGCAGCACGCCCCGCCGGTTCAATTCCTCTTCCCTCTTGGTCCCAGGCTCTGCCTGGGACCACACGAACCCGAGGCTCCGCCTCGTGAACCTCGCTGCTGCTTGCCATTCTCTTCCGACGACATCGCCTCGAGACCATGAGGGATCTCAGAAGAGGCTATTGATGTGCGCGCTTCAGCAGAGCCCCCACTTCACTCCCCAGGCGGAGTGAACCCCTCGGGCCACACCGTATGCTTGTCAAACTCGACCTTCGTAAAATTCACGTCGGTCAGTCGGGCACATGTCATATTGGCCCCGCACAGGTTGGCGCGCGTCAGGTTGGCCCCGGAGAGCTCGGCGTCCATCAGGTTCGCTCCGCGCAAGTCCGCGTCGGTCAGATTCGCCCGGGCGAGATTCACATGCCGCATATCGGCGTCCATCAGCATCGTGTCGCGCAGGTCTGCCTCTTCCAGATTCGAGGCCCCCATCTGGGCTTCGGTCAGCTTGGCGCCGCGCAGATTGGCCCGGCCCAGCTTGGCACAGCGGAAATCGACCCGCACCAGACTGGCGTCCTGCAGCATGGCGTTCACCAGATTGGCGGCCACCAGATCGGCATCGGCCAGATCGCCGATCATCAATCGGGCGCCATCCAGGTTGGCCTTGTTCATTTTGGCCCGCCGCAGATCGGCCCCTTTCAGGATGGCCCGACTGAGGTCCGCCTGATTGAGCGAGGCCCCTTCCAGATCGGCCCCCATCAAGTTGGCGCGATGCAGTCCGGCCTTCACCAGGCGCGCACCCCCCAGCGAGGCATGCCGCAGGTCGGCCTGGGCCAGATCGGCCCCTTCCAGGGTGTCGGACTCAATCTGCTTCAAGACGGCTCCGTTGCCGGAGCGGCGAATTTCAATCATCGTCATGGCAGTTCTGCAGAGAGATGGCAAAACGCGGCCCGGGTTGTCTTGGTAAGACCAAGCCCGCTTGAATAAGCGGGGGGGCTCGCCGTCGGGCGAGCCAGGAGCGACGCCCGGGCACAGGGACGCCGTCCGCCGAGAACCTTCACTTCGGGAGACCGGTCCCAGTATAGCGTCCCTGGTCCGCGTTTGGCAAAGAAACCCCCAGGCGGAGGCTGCCACGCACCTCTTCGCCCGCCTTCCGCCTTTCCACCATGCGGGCTAGACTGTTCCCTTCGCGAAATCTAGTGTCGTATGTTCGAGGTGGTTTCTCAGCGTCTGTAGGGAACCCCCTCAGCGCTGTAGGGAACGCCCTCCGTGGCGTTCCGTGAGTCAGCGACCGTTTTCCACCTTCACGGAACGCCACAGAGGGCGTTCCCTACAGGACCGACACGAACATGTCGGCCGAATTCTCGCCCTTCCAAGACCGTTTGCAGGATCTGATTGCCATGGAAATGGAAAAACTCGTCTCGCTGTGCAAACGGCGGGGATTCTTGTTCCAGTCGAGCGAAATCTACGGGGGCTTCGGCGGCTTTTGGGACTACGGCCCGCTCGGTGTCGAACTCAAGCGAAACGTCAAGGAATGCTGGTGGCGCGACATGGTCACCGGGCACGACGACCTGGGCGTCCCGGCCGGCGCCCCGACCACTTACGAGATGACGGGCCTCGATAGCACCATCATCATGAATCCGCAGATCTGGAAGGTCTCGGGCCATTACGACCTGTTCCACGACTTCATGGTCGATTGCCGCGAGACCAAGAAGCGCTACCGCCACGACCAGGTGAAGGGGCGCTGGGTCAGCTACCAGGACAAGCCCCAGTTCTTCGTCGCCACCGCGGTCGAAGAGAACTGCCAGCCGGGCGACGTCGAGCACCGCGCGCTCAAATTCCTGAACCTGCGGGCCAAGAACGCCGCCGACCTGAAATGGGAAACCGAGTTGGTCTCGCTGGTCACGGTCAAGGAGTTCTCGCAGGTCCTGGGCCCCGACGCCAAGACACTGGGCACCCTCACCGAGCCCCGCGAGTTCAACCTGATGTTCAAGACCTACGTCGGCGCCTTGAGCGGCGAAGAAGGGGCCGCCTTCCTCCGCCCCGAGACCGCCCAGGGGATCTTCGTCAATTTCAAAAACGTGGTCGACTCCAGCCGCGTGCGGGTCCCGTTTGGCATCGCGCAGGTCGGCAAGAGCTTCCGCAACGAGATCACCCCGCGCAACTTCACCTTCCGCTCGCGCGAGTTCGAGCAGATGGAGATTGAGTTCTTCTGCCACCCCAACACCTCGCGCGAGTGGTACCAGTACTGGCGCGATCGCCGTTACAAGTGGTACACCGATCTGGGCCTGGCCGGCGAGCGGCTGCGGCTGCGCGATCATCACCAGGATGAACTGAGCCACTATTCGTGCGGCACGGCCGACATCGAGTACGCTTTCCCGTTCCTGGCCCCGGGCGAGTTCGGCGAGCTAGAGGGGATCGCCCATCGCGGCGACTTCGATCTCCGCAGCCACATGGAAGGCAAACTGATGCGGCAAGGGGACCAGTTGGTGGTCGAGATGGGCCCCGACGGCAAGCCGCGGCACCGTGGCAGCGGCAAGGACCTGAGCTACTACGACGATCTGACCAAAGAGCGTTTCACGCCGCACGTGATCGAGCCTTCGGCCGGCGCCGATCGCGGCACGCTGGCCTTCCTATGCGAAGCCTACAAGGTCGACACGGCCCCGGATGAAGACGGCAAGCCGACCGAACGGGTCTTTTTAAAGCTTCACCCGCGGCTGGCCCCCATCAAGGCGGCTGTCTTCCCGTTGGTGAAGAAGGACGGCATGCCCGAGGTCGCGCAGCGAATCTATCGCGAGCTGAAGAGCCACTTCAACGTCTTCTACGACGAGAAGGGGGCCGTCGGCCGCCGCTATCGCCGCCAGGACGAAATCGGCACCCCCTACTGCATCACGGTCGACAGCCAATCGCTGACCGACGGCACGGTCACGATCCGCGACCGCGACACGCTGGAGCAGTGGCGCATCAAGGCGGACGACGTGGCCAGCGAAGTCACCAAGAAGATCCGCGGCGGCTAGCCTGCCGTTTCCCCATCTCAAATTTCAAATTTCAAATTTCAAATCTGAGATCACTGACATCACTGAGACCCCTGCGAGCACATGCCTCGCAGGGGTCTTTCGCTTGATTCGCCCTTCGAACGCAAGGGCCGGCTCACTCTTTCGGAACGCTGCATCGCATGCCACTTCCCCAGAGCCCGGCAACGCGATTCGGTGTGGATTCCGCACGAGAATGGTAAACTGGCCCTACTTCACACTGCTGGGGTCAGCAGTGGCACAGCCCCGCAGTGCACCAGTCCACATCAAAGACTGTTCCAAAGATACATTAATCGCTCAGTAGCTTGAGCCAGTTGCGCAAGTCGAACAAGCTCACAGAGCAAGGTGTGTAAATCATT
>Ga0105046_10000014_pt1 | contig 154560 bp, 149 predicted proteins | sample MAT03_FD_78385 | JGI IMG/M metagenome (GOLD analysis project Ga0105046, IMG submission 78385) | Freshwater microbial communities from Lake Fryxell liftoff mats and glacier meltwater in Antarctica - MAT-03 (megahit assembly) | ecosystem: Environmental > Aquatic > Freshwater > Ice > Liftoff... | reverse complement strand
AGCAAGCTGAAACGTACGCTCGAACGCTGGCGGCGAAGCCTGCCGTAACCCGGCTGGAGGACCACGGTCCCGCGACTGTCTCGCAATCCGGCGGAAGCTCGAGTTTGGAGTCCGGACTTTAGTTCGTCCGGGGAAAGTGCGATCGGATTTCGGACGGCCTGAAGGCCGGACTCCTAACATTTTTGCAGCGAAGGGAGAGCTTCGCCATCCCACGCCTCTCTCCTGCCGATATCCGACCCGTTCGGATTTTCGGAAAATCCCGGCCACGAGAGACCGTGGCCCTCCAGTGGAAACAATTTCTCCTGGCCAGGCAGGGTCACCACCCCCAATGCCGCTTCAACTTCAAAGGCTCATAGAGCTCGCTCGAAAGCTCCTGAAGAAAGCGGCTCGGCGTATTCATCATGCCGGTTGGGCCGCCGCGGGGGTTCACTTTGGGGAAACAGAGGTAGAGTTCGTCGCGCGCGCGTGTCACCGCGACGTAAAACAATCGCCGTTCTTCTTCGACATCGCCCGCTTCGATGCTGCGTCTTCCTGGAAAAAGGCCGTCGGCAAGGCCGATCACGAAGACCACCGCGAATTCGAGGCCTTTCGATTGATGCACGGTCGTGAGCTTTAGCGCTTCGGCGTCCGGCTCGGCGTGGCGGTCCGATGCCTCGCCGTTCAGCAGCACGATCTGGGCAAGCAGTTCGTCCATCTCGTCGAATCGCTGGGCGAACCCGATCAGCGCTTTCAACTCGTCCAGGCGTTCGAGGTAGTCGGCGAAGGCACCTTTGAGGTAATCCCCGTACCAGCCCTCGACCGCAGTCTCGATCGCCACCGCCGGTCTGGAGGTCCGCATCGACTCCGAGACCTGCCGCAGCGAAACGCAGAAATTCTCCCAATCGGGCCGCGCGTCCTTCGCCACTTTGCTTTTCACATCGTCGGTGGAAAGCGCGTCGAGGAAATCGACCTTGAGGAGTTTGGCGTGCTCAAGCGCAGCGGCGTAAATCTTCTGTGCGCCTTTCTCCCCGACCTTGGGAAGAAGGATCGCAATGCGCGTCCAGGCGGATTCGTTCCGAGGATTGAATACAAATTGGATCAGCGCGATGAGGTCGCGCACGTGCTGGCGTTCGAAGAATTTCACGCCGCTCGTAATCTGGTAAGGCACACCCGCGCGCGAGAGCGCGAGCTGCACCTCCAACGCGACGAAGTGGGAACGGTAAAGAACCGCGATATCGTTCAACGCGACGCCTTCCTCGTCCGTGAGTGCGCGCAAGCGTTTGACGATGAAGTCGGCCTGCTCGCGGTCGTCCATCGCCTGCACGAGAAACGGTTTGTGCGAATGCCCCCGGGCAGCGCGCAGTTCCTTGTCGAAATGGCGGCCCTTGGGTTGCGCGAGGAGTACGCCGTTCGCCAGTGCGAGAATTTCCGGGGTGGACCGGTAGTTCGTTTCGATGCGATGGATCACGGTTCCCGGATGGCGGTCGGGAAAGGTCATGATGTTTTCGAAATTGGCGCCGCGCCAAGAGTAGATGCATTGCGCGTCGTCGCCCACCGCCATCAAGCAATGGTGCGCGGCGATCCGGTCGACGATTTGCGACTGCAGCGTGTTGGTGTCCTGATATTCGTCGACGAGGACATGACGGAATCGGTGGGCAAAATACTCGGCGATATTTTGGTCCTTCGTCAGCAGTTCCAGCCACAACTCGAGCAGGTCATCGTAGTCGCACACGTTTTGTTCGCGCTTTTTGCGCGCGTACGCCGTCGCGAAAGTCGGGAGCGCGACGGCGATTTCCTTGTACTGGGGAAAGTGCTTTTCCACCGTGACCGCGAGCGACTGCTGTGTGTTTCTCGCGAGCGAGAGCACGCTGAAAAGAGGGCCCGGCCGCGGATTGGTCTTGTCCTTGAAGAAGAGCTTGTCGTCGGAATCGACCACTTGCTTGAGCAACGCCTCGGACTCGTCCGCATCGAGGATCGTGAACGTCTTAGGAAGACCGATGCTGTCGCCGAACATACGCAGCGTGCGATGTCCCAGCGAATGAAACGTCCCTCCCCAGAATTGTTTCGGTTCCTTGCCGGTCAAATCCTGCACGCGATGAAGCATTTCCTTCGCCGCTTTATTGGTGAAGGTCAGGAGAAGAATTTCGCCTGGACGGACGCCTTGCGAAAGCAGGTAGGCGACGCGATAGGTGAGGGTGCGCGTTTTGCCCGAGCCGGCACCTGCCAGCACGAGCATCGGGCCGGCGGGTGCGGTGACGGCCGCGAATTGCTCGTCATTGAGCAAAGCCCGAAAATCGATGGTGGGAAGCCCCGGTGGAAAGCCGCGGGAAGCGTCGGTCTCAAACTCCATGGGGCAGGAGAAACGGGGAGGGTGCCGAAGTCGACCTCATGGATTGGGGAAGCGAGTTGTGGAAGTTGTGAGGAAGAATCTAGAATTCAGAATCTAGAAGACGGGATCGGGATTCGGGAATCGGGAAGACAGAATCTAGAATCTAGAATTCAGAATCGGGGAGACGGAATAGGGAGCGATGCGTAGAGGCGATTTCTTCTGCGAGCTTTTACAGCAGGACCAAATCGTTCCGGTGGATCACTTCGAGGCGCTTCCGGGTGGGGAAAAGCCGCTTCACGACGTCGCCCTTTTTCTCGGCTAGAGCGGGAACATCCTCGCTGCCGAAAGACGTCTTTCCGCGCGCGAAAATGTTTCCGTCCGGATCGGCGACGTTGACGATGTCTCCGGGTTGAAATTGTCCTCGAGCGCCTGTCACACCGACCGCCAAAAGGCTGCGTCCTTGTTCTCGCAGGACCGGAACGGCACAGGCATTAACCAACAAAGTGCCGGCGGGGCGCTGGAAGTAGGCTAACCAGCGCTTTTTCGCTTCCAGAGGCAAGCCGCTGGGGACAAAGAACGTTCCCGGCCCCTGGCCCGAGAGCAGCTTTCGGAGAATGCCGGGCTCCGCACCGCTGGCGATAAACACGCCGCAGCCCGCATGCGTGGCAAGTCGAGCGGCTGCGATTTTACTGATCATCCCTCCGGTTGCGGTCTCGCTCGTGGTTCCACCCGCCATGGCTTCGATCTCGGAGGTGATCTTTTCTACCACCGGGACGATCCGGCCGGTTCCTTTCATGTCGATCAGGCCTGGCGCGGTCGAAAGGATGGCAAGGTGGCTAGCCTCCATTAGCGAGGCCACCATCGCGGAAAGGGTGTCGTTGTCGCCGAACTTGATTTCTGCGGCACTGACCGTGTCGTTTTCGTTGATGATCGGGATCGTCGCGTAGGAAATAAGCTGGCGGAGGCATTCCTTGACGCCCAGATAGCGAGCACGGCTGCGCAGGTCCTCGTGGGTGAGGAGCACTTGCGCGACGGTGAGTCCAAGGGGCGCAAAGGCCGCCTGCCAGGTCTGCATCAGGAGCGACTGTCCGATCGCCGCGCAGGCCTGCTTCTTGGAGACATCCTTCGGTTTTTTCTGCAGCTTGAGGGCGCCCATCCCGAGTCCGACGGCTCCCGAAGAGACGACGACGACTTCCACGCCACGGCTGCGCAACTCCGCGATCTCGCCGGCGATCGCGGCGATTCGGGCGGTATCGAGTTGCCCGATACCAAAGGTCAGGACACCGGTGCCGAGCTTGACGACAAGCCGGCGGGGCGCGATAGCGGGAAGGGAGGTCATGAAAAGACCGAAAACATCGCGCCACAGTTCGATGGCGCGGACGAAGCTAGACGGTTGTGAGGTCCTTCTCCTTGTGTGCCAGGTGCTGGTTGACGTCGGCGATCGCCTTGTCCGTAGCGGTCTGGATATCCTTTTCGAGCCGCTTGCTCTCGTCTTCCGGCAGTTTCGCTTTCTTCAACGCTTCGATCGACTCGCGACGCACATTGCGAACGTGGACGCGTCCCTCTTCCGCAAGGCGATTGGCGACTTTGACGAATTCCTGGCGGCGTTCGCGGCTCATCTCGGGCAACGGTATGCGCACCATACCGCCGTCCGAGGTGGGATTGAAGCCGAGGTTGGCCAGCTGGATGCCCTTGATGATGGCTTGGGTGAGCGCTTTGTCCCAGGGTTGAATGGCGATGGACCGGGCATCGGGAGTGCTGACGGCCGCGCACTCTTTCAGCCGCATCGTCGAACCGTAGGCTTCGACCATGACGGATTCGACCATCGTCGGACTGGCTTTGCCCGTGTGGATGGTGCTGAACTCGTGAAGCGTATGCTCGAGGGCCTTTTTCATTTTGGCCTGGGTATCGGTGAGGATCGGATGGGACATGGTAGTAAGGGGTGGTTAAGAGTAAGATGAGTTCGCGACGAGTCGAACGACTGGCCGAGGGATCGAGCCTCCGAACCGATTTAACAAGAGGTCGCGGAGGTAGCAGAGATCGGAGCAAGCCCAAGCGTTGGGTTAGTCCAGCAGTATTCTTTCTCCGCTTCGTCTGCGACCTCCTGTTAAAAATCGATCGACGTTCGGATCTTTAGGCGGGTTCAGCTGCGGACGAGGGTGCCGATCTTCTCGCCCATGACCGCTTTGCGAATGGCGTGAGGATCGTTTAAGTCGAAGACGAGAATCGGGACATTGTTATCGAGGCAAAGCGAAAAGGCCGTCGAATCCATGACGTTGAGGCGTTGTCTAAGTGCATCGACGAACGAGATTTCGTCGTACCTGACCGCATCTGCGTGCTTTTTGGGATCCTTGTCGTAGATCCCGTCGACCTTGGTCGCCTTCATGATGATGTCGGCACGCATCTCGGACGCGCGCAGCGCCGCGGTGGTGTCGGTGGAAAAATAAGGGTTGCCGGTGCCGGCGGCAAAAATCACGACCCGCCCTTTCTCGAGGTGACGCATGGCGCGGCGAAGGATGAATGGCTCGGCCACCTGATTCATCGGAATGGCGCTTTGAACCCGGGTGGTAACTCCCATTTTCTCGAGGCAATCCATCAACGCGAGGGAGTTGATCACCGTAGCGAGCATTCCCATGTAGTCGCCCGTGGTGCGGTCGACGCCGTGCTTTTCGCCGGTGAGTCCGCGAAAGATGTTTCCCCCACCGATGACCACGCCCACCTGGACGCCGAGTTCATGAATCTCTTTGACCTGGAAACACACCCGTTCAAGGACACCCGAATCGATCGGATCGACGGATTTACCGCGCAGCACCTCTCCCGAGAGCTTCAGGACGATGCGCTTGTATTTGACCGAAGGAGTTCCCGAGGGAATTTCACTCATGCCTGAGAAAACGGCTCGGGCAATTTTCCGTCAATGCCTGAGATGGACGCCGGCGGGGCCAAAACGTGGCCTTGCTCACGGTCGCACGGGTCGCCACGTTGGTCTGCTTGTGAAAATTGGTTTTCTCGGCGGGAGTTTCGATCCTGTCCACTTCGGGCATTTGATTGCCGCCCAAGATGTTTTTGAGCAGCATAGGCTCGACAGGCTTTTCCTTGTTCCTGCAGCGCAGGCACCTCTGAAGCCCCACGCGGTGCAGTCGTCTTCCGCTGACCGCTTGGCGATGCTTTTGGCTGCGGTGGAATGGGATCGCCGCTTCGAGATCTCCGATTACGAGCTCCGCAAGGGAGGCATGAGTTACACGATCGATTCGGTGCGGTTTTTTCGGGAGCAGTTTCCCGACGATGAATTGTTTTGGATCATCGGCGGTGATCAGTTGCCTAAAATGCATCTTTGGAGGGAGATAGAGACGCTGGCGACTCTGGTGGAGTTTATCTTTTTGGAGCGGCCCGGGCATCCCGCGAAAGTGGCTCCGGCGATTCCCGGATTGCGTCTGCGCCGGTGCGATGGGCATTTGGTGGAAATCAGCTCCACCGAACTTAGGGAACGGGCTCGCCGGGGCCTCTCTCTCGATTATTTTGTTCCGCACAAAGCCATTGTGCACATCCGTCAAAAGCAGCTTTATTGTTAACCATGCCGATCGAATTAGATTCCGTTTACAGTCTGTTGCGCGAGGTCGTGCGGTCGCTCGACGAAAAAAAGGCGACGGACCTGCGCGTCTTGCAAGTAAGTGCCCAGTCCACCATCACGGACTATCTTGTCGTGGCGACGGGAACGTCCGAGCCCCACCTGCGGGCATTGCGTGTCGAATTGGAAAAAGTCCTGGACGCACACAAAGCTCCTATCGCCGGGATGGATACGGGTGAGCCGGGCAGTGGTTGGACCGTCGTCGATGCCTATCAGATGATGGTGCACCTGTTCACCCAGGAAAAGCGGGACGAATATCGTTTGGAGAATCTCTGGCAGGATGCTGAGGAAATCTCGATTGCGGAATTGATGAACCCGGACTCCGTGGCGAAAGTCGCGAAACCCCGCGCTCCGAAGCCGAAGGTGGTCAAGTCAAAGGCTCCCAAGAAAGCGTCGGTAAAGACCAAGAGCGGAGCGAAGAAGACCGCGGTAAAGGTCAAGGCGGGCTTAAAGAAGGCCGCGACAAAGGCGAAACCGAAGGGTACGGCCAAGGGCAAAGCCAAGAAAAAGCCGGTCCAAAAGAAACGCGGCCGCTAAGCCAGATCCTCGATCCCATTGTAACAGAGAGGACGGAGAAGATAGCAGAGACAAACCGCCAGGCTCGAGAAAGACTTGTTCCGATCTCTGCCTGCTCTGCGTGCTCTCAAGAAAAGAGGTATGAGAGCTCGATCCGCTGGGTAGGTTTTCGATCGTTCTTAAAGCAGTTTTGGCTCAGAACGCATACCCCAGCGTGCTGCTGATCCGTTGGTCCGATTTCGCAGACTTATCGGCGATGGTATTGTCGTATTCGTATTCGAAACGCAGATTCATGGAAATGCGCTCGGTGATCTTTCCCTGCAGCGATGTGTTGACCCGAATGCGATAATTTTGCACGTCGTCGGCGATGGGTACGATCGAATTGTTACGAATAACGAACTGACTTTGCGATACCGGCGAATATTGCGCCAGCAGATCCTGCAGGAAGGTGAGCCGACCGTTGATGCGATAGGTGTAATCTTCGAAGACTTCGCCGAGCATTGCGAAATCCCGTCCGATGTTTTCGGCGTCGCGATACTGTCCCGTTAAACCGCCGCCGACGTTGATCACATGACGCTCGCGCTTGAACAAGGCGTACCCGATGCCGACGTTCTGCTCGTAGTTCCGATCGATTTTCTTGATATCGTCGGAGAGAAAGCTGGTGACGGATTGAGCGAAAACGCGGGTGGAGAGCTGGTGACGCCAGCGGAAACTCGCATCGGTTCGATCGGTGTTTACCGCGTCGTTTTGCTCCCCGTAAAGCGCGCGCGCGCTAGCCTTGAGCTGATCCCCGCCCCGTTCGCGCTCTGCATCCACCCGCAATGAGGTGGTTAAACTGTCGAGGCGACCCGACTGCTGGAGGAAACCGAACTCCACCTTGCCCTTCCAGTGTCCGTCGCCTGCGGTACCCGGCGTTCCCGACGCGCCGCCGCCGGTTCGAGTGGGTGCCTTGGACGAGGTCGAAGCGGTTGTCGACTTTCCCGCGGACCACGCATTCGGTGCGGGTACCTTGGCGGCCGAGGCGATCGGGGTTTCTTCCTTGGCGGGAGGAAGGCCGGTGAGCGATTCGACGGGAGTGTCCACCGTATCGATGATCACCGCATCGGATTCCGATACGACGATATCGCCGGCCAGACGGGACCGAAAATAAATTTTTCCGTCGGCTCTGTGTGTGAGTTCGCCCGTGATGCGGTCGCCGTTGCGCAGATGCAGTTCGGAGGCACCGACGGGGTCGGTCCCAAGACACCAAAAAACCCCGACCATCGACCCGAACCAAAGCAGTCGCGAGAGGTCGGAGGCCGAGGACACGGACACACGGTGAAAGACGATGAGGCGAGAGCAAGCGACGAGCATGATTTTCCTCAACCTGTGACGGATTTGCGCCGAAGATGTTTCCTCGAAATAGGGGAATTCTTTCGATGTCTATAGGGGTTTATATTTAGTTTGCAGTTTACATTTCGTTAACAGACTTGAACCTTGCGATGATCCGATACTTTTGAGGTCATCGATCAAGGCTCGATTTGAGCCCATTATTAACCGATCATCCTTAGTCTATATGAAAACCAATATCCGTTCTACCAAGGGCTTCACCCTTGTCGAAATCATGATTGTCGTCGTCATCATCGGCCTCTTGGCCGCGATGGCGATTCCAGCATTCAAGAAAGTGCGCGAAAACTCCATCGGTAAAGCGATGGAGAACGATGCCCGCCAAGTCGCTTCTGCGGCTCAGCAATACTTCCTTGAAAATTCTGCGATCACGCAGATCACGTTCAGCGTTACGCCAGCGTCGGGTCTCGTCACGGGTCCCCTCTCTGCGTACGTGAAGAACATCTCCAAAGGCACGAATTCCGCGAGCGCTATCGATATCGACGCGAATTTCACCATGGACAATCCGCAGTTTGCCGCTGGCGCTGACCAGACCTTCAACTCCGAAGGTAAGAAGCAGTAATCGTTTCGGTTTTCGAGAAGCCGCACCCTCACCGGTGCGGCTTTTTTCGTTTTCTGAGCGGTGCCTAAGGTGTTTACTTCAGGCGGGGTTTCCCCCGCCGATTATATTTGAATGTCCCGCCCTAAACCCTCGACTCGTTCCGGACTGCGCTGAGGCAGCACACACGATAAATGAAACTCCGCGTATGCCTCCACGGCACTCCTTAACTCAATCGAGAGGTTTTAGTCCATTTACGTGGGAGTTTTTAGTCGCGGCATCTCTCGGTATATCCGTCTTCGCTATTTACCTGCAGGTGGGTGGCCACCGACCCATCCCGTTCGACGATTCGCTCTATCTGACATCGAATGCCTGGGTTCAGGGGGGGCTGACGTGGGAAGGAGTCGTTTGGGCTTTCACCAACGTCGACGCCGCCAACTGGCATCCCGTCACGTGGCTGAGTCACATGGTAGACCAAGAGATCTATGGGGCGACCCTCGGGGGCCACATGATCGAGAACGTGTTTTGGCACTGGGGGAATAGTTTTCTGGTGTACTGCCTTCTCGGTCGGCTGGGAATCCCGCGTGTGCTTTCGTTCTCGCTGGCACTGGTCTTTGCATGCCACCCGCTGAATGTCGAATCGACTGCATGGCTGTCTCAGCGAAAGAATCAGGTGAGCACGTATATGCTGATAGGGGCGATCGTCCTCTACTTGGACTGGCGTAAGTCGGGGCGCCGTTTTACGCTTTGTCTTCTAACATTATCCTATGCGGTTAGTCTGATGGCGAAGGCGATGGGTGTCTCTTTACCGCTCATACTGACAATTTACGAGGCCGTGATTTTCTTTGCGGCGCGTCCGGGTTTTTCGTTTCGCCGGGATCGGCAGGAACTGCAGAGATGGTTCTGGGTCACGACAAAGAGGATGCTTCCCTTTGTTATGGCGGCGGGTGGAGTTGCCGCGGCAACGCTCGTGGCGCAGAAAGACGCCGGTGCCGTCGCATCCATCGAGACGATTTCGTTGTTACTTCGTTTTGCCAATGCCTTCGCGGCGATCGGGACCTATCTGCGCACCTTTTTCCTGCCTGCGGAGCTTTGCATGTTTTATCCCATTCATGAACAGATCGATTGGTCGGAAACGTCGATAGGGATCGTTCTTGTTTTGATAGGACTGGGGTTCGCGGGTGTTTGGGCACGGCGCGCCCCATTGATGGTTTTTGGATATCTTTGGTTTCTCGTATCGCTCCTACCGGTGATCGGTTTGGTTCAGGTGGGCAGCCAAAGCCATGCAGATCGCTACATGTACGTACCGATGATCGGGCTATTGATTATGCTGGGAGATCTATTTCGGAGCCTCTCCATTCCGAAATGCAGAAACAGCCCTTTAGCGCTGGCGGGCGTTGTTATGGCATTCGGTCTAGGGATGGGCGGCAGTGCGTACAATTACGTCACTTTTTGGAGAAACCCGGAGACTGCCTATCGGCGCTCCCTTGAGGTGGGCGGCATCTCGTTTTCCATGCTCGCCAATCTCACGGCGACGCTGGTCAATCTCAACTACTTCAAGACTGCCGAGGCGTATGCGCAGGCATCGGTACGCCTGTGGCCTGACCGAGCGATGGTTGTCGGTAACCTTGCGAGCCTACAAGCGTTCATGGGGAAATACGAAGAGGCGGAGCAGGGTTATCGGCGAGCGATCCGGATGGAGCCCGAAAACGTCGAACATCGCTATATGCTCGCTTTGACCTTGCTGCAGTCGAACAAGAACGACGAAGCCGAAGCGACGCTGCAAACGGCGTTGCCTCTAATTCCTGCGGCGGACGACTGGCGGGCGAGCCGGAGAATGATTCGTGCCGTGCTTCTTCGCGAGATTCCGACCTCGGCGTTAAAGTTACATAATTTCAATGGTTCGTTCGAACAAGAACCGGGGAGAGCAGCAGATCCCAAGCGGTGAACGGATACCCCGGGGACTTCGACTTGTATATCCCTATGAAATCATCCTCGTCCACGCAAAATTGTGCACATAGTCGTAGGCGTGAAGCGTGTGGACTGTAGGCAGCCGATCTCGGCAACCCTTTCGAAGCAACAGGACAAGCATAGAATCCGGCCCAAATTGGCGGTAGCGGTCAGCCCACCGATGCGAGATGCGTTCGCCCGTCTGGTCCTGGTAGTGGCCGTATTATTTGATGACCGCCGAGCCGTGGGCTCGCTATCTGTCGAACGTTAGCCAGAGAAACCTTTATGTTTGGGGACTACATGCAAAGGGAAATCGACGCCGAGATCGTCCTTCAAAAGGCTCTGAATTTTGCTGGAGGCGCAGGAAGAGTGGAGGACTGCAGATAGGTTTGTGCGCGCTAGGTTAACGCCCATAAAGTGCGTGTTTCGATGCGAGAGGCAAAGAACTTGATCGAAGTTGGCCTGCCGGAACAGGGTTTAGGGCCGCAGGCGGGTGCCGTGCCGCAATCGTAAATGGCGGTTTGTGGGCGTTAAAGGTAAGCGAAGGAAAGCCCTTTATTGGGGTGTTTTCTCCTTAGGGGCTAACCCCCGGTGTTTTTGGCGAGAGCGATAAGATGCAGCGGACGTACTCTTTCGCATGCGATCGGCAGCCAGCCGCTTTCGACGAGCATCGCTCCCACCAGGTTGAGATCAAACACGTGGTGGTGAAGGCACCGATTCTCCCGATTAAGCTTGGCGCGAGTGGAGAACGTTTGGAACGTTCCCGCGTGAAAGTCCCGGCCGAGATCATGCAGTTGAAGGATTTCTTCGAGATGGGTTAAATCGTCCTCTCCCGTTTCCCGCGCGGAATCTTCGCGTAAATGTTCGAGCGTGGTGATTGCCCGCCGGCGATCGAAGGTTCTACTTGGGTCGGGCAAGAGCAGCAATAAGTACCCCTTCTGTCGTATTACCCGCCGCCATTCCCTCAGGGCGGCGAGCGGGTTGGCGACGTGCTCGAGGCAGTGCGAGCTGATGAGGAAGTCGTAGCCATGATCCTTGAGATCGTGCAGTGCGGTCGCTTCCCTTAAGTATTGTCGACCGGAAGGCTTGTTGGCGTTAAAAATGAACGTACCCTGATCTCTCAAACCGGATTCCCATGCGGTGCTGGAAGCGAAGTTGACGTTGTCGATGGATGCGGCGACGCCGTAAACGGGAAGCAAATTCTTTAGTCCGAATACTTGGCTCGGACCTCCAATTTCCAAGCCATTCTGACCGGCAGTAACCCGCAGTGCTTCGGCACGGAGCTCTGCCCTACCTGTAAATAGACGATTCCCCACGGCCCGCGCGAGTGAGGAAATGTCCGAGTGGCAGAGTCGATGGAAAAAACGCTGGTATGCCAACGCAGTCGGGAAAAGCGGGAATCTGCGGCGTGAGTTCGGCATCAATGTGCAAGGGGTGCGACCGAACTTGGGTCTACACTGAGAAGGCAGTCATGGGGAAAACGGAGGGGGACTTGTTAAAAGCGAACCGGAGATTGACGTTGTGCGTCCCTATCGATGGTTCGTCGATGAATGAGGTTTTGTTGTGAATAGAAAACCAATTCAAGTCACGTCAATCGACTTGGTCAGTCGCGGAGAAACCCAAGATTGCATCGGTCGAATCCGCCGCCACCAAACCTGTCAGGATCAATCGCGATTATGGCCCTAAGGGCAGGACTTCAGGAGCCTAAGCAAAAGATCGTTGCGGATGCCCGACGATTTCGGACGATTGTTGCGATGATCCCGATGTTCTCGGCTCGAGACCGACGGTGCGGTCAGTCGATTTGCGACAAAGGCCAAAAGGATGTGCACGGTCTTTTTTCCGCATGATTCCAGCGAATGGTGTTCTCCATCGTTTCGTTTGGTTCGCTGCCGAGCGTGGCCTACGTTTGGCAATCACGTTCGTCGTCGGTGCCGCGGTTGCTCGTTATCTTGGTCCGGAGACCTACGGAATGATCGCGTATTCGGCGTCGACTGTCGCGGTGTTCTCGGTCTTCTTTGGGTTAGGAATCGATGCTCTTGTCACTCGAGATTTAAGCCGTGACCGGCGAAGTGATGCGTCGATTGTCGGGACGGCGTTGGTGGTCAGAATGCTTACCGGATTTGTTGCGTTTGCATTCTGCTTCGTTTTCGCCCGCGTTGCTGATTTAGGTGTTTCCGGCCTAAAACAGCTGCTTTTGTGGCAGTCGCTCATTCTGCTTTTTGGCTGGAGCGACGTCCTGGATGGATGGTTTCAATCGGGTCCCCAACTTTGGATCGGGATTTGCATACGCGTAGTCGTAAGTATGGCCGCTGCAGGTTTGAGAGTTTACTTGGTTTTTACAGATGCTGCACCCTATGCCTTTGTTCTCGCCGGAGTGGTTGAATCGGCCGTCATCGCTTCAGCTCTTTGGTTCGGATTTAAAACTACCCGGCTCGAGCGGCGGGCGCTTTCGTTCGATGCGGCCTTAGCGGTGGATTTTCTCAAGCGAGGGTGGCCCTTGGCGATTTCCGCCGGTCTCGTCACGTTCGTTTTGCAAGGTGATCGTATCGTTCTTGGACACTTGTCGTCTGCCGAACAGGTAGGCCTGTATGCGGTCTCCGCCCGGTTCCTTGACGTCCTGTTAATCCTTCCAGTCCTGTTAGGAATGTCTGTGCAGCGCCTTTTTGCCCAGGAGGCAGCTGCGCACATGGAAGCCCGTTCGGGAGCGGTGCGGCGTATCCTAATTTTGGGAAACTGGATCGGGCTAGGTGCCGCTGTGATCATGTGCGCGGGGGCTGGATGGTTCGTTCCAACCGCGTTTGGTACTTCATTTTCGAATGCGGCGCCGATTCTGAATGTGCACGCGTGGATTGTAATTTTCGTTATGCAAGTCTCTTTAAGAACCCGTGTCCTCGTTGCTGAGGGTCGTCAAAGGCTAGTTTTGATCCTATCGATCGTGACCGCAGCTACTCAGATCGCCCTCCTCCCTTTAGCGATACGTATGGGAGGCGGGGTGGGTGCTGCCTATGCCACGTTGGCGGCTTGGATCTGCGGGGCTTGGATTGGCCCCTTGTTTTTTCGACACAGTAGATGGTTCGTGGTCGCGTTCTTTCGAGGCATGGTGTTCCCGTTTCGCCACTGAAGTATGCCACGAGTGACGATTCCAAACAATCAAAGAGAAACGCATCCGCTGTCTTTGCGAGATCCTGCGGGGCTGCTTTTTCGTTGGAACGATCGACTCTTGCGTGAAGTCGCACCGGACTACTGCAGCGATTTCATGAAGCTTTGGTCGAGTGGACTTATTCAAGCCCTCTCCAAGGAAGGATTGATCCCTTCCTGCGAACTTACCGAATTTTGTACCGAGCGCGGCGGGATCGTGATCGAACACGAAGAAATCAAGTATGTAACCTACCCAATCGAATGGTCGTTTTCGATGCTTCGAGATGCAGGCGAACACACCCTCCGAGTTAATGCATTCGCTGCCAGATTTGGATATGAACTAAAGGATGCCCATAGTTATAACATAGTGTTTCAGGGAGTCCTCCCGCGTTTCGTTGACATTGGAAGTTTTACTCTTCGAACGAAAGGGGCATTTGGTTGGAGAGCGGAAGCCCAATTCCGGGCATCATTCCTGAATATTCTGCGTCTCTGGTCGCTAGGGGGGGCGTATGTTGCTCGTCGGCTGATGGTCGGCGGGGAGGTCATTTCTGAGTTGGATTGCTTTCGGCTGCTTTCCTGCATCGGTCGGCTCATGCCGGGCGCGATACAACTTCGATATCGTCGGTGGAAAGATCGCTTTGCGGCACTTTATTGGATGAGCGATGCGCAGCTTTTGGAAAAAGGCGGTCGTTGTTTGGGGGCGTTCGTCGTCGCCGCGCGCCGACGCAGGTGGGGCTCTTTCCGACTTGATCGTGAGCGGGTTTTGAGTCGAAAACTTCATCGTGTGCGACCGCCAAGCGAAAAGACGCCTTGGAGTGGGTATCACCAGAATTTTCGGCAGGGCCTTATAACGCCGCGGGTTGAGCGCATCGTCGGATTCGTCAGATCGCTGAACGTCCGCTCCGTCCTGGATGTTGCCTGTAACGAGGGAGAGTTTTCCTTTCGTTTCTTGAAGGAGGCTGGCGTCGGTCACGTTGTTGCGCTGGATGCGGATCCGAAAGCCTTGGATCGCCTCTACGAGATTGCCAAGGACAGCCGCTTAAATGTTACCCCGGTGCTGAGCGATGCAGTCGTTCCGCTGCTATCGGTCATGGGTGATGCCCAAGCGAAACGATGGAAAGTGGATGCTGTGGTCGCGCTCGCCATTTCGCATCATCTTTTGCTTTCCCAAGAGTATAGTGTGGATGTCGTATTGAAGCGATTGACGGGATTTTCGCGACGCCATCTTCTAGTGGAATTTATGCCCCTTGGTCTATGGAATGGAACGAGCGCCCCTCCGGTTCCGGAATGGTATCGGTTAGAATGGTTCAGGGCCTCGTTTTCTCGATGGTGCAGCGATATTGTCGAAATCGAGCTGGAGAAAAACAGGATCCTTTTTGCCGGAATCGTAAGAGGAGAGCTTCAAAACCAAAATTCATAAGAAAGGCGTTCGAAGTGCTAGAATACTCCCCATTTGCCCAAATACATAGAGGTGCGGGATTGAGTTACGCTTGGACCGACGTGGACTTTTCGGACATGAATCGCCGCTCCCTTAACATTAAAAAGTAGCGCGTGGGCCGTAGCTAATGTTGCTGAGCATCATAACGATTACAAAGGACGATCCGACCGGCCTGCAGCGCACGCTCAAGAGTGCCCAGGCGATGCGCGCGGCCGGTGTCGAGCAGATTGTTGTCGATGGGAGTGGGGATCCTTCGATCGCCAGAGCGCTTATTGAACGCAACGGTTTCGTGGGAATCACACTCGCACCGCGTGCTCCGAGCGGAATCTCCGCTGCGTTCAATGCCGGGCTAAAGGACGCACGGGGTAGATGGGTTTGGTTCTTAAATGGCGGTGATGCTGTGCATGAGAATCTCGAGGTGGGATGGTTGCTCTCCTTGCTCGAAATGACGGGGAGCGATGTTGTGACGGGAACATTGCATTTCGACGGTGAACCGTCGCCGCGCTCCACTCCTCCTCTGCACTATCAGTGGCCGCTCATTGCCTGCTGGATTTCCCATCCTGCTACGATCGTTCGGCGACAGCTGCTGGTCGATAGTGGCGGATTCGACAGTCGATGGCGTATTGCGATGGATTATGATCTATGGTTCCGTATTTTGAAGAGAAACGCCGTGATGGACGTGCTTTCGATTCCCCTTGCCCGGTTCGACGTGAATGGCTTGAGCGAGAACCGACGCACGAGCAAAATCTCCGAGGGGGAAGCCGCTGCAGTGGTCCTTCGTCATTCGGCGCTTCTTCTCGCCGGTTCCGTATGGATTTTTCTTCGGGTCGTTAAGCGACTTGGCGTCGCATTTGTTCAATCGCTCCTTCGCGGGAGGAGGAGAAATTTGTGATGCGATTCGGTTTTACCTCGCGATGGAGGGGCCTGTGCGGGAGTTCGTCTGCCATTTCTTGGGCAGCAGTCCCGCGATGTGCATGAAAATTACCTTTGTGCTTCCGGGTGCCGCGAGGTGGCCCTCGGGTGGATCGAGAATGGTCTTTCGTTACTCGAATGCTTTGGTCGCGATGGGGTGCTCTGTCCGGGTTATAATGCCCTCGAACGTGGGAGGTGCGGGTCCTGCAAAAACGATCCTGAGATCCGGCCGGTATCTGCTGTGGAAGCTTTCCGGCGCGTTCGCGCCCCGACGATGGTTCGCGTTGGACTCGCGTGTAACGCTGTCTTGGGTCCCAAACCTGGCGGCCGCAGCGTCGTCCCGCGACGACGCGGTCATTGCCACCTCGGTGCGGACCGCCGAGGCGGTGGCGGCGTGGCCCGAATCGGCAGGCCGAAAGTTCTATTTCGTTCAAGGATTTGAAACATGGGATTTTTCTGCAGATCGCGTTCGGGCATCCTGGCTCCTGCCCTTGGTCAAGATCGCGGTGTCGCACTGGCTCGGAGATCTGATTGCGGCAGCCGGTAGTGCCGCCGTGATACTTCCAAACGGGGCCGATCCCGATGCGTTTGGGATCGATGTGCCGATCGAGGGTTCCGCTAGAAAATGTCTGTTATGGCCTCATCATTGGCTCGCGCAAAAAGGTTCGGACGATGTCCAGGCAATTGTACCGCTCCTTAAATCGGGATTTCCCGGAATCGAAGTCCGAGCATTCGGTACGACGCGTCCTCCACGAGCGTGGCCTCACGATGTAGAGTACGTGCTAAATCCGTCGCAGCCTCGGCTTCGGGAGCTCTACAATCAAGCGGCGGTGATGATCGCGCCGAGCCATGAGGAAGGCTGGGGACTACCGGCGTCTGAGGCTTTGCAGTGTGGCTGCGGTCTGGTGGCGACAGATATTGGCGGGCACAGAGAGTTTTTACGGCACGAGCAGAACGCATTGCTTTTTCCGCCGACAGATCGAGACGCCCTGGCACGCGACACGAGACGACTCCTGTCGGATCCGGGCCTGCGATTGCGGTTGGCGCGTCAGGGGGTTGCCGATTTGCATGCGTTGCGGTTTGAACCGATCGCACAACGACTACGGCTAATTCTTTCGGGAGAAATGACCCTATGAGGGAGGGCCAGGGGATAATGCACTTACGGCCGCTCTGTGGAGTCGTCGTCACATTTCATCCAGATGAGGGCGTCTACGACCGGCTGCTTATCGTTGTGCGGGAATGTGGGCGTGTAGTGGTCGTCGATAACGGCTCTTCCGAGGAGGTTTATCGGAGGATGGCGGAGATTGCGGGTGTGACGGTTTTGCCTTTAGGCGAAAACATGGGAGTGGCCACTGCGATGAATCGAGGGTTGGTTTGGGCGCGAGAAGCGGGCTTTTCTTGGGTCGTCACCTTCGACCAGGACAGCCGACCGCAAGAAGGGATGGTGTCCGCACTTTGGTCCACGCACGAGGCCTTGGCGTCGGCAGCGGTCGTGGGGCCACGGATCGAAGATGTGGGGCAGGCGAGCAATGCTTATCGATGGGTGAGACCGCATCCACGGTGGCCAGGCCTTTTTCAGCGAGTACCCAGCGCTGGCCACGATCTGGCCGAGGTGACGATGCTGGTCACTTCAGGCTCCCTGATCGAAATCGCGACGTGGGCGCGTTTGGGCGGCTTCGACGAATCGCTCTTTATCGACTATGTGGATACAGACTATTGCCTACGCGTGAATCGCTCCGGCCGACGAGTGGCCGTAGCCGGTGCGGCGGTGCTGGACCATCGACTCGGAGAACGACAGTCGAAGGCCGTCCTCGGGCACGATTTCAGGCCCACGCATCATTCGGCGACCCGGCATTATTTCATCGCGAGAAATCGTATTCCAATCTGGCGCAAACATGCGCTGGCGGTGCCCCATTGGGCGGCGTTCGACGCGGCGTTTGCGATCTATAACGGATTTCGCGTGCTGTTCTTCGAGCGAGAGAGGGGAAGGAAGCTAAAGGCGATCGTGCTTGGGACGTGGGATGGCCTCGGCGGCAGATCTGGACCGTGTCCGGCCAAGAGAACGGCACAGTTGTCATGAATGGTCACGCGCGACGTCCCCGAGTGCTCATCGTCGGCAGTGTCGTTCCCGCGCTCGACAGAGGGGGCGGATGTCTGGCGCTGCACAGACACTTCTGCGATAGAAACGACTTCGAAGTCGCCGTTGCCAGCAGGTTTGCAAAGGGCTCCACATGTCCGACTCGGTTCGAACTCAGTTACGGACGAGTATTAGAGCGCATTCGGGGCAGTTCGCGAATGCTCGAAAATTTGAGTTATCGATTTCCCCTTTTTGGACAAACCCAATCTCTTGAACGTTTCGCTCGAGCGTGGAGCCCCGATATCGTCTTCAATGTGGCGGACGATACACACTCAATGTCTGCCTACCGGCTGGCGAGAACGTTAAGTGTTCCTTTTGCGATCCACTTTCAGGACCTCTTTGCGCATTCCACGTTTATTCCGGAATCGCAACGTCCTTTCACGCGAATGCTGAGCGTTTTAGAAGATAGATATTCGTTTCTCCAAAAAAATGCCGATGAGGTTTTTCACACGTGTGCCGGAATGAAGGCCTGGTTCAAGGAAGACGCACGAGGAGAAATTCTGTATGCCATCGGCGGAGAATGTAGTTATAAGTCGGCCCGGGAGCGAAGAGCGTGGGACTCGCGAAAATCCAAGCTGGTATACGCAGGCAACTGTTACGGATCGTATGGGAAGATGGTTTTGGAGTTGGCCCGTCTGCTGGACGGCGATCCCTCAATCTCTCTAGAAGTGTTCGCCATGGGAAACGATTGGGCTGCCGAGGACGTCGAGTATTTCACCGAACGAGGCGTTTATTTAGGCTATTGGCCCTTTGAACGTTTGCGGGAGAAATTTCTCTCTGCCGATGGATTTCTGATAACCATGGGTTTCGGCGAAGCGGACAGAATTTTTGTCCAAACGAGTTTTCCCACCAAGTGGTGCGACTATGCTCCCTACGGTAAGCCGATCTTCGTGTGGGCACCGGAGTATTCCAGTTCGGCCCGGTTCGTCAGCGAGACCTTAGCCGGCGAGCTCATTTCCGAATCCAGCGCGCCCTCGGTGATCGAAGCGATGGCTAGAGTTTTTGAGGACTCGGAGAAGCGGACGAAGCTTGGCAGTGCCGCCATGTACATTGCTAACCACGAGCTGAGCGGTCAGCGACTTCATGAACTTCTTAGGTCGCGACTAATCTCCGCAGTTTCTCGGCAGCGTCCCAGTTCGGTAAACTAAACCCGACATGAATTTTCGTTCGGCCAGTTCGGTGAAATACTCTGGCGGAAACCCATCGCTGTGCCTCCTCTTCTAAGTATTGTCATCGTCGCCTACCGGTCGCGAGAGGAGATGGGCGCAAACCTCGAGTCGCTGCCGAGAGCGATTCTGGGAAGAGAGGTCGAGGTGATTGTCGTCGACAATTCGCCGGGCGATGGGACGGGCCAGTTGGTGTCGGAGCGGTTTCCCTGGGTCACGTACGTCGATCCGGGGCAAAACGTCGGTTTCGGCCGAGGGAACAATCTCGGCTTTGCGCGTGGCTCGGGCGAGTGCGTGCTTTATTTGAATCCGGATACGGTCATGAATGTCGGCGCGCTGGAGCATTGTGTGCGGCGTGTTCTCACCGAACCGGAGATCGGACTGATTTCTCCGCGGCTGCAGTTGGCGGATGGTAGTATGGACCTCGCGTGCCGGCGATCCATCCCCTCGCTCTGGGACGGGTTCTGCCGGGCTGCCGGGCTGGCGGCTAGGTTTCCTCGCGTAAAATGGTTGTCCGGATACAATTTGACCTACCTTCCGGTGGAAGGCACTTACGACGTCGGAGCGGTGAACGGCGCCTTCATGCTCGGGCGACGCGCGGTCCTGGCGGGGGTGGGGGGATTCGACGAGCGATTTTTCATGTACGGCGACGACCTCGACCTGTGCATCCGGGTCCGCCAGGCGGGCTTTCGGATCGTCTATGACGGGAGACATTCGATCGTCCATCTCAAGGGCATGAGCGTGGCGCGCGATTTCGAGCGTATGTCGGTCGCGATTTTCGACGCGAATCGCGATGTGTTCTTAAAACACTTCAATCCCCACCAATCCCGTTGGATCGCCTGGAAGTATCGCCTCGCTTTCGGTGCCTGGAAACGCGTGGCGCAACTGAGGGCCGGTCTGCGTGGTCATCGACGCGTCCGCCCGCTTTGAGCGTTTGGAAAGGCGGGTTCGGAGACAGACATTCCCAGCTACTCCGCCGGGTTCTTCCAGCGGAGGAAGGTCATTAAGATGATCTGGAGATCGAGCCAGATGGACCAGTTTTCGATATAGTAGATATCGTGTTGGATCCGCCGGGCGATCGAGCTGTCGCCGCGCAGTCCGTTGACCTGAGCCCATCCGGTCATTCCCGGTTTGACGAGGTGGCGAGGCAGGTAATGCGGAATCTCCGCGCTCAGTCGGTCGACGTGGTGCGGGCGTTCCGGCCTAGGGCCGACCAGACTCATTTCGCCCCGGAGGACGTTCCAGAACTGGGGAAGTTCGTCCAGATTCCAGCGCCGGAGAAGACCGCCGATGCGGAGAAGCCGCGGATCGTTGCGGAGCGTACTTTGCCGCGCGTTGTCCTCCTCGGCCGCTTGGGGAAGCATGCTGCGCAGTTTGATCAAGGTGAAGGGACGATGCCGGGTGCCAAACCGTAGCTGGCGAAAGAAAACGCTGCCGCGCGGCGATTCCTTTTTGATCAGCACCGCAAGGAACGCGATCGTCGGAAGCGAAAGGAGAAGACCGACCGAAGCACCGACCACATCGAGGAGCCGTTTGGCGATGCGACCGAAGAGGCGGTTGATGGCCAGATCTTCCACTCCGAGAATGGGAACGCGTCCGACGGTTTGGAGGCGCAGTCCGCTGATAAGAATTTGAAACGACGAGGGGACCACCTTCCATTCGACGAAGGTCGCTTCGCACGTTTCGACCACCATGCGGAGTTGTTCTCGGGGTAAATCCGTGCGAGACGCGATCAGAACGTCGATTCGTTCTCGTTTGAGCAATGCGGGCAATGCATCGATGTCTCCCAGGCAAGGTTGAGGAGCGTCGGGGTCTCCGGGCACGCTGATGTAGCCGACAAAGGCGAAGGGATGCGCGGGGAGACGGAGCAGATCGTCGACGAGTGCCTCGGCATCTTCGTTCCAACCGAGCAAAGCGGTCCGTTGGCGCAGGGTCTCCACGCGTTGCGGGCGCGTCAGCCAGACGTGGATCGCATTCCGCCAGAGAAACATCAAAGAGAGGACGGAAAGCGTGGTCAGAATCACAAACCATCGCGATACCGGCGGCTCGAATTTCAAAACGAGGGAGAGTGCCAAATAACCGGCGAGCCAGAGCACGGTGCCTTTCAGGATAAGGTTGAGCGACTGGAGCTTTCGCAAGAGTAGGCGTTCCGAATAGAGATCGAGCTGAGCGTAGGCTGCGGCGAGAAAAAGTGTGCCGAGCAAGAGGAGGGGCAAGTAGTCGTCGAACCGGGCGTCGGGCATGGGAATGCCGATGCGGCCGACGGGCGAGACGTAGCGAAGATAGTACGCCAAACAGAACCCCGCGAAGACGACGAGGATATCGCCGACAAGCAACACCAGCGGCAGGATCACTCGCCGTAGTTTATTGGCATCGGGGCTCATCGCACGTCGGGCGTAGGGCCCAGCGAAAGATCCAGCAGTAACCATCCCGGCACCCAGCCGGGTTTGGGGAGTGTGCGGGCTACCGCGGTGGACAGAGCCAACGAGGTCATCGCATTGAAGTCCACGGGTGGACGACCTTCAGGGAAACCCATGAGCACACCGTATCCTGGGCGCACGCGACGAAAAGGAGCGCTTTCTTGGACTTGGATGGTTGGGACGGACGCCCAGGCTGCGAACACTGCGTCGACCGAGGCCGCGGGCAGGGTCTTCTCCCGCACCGCTCGTTGGAGGAATTCCAACGCGGCGTTGTCGACGTCTCTCGCGAGATCGGCGAGGGAGGCGTCGCGAAACAATGAGGCGAAGGCCTGCTCGGGTGCGTTGATCCGTTCTGCCGCGAAGGAGCGGACCGCGCCGCCGGCGTTGCCCAGCGAAGCCCGGGCAAGGCCGAGTCCGAGGTGAACTCCCAGGCGATGCGGTGCGAGACGTGCGGCCAGCGAAAAGTGCCGCTCCGCGTCGGTCGGCCGGGCGTCGAGCAGCAGCCAACCGAGGTTATAGTGCGCGTATTCGAGGTTTGGATTCCGGTCGAGCGTGGCGAGAAGCAAGGCGGCGGCCTTGCCTTTCTCCGCTGCGGAGGGCGTTAAGCCGAAAGGTTCGCCGGTGGCGAGCAGGCTGGCCCGCTGATGATCGAGATACGCGGCGTCCGGGAGGGCTTTGGACGCGGCGGCGAGATGTTTCTCGTAGGTGTTTGCGTCGCGTTTTTCGGCGGCGTCGAGTGCGAGCGAGTGTTGCCGTCGCGCCTGTTGGTCGCGAATAACCCCGGGAACCAGGACGACGCCCGCGAGGAGCGCGAGGGCCGTCCAGCGGGGGCCAGCGGGTTTTTCCGAATTCGGCCGACTTGTCGCGAGAGCGGCGAGCGAAGCCGCGGCCAGCGCGGCCAAAGCGGGGATGTCGAGCGAGTGGTCGAAAAAGGAAAATGCGGCGTAACTCACGATTCCTCCGCCGAGCGCCGCTCGTTCGAACCCTACCGCGGGGGTGCACGGACTCGTTTGAGAGCGTCGGAGGAGGCCGAACGTGCCGATCGCGATTGCTCCCGCCCCGACCGCCCCGATCGACCCCAGTGTAGCCCACGTTTGGAGTGCGCTGCTGTGTACTTGGATCACATTGTCGACCGTTCCTACCACGCGGGCTCGCACCGAAGGAAAGACCTGGGGGACCGCTCCCGCACCCCAGCCGAGGAAGGGCCGGTCGGCGCCGAGGAGGAGGGCTCCTTGGGTCATGCCCAGACGCTGCTGGTTACTTTCGCTCGCGGTGGCGTTCCAGCTCCCGTCGAGGATCAGGGCGCGCAGGCGTCCGTTGGTGAGGGTGCCGACAGCGAGCAAACTCGTCACCGCCAGCAGGACGAAGATCCGTGTGCGCCTGGAAAGAGGACGCGTATAACGCCAGAAGAAGAAAACCCCGGTCACCAGACCGAGGGCAAGGGCGCCGACTCCGGCTCGACTGCCGGAAGTCACGAGCATGAGGAGCGCGAGGGCGCAGCCCAGCACCCATTCTCCTCGTAATCTGGGGGTGGGGGATTCGACGGCCTTCGTCCGATGGGGGCCGGCAAGGTGCGACGCTAGCCAAGGAGCAAGGCAGGCGGCCATCCAGCCCAAGGCGAGCAAGCCAAACGCAGCGTTGTAGTTGGCGTGTCCGAACGGCTGGTCATTGCGCTCGCTCAAGGCTCGAAAAACGGTGCCCCCCCGTCGGATCGCAGGGAGGACCAGGTTGATCGCCCAGCCCCCAATGCTCGACACGAGGACGGCGAGCACTGCCCATCCGGTCCACACGAACGCCTCGGATCGGCGCTCTCCGCCGAACCAAGGCAAGCACGCGAGGGGAAGAAGGCAGGCTCCGACGACGATCCACGTGGCGGGGAGGGCGATGCCGCGAAACGGGCTGGAGAAGGCCGAGGCAACGGCTGCGATCGCAACCCAAAGCAGACCTTTCTCCAAAAGGTAAGGAAATCTTGCGCGTCCCAGAAGCGCCGCGGCACCCAAGAAACACGCAATTCCCCAGAAACCGACCGAGACCAAAGACCAAGGCCAGATCAGCACTCGACTCGTCGACGGAGGAACGACCGAAAGCAGAACGCACACCACCAGACCGATCCCCGCCGCGAGACGTATCGGTAGCGGTGAGTTGAGTAGGGTGGAGGGCGACATGGAAGGGAAGCGATGGGAATTTCGAACACGGGCGGTCGAACCGGGCCCGGTGGAGCGGGTGCCCTCCCGCGGCACAAGGCCCTCTCGCAAATGAATTTTCCGGAGGCTTACCGAAAGCCTCGTGAGGTTGGCCCGCCTCCGAGCCTCGGTATCATGGCTTTTTTAGACACGCTCGGTTGTCATCCATGGGAGAGCTTCGGACCTTTGTCCGACTGCCCTCGCGGGAGAGGTCGCGTGGATTGAGCCGCCAGATATCGCGGAGCCGGGAATCCCAGCCGCCGGCTGAGAAAAAATCGCGCCGCGACGCGCAGACAGCCGATGCCGTAGATGGTACTTCGCCTGAAATTGATCGAAGAGGCTTCTGCGAAATACTTCGTGGGGCAGCTGACCTCTCCGATCATGCAACCGTGCCAGATGGCTTGGGCGATAAACTGATTGTCGAAAATGAAGTCGTTGGAAAGTTCTTCGAGCTTCATGCGTTCGAGAAGCTTTCGCGAATAAGCCCGATAACCCGTGTGGTATTCGGAGAGCTTGGCGCCCATCAGAACGTTTTGCGACACGGTGAGGAAGCGGTTGGCGACGTACTTCCACCACGGCATGCCTCCTTGGAGGGCGAAGCCGCCGAGGATCCGGGAACCGATCACGAACTCGTGAAGGCCATTCGCAATCATGCTGGCGAGCGCGGGAATCAGCTTCGGGGTGTATTGATAGTCCGGATGCACCATGATCACGATGTCCGCTCCCCGCTCCAGGGCTAGGCGGTAACACGTCTTTTGGTTCCCCCCATAGCCGAGGTTGCGGTCATGAACGTGAACCGTGACGCCAGGAAGGCTGCGCGCCAGGGCGACGGTGCCGTCGCGGCTACCGTCGTCGACGAGAATGATGTCGTCGACGATCCCTTGGTCGAGGACCTCGTCGTAGGTCGCGCGGAGCGTCAGCTCGGCGTTGTAGGCGGGCATCACGACCGCGACGCGTTGGTTACGATACATTGGCCGGCGTTTTTTTTCTAGACGTGAGTTCGACCGTCGCGCCCGATCGGTTCGACGCCGCGAGGACGTCGACGAACAGTGCGATCGGGGCCATCAGCCCGGCCAGCGGCAGCTGCCACCACACCGCCAGCTTGCGCGAGGGCGCATAATGCCGGTTTCGTTTTAGCCGTTCGTAAAGGAGATTTCGCACGGGATCGAACCGGTTCAGGACACTTTGAATCCAACCGTAGAGATTCTGTTCGGGACACCAGTGACGGATACGTTCGGATTCGAAGCCCGCTTGTGCAAGGACTTCGATCATACTGGTGGGGGGGACCAGCGTCAGGTGGCGCGGGGGGTCGAGATGGAACCACGCGGGTCCAAAAAGCCTTGCCTGCCAACTCGAAATGTTTGGAAACGCCAAGAAAAGCCGCCCGCCCGGTTTCAGCCAACGGCCGATCTTTTCGAGGGCAACGCCCGGTAGGGGCAGATGTTCGATCACGTGTACCATCGTGATGAGGTCGAAGGTCTCCGGGCGAAAGTCGACGGTGTCCAAGGCTCCCAGGTGAAGGTGCACGCCCGGAATGGAGGAGGCCCGCTTGGCGGCCGGCCCGGGAAGTTCGATGCCATGCAGGTCGAGTTTTTTGCCACTTTTGGAAAGCTGTCGAAGCAGCCGGCCATCGCCGCACCCGATATCCAACACGCTGCCCCCCGTCGGCAGTTGGCGCGCGAAAGAGAGCGCCCGACCCGAGGACGCCGTGTCTCGGAGTCGCTCGACGACGCCGCCAAACTTCGTCTCGCCTTCTCCGTAGTAGGCCGTCGCGTAGGCCCGCGCGAGAATTCCCGAGGTTGGCATCGGCGAGAGGAAGTGGGTACCGCAATCGCAGCAAGCGCTCATGGGAAAACGCCCCTGAAATTCGTCCTCTGCCAACAGCGCCGGTTTCAAGCGTTCGGAGCCGCAAAAGGGACAACCGGACGCTAACGACTGCGACGGACTCGCGGTGGAGATCTGCTTCATGAAGGCACGTTCGGACTGAGGCGTTGATGACGATAGCGCGCCCCCGCTCGCGAGAAAAGTGTATCCGACTCTTCTATCGTTTAAAATTATGTTAATCGATGAGGCGCGCATGGATAAGCGGGTTCGTATTTCCTTGGGGTCTATCGACTCAAGATAACCTGGACCTGAGGGCAGAGATGCGAGGTGGGTTCTCCTCAGTTAGGCGGACGACGGCCAGTGGGTCTCATGCCGCTTTCACTCGTTTTGGTCCGGAGGAATTTTTGCCTGAGAGGATTTAGGGCCTGCTTTAGAAATTTTATGTATTTGGAGGGCTTCGGGCCCTCAAATCCGCGATCGGTAGTTTCCCAGACCCGCGAAGACGGCGCATTCCCCCCGCCCCCGCTCTTGCGTCATCCCTATTATTGATTTGGATAGAATTGTGAAATCTAGGGAGCCCTTCGTCTGGGGAATCGGCTTATTGATTCTAGCGGTTGCCATTTATGGTTTTTGGACTTCGCCACGGCGAGAACGGACGATTGTTCGAATGGACCGCTCAGCGGTGACCGAACCGGTTCGTGCCGAGACGCCGGACTTGAGGGATTCGCTCGCTTCCGAGTCGCTCGCGCTCTATCCACGGGACACCCTGTCCGTAGACCTTCGCTCGAGCGGTCTTTCCTTCGCTCCGGGAGCGGTGTTTGCGTTTGTCGCTTCGCCTGCGGACGCGGCCGAAATCGAAGCGCGGGTACCGGCGCCGACCCACGCTTACCGTTATGTGGCCGTAAACCGGGAGCTTTTCGTGGGAAAATCGTCTCCGTTTTGGCAAAGGTCGGGTGAAGGACGCGTCGAGGTGACATTTCCCGACGGTTCGGTGGCAGCCATTCGCGTTCGTGATGCGGAAACCCTCGGCTCCCAGCGTTTTGTCGCCCGGGGTGAAATCGAAGGTCGAAAGGGTAGCCGCGCGCTCTTCGCTTACAATCGGGGTGCCGTCGCCGCCCAAATCCTCGATCCAGAGCGCGGGGAATTTCAGCTGCGCACCCTTGCCGGAGCATCGGGCGAGATCGCGCAATGGTGGCAGCTCGACGAGAGCCTTTTGCCCCCGTGCGGTGGCCAGGTAAAACCTACTCTCAATTCCGAAATTCTTACCATACTCGCAAAACGCGCGGCGAGTACCAGTAGCGCCGAATCTTCGTTGCGAGCCTCCGCACCCACGAGCGCGGCGGAGGCTGCGGGCACAATTCCGATCCGACTCCTTTTTCTTTACACGGATGCGGTCCGTGCGGCTTTCGGCAGCCCGAACGGAATCGGCGCGGCGATCGACGTTGCGATCGCCGGAGTGAACGAAGATTTGGCTAACTCGGCGGTTTCCGCACGCATCCAAGTTGCGGCCGTCCAAGAGGTGGCTTTGAACGAAGCGGCGATCGGCTATTCCGATACGCTCGCGTCCTTGCGCGGGCGCACCGACGGGAAGCTCGATCAGATTCATCGGATGCGCGACGACGCCTCCGCGGATCTCGTCTGCCTTGGAATCAATGCAGCGGACACCGGGCGCACCCTCGGAATTGCCTACGTGCTGGACGAACCCAGCAGCTACCTCAATTCGTTCTTTGGATTCTCCGTCGTGCAATTTGGGTTAATGGCGTCCAATAGTGTCCTTTCTCACGAACTCGGGCACAATTTGGGGTGCGCCCACGATCGCGAAAATTCCAGCGGGACCGGATCTTATCCGTACAGCTATGGATACAGGTTTTTCGCCCGGGACAGCGGTGGCCAGATGCGCCAGTACCGCGACATCATGGCCTACGCTCCGGGCAACCGCCTTCCGTATTTTTCGAACCCGAGGATCAAGCTCTCTCGGACGGTCGTGGGGTCGACCACCTATTTCTTGCCTGTGCCAACGCCCATCGGCATCGAGGCGGGGCTACCGGGGGAAGCCGACAATGCACGAACGATCGAGCAGAACGCCTTCGAGGTTTCCCATTACCGCGCTTCTCCGGAAGCTCAGTACGCCTCCGGAACTTTGATCAACGTTTCGACTCGTGCCTTCGTGGGCACCGGTTCCCAGCAGATGATCGGAGGATTTGTTATCACCGGAACGGCAAACAAAACGGTACTGGTGCGAGCGGCGGGCCCCGCATTGATCCCGTTTGGAGTACCGGCGGTCTTGGCCAACCCGGTGCTGCGGTTGTATCGTCTGGGCGAATCCCAGCCTTTTGCCACGAACGACGATTGGAACGCGCAGGCTTCGCCGCAGGAGACGACTGCGATCGGGTTTCCTTTTGCGGCGGGCAGCCGAGACGCCGCTCTTAATCTCATGCTGCCTCCAGGGCCGTACAGCGCGAACGTGGAGGGCGTCGGAGGCTCCACCGGGACAGCCTTGATCGAGGCTTACGAAACGGATCGTTCGGAAGGCGTGAAGCTGTTCAATCTTTCGACCAGAGCCTACGCGGATTCCCAGCGTCCCATCATCGCCGGTTTTGTGATCGGGGCCGACGCGACCGATCCGGCACGGACCAAGCGGATTTTGATTCGGGTGCTCGGCCCGACGCTGGGAGTATTCGGAGTCGCCGATTTTTTGCCCGATCCTTTGCTGGAGCTGCATGATGGCTCCGGCCTGCTCTTATTGGAAAACGACGACTGGGATCCACCAAACACGTCGATCACCAATACCGCATCCTTGGTGCGCGGAAAAGTGGACCAATACTCCGAGCAATTGGTCTTCGATACCGTGAAGGCACTCGGTATTCCGGAGATGAAGCCGACGGAGCCGGCGATCGTCGTCGATCTTCCACCTGGAAGTTATTCCGTGGTGGTGCGTCCCTTCGAGGATGCGGAAACGAACCAGCCCGCTCGACCGGGAGTGGGATTGGTCGAGGTGTACGAAGTTCCTGTGCGGTAGGCTTGCGGTCGGAGGCCAGTGGCTGTGGAGGTCGCGCTTTTGGGCCCTCGCTCGTCCCGTCTTGGCGCAGCGGTGTGCCATTCTGCGCCTACCGCGTGAGGGTATTCCCTCGCGATCGCGATTGGAATGGCGCATGCAGAGGCAGTCTCAACCATGGATCCCTCCACTCTCACGACGATGTCTCGCCAAGCGTTGACCGACGCACAGTCGGAGGCGCGACGGCGTTCGAATAACGAGGTCGAAACCTGGCATCTTTTGTTTGCGCTGCTCACTCAGCAGAATGGCATTGTGCCCGCACTGGTCGAAAAGGTCGGCTTGACCGCCAGCGCGCTCGAGCTGGCCGCCGACCGGGAGTTGGAGCGTCTGCCCAAGGTGAGCGGTAGCGTGGATACGTCGAAGATCTACGTTACGCAGGCCGTCAACGAGACGTTTACTCGAGCCGAGGCGGAGGCTAAGAAGCTCAAGGACGACTTCGTCTCCGTCGAGCATCTCTTTTTGGCCCTGGTCGAAGTGGCTAAACCGGACGCTTTCGCCAAGTACCTTAGGTCGTTCGGGCTCGATCGCGCGAAGGTTCTCACGGCGCTCAAGGCGTTACGCGGCAATCAACGGGTGACCACCGACAATCCCGAGACCACCTACGCAGCGTTGGAAAAGTATGGCATCGATTTGGTCGCACAGGCGCGAAAGGGAAAGTTGGATCCGGTTATCGGGCGGGACGACGAGATTCGTCGGACGATTCGCATCCTTTCTCGGCGGACCAAGAACAATCCTGTCCTCATCGGCGAGCCCGGTGTGGGGAAGACCGCTATAGTCGAGGGGCTCGCCCAACGGATCATCCGGGGGGACGTTCCCGAGGGCTTGAAGAACAAGACGATTTTCTCGTTGGACATGGGTGCCCTGATTGCAGGAGCCAAATACCGCGGTGAATTCGAGGAACGTCTCAAGGCGGTGTTGGCCGAAGTGAAGCAAAGCGACGGTCGAATCATTCTCTTTATCGACGAACTCCATACCATCGTAGGGGCCGGCAAGACCGAGGGGGCGATGGACGCAGGTAATCTGCTCAAGCCGATGCTCGCACGCGGGGAGCTGCACTGCATCGGTGCCACCACGCTCGACGAGTACCGTCGGCATATCGAAAAGGACGCGGCGCTCGAACGACGCTTTCAGCCCGTGTTGGTGGAGCCGCCCTCGGTCGAGGATGCGATTTCCATCCTCCGGGGTTTGCGCGAGCGGTTCGAACTCCATCACGGCGTCAAGATTCAGGATAATGCACTGGTCTCCGCCGTGACTCTGTCGAATCGGTATATCTCCGACCGGTTTCTGCCGGATAAAGCCATCGATTTGGTCGACGAAGCGTGCGCGATGATCCGCACCGAGATGGATAGCGCTCCACAGGAGCTCGACGCGTTGCAGCGTCGCGTGCTTCAGTTGGAGATCGAAGAAGCGGCATTGAAATTGGAAAAAGACGAGCCTTCCCGTATTCGTCTCGACACCTTGCGCAAGGAACTCGCCGATGCGCGGACGCAGTCCGCGGCCCTGCGCGCGAAGTGGGAGAAGGAAAAGGCGTCTGTGGAGCGCGTCCGCAAAGTACGCGAAGAAATTGACGCCGCGCGGTTGGAAATCGAGGGAGCGGAACGCGCCTACGATCTCAATAAGCTCGCCGAACTTCGTCACGGACGCATCCCGCAGTTGGAGGCGGAGTTGAAAAAACTGGAGCAGCTGGAAGCCAAGACCGAGCTCTTCAAGGAAGAGGTCTCCTCCGAGGAGGTCGCGGAGATCGTGGCCAAGTGGTCCGGGGTTCCGGTGGCCCGCCTCGTCGAAGGAGAGAAAGAAAAATTGCTGCGCCTAGGCGACGAGTTGCACGAGCGGGTCATTGGCCAGGAGGAAGCGGTTCAACTGGTCAGCGACGCGATTCTGCGGGCACGTGCGGGCATCAAGGATCCTCGGCGGCCCGTGGGAAGCTTTTTGTTTCTCGGACCGACGGGTGTCGGTAAAACCGAACTTGCGAAGACGCTCGCCGAGACCTTGTTCGACACGGAGGCGGCGATGGTTCGCATCGACATGTCCGAATACATGGAAAAACACAGCGTTTCTCGTATGATCGGGGCTCCTCCCGGATATGTCGGATACGACGAGGGCGGCCAGTTGACGGAGGCGGTCCGACGCAAACCGTACGCGGTGCTCCTTTTCGACGAAATCGAGAAAGCGCATCCCGACGTCTTCAACGTGCTTTTACAGCTGCTCGACGACGGACGGGTCACCGATTCGCAGGGACGCACGGTCGATTTCAAGAATACGATCGTCATCATGACATCCAATCTCGGCAGTCGTTTTCTCTTGGAGGGAGTGACCGGCGACGAGATTCCCGAAAGCGTTCGCGAGTCGGTCATGACAGAGGTTCGGCGTTCGTTCCGTCCGGAGTTTTTGAACCGCATCGACGAAACCGTTCTTTTCAAGCCGCTGACTCTCGATGAAATCGGTCGGATTGTGGACTTGCTCCTGGCGGATTTGAACCGTCGCGTCGCCGACCGTCGCGTCACCATTGTGTTGGACGAGCCGGCAAAAACCTGGGCCGCCGAAAAGGGGTACGATCCCGTTTTTGGAGCGCGGCCGTTGAAGCGCTTTCTGCAGCGGCAGATCGAAACCAAGCTCGCTCGTGCGTTGCTCTCCGGCGAAGTGGCGGAAGGCTCGACGGTCAGGTTCAAGGTCACCGGAGACCACCTCACGATTGCTTAAGCTGGGCGAGCGCGCGAAGGCGGGAGCGAACGGCAGCTAGCCCGCTCTGCCTGGTCGACGATAGATTTCGCGAGAGCCCTAAGAGCGCGACTGGATCGATACTTTCGTCCAGAGCCAAAAGGCGTTTCGCGGACTCGTCCGAGAAAAAATCGCAGATGAGAACGACCAGGCCACGAACGAGTGGGGAGTCGCTGTCACCCGAATAGAGCACCTTTTCGGCCGTTCCTTCCGCGATCAGCCAGACCTGAGACTGGCAGCCGGCAACCCGATTTGCCTCGGTCCTGATTTCGGCGGGCAGCGCGGGACGCTTGCGAGCGCGATCGATCGCGGCGGCCAGCCGCTCCTGTGGATCCTCAATGAGGGAAAGATCGTCGATCAACGTCTGTTGGCGAGCGGAGAGAGGCATCGTCGATCGTAAACGCAGGTCCGCTCCCACGGCAAGTCGACCGAGGAATGGATCGACCCCGGACGCCCTGCCCTTCGGCGGCGGGGCATTTGACGTCGGCGCGGACGGATCGAGACGATTCGAACTGTAGTAGCATCGATGCGTTTACCGTTTCCATAGGTTCCTCGTCCTTCGGTGCAATCGACCCGCCCCCCGGGCTTGCGTCGCGCGGCTGTCCCGAGCAAACTGTGACGCTCTCATCTCATGCGATTTCTTTTGTTGTGCGGCTTCGGATTGCTGACGGCTGGGTTCACCTGCGGTGGGCGTGCCCAACCGTCGCTCGCACCCGAGGCTCCGCTGGTGGCGCCGACGGTTTTGCAATCGCCCGCTTCGAGCGGAAAAGTGTTGGACGATCTTGCCGGGTGGCGCGCGCTCGAATTGGGAATGCCGTCTGTGGCCGTCTCGGTCTATCGGGCGCGATTGGCTTCGACCCCTGCGGAGAGGGTCGAGGAACGCAACCGTTTGGCGATTGAGCTGGCGACCGCGCTTCTCGATGACGGCCGCGCCGCCGAAGTGGAAGAGACCTTGCGCAATTTTGTTGGGCCTCCCACGGCGACATATCGCCTTAGGGTCGCGTTGGCGGCGATTCGTCTGAAATCGCTCGAAGCTGCGCGCACGGAAATGGCGGCGATTCGTATCGAAGGACTGGAGCCGCGCGATCGCGGCTGGTACTATTTCGCGCAAGGGCAGCTCGCGGACGATTCGAAAGCGGCTCCGTTTTTTCAACAGGCGAACGCTGTCGCGGTGTCGGAGCTTCAAAAGGCTCGTTTTTCGCTGGCGCTTCGCGAGTTGGACCTTCTCTCCGGCGTTTTTACCGAGGCGGGATTGGCCGAGACTCGCACGCGCTTGGAACGTGCGCCCGGTTCGTCGACCGGAAACATCGCAGTGCGTCAGATTGCCGTGGCCTTGAACGGACTTGGCCGGCGCACGGAGGCGATCGATTTTCTCAAAAGGCAAATTCAGGCTCTTCCGCCCGAGCAGCGGGGAGTCAACGACGAGTTGCAGTTAAGTTTGGGGCTGATTGCCGGCGCGACGGACCCGGTGGGGCGGGGTGCATTGAGTCGTCTGTTGTCTTCTTCGAGCGATCGCGACAAGCAGCGGGTAGCGTTGCTGTTATTGGCGCGAGACGCGCCGAAAGCGGCGTTTCGAACGGAGTTGGATCGATTGATCGATGCGCCCACGCCGCATTCGATCCTCGAGGAGCTTCTGCTGCAGCGTGCCGAGCTTCAATTGGCGGCGAAAGCGTATTCCGAGGCCGAAGCCGATGCGCAGAGAATGCTGGACGCTTTCCCGGGTTCTCGCCTTAAGCCGCACGCACTCGGCATTCGGGTAAAGGCAGCCTGGGAGCATTTGCGTTATCGACGCGCCGCAGACTATGCGACTCAAGCGAAGGCAGCGCTGCCGGAGTCTGCGGTGCAAGTACGAGCGGAGCTCGGGGTACTGATCGCGGAGGCCTATTTTAGAGCTCCCGACTACCGTCTCGCGGCGGATGCCTATGCCGCGGCCTTGAATGACGTGCCGGTGGGAATTGCGTCCGGATCGTTGATTTTTCAGCGCATCTATTCCGAGATCGAGTCGGCCCGGTTGAGTCCGGAACGGTTGGCGGCGACGGCGGCGTTGCTCGATGAAGCGGGGAATGATCCTCGACTCGACGAAACGAATCGTTGGCAGGCCGAGTGGAATCTCGCGCGCGCCTTGCAGGCCGCTGGCGACGAGTCGACGCGTTTGGCCTACCGACGGATCGAGCGACTCCTCAAGGATTCGAGTGGGGAAAACGTATCGAACGCGACCTTGCCCCAAGACTTGCGTGTCCGAATGGCGTGGTTGCGTGCGCGGCTGTCGCTTGACGTCGGCAAGCCTGGGCAAACGCTCGTTCTCGTCGATTCTCTGATGGAAAGTCTCGGTGGGGTCGAGTCCGGTCTCAGGACGGAAATCGCGAGCACGGTGCGGCTGTTGCAGGCGGACGCGAGCTTCCAGATTCCCGGTCGCGAGCAGGAAGGCTTGGAAATATTCAAGAAGCTTCGAAGCGATTTTCCGCAGAGCGATGCGGCGGTGGAATCGTATTTCCGCGAGGCGGATCGAGCCGCCGAGCAGAACTTGTTTGTCGAAGCGCAGGGCTTGCTGACAAAACTGAAGGACGAGTTTCCCCGCCATCCTTACGCGCCCTATGCGCTCTTCCAGGCCGCGCTCAATGCCGAGCGCCGCGGACAGGATACGTTTTACAAACAGGGTTTCAAGCTGCTTGAAGATCTTTTGAACGCCTACCCAAACAGCGACTTGGTTTTTTATGCGCGACTGAAGCAGGGAGACCTGCTCAGGCGCGTCAACGAGTTCAATCTTGCCCAGCAAACCTACGAGCTCTTGGTGAATTACTTTTCAAAGCACCCCGACGTTCTTTATGCCCATCTTGCCTTGGCTGCGGCTCACAATGCACAGGCGAGTGTCGATCCGTCCGTTCCGGGGCAGTTGGGCAGTCATGCCGAGATAGCCCTGGGAATTTATGAGCGATTGGTGGATCAAGCCGACGCGAGCGCAGAATTGCGAATCGAGGCGGGTTACAATCTGGGGCTGCTCCTTTCGCGCCGCACCCAGCCCGACGGACGATCCCGTGCCGAAGTGGTCTGGTGGGAACAGGTGGTCACGCCCTTCCTTCTGGACGAGAATCGCGCCAAGGCGCTCAAGGGCGGGGGACGGGAATGGATGTCCCGCACGCTTCTCGGATTGGGCGGATTACTGGAGTCGCAAGCAAAACTGGAACAAGCTCGCGAGGTGTATTTGCTGCTGCTCAAAAAAGATCTTCCCGGGACAACGATTGCAAAAGGGAGGCTTGCGCGGTTCGGTGTGGTTGTGACGCAGTGAGTTCGCCCGCATTCCCTTGTCTCCGTTTAACGATGTCCGGCGAACCGCACCTTAGTCACCTTCGTTTCCACGTATGACCGGCTTCGATTTTTCCTTCCTGACCCGCGGCGGCCCCATGATGTATGTGGTGTTGCTGATGGCGGTAATTGGAGTGGTTCTTTTCATCGAGCGAACGTTGTTTTTGCACCGAGGCCAGATTCGATCGACGGCTTTTGTCGACGGAGTCAAAAACATACTAAAGAAACGCCGCCTGATTGAAGCGCTGACCGTATGCGAAGAAACGCCGGGTCCGGTCGCGGCGGTCGTCAAGGCTGCCTTGCTTCATGCAAGCGACGACGAGGCGCGGTTGCGGTACGCCGTCCAAGAGGCGGCCTTGGTCGAAATTCCCGTTTTGGAAAGGCGTTTGGGTTTTATTGCCGCTCTCGCACACGTTGCCCCGCTGGTCGGTATTCTCGGAACCCTTTTAGGGATGATTTCGACGTTTAGCCAATTTATGCAGGGAGGACAGTATGCGACCGCGAATGCATTGGCCGGGGGACTGTGGCAGGCGTTGATCTGTGCGGTGGGGAGTCTGATGGTCGGAATCCCGGCGCAGCTGGCCTATCATTTCCTCACCGGCCGCGTTCGCGCACTGGTTCGGGATGTCGAATGGGCGGCGAACGATATCATGCGTTATCTGCTCACCGAGTATAGTCACGAAACGGCGGATACGAGCGGCAAGCCCCTCGTTTAAGACGCCGACAATGGTCACGCGCCCGCTCGATCTCCTTTCGAAAGTACGACGCCCTTCGGCGGGCGTCGAATGGCTCTATTTTGTAAACGGAGGACTAATTGCACTCTTCTTCGTTCTCTTCGGTTCGCGGTTCGTGATTTCTCCCGGAATCACCGTTTCCAGCGAGGCTGGGGTCAGGGAATTGCGATTACCGAAAGTTCCCCAGTCTGCGGTGGTCGGAGCGCCCACCTCAATCGTGATCAGTGTGGCCGGACCTAACTTGATTTTTACCGACGACGGCAAGTACACCTTCGCGGAGATCAGACGATGGCTCCTCGAACGCGGCAAAAAAGAGCCCGGGGCTCGGTTGCTTTTAAGGACTGAGGCGGCACTCCTCTTGGGGGACTTCACGGAAATCTTCAGCGCCGCTCATGAAGCGGGTTTCCTTGTGCTCCTCGCCGCGGAGCCGGTAGGAACCGTTGGAGCCAGCGCCCCCTCTCCCATGCTCGGATCCTCTTCCGGACGATGAAAGTAACCGGATCCGACGGCAAAGTGGAGTCGGTCGCAGGGAGGCCCTCCCGCGTTCCGAAGGAAGATCGTGGGCGCATTGCCCGAGCCGTTTCATGGATCCTCTTCTCGCTTGCCTTGCTGGTGGTTTTCGCTCTAACCCTTTCGCTTGTTCGGATACCCGCGCCGCTTCCAATCGAGACGGCACAGATAAAGGGCAGTGGGATGGGGGTGGGCCTTACACAGGGGATGCAAGCGGAAGCCGATCTCCTCGATCCGACCCCTTTGTTTTTGCCCACACGCATCAACGCGGGCTATCTTGTTAAGCCGCCGACATTACAGCTGGCGTCGCAGGGCAGCTTTCAAAGTTTTCAACCTAAGTTAGTCAATCCACTCAACACTATTGAGTTAGGTTTCCCCCCGATCGCCGAACTACCTCAGACCCCATCGGAAGGCCTGAGGGTCGGCGAGCAGCCGAATCCGTATCGAACGATTGGCCAAGGCGAACGTGAAATAACGTCATTGCCGTCCCGACTAGGATATTTGGAGGTGATTTCGGCAGAGGGCGGCCCACCTGTATTATCGCTCTCTCTTCCAACGATCAAGGGCGCTCCTGTGGGCGATTGGCATCCGATGGAATGGATGGCTTCGGTCGACCGAAAAGGTTTGGTTGGAAATATGGCGCTTGTCGTCGGTTCGGGAGTTGAAGAGAGTGATTTGTTCTTTCGCCGATACCTTACGAGCCAGTTTCGATTAGGAGAGCGCTTACGTCCTGGATTTTATCGGGTTCGAGTGGGTCCGTGATGTTCGTTTTGCGAGACTTCTAGAAATTGTGAAGATTGCAGTTGACGGGGCTTACGCCGAGGCGCACTTTGCGCGCTCTTTTCGTTTTTTGACCCACAGTCTTTTGGTCTGCCCAGATAGCTCAGTTGGCAGAGCACGTCCTTGGTAAGGACGAGGTCGCCGGTTCGAATCCGGTTCTGGGCTCCAAGTCAAAAGCTGAAAGACGTCGCGCCGGCTTCAGAGACGTTAAATCCGAGGTCAAACAGCAGTCATACTTCCACCCACACAACTCGCGCCCATTCTATGGCTAAAGGTATATTCGAACGTAAGAAACCGCACGTAAACGTCGGCACCATCGGCCACGTTGACCACGGTAAAACCACCACGACGACGGCCATCTTGGCGGTCCAAGCCCGTAAAGGTCTCGCAGAAGCCAAATCCTATGCCGATATCGCCAAGGGCGGCACAGTGCGAGATGCGTCCAAGATCGTCACGATCTCTGTGGCTCACGTGGAGTATGAGACGGTGAAACGTCACTATGCCCACGTCGATTGCCCGGGACATGCCGACTTCGTGAAGAACATGATCACGGGTGCAGCGCAAATGGACGGCGCTATCTTGGTGGTTTCCGCCGCTGACGGCCCAATGCCGCAAACGCGCGAGCACATCTTGTTGGCGCGACAAGTTGGCGTTCCTAAGATTGTGGTCTGGCTCAATAAGGTCGACTTGATCGACGATAAAGAGCTGCTCGATCTTGTTGAGATGGAAATTCGCGAGCTCCTGACCAAGTATCAGTTCGACGGAGACAACGCACGCATCGTGCGCGGCTCTGCGACGGCAGCTCTTGAAGGCAAACCGGAAGGCATCGCGCAAATCACCGAGTTGATGGATGCAATCGACGCCGAGATTCCCGAGCCGTTGCGCGAGACCGATAAACCGTTCCTGATGTCCGTGGAAGACGTCTTCTCGATCACGGGTCGTGGTACGGTTGCCACCGGCCGCATCGAACGCGGTATCGTCAAGATTAACGACACCGTCGAAATAGTCGGTCTCAAGGACACAACGACCACCGTCGTGACCGGCATCGAGATGTTCCGCAAGCTTCTCGACAGCGGCCAAGCCGGTGACAATGTCGGAATTCTGCTCCGCGGGATCGAAAAAGAGGGAATCGAACGTGGCCAAGTTTTGGCTGCTCCGAAGTCGATCATGCCACACAAGAAGGCCAAGGCAGAAATCTACGTTTTGAGCAAGGAAGAGGGCGGCCGTCATACGCCATTTTTCAACGGATATCGTCCGCAGTTCTATTTCCGCACGACGGACGTGACTGGGATCGTCAACCTGCCTACGGGCGTCGAGATGATTATGCCAGGCGACAATGTCAGTGTCGAAATCGACTTGATTGTGCCAATCGCCATGGAGAAGACGCAACGCTTCGCAATTCGCGAAGGCGGTCGGACCATCGGTGCCGGTCGTATCACCGATATCTTGGTCTAATACTTCTTCCGCAAGTATTAAAAAACTTCCGCCGAGGCTTCCTAGCAGGGGCCTCGGCTGCATCGTCTAAAAAGTCCTATTCACAGGGGTGTAGCTCAATTGGTAGAGTAGCGGTCTCCAAAACCGTTGGTTGGGGGTTCGATTCCCTCCGCCCCTGCCATCCTTCGTTTCATGAAAAACCCGTTCCGCAGCACGCGCATCTTCTTCGGCGAGATGTTCGACGAGCTTAAGAAGGCCACCTGGCCGACTAAAACCGAGCTCCGCGATTCGACCATCGTCGTTATTGTGGCTGCGGCGCTTCTCGGTATTTTCACCAGCATCAGCGATTTTGCCCTGTATCAGGTTGTCGATCTTTTCACGTCTTGGGTTAGCTAAACGTTAATTCATGGCTCCTCCGAAATCTGTGCCTTCGGGCACCCAGTGGTTTGCCCTCCACACTCTTTCCGGCCAGGAAGGGAAGGTAAAGCTGTACATCGAGAAATTCAAAAAGGCCGAAGAGCTTAGCGACGATATTTTTGAGGTTTTGCTTCCCACCGAAGTGGTTTCGGAAGTTAAGGCGGGAAAGAAGACCACCAAGACCCGCAAGCTTTATCCAGGTTACGTTTTCATTCAAATGCGCCTTTTCGGCGAGGATGGCAAAGTTATCAATAAGCCGTGGTATTTCGTGAAGGAAGTCGCGGGCGTAATCGGATTTGTCGGTGGCGAACGCCCGGCCGCGCTACGAGAATCTGAAATCGACGAGATCCGAGCGCGGATTGAGGCCGCGTCAGGAAAGGAAGTACCTAAGGTCCAATATGAGGTGGGTGAGGAAGTGAAAGTGACCGATGGCGCGTTTGCGAATCTTACCGGCCGCATCGACGAGATCGATCCTGACCGCGGTAAGCTCAAAATCTCGGTTTCGATTTTCGGTCGCTTCACGCCTGTCGAACTCGAGTACTGGCAGGTTCAGCGCATCACCGAATAATCTCTTTAACTTCAGTTATTTACAATCATGGCCAAGAAGATTCAAGGATACGTTCGCCTTCAATTGCCCGCGGGAGCCGCAAATCCCGCGCCTCCCGTCGGTCCCGCACTCGGTGCCCAAGGCGTCAACATCATGGCGTTCTGTAAGGAGTTCAACGCGCGCACCAAAGACCAGAATGGGATGATTCTTCCTGTGGTCATCACGGTTTTCTCCGACAAGAGCTTCACTTTCATCCTCAAATCCCCTCCAGCTTCGGTCCTACTGAAGAAGGCGGCCAATATCGCATCCGGTTCGGCCAAGCCAAATCAGGACAAGGTGGGCAAGGTGACCCGCAAGCAGCTCGCCGAGATATACAAGCTCAAAGCTAAGGATCTCAACGCCAAGGATGAAGCCGCAGGCATCAAAGTGATTGCCGGCACCGCCCGTAACATGGGCATCGAAGTCGTCGATTAAAAGTAACTTTCAATGGACCGGACGGTTCCGGTCAGTCTCGAAAACCAGCTCAAAGCGGGAGTCCATTTTGGACGCTTGAACCGCAAGGACTGAATATGCCCGCCAAACAAAGCAAACGCTACCGCAGCGCCGTACAAATCGCCGATCTCTCCAAGGATTATCCGCTCAAAGAAGCGATCGATATCCTTTCGAAATTCCCGAAAGCTAAGTTCGACGAGACCGTCGAGCTCTCGTTCCGCTTGGGCGTAGATCCCACAGCCGGCGATCAGATGATCCGTGGTACGACGCCGTTGCCCAATGGCTCGGGCAAGAAAGTGCGCGTATTGGTTTTCACCGACAACGTGAAGGCCGCGATCGATGCAGGTGCCGACCATGCGGGTCTTCAAGACATGATGGCGAAAATCAACGAGGGCTGGCTCGACTTCGACATCGCTATCGCGACGACCGAGGCGATGAAGACTGTCCGGACGATCGCCCGGGTTCTCGGTCCCAAGGGTCTGATGCCGAACCCCAAGTCGGGCACTGTCACCGATGACGTCGCCGCCGGTATCAAAGCGGTCAAAGCGGGTCGTGTGGAATTCAAAATGGATAAAGCGGCCAACATAGGCGTCGGAGTCGGCAAACGTTCATTCACCGCCGCCCAGTTGCTCGAAAATGCCACTGCGGTTCTCGATGCGATCGGCAAGGCCAAGCCGGCTTCCTTCAAGGGTGTCTACATTAAGACTGTCGCCCTTTCTTCCTCCCAAAGCCCGTCGGTGCATCTCGCGTCGACGGAATTCTCAAAACTCTAACCGGAGTTTGTCCATCCCATGAGAGCCGAAAAATTATATCTGATTTCCGAGGTCGAGACGCACCTCAAGAAGAGTGATTATGTCATTCTTGCCAATTTCTCCAAGGTCACTGTGGCGGATGTCGCCGAACTACGCGCGCAGCTTTCCACGGAAAGTGCCGAGTTTCACGTCGTCAAGAACAGCTCGCTGCGCGTCGCGGCGAAAGCCTTGGGTTTACCTGACGTCGAAAGCGGCTTGACCGGTCCCACCGCGGTTGTGGTAGGCGGTAAGAATCCGGCGGGAGTAGCCAAGGTTCTTAAAAAATTCTTCGAGGTCAAAAAGAAGCTCGAAGTCAAAGTTGGCGTCATCGACCGCAAGCTGATGTCGGCGGCGGATCTCGGGAAGATCGCAGATCTTCCTCCATTCGATGTCGTTCGCGCACAGTTGCTCGGACTTCTCACAAGCACCGCTGCCTCGTTCGTTCGCGTTCTCGACGCGAAAGTCAAAAAAGAGTCCCCGGCCGTCGCTTCATAATTTCGCAATCAACCATTTTCGCCGGCACGGTGAACATATCGTGCCGGTGACGTCAGAAACTCAATTGAGGGAAGCTAGGAGATACGTCTCTTAAACGCGTCCTACCTTTTAGACCGCTAGCCGCCTCAGGAGATCATCACATGAGCACTATTACCAAAGACCAAGTTATCGAGTGGCTTTCCGGCCAAACGATTCTCGACCTCGCCGCCCTTGTAAAGGACCTCGAAGGCAAGTGGGGCGTATCCGCCGCCGCCTCCGTGTCTGCCGCTCCTGCAGCGGGCGCCGCTCCCGCCGCCGTTGCGATCGAGCAGACGGAATTCACGATCGTTCTCGCCGAAACTGGCCCGAATAAGATCGGTGTCATCAAGGAAGTCCGCGCAATCACTGGCCTCGGTCTAAAGGAAGCCAAGGATTTGGTGGACGGCGCTCCAAAGCCCGTGAAGGAAAACGTTCCGAAGGCCGAAGCCGAAGAGATCAAGAAGAAGCTCGAGGCTGCCGGCGCGAAAGTTCAGCTGAAGTAAAACGCTTGGCGTATTTTCCGCTCACAGTTTCAGGTTTTTCGGGACAGGCTGCGTCACGACGTGGCCTGTCCTTTGCCTTTTTCCGCTTTTGTTCTTTGTTGGTGGGGGGCCGCGTGACGTTCAGTCCTCGGTTAGCCCCTGACCGCGCCTCTTTGCGCGCTCTGTCCCATTTCCAGTCGTTTCGTTAAAACCCGGGAACTCCCATGGCCGATCGTAGCAACCACGCAGACCGCATCAACTTCGGTAAGCTTCGCGAAGTTATTCAGCCGCCTAATCTCATCGAGCTGCAGATCAGCTCGTATCTTGAGTACCTGCAGAAGGGCATCCCTGAAAAACAGCGAAAGAATCAGGGCCTGGAAGCGGTCTTCCGCGAGGTCTTCCCCATCGAGTCCTACGATGGTCGCCTTGTTCTGGAGTATGTCTCCTACACGATCGGCGATCCCAAAAACACCGAGATCGAATGTATTCGCGAAGGCATCACGTACTCGGTGCCTCTCTACGTTAAGCTTCGACTCCGCGAAGAGGACTTCATCAAAGACGAAGAAATTTACATGGGCGAAATCCCGATGGTGACCGAGCGCGGCTCGTTCATCATCAATGGCGCCGAGCGCGTCGTGGTTTCTCAACTACACCGCTCTCCCGGCATCGCGTTCGAGGTTGCCCCGCATCCCAACGGAAAGTTGCTGCATTCCTTCCGGATCATCCCCGACCGCGGCACGTGGTTGGAGGTCCAATTCGACAACAACGACCTCCTTTACGTTTATCTCGACCGACGCCGTCGTCGTCGGAAGTTCCTCATCACGACTCTGCTGCGCGCCGTGGGCTACAGTGCCGACATCGACATCCTCAATCTCTTTTACGAGATCAAGGAGCTAAAAGTGTCCAAGGCGTTGGACATGGAGAACGTCAGCACGCTCGTATTGGTGGAAGACGCAATCGATGCGCAGCAAGGCGTCGTCTTGGCGCGCGCTTTCGAGCCGCTCACCAGGGCCATCGTTCGCACGTTCGAAAAGCACGACATCTCTGCGATTCGCGTAATCGATACCGCTGCGGACGAAGGTGCCATCATCCGTGCCCTCAAGAAGGATCCGACCCGCAACGAGGAGGAGGCTCTCAAGGAAATCTACAAACGCCTTCGTCCGGGCGAGCCGCCAACGACGGCGAACGCGAAAGCCCTTCTCAAACGTCTCTTCTTCGACCCGAAGCGTTACGACTTGGGTCGGGTAGGCCGCTATAAGGTCAACCAGAAGCTCGGCCTCAAGGTCGATCTCGAACAGCGGATTCTCGAGGCTGGCGACGTCGTGGGTGCGACGAAGTATCTCGTCCGTCTGAAGCGCGGCGAAGGTGTGGTCGACGATATCGATCACCTGGGTTCCCGCCGTGTCCGCACGGTTGGCGAACTTCTCGCTAACCAATGCCGCGTTGGTCTCGCCCGGACCGAGCGTCTCGTCCGCGAACGCATGACGATGTACGACCAGAGCGTGGACTCGATCACTCCGCAAAAATTGATCAATCCCAAGGCTCTGACGACGGTGATTCGCGACTTCTTTGCCCGTTCGCAGCTATCGCAGTTCATGGATCAGATCAATCCGTTGGCGGAGGTGACGCACAAACGTCGCTTGTCTGCCCTCGGGCCAGGCGGTCTCAATCGCGATCGCGCCGGTTTCGAAGTCCGCGACGTTCATCCTTCGCATTATGGTCGTATCTGCCCGATCGAAACCCCCGAAGGTCCGAACATCGGCCTGATCAATTCCCTTTCGACCTACGCCCGCGTCAACGAATTCGGCTTCATCGAATCGCCCTATCGCGTGGTGAAGGACGGACGAGTTTCCGACAAGATCGATTACCTCACCGCCGATCAAGAGGAGGGCAAGGTCATCGCCCAGGCGAATGCCGAGATCGACGACAAGGGTAACTTTGTCGGTAAGGTAACCGTGCGCCAAGATGGAAATTTTCTCGAAGTGCCTGCCAGCGAAGTTCATCTGATGGACGTTTCGCCAAAGCAGGTTATCTCGATCGCTGCGGGAATGATTCCTTTCCTTGAGCACGACGACGCGAATCGCGCCCTGATGGGAGCGAATATGCAACGTCAAGGCGTTCCTCTGCTTCAAGCCGAATCCCCGTTTGTGGGTACGGGTATCGAAGAGCGTGTCGCCCGCGATTCGAAGATCGTGGTTGTCGCCGAAGACTCCGGCATCGTGGCCTCGGTCGACGCCAAACGGATCGTGACGACGCGTGACGGCGAATTGCCGCGCAACTTCGAAAAGCATCCCAAAACGGATCAGAAGAACGGTGTCGCGGTTTATGAACTGCGAAAGTTCATGCGCTCCAATGCGGGTACGTGCTTCAACCAAAAGCCGATCGTAAAGAAGGGTCAGAAGGTCAAGCTCGGTGACGTCATCGCCGACGGCCCGTCAACCGATAAGGGCGAGATGGCTCTCGGCCGTAATGTGCTCGTGGCGTTCATGCCTTGGAACGGCTACAACTTCGAAGACGCTATTCTGATTTCCGAGAAGGTCCTCAAAGAGGATATCTTCACCTCGATTCATATTCAGGAATTCGAGGTGACCGCTCGCGATACCAAGCTCGGGCCCGAGGAAATTACTCGCGATATCCCTAACGTAGGCGAAGAAGCGCTCAAGAATCTCGACCACAACGGCGTTATTCGCGTGGGTGCCGAAGTAAAACCCGGCGATATCCTTGTCGGTAAAATCACACCGAAATCCGAGACCGAACTGGCCCCCGAAGAGAAGCTCTTGCGTGCGATCTTCGGCGAGAAAGCGGCGGATGTAAAAGACACCTCTCTCGTGGTGCCTTCCGGCGTCGCGGGAATCATCATGGACGTGAAGGTCTCGTCCCGTATCGATAACCAACAGGAGAAGCTCTCTCCTTCGGATCGTCGTCGTCAGATCAAGCAGATCCAGGAAGACTACAAGACCGAGATGGATAAGCTTCGGGAGTCTCTGACCGAGGCTCTTTCGAATATCCTCCTGGGCGAAAAGATCCCCTTGGATGTCGTTAACGGCCAGACCGGGGAAATCATCATTCCGGCCAATCGTAAGATCACCAAGACGCTTCTGCGTAAGCTCGCGGCGGTTTCCAAGCATGTCGAAATCGATCCTTCGCCGGTTCGAATCAAGATCATGGAGATCATCGGCTCGTATCAGGGTAAATTCGACGAACTTGAAGGCGACCGCGAACGCAAAGTTCAGGGTGTCGAGGCTGGCGAAGACTCTGGCACCGGAGCGATCAAGCAGGTCAAGGTTTACATCGCGACGAAGCAAAAGCTCGAGGTCGGCGACAAGATGGCCGGACGCCACGGTAACAAGGGTGTCGTCGCCAAGATCGTCCCTGAAGAGGACATGCCGTTCCTTCCAGACGGCACTGCGGTCGAAATCTGTCTCAATCCGTTGGGCGTGCCCTCGCGAATGAACGTCGGTCAGGTGTTAGAGACTCACCTAGGTTGGGCTTGTAAAAAGCTTGGGATCAAGGTGGCCACGCCTGTCTTCGACGGGATTCCCGAGAAAAAAGTGCGTGACTATTTGAAGCAGGCTGGCCTGCCGAACTCCGGCAAGAGTCCGTTGTTCGACGGTCGTACTGGCGAGAAGATCGATCAGGAGGTGGTCGTCGGCTACATCTACATGATGAAGCTAAACCATCTTGTTTCGCACAAGATCCATGCTCGCGCGGTTGGACCTTACTCGCTGGTCACACAACAGCCGTTGGGCGGTAAAGCCCAATACGGCGGTCAACGTTTTGGCGAAATGGAGGTATGGGCATTGGAGGCATATGGTGCCGCTCATACCCTTCAGGAACTCCTCACCGTTAAATCGGACGATGTTCAAGGCCGGACCAAAATTTACGAATCGCTGGTTAAAGGCGATAACACCTTGGTCGCCGGTACTCCGGAATCTTTCAATGTTCTCATCAAGGAAATCCAGTCGTTGGGTCTCGACATCAAGCTGGCGAAACGCGATGCGCTGAACTTCGGCACCTAAAGGCCGAACGTCGGCAACCATTCGCGCATTTTACGTCTTAACACATATTCAGGGAAACATACATGAGCATCCAACCTTCTGAAACAGCCGCGTCCAATCGTGACGAGGTTCGTTCCGCGCTAGGTCTCGACGAAAATCTGTTTGACTGCGTTTCCATCACGGTCGCCTCTCCGGAGACGATTCGCGGCTGGTCTAAAGGAGAGGTTAAGAATCCCGAGACGATTAATTATCGTACCTTCAAGCCGGAGCCGGGCGGCCTTTTCTGTCAAAAGATCTTCGGGCCGGTGCGAGACTACGAATGCGCGTGTGGGAAGTACAAGCGGATCAAGTACAAAGATGTGGTTTGCGACCGTTGCGGTGTCGAGGTGACGATCGCACGTGTCCGTCGCGAGCGCATGGGCCATATCGAGTTGGCCGTTCCGGTTGCACACATCTGGTTTTTGAAGAGCATGCCCAGCCGTCTCGGCTTGTTGCTCGACATGACCGCGCGCTCTCTCGAACGCGTCATTTACTACGAGAACTTCATGGTGGTCGATCCGGGCAAGACGCCGCTCGAGCACAAGCAGCTGCTGACCGACATCGAGTACCGTCAGGCACTCGACGAATATGGCGACGATTCGTTCGTGGCTAAGATGGGTGCCGAAGCGGTCCGCGAGGCGCTTAAGGTCATGGACATGAATGCCACAGTGGCAGAGTTGCAGGAACAGATGCGCGCGACGCGGTCGAAGCAGATCAAGAAAAAGCTTTCGAAGCGTCTGAAGGTTATCCAAGGATTTATCCATTCGAAGTCCCGTCCCGAGTGGATGGTCCTCGAAGTGCTACCGGTGATTCCGCCCGATCTGCGTCCACTGGTTCCGCTCGAAGGCGGCCGTTTTGCGACCTCCGATCTCAACGATCTGTACCGTCGTGTCATCAACCGCAACAATCGTTTGCGTAACCTGATGCAGTTGAAGACGCCCGATGTGATCATTCACAACGAAAAGCGTATGCTGCAGGAAGCGGTCGACGCGCTTTTCGACAATGGTCGTCACGGGCGCCCAGTCACGGGCGCCGGTAACCGTCCGCTAAAGTCGCTGTCCGACATGCTCAAGGGCAAGCAGGGACGTTTCCGTCAAAATCTTCTCGGCAAGCGTGTCGACTATTCGGGTCGTTCCGTGATCGTGATCGGACCAGAGCTAAAGCTGCATCAATGCGGTTTGCCCAAAAAGATGGCTTTAGTCCTATTCGAACCGTTTATCATTCGCCGACTCAAAGAACTCGGTTTCGTGCACACGGTCCGCGGCGCGCGCAAAATGATCGAAAAGAAGTCGCCTGAAGTTTGGGACATTCTCGAAGAAGTGACCAAGGGCCATCCGGTGCTTTTGAATCGTGCACCGACCTTGCACCGTCTCTCCATCCAAGCTTTCGAGCCGGTGTTGATCGAAGGTGAAGCCATTCGCGTCCATCCGCTCGTCTGTACGGCTTACAATGCCGACTTCGACGGTGACCAAATGGCGGTGCACGTGCCGTTGTCGCTCGAAGCCGTGCTGGAGTGCAAACTCCTCATGATGTCGACGAATAACATTTTCTCTCCTTCCTCGGGCAAGCCGATCCTCACGCCGTCCCAAGACATCGTGTTAGGTGCCTACTATCTCACCATCGAGCCCCGCAAGAAGCCGAGCAAGGAGCAACGCGTCCCGCTTTTGAGCGGTCTGCAAGAAGTGCTCTACGTGAAAGCGGACGGCGCGTTGAAGATGCATGACTGGGTCGAAATTCCGAATCCGGACTTTCGTCGCGAGACGGTTTACGGAAATACGGAAAAGAAAATCCTGCGCACCACTGTGGGCCGGGTCATTTTCAACCAAATCTGGCCGGCCGGCCTGGGCTTTATCAATTTTCCTGTGCCCAAGAGCAAATTGGGAGATTTGATTCTGAACACCTACAAGGTGGCGGGCGACACCGTCACGATAGAGATGCTCGATAAGCTGAAGGAACTGGGATTCCAGACCGCCTTCCAAGCCGGCATTTCGATCGGTATCGACGATATGATCATCCCCGAGGATAAGAAAGATATCGTCGCCGACTCCCGAAAGAAGATTACCGAAGTCGAGGCTCAGTTCAACAAGGGTATCATCACGGACGGGGAGCGGTACAACAAGGTTGTCGATATCTGGACCGGCGCGACCGACAAGATTGCCAAAGCGGTGTTTTCGAAGCTCGAAAACAACGAAGGCAAGAACGAGGTCAATCCGGTGTACATCATGATGGACTCGGGCGCGCGAGGCAACAAACAGCAGGTTCGCCAGCTATGCGGAACCCGCGGTTTGATGGCCAAGCCTTCCGGCGAAATCATCGAGCGTCCGATTCTGTCTTCGTTCCGCGAAGGTCTGACGGTCCTCGAGTACTTCATTTCTACCCACGGCGCTCGTAAGGGTCTTGCGGATACCGCGTTGAAAACCGCCGATGCGGGTTACATGACGCGCAAATTGTGCGACGTTGCCATGGACGTGATCATCGCCGAGGACGATTGCGGTTCTCGCGACGGCATCTGGAAGAAGGCGATCTTCGAAGGCGACGACGAGATGGTCGGTTTGCGCGAACGCATCGTGGGACGTTGTGCCAGCGACGATATCCACAATCCGCTCAACCCAACCGAACTATTGGTGGGTTCGGGCGAACTGATCTCCGAGGAACTCGCGACACGTATCGTCGAGTCGGGCATCGAGCGCGTGAAAGTGATGTCGCCGTTGACATCGATCAGCCAGCACGGGATCGATGCCCGGAGCTACGGTATCAATCCGGCGACCAACCGGGTCGCCAAGATCGGCGACTCCGTCGGCATTATTGCCGCGCAGTCGATCGGCGAACCGGGCACGCAGCTCACCATGCGTACGTTCCACATCGGTGGCGTAGCCTCCGGCGGATTCAAAACACCCGAAATTCGAGTGCGCTCGGCCGGAATGGTGAAGTACCGCAGTTTGCGTCTCGTGCAAACGGCCGATGGCGGCAACATTGTACTGAATAAGACGGGCACGATCGCGATCGTCGATTCCGACGACAAAGAACTCGAAACGTACAATATTGTGGTGGGTTCGTTCCTCCACGTGGGCGACGGCGAATCGATCGAGAAGGGTGCTGTCCTCGCGCAATGGGATCCATACAACGTTCCCGTTCTCTCGGAAAAGGGCGGTACGCTCGTCTTTAAGGACATGATTCCCGGTGTCACCGTGAAGCGCGAGTTGGACGAGTCTTCAGGTCGAATTGCGACCGTGGTTATCGAGCATAAAGAAGATTTGAACCCACAAATCGAAGTCCGCGATGGGACTAACAAACCTCTCGCCTCGTACTCGATTCCGGTCGGAGCTCAGATCGTGGTCAACGAATCGGACGTGATCGCTCCAGGAGCCTTGCTCGCGAAAACGCCACGGCAGGCGTCAAAGACGAAGGACATAACGGGCGGTTTGCCACGGGTGGCCGAACTCTTCGAGGCGCGTCGCCCCAAGGATGCCGCGGAAATGGCGCGGATCGACGGAATCGTTTCATTCGAAGGAACCGTGAGAGGGAAGCGCAAGCTCGTGGTGAAAAACGACGAAACGGCCCAAGAAGAGGAGCATCTGATTCCGACCGGCAAACACATCATTGTGCAACCCGGCGACGTTGTCCATAAAGGCCAACATCTGACCGAAGGTTCGGCTGACCCGCATGAGATTCTTGAGATTCTAGGGCCAAGTGCGCTTTACGATTTTCTCATCTCTCAAGTTCAGGAAGTTTATCGTCTTCAGGGTGTTACGATCAACGACAAGCATATCGAAATCATCATCCGACAGATGTTGCGAAAGATCCGGATCACCGATCCAGGTGACAGCGAGTACTTCTGGGGTGAGCAAGTCGACCGTGCTGCGTTCTTGGCCGACAACAAGCGGATTGAGGACGCCGGCGGTAAACCTGCCGAAGCGGAACCTATCCTACTGGGTATCACCAAAGCTTCGTTGGAGACGGAATCGTTTATTTCTGCGGCGTCATTCCAAGAAACGACGCGCGTTTTGACCGATGCTTCTACGCTGGGGAAAGTGGATCATCTGAAAGGCTTCAAGGAGAATGTTATCATGGGTCACTTGATCCCTGCGGGTACCGGCTTGCCGGCCTACAAGCAGCTTCGAATCAGCCTACCATTCGGCGAAGAGCTTAACGTCGCGGACGAAGCCCCGGCCCCCGCAGCGACGTCTGCATAAACGACAGAGGGTTAATTTTCAAAGCCGCAGACCGTCGAAGTCTGCGGCTTTTTGTGTTTTCAGGGGAGCACACGTTCGGATCCGCCCACATCGGTGACATTTACAATCGCTCCATGCATCCACAACACCCTCTCCACTAGTATAATATCGTTACCCGATTTTAGATGGGGCGAAGCTAAAACGTATTGGTGCAGGCGATCGGAGAGATCTTTGCACGTCGCCTCCAATGCCGACTTTAAAGCTTGTAATCTTAAGCGAGGGACGACTTGCTCTTCTTCCCTCCCGCCAAAACGACCTGTCGAGCTTGCTCTAGGTCGTTATTCGCCCGGTCTTCCAAGATCGGGCGATTTTTTTGGCGGTGTCCTGCTTCGGAGATTGTCACGATTGCACTGCATCCAGACTTTCGCTTCTGCCGCCTTCCTTTGTTTCCCTCTTTGGGTGGTTAATGGAGGGTTTCTTTTCGGTTCGTCTTCTTGGTTCGTCTACTTGCGATTCTGAGAGGAGAATTGAGTTTGGTTTAAGATTGTTCTTGCTGCATCAACTGCGCTTGGTAATTTCCCCGTCTTTTCGCCATTTCCGAGACCATCATTTCGTATGCCGACCATCAACCAACTCGTGCGCAAAGGCCGCCGGAACATCCGTGCGAAGTCCAAGTCGCCGGCCCTGGCGGGAAACCCATTCCGGCGCGGCGTTTGCGTGCAGGTCATGACCCGCACCCCGAAGAAGCCCAATTCCGCTATCCGGAAGGTGGCGAAAGTCCGTCTGACCAACGGAAACGAAGTCATTTCGTATATTCCCGATGAAGGCCATAACCTTCAGGAGCATTCCATTGTACTTGTTCGCGGTGGACGTGTGAAGGATTTGCCGGGCGTCCGTTATCACATCGTGCGTGGCACCCTGGACGCGACCGGTGTCGAGAAGCGTCGTCGGAGCCGTTCCAAATACGGGGTTAAACGCCCGAAGGTTAAGAAATAATTTACCTAGGAGACTTTAGACCATGTCACGTCGTCACAGAGCAGACAAGCGCAGCATTGACCCAGATATCCGCTACGGCAGCCCCTTGGTTGCACATCTCGTTAATGTCGTTATGAAGAGCGGCAAGAAAAACCTCGCGGAGCGTATCGTTTATGGTGCGTTCGAGAAGGTTTCGGAAAAGCTCGAGAAGGGCGACCCGGTTGACCTGCTCCTCGGTGCAATGGAAAATGCGCGGCCACGGCTCGAAGTGAAAAGCCGTCGCGTTGGCGGTGCGACCTATCAGGTACCCATCGAAATTTCCTTCGAGCGTCAGGAAAGTCTGGCGTTGCGCTGGATCGTCACGGCTGCCGGCACTCGCAAGGGTGTCCCCATGCGGGACGCGCTTGCCGCGGAAATCGTGGACGCCTATAATAATACAGGCTCTGTGGTTAAGAAGAAAGAAGACACCCACAAGATGGCGCAGGCCAATCGTGCCTTCGCTCACCTCCGTTGGTAATCCTTCACTTTTTGTTTCTGTAGAGGCCGCTCATGTCCGCAGTCATCGACATCACTCTTTCTCATTTCGAACAGGTCCCCAACCGCCTTCTTACCAAGATCGTTGAGACCTTTTCGAAGGCTCCGGCACGCTCGTAAAACTTCGTTCTTTTTTCGTCATGAAAGGCCAACGCATTCGCATCAAACTTCAAGGCTTCGATTATCGAGTGATCGATCAGTCCGCCCTGGAAATCGTCGAGACCGCCAAGCGCTCGGGCGCTCGGGTCTCAGGTCCAATTCCTTTGCCCACGCGCATCGATAAACTCTCCGTTAATCGTTCACCGCACGTAGATAAAAAATCGATGGAGCAGTTCGAGACGCGCACCCATAAGCGCTTGATCGATATCATCGAGCCAACCGCGCAGACGGTCGATGAGCTCAAAAAGCTCAACCTTCCTTCCGGCGTGGACATCACTATCAACGTTTAAACTGCACCCAGCAGATTCACCCAACAGTCTAGCGATCACTCCGGTCTCAACCCCGGAATCGCTAATGTAGGTCCTTAAACGGAAACTTTCCACCTACCGCTTAGCCCATGTCAACTAGCACCCTCATCGGTAAGAAACTCGGTATGACGCAGGTCTACGACGCTCAAAACGTCTTGGTCCCCGTCACCGTGGTCGAAGCTGGACCCTGCGCAGTGGTCCAGCTTAAGACCTTAGAAACGGACGGCTATTACGCCGTTCAGTTGGGATTTTCCCAGCAGAAGGAGAAAAACGCCTCTAAAGCGGAGCTTCTTCATGCCAAAAAAGCGGGCCTTAATGCCGCTCCTCGTGTTTTGAGAGAGGTGCGTTTAACCGAGAAATCCTCGCTGAAGTTGGGGGATGTCGTCACCGTCGACGCTTTCAAAGAAGGCCAATATGTGGACGTTTCTGGCGTCACCAAGGGGAAGGGCTTTCAAGGTGTCGTGCGACGTTTCCGCGTAGCTGGCGGTCCAGCCTCCCATGGATCGATGTTCCACCGACGTATTGGGTCGGTCGGTATGCGTCAGACTCCAGGTCGGGTTTGGAAGAATCAGGCCATGCCCGGTCATATGGGCAGCGAAAGCCGAACCGTGCAGAACCTTCGCATCGTCAGGGTTCTCCCCGAAAAGAATATCATTCTTGTGAAGGGTGCAATTCCCGGTGCCAACGGCGACGACGTTGTCGTGCGAACCGCCATCAAGGGTCAACCTAAAGTACACGCCTAACCCTCGAGAACTCCACCGACATGAAACTTAAAGTTTACAGTTCCGACGGCGCTACCTCCCGCGAGCAGGATTTTCCAAATCTCCCGGTTTTCGAGGGCGATAAGGGCTCCCAAGCCGTGAAAGAAGTTATCGTCGCGATCCGCGCCAATCAGCGACAGGGCACCCGTTCCACTAAGACCCGCGGCGAAGTCTCCGGCGGCGGCAAGAAACCGTGGCGTCAAAAGGGCACCGGCCGCGCACGCGCCGGTTCCATTCGATCGCCCCTTTGGGTCGGTGGAGGTGTGGTTTTCGGGCCCCGGCCCCGCGATTTTTCGAAGAAGATTAACAACAAGGTCAAGGCGCTCGCCTTCAGCCGCGCCTTGTTCGATCGCGCCGTTGCGGGCGAAATCGTGGTCATCGATTCCGTGTCGTTTGCACAAGCGAAGACCAAATTGGTAAATGAAGTGGTTGGCCGGATCGAGCCAAAGGGAAAGTTACTTATCGTCGACGCGCCGTTCACGCCCGAAAGTGCCCGTGCCGCTCGTAATTTGAGCCGCGTTTATCTCCAAGAGGCTTCCAAGCTCAACGCACTGGACCTCGCTCAATACAAGAAAATCATCGTCAGCTCCGCCGCGCTTGAAACGATTCTCGCCCGTGTGAAAGCCGCTCAGAATTAAGATGAATGCCTATAACGTCCTCAAAGTTGTCCGTCTGACCGAAAAAGCCACCAAGGCTTCATCGGAACTCGGTCAATACACTTTCGAAATTTTTCCGAGTGCTACCAAGGGTGCCGTCCGCCTCGCCGTCGAACAGACGTTTAAGGTCAAGGTTACCCGGGTGAACATTTTAAATTGCGGTGGTAAAAACAAACGCGGCCGTTCCGGTCAGCCCAGCACGACTTCCGACTATAAGAAGGCAATCGTGACGCTGAAGGCCGGCGATAAAATCGAGCTCGTTTAACGAACTCTCAAACCTGGAGATTCTATCCCATGGCACTAAAACCTTTTCGTCCGCTCACTCCCGCCCAGCGTTTCACGCTCCTCAATCACACAGAGGGTCTGAGCAAGAAACGTCCGGAGCGCGCGCTCACCGAGCCCAAGCCCAAGACCGGCGGTCGCAATGTCTACGGTCGCGTGACTTCACGTCGTCGCGGCGGGGGCCACAAACAGCTCTACCGCATCATCGACTTTCGCCGCATCGATAAGCTCGATGTGCCGGCCAAGGTCATAGCGCTGGAGTACGATCCCAACCGCACCGCGCATATCGCTTTGCTCGAATACCAAGACGCCGGTTCCGAGCGCCGTTACATTGTCGCTCCGAAGGGTCTTGAAGTTGGCACGATCGTTGTCGCTTCGGACAAAGCGACGACCAACGATTTCCATGTCGGTAACAACTTTCCGCTCAAGCTGATCCCGCCTTCCACCAAGATCCACTGTGTGGAACTGTATCCAGGACGCGGAGCTCAGTTGGGACGGACTGCCGGGACCTCGATCGAGTTGATTGCGGTCGACGAAAATTCCGCGCAACTCAAGATGCCTTCGGGCGAGCTCCGTCTCGTTAATCCCCGGTGCCGCGCCACTATCGGCGAAGTCGGCAATGGCGACCATTCGAACCAATCGCTGGGCAAGGCCGGCCGCAATCGCTGGTTAGGTCGGCGTCCGAGGGTGCGCGGTGTGGCCATGAATCCGGTCGATCATCCGAACGGTGGTGGACAAGGTAAGTCCAAGGGCGGTGGCGGTCGCCAGCATCTCGTATCGCCTTGGGGTCAACTGGCCAAAGGCTTTCCGACTCGTCGTCGCTCCAAGACCTCGAGTAGCCAAATTCTCGTCCGCCACAATGGACGTCCACCGCGCAACAAGAAGTAATCTTTATCTGCTCCCATGGCTCGCTCCATCAAAAAAGGGTTCTTCGTCGATTATCACCTTCTCGAAAAAATCGAGAAGGCCGGTAAGTCCGGCGGTGCCAAAAAGCCCATCCAGACGTGGTCACGTCGTTCGACGATCACGCCCGATTTCATTGGCCTCACCTTCAACGTGCATAACGGAAAATCGTTCGCCGCTGTCTATGTCACCGAGAATATGGTCGGTCACAAATTGGGTGAATTTGCCCTGACGCGTATCTTCAAATCGCATGGCGGCATGACGCGTAAGGAAATTTAAGTTTACGTCGCTTCTCTTCTTTCGCCCGAAAGTTACGCCGCAGCTCAATCGTTTCTCAATTCAAGTAAATCAAAAGGGCAGGGGGCCTCCATCTGGAGGCCTTCCGCTGTCGCCCTCGATCAGGGGGAATCCACATCGTTACCATGGAAGTTCAAGCCATCACCCGCTACGCTCGGATGTCACCGAAAAAGGTGCGCGAAGTAGCACGTACCATCCAAGGGCGCACCGCGCCCGACGCCGTCGATCTCCTCGGCGTTATTCCACGCAAGAGCGCGCGCCTTATCGTGAAGACGCTGAAGAGCGCCATTGCGAATGCAGAGAATAACAATAATCTTTCCGCCGACAGCCTGATTGTGAAGTCGGCTAAGGTCGATCAAGGTCCGGTACTGAAGCGTTTCAAGGCGGGTGCACGCGGCACCGCCATGCCACGCCGGAAGAAGATGTCTCACATCACGATCGTTCTCTCAGACGAAGCCGCTAGCTAATTCTCGCCATGGGCCAAAAAACCAATCCTATCGGGTTCCGTCTAGCAGTCCGCCGTAACTGGCAGTCGCGCTGGTTCGCCACGAAGAAAGACTTCCCCAAGCTGCTGCTGGAAGATTCGATCATCCGCCAGAAGCTGATGGAGAAGCTGAAGCAGGCGTCCGTACCGCGGATCTTCATTGAACGTGCGTCCAACCGGGTGCGCGTTAAGATCTATACCGCTCGTCCGGGCGTCGTTATCGGTCGCAAGGGACAGGAAGTGGAAAAGATCAAAGAAGAGCTGGCCAAGCTCACCGGTAAGGAAATCCTTCTCGACATCCAAGAGGTCAAGAAGCCCGAGATCGAAGCCCAATTGGTGTCCGAGAATGTCGCTTTGCAGCTCGAGCGTCGGATTGCCTTTCGTCGCGCGATGAAGAAGGCCGTCGAAATGGCGATGGCTTTGGGTGCCGAGGGTATTCGTATTCAGTGCTCGGGACGTCTCGGCGGTGCAGACATCGCTCGTCGCGAATGGCAGCGCAAGGGTCGCGTTCCGCTTCATACGATGCGCGAGAACATCGATTACGGTTTTTCGGAAGCCCAAACGGTTTACGGTAAGATCGGCGTTAAATGCTGGATCTGCAAAAAAGAGTCCGACACGACCGTCTAACGCTCACTCGATTCTCCGCTCGCGGGGAGTCGAACGTGTAAATTTCAAAAAAGAATATTCCCATGGCTCTCGCACCCGCCCGCACCAAATACCGTAAAACCCAGAAAGGTTCCCGCGCCGGCAATGCCAAGCGCGGCAATACACTTTCATTCGGCGAATTCGGTCTCCAGTCGCTTTCGCGCGGTCCTATGACCGGGCAGCAGATCGAAGCCGCTCGCGTTACAATCTCCCGCCACTTAAAGCGCAAAGGTAAGCTTTGGATCCGGGTTTTCCCACACAAGCCGGTCACAAAAAAGCCGGCAGAAGTCCGTATGGGTACCGGCAAAGGCCCAGTCGAATATTACGTGGCCGTTATCAAACCAGGTGCAGTCCTCTTCGAGCTGTCCGGCGTGCCGTCGAGTATCGCAAAAGAGGCATTCCGCCTCGCCGACGCGAAGCTTCCGTTTCGCTGCCGGTTCATCGTCCGCGAAGGCACCGCCGCCTAATTCGTTTCCCAACTTTATATCCAAAAAGACGTCATGACAGCGAAAGAAATCAACGAGCTCGCTCCGGCCGAGATCGAAACCAAGCTCCGCACTACTCGCGAGGCACTCCTGCAGATGCGTCTGCGGAAACATACCGGCCAAGTCGAAAAGACCCACGAGCTTCGCTCGTTCCGCAAGGATATTGCGCGTCTTCTCACTGCCGCCAACTCCAAGAAGCGCGTCACCACCGCTGCCTAACGCCATGTCTACCCGCAATACTCGCAAAACCCTCACGGGGTTCGTCACCAGCCGATCGGGCGACAAGTCCGTCAAGGTTACGATCGCTTACAAGACTCCCCATCCCCGTTACCACAAGGTCATTAATCGGCAAACCGTGGTGCACGTTCACGACGAGAAGAATGAGACCAAAGTTGGCGACAAGGTCGAGGTTATGTCTACTCGCCCACTGAGTCGATTAAAGCGCTGGCGCGTGATTAAGATCGTTTCCAAGGCTGTCTCCTCCGATGCCGTGGCAATCAGTGAAGCGGATGTGGCCGCAGCCGTCCCTACGAAAACAACCACGCCTAACGCATCCCTTGCCGGGTCCAAAGCCTGAGCTGTCCGTCTCTTAACGTTCTTAACTCCCTGGAGGACCGTCATGATCCAACTCCGCTCTATTTTAGAAGTCGCCGATAATACCGGCGCACGTAAAGCCGCTTACATCTCCCGCAAGGGTCAAAACACCGACACTGCAGGTGTCGGTGATATCGTGACGGTGCATATCAAGGAGAGCACGACCGATGCGACCGTCAAAAAGGGTGAAGTTGCGAAAGCGGTCGTCGTTCGCACGAGGGCGCCCGTTCGTCGCGCGGACGGTAGCTATCTGCGTTTCGACACTAACGCGATCGTTATTATCGGTGCCGACGGTAATCCCAAGGGCACTCGCATCTTTGGACCGGTCGCACGCGAACTGCGCGCTAAGAATTTCATGAAGATCATCTCGCTTGCTCCCGAGGTGCTATAAACTGACACGGCCATGATTAAAACTCACCTTAAACGCGGCGACGAAGTCGTCGTCATTGCCGGCTCCCACAAGGGAAAGTCGGGGAAAATTCTCGAACTCGTTTCCGAAAAGAAGCGTGCCAGGGTAGAAGGCGTCGCAATGATCAAGCGCCATCTTAAAAAGTCTCAAGAACATCCGAACGGCACCATTTCCGAGCGGGAAGGCTCGATCAACATGTCGAACCTCCAACTTAAGTCACGCTATGACAGCAGTAAGCGCCGCGCGGTGCCCGCGAAGGCCCCATCGGCCTAAGGTCGGTGCAAGATCACTCTTGCCTTCGCCTCCCCGCGTTCGATCTACTGTTCTCTTTTTCATCAATCCCTTCTTCTCATCTGCCGCCGGCTTGGAAACCCGGGGGCTAACGATATGAGCACAAAACCTTCACTCAAGAAACATTACGACACTCATGTCGTTGCGGAGCTGACGAAGCATCGCGGTTATTCGAACGCGCATCAGGTCCCACGGATCTCTAAAGTGGTGCTTAACACTGGAATCGATGCCGACGCCGACAAGAACCTGATCGCCGACATCGCTCGCGACCTCGCTCTCATCGCGGGCCAAAAGCCCGTCTTGGCCAAGTCCAAGAAGGCCATTGCCAACTTTAAGCTGCGCCAAGGACAAACCGTCGGTGCGCACGTCACCCTTCGAGGTGCCAATATGTGGGAGTTCCTTTACCGCCTCCTCGCAGTTGCGCTCCCAACGATCCGAGATTTTCGCGGTACATCCCCGAAGCTCGATGGCCAAGGCAACTACAACCTCGGAATCGACGATTTTACCATTTTCCCTGAAATTACGGTCGAGAATGTAAAGAAGACAATGGGTTTGGATATCACCATCGTCACCACTGCAAAGAATGACGAAGAAGGCCGAGAGCTCTTGAAGCTGCTCGGCATGCCTTTCCGCCGGACCGAACCTATCAAAGCTGCTTCGGCCGCCTAATCTTAAAGCCGTCCCGCCATGCCGAAAACCTCTGCAATCCAGCGCAATGAAAAGCGCAAGAAGCTGTCCACGAAGTTCGCTGCCAAGCGCGCCGAGTTGAAGGCAATTCTTGCGAATCCAGGAAGCAACGACGAGGAGTTCTTCGCCGCACAGAAGAGCCTCCAAAAGCTTCCTCGCAACTCGTCACCCACCCGGATCCGCAATCGCTGCTCGATGAGCGGTCGTCCGCGCGCCTACATTGGAAAGTTCGGAGTGTCACGTATTCAGTTCCGCGAACTGGCCTTGGCCGGCAAGATCCCGGGTGTGACAAAGTCCTCCTGGTAAAGTTGTTCACTTTTGGCTGGCGGGGGTAGTGCGTCTCGCGATGCACCGGATATGACCTGCCAGCCTATTAAACCCATCCAATCATGACAGACCCAATTAGCGATTTTCTTACACGCGTGCGGAACGCCTCCTCGGCAAAGAAGGCCGAGACGGTTGCTCCGCACTCCACCATGAAGGAAAGCATTGCTGCGATCCTCAAAGCGGAGGGCTTCATTTCCGACTTCTCCAATGGCACGGACGAGCAGGGGCACAAGACCCTCACCGTCAAGTTGAAGTATGTAAACGACACACCCGCAATTACCGCGTTGAATCGTGTCTCGACGCCGGGTCGCCGCCTCTATTTTAGCTATTCGGAGATTCCGAGGGTGCTCAATGGTCTCGGTATCGGCATTCTCTCGACCTCGAGGGGCCTCATGAAGAGCCAGGACTGCCGTCGCAATAAAGTCGGCGGAGAACTCGTCTGCAACGTCTGGTAATTGAGGAATCCACTATGAGTCGTATCGGCAAACAACCAGTTTTGATTCCCGAAAAGGTAAAGATCGACGTTAAAGCGGATAACACCGTTCACGTCGAGGGGCCGAAGGGAAAAGTTCACAAGACCTTCGCTCCTGTCGTGAAGATCTCCATCGTGGACAGAAAAGTGACCTTCGCGCCCACCGAGGAAACCCGGTTCTCCCGCGCCATGTACGGCACGGCTCGCTCGATCGTCGCTGGAATGGTCAAAGGCGTGACAGACGGCTATCTGAAGGAACTCGAAATCCAAGGCGTCGGCTTCAAGGCGAATCTAAAGGGCAAGCAAATCGATCTCGCTTTGGGTTATTCGCACCCGATAGTTTTCGATATTCCCGATGGCATAAAGGTGACCATTACGGATCAGACCAAGCTCAAGATCGAAGGAGCCGATAAGCAGCTCGTCGGTGCCGTGACTGCGGAAATTCGCAGCTATTACCCACCCGAACCTTACAAAGGAAAAGGTGTGCGTATCGTGGGCGAACGCGTTCGCCGCAAGGAAGGCAAGACGGTCGCTTAAGGTTAACCTCACAACAAGGAAGCGTGAGGTCGGCACAAACGCCGGCCGTCTGGAACGGATTATTCCGGTTCTTCATCCTCGCTTCGCGTTTATAACCTCCATTCGTTTCAATGAATACCATCCAAAAAGCCACTCTCCTGCAGAAGCGCCGCTGGCGCGTCCGTAAGAAGGTTAATGGCACGTCGGCTCGCCCACGTCTCAGCGTCAAGTTCAGCGCCAAGCACATCTATGCTCAGGCGATCGACGATACCGCAGGATCCACGATCGTTTTCCTATCGAGCCTCGATCCGGCACTCCGTAAGCAGAATCTTAAAGCCAATCTCGCCGGCGCCAAGACGCTCGGTGATGCCTTCGCCGAAAAAGCCAAGGCCGCTGGCTTGACCGCCGTGGTTTTTGACCGCAGCGGTGCCCGTTATCATGGCAAAGTGAAAATCTTTGCCGACGCCGCCCGTGAGGGTGGTCTCGTGTTCTAATCACGTAGTCTATGAGCACCGAATCCGTTCCCTCTCCCGCTTCCGATACTCCTGCAGCTGCGCCCGCTTCCGAGACGCGCGCTCCTTCCCAAGCTCCACGCCGTTCCAACCGTCCGGGCGGTCCGGGCGGCGACAACCGTGGCCCTCGCCGCGATGGTGGCCCTCGTCGCGATCGGCGGGACAACGCACCCAAGGGCGACGGCCCCGAGATGGTGGAGAAAATCGTCTTCATCAATCGCTGCGCTAAAGTCGTCAAAGGTGGACGCCGCTTTAGTTTCTCGGCCATCGCGGTCGTGGGCGATCAAAAGGGCAATATCGGTGTCGGTTTGGGCAAGGCCAACGAAGTTCCCGAGGCGATCCGCAAGAGCACCGAGCATGCGAAAAAGCGTTTGATTCACGTCAAACTCAAGGGCGACACGATTCCCCATGAAGTTTATGGTGTTTTCGATGGTGGCAAAGTGCTGCTCAAGCCCGCTTCTCCCGGTACGGGTCTGATCGCGGGCGGCGGCGTCCGTGCTGTGTTGGAAGCGGCTGGCGTTAAGAACGTCCTCACGAAGTCAATGGGTTCGAAGAACCATATTGCCGTGGTCAACGCTACAGTCGCCGCTTTGCGTCAGCTCCGCATGCCGGACGAGATCTCCGCGCTGCGCAAATTGTAAGTGAGGATTTCAAAGTCTCTCATTCATCGTCCGAGTCGTGCGGAGGTTGGTTCCCCGCAGGGCGCAATATAGGAACATCTTATGAAACTTCACGAATTAAAGAATGTCGCCGGCGCGGTGCACCGTCGTAAACGGGTTGGGTGTGGCGAAGGTAGCGGCCACGGCAAAACGTCCACGCGAGGGGGTAAAGGTCAGTCCGCACGTTCGGGCAGCAGTATTCGTCCCGGTTTCGAAGGCGGACAAATGCCTCTCTACCGCAAGCTTCCGCAGCGCGGATTCAACCAAGCAGCTTTCCGGATCGAACCTTCTGTGGTCAACTTGCGCGATTTGAGCGTGTTGGGTGCAGAGATCGCCGAAGTGAACGCGCAAGTTCTTTTCGAGCATGGTCTGATTCGCAAAGACGAGACCTTTGTGAAGATTTTGGGCGACGGAGAAATCGGTCGTCCTCTCAAGTTCACCGCATCCAAGTTCTCTGCGTCGGCCAAGACGAAAATCGAGGCCGCTGGCGGCCAGGCGATTGTCGCCTAAAAAGTCGGTTCTGAGGCCGCGCACTATGCGCGGCCTTTCTGCGTTTTCCGTCTTTCGTTTACGTCTCTCGTTTTCAACCTGTGTTTTCCGCCTTCACTAACTCCCTGAAAATTCCGGAGCTTCGCTCCCGGATTTTCTATACTTTGGCATTGCTGTTTGTCGCGCGGGTCGGCGCGCACATCCCGCTTCCCGGCTTGGATCCCAAGCCGCTCCAGAGCTTCTTCGCGGACCAGGCGTCCGGCGGAGCCAGCGCTTTGGTGGGCCTGTACAATATGTTCACGGGCGGAGCTCTGATCAAAGGTGCGGTCTTCGCTTTGGGCATCATGCCTTATATCAGCGCGTCGATCATCTTTCAGTTAATGACGGCGGTTGTGCCCAGCTTGAGCCGCCTTCAACAAGAGGGCGATGTGGGTCGTCAGAAGCTGACGCAATATACCCGCTACGCGACGGTTATCATTTGTTTGGTGCAGGGCACACTCTTGATTCTGGCACTGGAGAATCCAAGTCGCTTGTTTCCCGGCTACGATGTGAACCAATATGGTTCCATTGTAATTGTGAGTAAGATATGGTTCCTGATCACATCCGTTATCTTCATGACGGCGGGGACGCTCCTTTTGATGTGGCTTGGCGAGCAAATCACACAACGGGGCATCGGTAATGGCGTCTCTTTGCTGATTACCGTCGGCATTCTCGCTGACATTCCGGGAGCAGCAGCGGCCACCCACCAACTGTTTTTCGCTCCGATCGGCGTCGCGCGCCTCGGCTTGCCGCAGGCAATCATCATGGTCGCTCTTTTCGTGATCGTGACCATGGGCATCATTATGGTCGTTCAGGGACAGCGAAAAATTCCCGTGCAGTATGCGAAGCGAGTCGTGGGAAACAAAGTAATGGGTGGTCAGAGTTCGTTTCTTCCGCTGAAGGTAAACTACTCCGGAGTCATGCCGGTTATCTTTGCCAGCGCCATTTTGCTCTTTCCGCAGCAGATCTTCGCTCAACTCGGCGCAACGATGAACTGGAAGTGGATGCTCGACTTCTCGAACAACCTCCTTCGCGGCCACTGGACCTATTACGCCATCATGGTGTTCCTGATCCTTTTCTTCAGTTATTTCTGGGTGTCGGTGATGTTCAAGCCGATCCAGATCGCGGACGATCTTAAGAAATACGGAGGATATATCCCGGGTGTTCGTCCAGGCGAGCCCACCGCTCATTTTCTCGATTTTATCATGACCCGTCTCACCTTGGCGGGCGCGATCTTCCTGACAGTGATTGCAGTCATGCCGGATGTTCTGCTGTTCGAGCTCCAGGTTCCTCAGCGCATCGCGATCTTTTTCGGCGGTACCGGCATGTTGATTACGGTGGGCGTGATTCTCGATACGATGCGGCAAATCGAGACCTTCCTTTTGCAGCGCCACTATGACGGTTTTCTCAAAAAAGGACGGATTCGTTCCAGAAGTGCCAGTCCACAGGGCGCTACCAGCGAGGCGCTTAGTTCCGAGGCCGTTATGAAGCTTGTCTATCCGATGCTTGGACTCTTGCTCATCGGGCTAGCGATTTGGGGCTACCGTCACTTTAGTGGAAATTAGGCCTTTACTTTGGTCGTGAAGTCTTCACCTTCCGACCTCTTCGCCGGTTTCACCCTTCGGGAGAAATCCAAGCTAGTGGTACTGGGTTCATCTGACTCTCTCTCAGAGACGATACTGGACCTGTTCCGTTCTTTGAATTTTATCGAGCACGTCTCTCTGGCCAGTCTGATTAGGCCGGAGATTTCGCGTCACGGGTCATTGCGGCTTGCCGCTTCTGACAACGCCACTTTCAAATTAGTCCGAAAATGGTTCTGGTCGCGCAAACCTGATGCGGGATTTGTCCTCTGGGACTTCCCGGCTACGTTGCTCCAAGCTTTGACGTTGGACGAGTGGTTGGATGTCCGCCAAGAGAACCTCGATGTCGTTTTCCATAACGAAGGGTCTTCTCCTCTTACACCGCTCTCCATACATTATCGCAACCATGGCTTGTTACATCGAGCCACCGACATCGCCTCTGTTTTATGATACCGATCAAAAACGGCAAGCAAATCGCCAGTATGCGAGATTCGTGTCGGGTTGCGGCAACGGTGCTTCAAGAATTGAAGTCACTCGTCAGGCCTGGAATCAGTACTCAGGATTTGGAGGAGGCTGGTCGCCTAGCGATCGCCCGTCTTGGCGCGAAAAGCGCGTGTTTTGGTTATCAGATTGGCTCTCGCCGTTACCCGGCTCACACTTGCATTTCGGTGAACGATGAAGTCGTTCACGGAATTCCGTCCTTTAAGAGAATTTTGAAGGATGGCGATGTCGTGTCGATCGATATTGTCGTTTCGATGAACGGCTTCATCGGCGACAATGCAGTGACCGTTCCCGTTGGACAAATCGATTCGGCGACGCAACGGCTGCTTGCAGTCGCCGAAGAGGCACTTCGTCTCGGAATCGCCAAGGCACAAATAGGTAATAGAATCGCCGACATCTCGCAGGTGATTCAAACCTACGTGGAAGATCACGGCTTCGGAGTCGTCCGGGATATGGTAGGTCATGGCGTCGGTCTGGCGATGCACGAAGAGCCGCAGATCCCTAATTTCGGCCGTGAAGTGCGCGACCGTTTAAAGCCTGGAATGACAATCGCGATAGAGCCGATGGTCAATCTCGGCGGATACAAAACCAAAACCCTGTCTGACGGGTGGACGATCGTGACCGCGGACAAGACTCCCTCCGCACACTTCGAACACACCGTACTCACCACCGAATTCGGCCCTGAGGTCCTGACTTTACCTTCGCTCAACCCGTATTCGGTTCATGCACTGCCTCAAGGTCTTCCCGCAAAGGTCGGCTAGGGATCGTCCCCGCCGAATCTTCGTTTCATTTTCCCAAGTATTCGTTCTCAACCGCTAAACTCAACTTATCATGCCTCGTCTTCTCGGCGTTGAAATCCCGGCCAAAAAGAAAGTTGGTCACTCCCTTCGCTATATTTATGGCGTCGGACCGCTCCGTGCCGACCAAATCGTCAAGGAAGCCGGTATCGATCCGAACATCCGTGCTCAAGATCTGACCGAAGAAAATCTGAACAAGATTCTCCACGTTATCACGGAGCATAAGTGGGTGGTTGAGGGTGATCTTCGACGCGAGCTTGCCGCAAATTTGAAGCGGCTCCAAGCGATCAATTGTTACCGTGGCGTTCGCCATCGTCGTAGTCTACCCGTACGTGGTCAACGCACGAGTACCAATGCCCGTACCCGCAAGGGCCCCCGTAAGACGGTGGGTGTCACCAAAGCTAAAGAGTAATTTCCCGTCATGGCCGAAGAAAAGTCCGCTCCTAAGAAAGATAAACCCGCGAAGGCGAATAACGCCGGTGCGGATGCCGCCCCGGCTGGTGAAAAGAAGCCCAAGGCTCCCAAAGGTACCGCCCCGGGCGCTGACGGCGCCCCGGCTGGCCCCGCTCCCGTTGCGGGTGAGGTCGCAGGTCACCCGGCTGTTCCCGCGAAACCGGTCGAGATGGTCGGCGGCGTGGCGAAGCAGCCCACCGCGGAAGAGCTCCTTAAAGAGGAGTTGGGTGCCATCAAGATCCGCAAGGCCAAGGGTTCCAAGAACGTCACGACCGGGTTCGTGAATGTTCTTGCTTCCTTCAACAATACCATCGTTTCGATCACCGATCCGAAAGGTCAGGTCATTGCGTGGTCGAGCGCAGGTAAGTGCAATTTTCGTGGTTCTCGTAAGTCAACCGCCTATGCCGCGCAAGTCGTGGCACAGGATGCGGCTCGCAATGCGATGTCCCACGGCCTCAAGGATGTCGTCATCCGTGTTTCCGGTCCGGGTCTCGGTCGCGATAGCGCGGTGCGTGCCCTCCAAGCCATCGGCTTGGAAATCTCCTCCATTGTGGATGTCACTCCAATCCCGCACAATGGCTGTCGTCCGCGTAAACGTCGTCGCGTCTAATCGCACGATTTCGGATCTCTCTTCTCACTTTCCCAAACTTTAGAATCTAAGTCATGGCTCGCTATACCGGTCCTACCACCCGCATGAGTCGGCGCTTCGGCCAGCCGATCTTCGGCGCCACTAAGGCGTATGAACGTCGTCCATTTCCTCCAGGCCAGCATGGCCCGAAGAACCGTCGCAAACTTTCCGAGTATGCCGTCGGCCTGAACGAAAAGCAGAAGCTTCGATACACGTACGGCCTGCTCGAACGTCAGTTCCGCCGGGTCTTCGAAATCGCCAAGAACGAGCGCGGTGTCACCGGCGAACGTTTCCTGCAATTGCTCGAAACCCGCCTCGACAGCGTGGTTTATCTCCTTGGTTTCGCCAAGTCTCGCGCCGCCGCACGCCAAATGGTGAATCACGGTCACGTTCGGGTGAACGCTCACAAGGTCGATATCGCTAGCTATAATGTTCGGGCGGGCGAGGAGATTGAGATCAAGAACGTGACCAGCTCCCGGCAAATCGCGACGCGCAATCTTGAAGAGAACCGCATGCGCAACGTTCCGGGTTGGCTCACGCTCAACGCGGAAGCATTCAAAGCCATCGTCAACCGTTTGCCGACACGCGACGAAATGGATGCGACGATCAACGAGCAGCTGATCGTCGAGTTCTATTCCCGATTCTAACCCGTCAGCCGGCTTGCCGGCTTTTTCGGTTTTCCGTTCCGGATTCTTATCCGGGTATTTGCCTCCGTTCCAGGGTCTATTATCTTCTCCTTCTCTCCGTTTCCACCTCCATGCCTAAACGCCTCGGAAAGTTCGAACTCCCGAACAAGCTCACCAAAATCGAGGAAGGCGCCACCGCCACCTACGCAAAATTCATCGCTGAACCGTTCGAAGCCGGCTACGGTCACACCGTGGGCAATTCGCTTCGTCGTGTGCTGCTGAGCTCGATCGAGGGTTCGGCCATCTGCTCGATCAAGATCGATGGTGTTAATCACGAATTTCAAAGCGTCGACGGCGTTGTCGAAGACGTGACCGACATCGTTTTAAATCTCAAAAAGGTTCTCATCGTTTCGCAAAAACGCGAACCCGTCACGCTTCAGATCAAGGTGAGTCGCGAGGGTCCGGTCACGGCCGCAGATATCCAAGCCGACGCCAACATCACGATCGTCAATCCCGACCAAGTTATTTGCACGCTCGACAAGGCACGTACGTTCGAGGCCGAAATCGAGATCAAGACCGGCCGAGGCTATTATCCCGGCGATCAAAACAAAAAGGAGGAGCAGGCGATCGGCGTTATTCCGATCGATTCGCTTTTCTCGCCCGTCAAGCTCGTCAAGTACGCCGTCGAGAACACCCGGGTCGGGCAGATCACCGACTACGATAAATTGATTTTGGAAATCTGGACCGATGGCCGGATCACTCCGGACGATTCGCTCAAGCAGTCCGCCTCCATCCTGAAGCATCATCTCGATGTGTTCGATCGCGTGAGCGACGAGGCCTATGAGTTTGAAAATCAACAGTCCGAAGTCAGCGAGGAACAGAACAAGCTCCGCAAGCTGTTGAACATGTCCGTCAACGAGATCGAACTATCGGTCCGCGCTGCGAATTGTTTGAACAACGCCAATATCACGACGGTTGGCGAATTGGCGATGAAGACCGAGCAGGAGATGCTCAAGTATCGCAATTTCGGCAAAAAGTCGCTCAACGAAATCAAAGAGAAGCTCGAAGCCCTCGGCCTGTCACTGGGCATGAAGTTCGACGAGCGCCTCCTCGACACGAAGAAGGAAGCTTAATTCCGTTCGCCTTTTTGGCTCTCGCGCCGCCCGCTGCCGCCCAACGCTGCGACCGGGTTGCCGATCGGGAGCCTCTCAACCAAATCCGCCATGCGTCACAATAAACATCACGCCTCCTTGGGCGTCACGCGCGAGCATCGCGCCGCCATGTTATCCAACATGGGCGCCTCGCTCATTCTTCACGGTCGCATCCAGACCACCTTGACGAAGGCAAGAGCGCTTCGCCCGTTCATCGAGAAGGTCATCACCAAGGCCAAAAAGGCCGCGGTTCAAAAAGAAAAGCGCGATGCGCTTCACTTGCGTCGACTCGCTTTGCGCGACGTGCGGGACGAAGCTGCCATCAATCTCCTCTTTACCGAGAAGCACAAGGAATTCGCGTCCCGTCCAGGTGGCTACACCCGGATCTATAAGCTGGGCAAACAGCGGATCAGCGATGCGGCAGAGATGGCTCTCATCGAGTTCATCAAGGCTGACGATCCCGGCTATAAGAAGTCCAAGAACCGTAAGGGTTCGAAGGGCGCAAAGAAGGCGACTCCAGAAGCTCCGATCGAGCCTGCCGCTCCTGCGACGGACACGCAGGCAGCACCCTCGACCGAGGCTAAGAGCTAATCCCGTTCTGCTTTTTTCGAATTTTCGACGCGCCGACTTTGTTCGGCGCGTTTTTTTTGCCTCTCATGAAGGCTCTACGACCTTTACTCTCGAAATGATTGCTGGAGGAGTAGCTTCGCCCTACGTGATTGGACTGTGATCGACCTCACCACAGCGGCTGTCGCCTATTGCGCGGTCGTTGCCGCACTTTATCTCGGCTTGTGGCTCTTTTATGACCGCCGGGATCGAACCCATTTTGAGCGGGCGCGCCGAAAACACGCGTTTCACTGCGTGCGATGCAACCACCTGTACGCCGTGTCCTCGGGTTCGGAGTTGAGCGCTTGTCCACGGTGTGGCCACGAAAATGGTCGGCTTCGCTTTTAGCAGCGCGCTCGTTTCGGTCCAAGAATGCGAGGTGTAGAAGGGGCGCGGATCGGCTGGGAGACGATAGGTCTCGCTTTCCTCGCTTGATCCCACCGCTGCACCTCGCTGTTGTTTTCCATGGCCCAGACGATCGCTGTCCTCGATTTCGGTTCTCAATACACGCAGATCATTGCTCGTCGCATCCGGGAATGCTCGGTCTTTTCGAAGATCTATCACTTTGCGACACCCGCAGAGACGTTGAAAGCGGAGGGAGTGATCGGGATTGTCCTTTCGGGGGGACCGAACAGCGTGTTCTCGAAACGGGCACCGATGCCTGACCGGGCAATTTTTGAGCTCGGAGTTCCTATCTTGGGCATTTGTTATGGCATTCAGCTCATGGGCCATCTTTTGGGTGGCGGTGTCGCGAAAGGCGAACGGCGCGAATATGGTAATGGAACGCTTGCGATCGTGAACGCAGGGCGACTCTTCGCGAAACTGCCGAAGACGCTAAAAGTTTGGAATTCGCACGGCGACAAAGTCATCGCACTTCCTCCCGGTTTTGCTGCGATCGGAACCACGGAAAATTCTCCATTCGCGGCGATCGAGGATCGTACCCGGAATTTCTACGGCATCCAGTTTCACCCCGAGGTGTTTCACACCGAACGCGGCGTGGACGTGATTCGCAATTTTCTCGTAGGTGTTTGCCGCGCCGATCGAACGTGGACGACAGAGGATTTTATCGAAAAGGCAGTGAACGACATCCGCACGAAAGTGGGCGAGTCGCGTGTACTCCTCGGACTTTCGGGCGGCGTGGACTCCTCCGTGGCCGCTGCACTCATTCATCGAGCGATCGGCAAACAGCTGACCTGCGTTTTCGTCGACAATGGCCTCCTTCGAAGCGGAGAGCGGGAAGCGGTCGTCTCGCTCTACGATCGCAATTTCAAAATCGATTTGCGCGTGGTCGACGCCGCTTCGCTTTTCTTGCGTCGCCTGAAGGGAATCGCCGAGCCGGAGCGGAAACGCAAAATCATCGGGAACACCTTTGTCGAGGTGTTCGAGAAATCGCTGAAGGAAATCGGGGCCGCTGAATTTCTTGCGCAAGGCACTCTTTATCCCGACGTGATCGAGTCGGTTGCAATTGCCGGAAATCCTGCGGCGCTCATCAAGTCACACCACAATGTAGGTGGGCTGCCCGAACGGATGAAACTCAAATTGCTCGAGCCGCTCCGCGAGCTCTTCAAAGATGAAGTTCGCGCCGTCGGTAGCGTCCTGGGACTTCCCAAAGAGGTCGTCTGGCGTCAGCCGTTTCCGGGTCCCGGCTTGGGCGTTCGGGTGGTCGGCGATATCACAAAGGAGCGTCTGGAAATTCTTCGGGGCGCCGACGCGATCGTTCAGGAGGAAATGATGTCCAGCGGTTGGTACTGGAAAGTATGGCAGTCGTTCGCGGTCTTTCTTCCAGTCAAGTCGGTCGGCGTGGTCGGCGACGAGCGCAACTACGCCGACGTGATTGCGCTCAGAATTGTGGAGTCGAAGGACGCCATGACGGCGGATTGGAGCCGATTGCCTTACGATCTCCTGCAGACCATTTCGTCCCGGATCACGAACGAGGTGCGCGGCGTGTCGCGAGTGGTTCTCGACATCAGTTCGAAACCCCCCGCGACCATAGAATGGGAGTGATTTTGAGCGAAACCTTCCGGCAATTTAGCCAGTCTGAGAATCCATGATGTTTTCATCCTTGAGTGGAGTTCGGTGGGTTGCCCTGTTGATCGCGACCTCTAGCGCTCTCTGCGCCGCCGATCTCGCCGACACGATTGTAAAAGCACGGGGCTACTTGGGGCCTGAAGGTACTTTGGACGGTGTTCATTCCGTTCATTTTGTGGGTACGCTGGCCACCGACGACAACCGCACTGCAACGATTGAGATCATCTTCCAAAAGCCCTATCGCCAACGGATTGTAACGTCTTCGGTGGAGCGCCGAGAAATTACCGCCCTCGACGATTATGAGGGATGGCAACGGATTGAGGATCCGAAGGACCCTGCTCGCTGGAGAATGAATTTGCTGTCGAAGGATCAGGTTAAGCGACTCCGCTCGAATACCTTGGAGAACCTCTCATTTTTTCGCGGTATCGAGCGCAGAGGAGGCCGGATCGAAGACCTCGGCATCGTCGATGTGAACGGGAGGTCCGCGAACAAGGTCTCGTTCATTCACGATTCGGGAAGCGTCTTTACCCGGTATTTCGACGAAACGACGGGTAAACTCATTCTCACCGAGACCGAGCAGGGCGGTTCCATCCGCGAAGATGGGGAAATCCTGGCAAACGGCCTGCGATTTCCCAAGAAGATTGTCACGATCAGCAAGACGGAGGGCGGCAAGGAACGGTCGGTGTCGATCGAATTCCAGACGGTGACGGTCAATGAAGCGTTTGCCGACGAGCTCTTTGCGGTACCGCAGATTGTTCCTCCACCGCCGCGCTCAAAGTGATCTCTTCAGCGTTGCCCGCCTCCGCTGGCGGTCAGTAAGATAAGTAGGTTTCTTTGTGAACCCATTGTCCCGTGCGTATTCTTTCGTTTACTGCCAAGTCTTTCCATGACGATCTCGCGGCTTTTTGCCGGAGTTCATCCGTTCCCAAGGAGATCTCCGACTCCGTTTCCGCAATTCTAGCGGACGTGCGGCAACGTGGGGACGAGGCTGTTTCGTATTATGCGGCTAAGTTCGACGGAGCCAAACTTGCTGCACGCGCGTTCCGAGTAAAGGAAAGTGAAGTTGCCGCGGCGCTCAAACGACTGGCGCCGGCCGATAAAAGGGCACTTGAGGCTGCCCATGCCTCAATCGTTGCCTTTCACGAGCGGAGTCGTCCTAAGGATTGGAGCGGCAAGAATCCGCACGGCGCGGATGTCGGTGAGCGTTTCTATCCCGTTCGACGGGTCGGACTGTATGTTCCTGGCGGACAGGTACCGTTGGTGTCCTCGGTGTTGATGACCGTTTCTCTGGCACGAATCGCAGGTTGTCCTGAAATCGCGGTTTTCACGCCCTCGAATGCGGAGGGACGCGTATCCGACGGTTTGCTCGCAGCGTTGCACACGGTGGGTGTGGCTGAAATTTACCGCATCGGCGGTGTTCAGGCGATCGGTGCGATGGCGTTCGGAACGGTGAGCCTACAACCGGTGGACAAAATTTTCGGCCCGGGGAATGCATATGTTTGTGAGGCCAAGCGTCAGGTGTTCGGCACGGTGGGAGTCGATTTGCTGCCGGGTCCCAGCGAGGTGATGGTGATCGCGGACGAAACGGCGGACGTGACGTTTGCCGCCGCCGATCTGCTCGCACAAGCCGAGCATGGCAGCGGTCGAGAGAAAATCTATCTGGTCGCGACCTCGAAAGCGATTTTGGAAGCGACGATGGTGCAGATGCAGGCGCAGCTGAAATCCCTTTCGCGTTCGGCAAAGATTCAGACGGTCCTCGATCATGGTTTCATCGCCATTGAGGTTTCGACGCTGGCGCAGGCGTGCGTGGTCGCCAATGTTGTCGCACCCGAGCATTTGGAACTTCTCGTCGGAGAGGTTTCGCAAAAAACTCTCCTTCGAGACGTGACTACGGCAGGCGCGATCATGCTTGGAAACTACACGCCCACGGCGCTGGGGGACTTTGTCGCTGGACCGAGCCACGTGTTGCCCACGGGTCGTGCAGGCCGTTTCTTCAGCGGACTTCGGGTCGACGATTTCATGCGCAGAACGAGTACGGTGCGTTACGACAAATCGTCGCTAAAAAAAGTCAGCCCAGTGGTGGCGGCGTTTGCGACGATGGAACAACTGGACGCTCACGGGCGGTCGGTTTCGATTCGGCTGCAGTGACGATGTCGACCCTTCTCGAGCTGGCTTCGCCGCATATCGCGCGCCTTCACGCATACACTCCTGGCTTACAGCCAACGGAGGCGGGATGGATTAAACTCAACACAAACGAGTCCGGCTATCCTCCCAGTCCCAAGGTTGCGGAGTCCATCCGGCGCGAGTTAGGCGACGACGGATCGTCGCTTCGTCTCTATCCGAATCCGAGCAGCGCGCCGCTGCGTTCTGCGATTGCGGCGTACCACGGGCATGGACTAAAGGCCGAAAACGTCCTCGTGGGCAACGGCTCGGACGATGTGCTCAATGTGCTGGTTCGCTGCTTCGGGGGTGCTCACGTCGATACGGGTTTTACGTTCCCAAGCTACTCTCTCTATCCGGTTTTGGTGGGAATCCAAGACGGCCGCAGTCGCACCATCGAGTTCGACCGCACGATGCGTCTCCCCGTGGCGGCCATCGCGAGGTCTTCGGCGGGTGCGTTTTTTCTTACGTCGCCCAACGCTCCCACCGGCGTTGCGTTTTCGAACGAGGACCTCGAGTCCGTGTTGAACGCCTTTGCCGGCATTCTGGTGGTGGACGAGGCTTACGCGCCGTTTGCCGAGCAGAACGCGGTCGCTTTGCTGCAACGTTTCCCTCGATTGATCGTGGTCAGAACCCTCTCGAAGGCACACGCGTTGGCCGGAATCCGTGTTGGCTATGCGTTGGCGGATCCCGAAGCGATCGAGCTGCTGGATCGTGTGCGCGACAGTTACAATGTCAGCCGGCTGTCCCAAGTCGCTGCGATCGCCGCACTGGAAGACGTTTCCTACTATAACGGGCTCATCGGCCGGACCAAAGCGACGCGGGATTTTTACCGGAGAAAATGGAGCGAACAGTGGGGTTGGTTCGCGTACGATTCCGCGACCAACTTTATCTTTGTCGAGCCTAGAACGACGACCGGGCGCTTTGGCCCCGACGTGGCCCATGCGTTGTATTCCTTCTTGAGCGGAAAAAGAATTCTCGTTCGGGCCTTCCCGAACCACCCCTTGACCGCTCCTTTCTTGCGTATCAGCGTCGGAAGGGACGATGAAATGGTCGTCGTCGATAAAGCTCTACTCGAATGGCAACACTCCGCTCCGTAACCGTCAAACGTACCACTGCCGAAACGGATATCGCGCTCTCAGTCGCGATCGACGGCACGGGAGTGTCGCAAATCGAGACGGGAGTTCCGTTTTTCGATCACATGCTAACGCTTTTCTCGAAGCACGGACTTTTCGACCTTGAGGTGAGTTGCAAGGGTGACGTGGCAGTCGATTATCATCATACGGTCGAAGACGTCGGGTTAGTTCTGGGCGACGCGTTTCGGCAAGCGCTTGGCGACAAGAAGGGCATTCGGCGTTATGGCTTTTTCTACGCTCCGATGGACGAGGCGCTCGCGCGCGTCGTGGTGGATTTGAGTGGCCGCGCCTGCCTCGTTTATGAAGCCGTGGCGCCCAGCTCATACGTTAGAGATTTCAATCTCATCTTGGTGAAAGAGTTTGCCCGGGCATTTAGCAACGCGCTGGCGTGCAATCTCCATGTAAAACTGGAGTACGGCGAAGAGCCGCATCATATCGCCGAGGCGATTTTCAAGGCGCTCGCGAGAGCGCTCGATCAAGCCACCCAGATCGATTCGCGCGTGGCGGATCGACTGCCCTCCACAAAAGGCAAACTCTAGCGGCCAACACGGCTTTCGCTGGAGCCTGCCAGGGTATTTCGATCAGATCATAACCTCACCATGTCCGCTCCCATCATCGCCGTCATCGATACCGGAATCTGCAATCTTCGGAGCGTCACGAAGGCGGTAGAGTTTTCGGGTGGGCAGGTTTGTGTGGTGCGCAGCCCGGAACAAGTCGTTCAAAGCAAGGCGGATGCTTTGGTGCTGCCAGGGGTGGGGGCCTTGCGCGATTGCGTGTCGTCGCTCCGAACGTCGAGGCTTGCCGAAACTGTTCGCGGTTGGATTGTCGAAGATCGTCCATTTTTAGGAGTTTGCCTTGGAATGCAGGCACTCTTCGAACGCTCGGAGGAGGGGAATGTGACGGGCTTGGGCGTGTTTCCCGGCGAGGTGATTCGTTTCCGACGCCCGCCGGAGCTGAAGATCCCTCACATGGGCTGGAATAACGTGCGATTCGTTCAAGAGTTTTCACCGCTCGCCGAACACCTCGCTCCGACTGGGGAAGCGTTTTATTTCGTGCACAGCTACTACTGCGTTCCGGAAGCGTCGGAGCTCGTGCTGGGGTATTGCGACTACGGCGGCGATTTTTGTGCGGCGATCGGGCGCGGGCACGTTTTTGCCACTCAATTCCACCCGGAGAAGAGCCAGGCTAAAGGACTCCAGATCTACCGAAATCTTGTCGATTTGGCTTTGCGAGTCGGTGTTTAATCGACGATGGCCGGGGAGTTACAGGCGGAGCGCGGCAACTTTTCCTAACCCGCGCCGAGATTTCCGCTTATGTCGAGACTGCTTCCCTCGAAGTCGGGTAACTTTCCTTTGCAAGCGGAGCGGTTTTTGCTGTCGTAGGTCCATATGGCCAAGACTGCTACCCTGAAAATCGACGACGTGGAGCTCAGCCTGCCGGTGATTGTGGGCACCGAGGCCGAGAAGGCGGTGGATATTTCGAAACTGCGCGCCGAAACGGGGTACATCACCTATGACGATGGATTTGGGAACACTGGCTCATGCCAGAGTAAAATCACCTACATTGACGGAGAAGTCGGCATTTTGCGTTATCGCGGTTACCCGATCGAGCAGCTTGCCGAAAAATCCAACTTCATCGAAACGGCCTATTTGGTGATTCACGGCGAACTGCCGACGCCCCAGGCGCGGACCCGCTTTTCGGATCTTTTGACTCAGCACGCGCCGTTGCACGAGGGGATGAAGCGGCTTTTCGAGGGGTTCCCGCGGGAGTCTCATCCGATGGCAGTGCTTTCGGCGGTGATCAATTCGTTGGGTTGCTACTATCCGCACCTTGCGACCAACAACCATCAGCGCGATCTGGCGCATTTCGAGGAAGCCGCGGCCATCGCGATTTCCAAGGTCAGGACAATCGCTGCGCATTCCTATCGGGTAAGCCGCGGTCTCCCGCTCAACTATCCGAAGCGTTCCCTGAGCTACTGCGATAATTTCCTGCACCTGATGTTTTCCGAGCCGTATAACGATTATATAGCGACGCCCGAAGTCTCATCGGCGTTGAATCTCTTTCTTTTGCTGCATGCTGATCATGAGCAGAACTGCTCCACCTCTACCGTTCGCATGGTCGCTTCGGCCGGAGCCAATTTGTTCGCGTCGGTGTCCGCCGGCGTGAACGCGCTTTGGGGTCCGTTACATGGCGGCGCCAACATGGCGGTGATCGAAATGTTGAAGGCGATTCATTCCGAGGGCGACGACGGCACCAAGTTCGTCGCCGCTGCTAAGTCTGGGAAAGGCGATCGTCTGATGGGCTTTGGCCATCGCGTTTACAAAAATTACGATCCTCGCGCGAAGATCATAAAAACCAGTTTTTACAAAGCGCTCGCGTCGCTTGGCATCAAGGACGACCCCCTGTTGAATATCGCGATGAAACTGGAGGAGGTGGCGCTGCACGACGATTACTTCGTTTCGCGCAAGCTTTACCCCAATGTCGATTTCTATTCCGGCCTGATCATGCGTGCTCTTGGGATTCCCGAGGAAATGTTCACGGTGATGTTTGCGATGGGTCGTATGCCCGGCTGGGTCGCTCAGTGGCATGAGGTTGCCCGAAATCCGAAGCTGAAGATATATCGTCCGCGGCAGATTTACGTGGGGGCACCGCAGCGAAATTACATCCCCACCAATTTGCGTCAGTAACCGGCTGCTATTTCTTGGAGGCCACAGGCTGCGATTTGAAGATTTCGTCTGTCGTCAAGCCCGTGAGGCGGCTGATTCCTTTGATCAACCGCCACAAAGCGAACATCATCATCGCCATACTCGGGACCACGATAACCGGCCAGCTCCAGAAATTCATCTGACCGAGCTCGGTGTTGAATTCGGGTGTGCCGGTGTCGCTTCGGATCAGATACCGAGCGAGGGCAAAGTTGAGCGCGGCGCTGATCACGAAACTCATTGCGAGTAGAAGGCTGGCCTCCTGCAGGTGCCGATTGAACGCTTTCTCGGCACCGCGGGTTGCCAAGGTCGCGTCTATGCGGGGAACGTCGATCACCTGATCGTTGTAAAGAATTTGGCGTACGAGCGGGCTCTTCGATTTCAGCGATGCAACGATGGCAAAGCCGATCACAGCCGGAATTGCCGCCTCCTTTATGGCGAACCAAAAACGATTCACGTGGACCAGTGCGAAGGTCCCGGTGAGCAGCACGCTCACAAACCCAATGATCGAAACGAAGTTGGCCTGCCTGCGACGGGCAAAGTCCCAGATACCGTAACCTAAGGGAAATGCGAGGGCCACGACGAGCCCCCAAACCGGGCCCAATCGTTCCGGCTTGCTTAGCCAGGAAAGCAGGAACGAGGGGAGGATCACGTTGAAAACAATGTTGAGTAACAGGTTTTCACGTTTGGTAGAGACCGTCTGCATCCTGTTCTTCAACGGACAAAAGCCCTCGGCAGGAAGCGAAATCCTACGGTACTTCCGCCTTTGCGCGCGCCGACTTTTCCCCCATCGTCCACCAAATGATCCTTCTGGGCGTAAACGTCGACCACTGCGCGACCCTGCGTCAGGCCCGCTATCGGCAGAATTCCCGAACCGTGGGAGGGCCGGTCGAGCCGGATGCCGTCGCACTCGCGCTGCTCTGCGAGCGGGCAGGGGCCGATGGCATTACCGTTCATCTGCGGGAGGACCGGCGCCACATTCAGGATCGGGACGTTCGGCGGATGCGGGAGGCGATTTCCACCCGACTGAATCTCGAGATGGCCTGCACTCCGGCGATGATCGCATACGCGATTGAGGTTAAACCAGACTCGGTCTGCCTTGTGCCGGAGAGTCGCGAGGAGGTAACAACCGAGGGAGGGCTGGATATTACCGGCCGCCGGGAGCGAGTCAGTGCGGCGGTCGATCGCCTTTCCGAAGCCGGGATTGTGACGAGCCTCTTTATCGATCCCGAGGAAAAGCAGATCGAAATGAGTTCGCAAGTTCGCGCGCCGTGGATCGAACTGCATACCGGAGCCTACGCGAATGCGTACTACGTCTCGCCGGCGCAACGTGCCGACGAGTGGGAGCGACTCCGGCGCGGAGCCATCCTCGCCCACTCCCTCGGCCTAACCGTCAACGCGGGTCACGGCATCAATTACGTTAATATCCCCGAGGTTCGAATTCTGCCGTTTGTGCACGAACTGAACATTGGGCACAGCATTATCGGTCGCGCCCTTTTTACGGGAATCGAGGAAGCGGTTCGCGAAATGAAGGCGAGGATGAATCCGTGATAAAGTTCGACCTTCCCCCTGGCGGCATTCTTCTTGGACTGGGTGCGGACTTGGTCGATGTTGCGCGGATCCGCGGTGTCTTGGAGCGACAGGGCGACCGCTTTCTTTCGCGGGTTTTTACGGACGAGGAGCGTGCCTACTGTGCGCAAACGGCTTTCCCTCATAAACACCTCGCGGCACGGTTTGCGGCTAAAGAAGCTGTCTCCAAGGCTTTTACCACTGGAATCGGGGCCGAACTCGGTTGGAAATCCATCTCGGTTTATCATGGCCCGCGCCATGACCCCAGGGTACGTCTCGACGCGAAAGGCGAGGCTTTGCTTCGCGAACTTGGAGGCACGCAGATCCTGCTGACCTTGTCCCACACGGACAGCTCGGCCATGGCCGTCGCGGCAATCGTTCGGGCGGAACCGACCCCTTAAAATGGCATCCAGTCGATCCAAAGAGCGTGTCAGTACTTCGGAGCTTTCCAAGGTGCCGTCTTGGATTTTGCTCGGATTCGCGATCGGCGGACTGTTCGTTTTTTTGTTGCGGCGGGAGTATGTCGACAGCGAAACGCAGCCGCCCGCAACCACGGTCGGCACGGCTGAGCCGGTGGCGGTCGTCGCGACAGCGTCTTCCGTGACAGAACGCAAGGGCGAGCCAAGTTTGTCCTCGATCGAAGCCGTGTGGGCAGTGTGGGGAATCCATGCGATTTGGGATGGAGATCTGACGCAGGTGGCACTCTGGAATACGGCCATTGCCGAATTTTCGGATTGTTTCGAGGTCACCCGCCGGAGCGATCAAGTGTACTTCCGTAGCATCGCGCACCTAAGTCATCCCGTGATCGATCGCGGGCTGGGCAAGCACTCGCCACTCCAATTTACCAGCCCGGCACCTGCCGCGCCTAGACGCTGATGCCAAACGGGAGCGAGATCGTTTCGACACCGCTTTTTTCGTGCGACGAAGCACGCTCCTTTGAGTTCGAGCTTTTTGGAGACGATGAAGCCAAGGAGTGGGCAGCGATGGGAGGTGCAGGCCGCGGCGTAGCTCGGCAGATCGTGCGCGACATCGGAGAAGCCGGCGGATTCGCCCAGCGCCCACGGATTCTCGTGCTCGTTGGAAAAGGCCATAATGCCGGTGACGCCTTGATTGCGTCCCACGAGTTGTTTCGCCGGCTCTCCGGAGCCGTTGTCGATGTTTTCTTTGTGGTCGGAGAGCGCGCCTTGCGACCGCTTGCCCGCCGCGCTTGGAGAGATCTCCAGCAGGCGGGCGGAGCCTGCGTTTCGATCGTCCGCGACGTCGAGTCGCTAAGATCGGAGTACGACCTTTGCATTGACGGAGTCTTTGGATTTCAGTTCCGGCCGCCTCTCGACATCGGCGTTGCAGCTATTCTGGCCCGGATCAACTGTCTGGAGATCAAGCTCCGGGCGGCGGTGGATCTTCCGAGCGGTTTGGGAGAGCGGAATGCGTTTCGAGCCGATTTTACTTACGCAACGGGCGTCGTGAAATCGCCTCTGCTTGCGCTCGAGAATGCCGGTCGCATCCGTCACGTCGATCTCGGATGGACCTTTCCGGATTCGCCCGTAGGAAACGCGGGTCACGTTTTATCTGCCCTCACTCTTCGCTCGCTGGTTCGTCTTCGACCGGTCCGGTCCGACAAGCGTACGTTCGGTCATCTTGCCGTCGTCGGCGGATCGCGGAGCTTTCCAGGTGCCATTCTGATGACTGTGAGGGCTGCCTTGCGCAGCGGTGTGGGTCTGCTGACGGCATTTGTGCCGGAATCGCTCGTCCCATCCTTTGCAGCGGCGGTTCCAGAAGCGATGTGGGTGGGCTGGCCTGAGACGGCGAAAGGCAACTTGGCGCTTGAGGGCAGTCACCTTTTGCGCGAGCGGCTTGGGCGGACGACCGCTGCGGTCATCGGGCCGGGGATGGGACGCGAGCCCGAAACGCTTGCATGGTTGGAGACGGAAATGGCGCGAATGACCGTACCGATCGTTTTGGATGCGGATGCGCTCATTCCGGAGATTGTCCAGGCAGGGACAACGCCTCGAATTCTCACGCCGCATGCAGGAGAGTTCGAACGGATCGGTGGGGGAGCGGATTTGCCGGCGTTTGCCAAGAAACACCTCGCGACCGTCGTACTCAAAGGTCACATCACGCGCATCTCGGATGGCGGCGAACTCTTTCACTCGTTTTTCGGTGGCCCGGTTTTGGCGCGCGGCGGCAGCGGCGATATGCTGGCTGGCCTGGTGGCTGGACTGTTGGCGCAGGCACCGCAGGATTTGCTCTCAGCCGCCGCCAAGGGGGTGGTTTGGCACGGATTGGCGGCAGATGCGCTCGCACAAGCTTGCGGAGCAACTGCCGTTACATCGACTGAACTCCTGGATTATCTTTCTGTGGCCCTGCGACGGTCGCTTTAATCGTTTCAATGATGAAGGTGATCGTCTTTTTCCGAGATCGGCGTCGACTTTTTTTCCGGGGACGCGGTGGAGTCAGGCGAACTTGTCGGCTCAGGCGTTACAGGGGGGTCCGAAATCGGTGCGTGCCCATGTTCAGCGTGTGCATCGTACGCATGTTCGTCGTGATAGTCAGGCGCGATCACACCCGTGGGAGCATGAGAAGGCAGGGCGGCGGGGACGGGAGCGAGTAGCGCCGCGGGCCGCTTCCGGGGTGGCGGTGGCTCCTCCATGGCCCGTTTGATTTCCTCTTCGACGCCGCTTGTCGCCTTTTTGAGTTCGCGAATCGATTTCCCGAGTCCACGTGCAAATTCAGGCAGTCGCTTCCCGCCGAAAAGCAAAAGGACGAGAGCGAAAATCAACATCAGCTCTGGTCCACCGATGTCGCCGATGAGTCCGATCACGGGAGAGTTCATGAGGTAAGTAGACGCCATTGAGGTCGGAAAGTAACGATGAAGTGCTCGCCCGGCAACTGCCGCCGAGGCTCCGTTTAGATCTCTGGATGAGGGGCTATTTAACTGAGACTTCTATCGCAAAACTTTGGCTTTGTCCTGGCTGGACCCAATGTAAACCCACCTTGTGCTCGGCGGCGTTGGGCGGCCCCATCCACGGTTCGACGCAATAATACGGGGCCTTTTCGTCGAGTGTCCATGTCACGAACGTGGCTTCGGGTGCCGGTTTCCGTTCGGGGCCGATTTTGATCCTCACCTCGCCGGGTGCATTTACCGGTCCGAAGACGACTTCGTGCGATTTTAAGCCGGTGTGTAGCGCATCGATCAGTTTGGGTTGGTCCATTCGCTCTTCGGATTGGAGGGTGGGACCGGGGATCAACTGACCCGCAGCGTCTTGCTTTAAAACCTTGGTCGAGGGGATCCGAATCGCATAGTCACGACGCTGCTGACCTTCCGTCCATGGCAAGGTGAAGTAAAAGTGGTGACCGGCACTCCACGGAATTGGCTGCGTATCGTGGTTGGTCAGGACCAACTCGCAGGTCAGCCCAAGAGGAGAAAAGCGATAGGCCACCTTGAATTCGTAAGCGTAGGGATAGCAGGCCTTGGCTTCTTCGCCCTGTTCGAAAATTGCGGTAAAGCCACGGTCGTTGGCGTGGCTAATTTTGAAAAGTCCCTGCCGGGCCACACCATGCATGGGCATGACGCGTCGCACGCCGTCGCTCGCCCGCCAGAAATGAAGGTCACCGCGGTCGAAGCTGCGGGCGTTGAAGGGAAAAAGAATCGGATTGCCGCCGCGGACCTTGGCAAAGTCATCCAGCGTGGGTGTCTCGGGCCAGTACAGGACGTCGCGCACGGAACCGTCGCCCAGAGTCAGATTCCAGTTCATGAGGCGTGCGCCCCTTTCCGGCATCGCTAGAAAAGTTGAGTTTCCCACACGCCAGCGCGTGAGGGTTTCCCCGAGGTACGGAACGGATTCCATGGCGAAAGCGTGATACGCGCAGTAGAGCCGGCTGGCCAATGGATTTGTGGAAAATGGCTGCGATTTTCACGTCACCCGGCGCTTGCACGATGCGGATCGACGCTATAGACTGTCGCGTGATGTCGGTTTCAATCAAATTGTTACGCCGCCTCGCCCTGTTCTTCGCGATGGCGAGCGTGGCGACTTCGTTCGCTTTCGCCCAGGCCACGCGGCCGACGACCGCGGCGACGGAACCGGAAGCCCCTGCCGTGGCGGCGGACGCCAGTGCTCCGATAAACACAGAGGCGACCCGAACGCCAAGTGGCGTCGGAACGCGCGTGGTGGTGATTCCGGTACAAGAGCAAATTGCCAAACCGGTGTTGTACATTATCCGTCGCGGATTAAAGCACGCGATCGAGCAGAAAGCGGACATTGTGGTTTTGGATATGAAGACGCCGGGCGGGGCCCTCGACGTCACGTTTGAAATCATGGAAGCACTCGATCGATTTCCGGGCAAGACGGTCACTTTTGTGAATTCGGAAGCGATCTCCGCCGGTGCGTTCATCGCGGCAATGACCGACGAGATTTGGTTTGCTCCCGCCGGAGTGATAGGTGCGGCGGCACCGGTCATGTCGACTGGAGGCGCAATCGACGAATCGATGAAGCAGAAGATCGTCAGCTACCTGCGAGCACGCGTCCGGGCCGTTTCCGAAGGCAAGGGCTACCGCGGTCAGGTCATCTCGGCGATGATCGATGCAAATTATGAGCTCAAGATTGGCGAGGAAATCCTCAAACCGAAGGGCGAACTTCTTTCGCTTACGGCGAGTGAAGCGCTCAAGGCGTATGGCGATCCGCCTCAAGCATTATTGGCGACGGGGATCGCCAAAGACCTCTCGACGCTTCTGACGGAAAAACTAGGGGCTCAGCCCGGATTAACCCGCCAGTTTGAAGTTTCCTGGTCGGAAAAGGCAGCCGTGATTCTCACTAATCTTTCTCCGATCCTTCTGGGGCTTGGGCTCCTTGCCGGATTTATCGAGTTCAAGACTCCCGGATTCGGAATCTTCGGAATTTCCGCGGCGATCCTCCTAGCTGCAGTTTTTTTCGGCCATTACGTGGCGGGCTTTTCCGGGCACGAACCGATTCTCGTTTTCTTGGTGGGGTTGTCGGCGCTTTTGATCGAGCTGTTCTTCTTCCCCGGTATCGTTGTGTTGGCGCTCTCGGGCGTCCTCTTGATGCTGGGCTCGCTCGTTTGGTCGATGGCGGACTTGTGGCCAAACGAACCTATTCAATTTTCCGGAGACGTGTTTGTCACACCCTTTGTTAACCTCGGAATGGGGATGCTGTTATCGATCGCGTTGGCGATCGCCCTCGCGCGATTCCTTCCCAGAGGTTGGATTTGGGGCCGGATGGTTTTGAACGCCAGCGTCGACCAAGCGGCTCAGTTCGCCGGTAGCGCTCCTAGCGAGGGAGCGGGCGAATTTTCTTTACTCGGGGCTCGCGGAGTCGCGGTCACCGCGCTGTTTCCCACCGGTCAAATCGAAATCGAAGGACACCGTTACGAGGCCCGTGTCGCAGTCGGTTCGGTCGAGCGTGGAGCTGCGGTCGTCGTCACGGGACGTTCGGAGTTCGGCTGGATCGTGGAGGATTTCAGGCCATGACCGCGATCGCCCTACTTTTTCTTGCGGGTCTTATTTTGCTGGGCTTCGAGGTCATCGTCCCCGGTGCCGTCTTGGGAATTGTCGGTTCTCTAGCGCTTCTCAGCGGCGTGATTGTGGCGTTCGTGGAGTATGGGGTTGGCGGCGGGCTCGCGACGTTCTCGGTGGCAGTGGTCCTTATTGGGGGGATGCTATTCTTGGAATTCTACGTGCTGCCCAGAACGAAGGCGGGAAAGCGGATGTTCCTCCACGCGTCGGTCTCCGGCACCAGTCAGCCCGGTCCGGATCGAGGATTGGTCGGCTCCGAAGCAAAGGCCGTTACTCCGTTGAACCCTTCGGGCTTCGTCCTCGTCAATGGCCGCCGTTACGATGCCTTTTCTCAGTCGGGCCACGCCGATTCCGGGACTTCGCTCCGCGTCGTCGGGGTCGACAATTTTCGCGTCATCGTTAACAAACCTTAGATCCCTTATGGAAATTTTTCGCTCCTCCCTCTTCTGGCTAGTGGTCATCGCCATCCCGTCGCTGATCATCCTTTTCATCGTTCTTTCGTTTTTCAGCGTTTGGCTGCGTGCGTGGCTGGCGGGCGCCTATGTTGGATTTCTCGATCTGGTCGCGATGCGCCTGCGGCAGGTACCTTATGGAATGATTGTAGATGCACGAATCACCGCAAAGAAGGCGGGGATCGACATCAGCATCGACGAAACCGAGGCGCACTACCTTGCTGGCGGCAATGTGGTTCCTTCGATCCATGCGTTGATCGCCGCTCAAAAGGCCGGAATCGAGCTGAGTTGGCAGCGGACCTGTGCGATCGATCTGGCCACGAAGGGTTCCGGCAAAAGCGTGGTGGAGGCGGTGAGAACGTCGGTGGACCCCAAAGTCATCGATTGCCCGAATCCGGAAGGTGGGCGTACGACGATCGACGGCGTCGCCAAGGACGGCATTCAGGTCAAGGTGAAGGCGCGCGTGACGGTGCGGACCAATCTCGACCGTTTCGTCGGTGGTGCCAAAGAGGATACAATCATCGCTCGTGTGGGCGAAGGCATCGTGAGCACCATCGGCTCGGCCGAGAGTTACAAGGTCGTGCTGGAATCGCCGGATAGCATTTCCAAGACTGTTCTGCATCGGGGCCTCGACGTGGGCAGTGCCTTCGAAATCCTCTCGATCGACATCGCCGACGTCGATGTAGGCGAAAACGTCGGTGCCAAGCTGCAGGTGGCTCAGGCAGAGGCGAACAAGAATATGGCCCAGGCCCAAGCGGAAATTCGGCGCGCCGCCGCCGTGGCCTTGGAGCAGGAGATGAAGGCAAAGGTGCAGGAGATGCAGGCCAAGGTGGTCGAGGCGCAGGCGCAGGTGCCGCTCGCGCTGGCCGAAGCGCTTCGCACGGGGCGTCTCGGCGTCATGGACTATTACAAGATGGAGAATGTCCAAGCCGACACGTCGATGCGACAAAGCATCTCGGATTCCGATCTGAAGAAGTAGACGGTGCTTATTGCCCCATGAAATGGGTTTTCGATCATCTCAATGTCATCATCGTCGTTGCGACGGTAGTCGCAGTCTGGTTGAATCGGCGGCGACGCGACAAAGCGGGAGAGGCCGTCGATTACGACGACGATGGCATTCCCGACAATCCGAACGGCCGGCGCAAAATAGACTCCGACCAGCCCGATCCGGAGGAAGCGGAACGCTCGCGTCGCATTCAGGAGGAAATTCGCCGGAAAATTGCCGGGCGTCGTGGCGGAGCCGAACTTCCTCCTCGTTTGCCCGCAGAAACGCTCACACGCTCCGACCCCCGTCCGTCGGCGGCTGGCCCGGTGGAGGCACCGCGCCCGACGTTTTCGAGCCCACTCGAAGAAATGCTGCGTCGATTCGCGGATCCGCGCGAAGAAGAAGCGGCCCGCGCACGGGCAGCGGAGGCGGAAAAGGCGACCCTCGAGCGCCAACGCCATCTGCAAGAACAGGTGCGTGCGTTGGAAAACAGTCGGCAACGCGACGACGAGCGCGCCGCGGTTTTTCGTCAGGCAACAACGGTCACTCCGGACCTCCGCAAGGCGCCGCCGTCTACTCGGGGAGAGTTGTTGAGGAATCTTCGCGGCCTTCAGACGCTTCGCCGGGCAATGGTGCTACGCGAGGTCCTCGGTCCTCCCACGGGTCTCCGTTGAAGACGCGGTCGTCTGGCGGGTAGGGACGAGACGTTCCTTCGCCCGGTGCTTCCCGGTTGTCGCGAGATCAAAGCCAGCCAACGGTGCGGGCGTCGTTGTCGGAAACGATGTCCACTCGGGGATAGCAGCGGAAAACCGGGACGATCCTTTTTAATTTAACGTCCGGCGGGCGTCGGGGTCGGCGGATCGATGTAGCCCGTGCGTTGCGGCATCTTCAGGCGGGCGCCGTTGTATTCGACGTCGAGGGCTTGGTATGGATCCGCGTCGATACGGATAGTTGTGCGGCGGGGCACGGTGCGCGATTCGCCGCGGGCGAGCGCTCCGCTGAAGAGCACCAAACTGTCGTCGTTTTGGCGCACGGTGACAAATACTTTGTCCAAAGCATAGATCGTGATCGTGGACTCTCCGGGTTTGACCGCGACCTGCGAGGCCGTGGTGGCTTGTGTCGTCGACGGTTTTCCGGAATCGCCACCAAATAGTTTAACCAGGAGAAAAACGATGAGCACCAGCACCGCGAGTCCGGCCAAGGCGACCAGTCCCTTTACGAGGAGAGCTTGGTCGATCTGGGGGCCCGCTCCCGCGCGGGGACGAAACGTCGCGGGGTTGTTATCCTGCGGGGCCCCTTCGGCGAGAGTTTCGGCTGACGGAGAGGGTGGGGGGGCCGCTTCGCGTGCGGCAGATTTGGCGGTTGCGACGGAGAGGTCCATTCGGCCGAAACTTTCGCGATTCAATCCACGGCCTTTCGGTTCGCCTAGGCCGAGGCCTTTGTAATCGTTGATGATTTTGTCGCCCGGCAGTTTGAGAAACACCGCGTACGTGCGCAAAAATCCGCGCACATAGATCTCCGGCAGGGAGAGGTCGAATTGGTTGTTCTCGAATTTGTGCAGATAGTCGCCGCGAATCTTGGTGGCCTCCGCCGCTTCACGGATGGAAACCCCTTTTCGTTTACGCGCTTCTTCCAGGCGTTCGCCGATCGTCTGCATGCCCGTCAGTTAGGTGAATTGGCTGGGGGAGGGAAGACGGAAGTGCCCGGATTGCGCCGACTTTCCGCAGAAAAGAGTGCGTGCGCCATCGTCGGAGCGCAATGAGCGCGCCGTGCGCGAGGTCAAAGTGTGTCGAGATCGACGAGGATTTCCCGAGGACTTGAGCCGTTGTCGGGTCCGACCACTCCCTTTTCTTCCATGAGGTCCATGATGCGGGCGGCACGATTGTAGCCGATCCGGAGACGGCGCTGAATCATCGACGTCGAAGCGCGGCGGGTGGAACGAAGCACATCGAGGGCCTGCTTGTAGAGTTCGCCGTCGTCGCCCATCGAATCGTCCGCATCCTCGTCTTCGTCCTCGTCGCCCTCGCGGGCATCGCGGTCGATCTGGGCCTGAACATCGTTCGCGTAGATCGGCGGGCCGTTCTTCTTAAGAAAATCGACGACGCTGTGGACTTCGTCGTCGGAAACGAAGGCGCCCTGCGCTCGGATGAGCCGCGAGCTTCCCGGAGGCGAGAAAAGCATGTCACCCCGTCCGATGAGGGTGTCGGCGCCTTTGGTGTCGAGAATGGTGCGCGAATCGACCTGCGACGCCACTTGGAAGGCGATGCGCGAGGGGAGGTTGGCTTTGATCACGCCGGTGATGACGTTCACGGACGGGCGCTGAGTGGCAATGATGAGGTGAATGCCCGCAGCGCGAGCGAGTTGAGCGAGGCGAGCGATGCTGGTCTCGATCTCGGCGGGCGCGACCATCATCAAGTCGGCAAGTTCGTCGATGATCGCCACGATGTAGGGAAGCCGCGCTGGGATCTCCAGTCCGTCATCCGTCGCGGGATCGATGCCTTCTAGGCCGGGTTGCTCGAGAGAGGTCTCGCGGGTAGGAGTCTTTTTGCGGTTGTTGAAGCCTACGATGTTGCGCACTCCCATCTTAGCAAAGATTTGGTAGCGCTGTTCCATTTCTCCCAGCAGCCATTTGAGCGCGGCGGGAACCTTCTTGGGCTCGGTCACCACCGGAATCAACATGTGTGGGAGCGTGTTGAAGATTTTCAACTCCACGATCTTGGGATCGACCATGATGAGTCGAAGGTCCTTGGGACTCTTTGAGTAAAGAATCGAAGCGACGATCGAATTGATGCAGACCGATTTGCCCGAACCGGTCGCCCCCGCGATCAGCAGGTGAGGCATCTTGGTCAAGTCCGATACAATCGGTTTCCCCGAGACGTCTTTCCCCAAGGCGACGGGAATTTCTCCCTTCGAAAGGGCGATGCTCCAGTCCTCGCTCTCGAGGATCTCCCGCATTCCGACGGCCGTAGGATGCTGGTTGGGAACTTCGACTCCCACGGCGGCCTTGCCTGGAATAGGAGCGAGAATCCGCACGGACTGCGCGCGCATGCCTAACGCGATGTTTTTGTCCAAGCCCGCGATTTTTTCCACGCGCACACCCGGTGCGGGGACAATTTCGTAACGTGTGATCACCGGCCCGACATGAATCTCGCCCAGAGAAACTTGGACTCCGAACTCGCTCAGAATGCGCAGGAGATTTTCTGCATTTCGGCGGTGTTCCTCCTCGGAGTTTTCGGGTGCCACGGGCGTTTGTTCCTTGAGAAGAGCGAGCGGGGGAAACTGGTAGGTAGAGTCGCTCGGCGAAGGCGTCGCCACCTTCGACTTTTTTGGCTCCTCGGGTTTGACGATATTCAGCTCGAATCGTCCGCCCGCCTGCGCGGCCAAGTCTTTGACGTTCGACGCCGGCATCCCCGTTTTCGACCCTCGCGATTCGCGCTCCCCGATGACGTTGTTGTCGTCGGATGCGGAGGAGCCGATCTCCTCCGACCTTACGGTAGGTTGAGCTGCATCGTCGGGGACAATTTCGTCGACAAGTCCTTCCTTGTTTCTCCACGTATCCGCGCCGCCGGCACCTGTGTTCTTCTTCGGAGGCTGAGCGGACGCTTCCAAGGCTTTGGCTTGAGCCTGCGCATTCTTCTTGATCGTAAGCGCGCTCGCCGCTGCGGCAGACGCGGCGTAAGCGGCCTGCTTGTGTTCGTTCGCAGCCTGTTCGGCGGCCTTCTGGCGGATCTGGGATTCTTTGAATTCTCTCGTGAGTTCTTCGTGTTCGGCACGGTTCGCTCGCCGCCGCTCCCGCCACGCATGGAGGGCCGCCAAGATCCGCTCTATTTCCGTGGTGATGTCCTTGGTAAATATGAACAGTAGACTGAGTGCATACAATGAGCCCATCAGCAGCGCCGAACCGAAGACGCCCAAGGTGTCCTTGAAGCCGTCCTGATAGACCAGAATACCGAGAAGGCCCCCGAGTCCCTGCGAAAAGTACTGGGTGACGCCAAAACTTTCCCACATTGCCCAAAGTCCCGAAAACGAACCGATGCAGAGAACCATTGCCACCAAACGTGTGAGGGCCAACCGGGGTGCATTGCGCAGCAAGATGTATCCGAACCAGAGAAGGAAAACGGGCACAAGCCAAGCGCTCATCCCCAGAAAGCGAAGCGTCAAGAAAGCCGCCTTGGCCCCAAACAAGCCCACCAAATTTCTTCCGGTGGGGTGCGTCGTTATTGTCGTACCGCTCTGGTCAGGCGTGTAGTCCAGGAACGCAACGATAAGCAAGGTGCCGAGCAGGAAGACGAACACCGCCACGGGCCAGTTTGGCTGGCGGCGTATTCCCGGGAGGGATCCTTTAGGATTTGTGTTTGAAATCGCTGATTTGGCCATCTGGTCTTAACGCACGGCGGCATCTCGCTTGCGTGTGCGTCATCATCGGCAACCGTAAATCGGAATGTCCACTCTTAACCCGTTTTTGGGCCGTGCCCATCTCCTTCAAAACCATGAGTGAATTTCTTCGGTTTCTTCCGCTCTACCAAGAACGCGTTTGGGGCGGTCGAGCCCTCGAGTCTGCGCTTGGACGACACTTGCCCACTGGCAGACCGATCGGTGAAAGCTGGGAGATCGTGGACCGCCCGGAAGCCCAATCGGTCGTCCTCGGGGGAACGTGGTCCGGGCTAAAATTGCGACAGCTGATCGAGCAGCACGGCGCCCTCGTCATGGGTCCCCAGTACGCGGTCTCGCGGCCGTTTCCCCTCTTGGTAAAATGGCTGGATTGTCGAGAGCGCCTGAGTCTGCAAGTTCATCCTCCTGCGGAGATTGCACCCGCTTTGAAGGGGGAGCCGAAGACCGAGAATTGGTTTATTGCGGCGTCGGCCCCCGGCGCGGGTTTATTAGTCGGACTCAAGCGAGGAACCACCCGAGCCGTTTTCTCGAAGGCGCTCGTCCAACAGACGCTTGAGTCGTGCGTACATCGGTTTTCGATCGCACCGGGCGACTCGATTCTCGTTCAAAGCGGGACCGTTCACGCGATCGACGCGGGTAATCTTATTCTGGAAATTCAACAAAACTCGGATACGACCTATCGCGTCTACGATTGGGGGCGTATCGGCTGGGACGGAAAGCCTAGACAAACACATGTGGCAGAATCGCTTGCTTCGATAAACTGGGACTTGGAAGAGCCGTCCCCGGTGCGGGCAGCGGCGATAGAGGCGGTCCTTGCAGAAGCGCCGGAATTTCGGATTCGGCGGGTTCCAATCAGCGCGGGCGGGCGATTGACTTTTGCGGCCGGTGAGCAACCCCGATTGCTCAGCGTGGTGGAGGGGCAGTTACAATCGGAAGGGGGGGGCGCGGCGCGTGACGTCCTTCGTCAGGGAGACAATGCGATTTTGCCTTATGCCTTCGAATTCTCGTTTCTCGCGCCCGTTTCCACGCTCGTCTTGGTGACCGAGAACTTTGTATAACGTTCGTGGTCCTTCTCAAACCTATGACGATTCACTCGCCCTTTACCGGTTCGCGCGCCTTCCGGGGTGGCGCTTTGGTCAAGTTCATCCTCTTCATCGCGATCGTCTTCGCTGTCCTCGCATTGGCTTGGATGCTGTTTCTTCCGTCGATTCTAAAGAGCGTCCTGGAGAAACGAACGGGTTTTGAGATCCAGATCGCCAAAATGTCGGCCAATCCGTTCACCGGAAATTTGAGTTTAGTCGGCTTGGCGATTAACAATCCGTCGGGGTGGCCGGCGCGGGAATTCGTCAACGTGCGGGAGTTCACGGCCGAGGCCGATGTGTGGTCGTTTTTCTCCTCGCGCCCGATCGTGAATAACGCGATCGTCGACGTTGCATTTGTATCGGTTGTCACTGATAGCCAAGGTAAAACGAACGTTCGGCTGTTTCAGGATCGAGTAGCGGGACCGAACGACCCGGCTCAAAGGAAACCGCCTCAACCCGAGCTCAAACCCGAGTTTTTGATCCGTCAACTCAGACTGCGTTTCGACAAAGTGACCATGGCCGACTATTCGGGTGGGAAAAAGACGCCCACCACCCGCGAGGTAAATCTCAATTTGGACAAGACCTACAAGGACGTGACTGACGCGAAGCAACTTCTTACCGGTGCGCTTCCAGGCATCGAGGCGATCGGAAGTGCCATTTCTGCCTTGGTGCCCGGAAAGCTGGGCAAAGCGATCGGTGGAGCGATGAATGACCCGGCCGAGTTACTCAAAAATACCGGCAAAAAAGCCGGCGGCGCCATTAAAGGTTTGCTGGAGAAACTTGAAGAAAAGCCGAAGCCGTAGTTTCCTGCTCGTTTTCCTATGAAAGAGACCGATTCCTCCAAGGGAGAGCCCACCTCCAATCCTATCGATTCCAAGTCCAGCCCTGCCGGTACCGGAATCCCGGGCGAAGATTCTGCGGCCTATCATGGTCGTGCCGATGGCGCGCTTCAGGAAATTGCGCGCTTGGAGTCGGAACTAGCCTCCGCCAAGAAGGACGCGACCGACCATTATGAGCGTCATTTACGCGCGGTAGCGGATCTCGAGAACTTCCGCAAACGCACTGTGCGCGAGAAAGACGAACTCCGGCAGTACGCAGCGGCGCGGGTTTTGGAGGATCTCATTCCGGTTTTGGACAATCTAGGGTTGGGATTGGCCGCCGCCAAGGCTCCCAAGGCAGATCTCCAGACGCTGGTCGGTGGTGTCGAAATGGTCCTGACCCAGGCGAAGAGCTCATTGGCTCAGCACGGATTGAAGGACATCAATCCCGTCGGGCAACCGTTTGACCCCAATCTCCACGAGTCGATTTCCGCGCAGCCGAGCGCTGACGTTCCCGAGGGCTCCGTTCTGTCCGTGGTCAGAACCGGCTACAGTTTGAACGGGCGCCTTCTGCGGGCTGCGAGCGTGGTGGTTTCGAGCGGAGTGGCTTCGAAAACTACGGAGGCTTCCCAGTAAGCGAAACGCAGCGCGCGTGCGCTGTGTTTTGCCTCGCCAGCCTAACGGGCGCGGCTGACTACGATCATGGCCAAACAAGATTATTACGAATTGCTCGGTGTCGCCAAGGGAGTCTCCGAGGACGAACTCAAGAAGGCGTATCGGAAGAAAGCCGTCCAGTTTCACCCCGACAAGAATCCCGGCAACAAGGAGGCAGAGGAGATGTTCAAGAAGATCTCCCAGGCTTACGAAGTGCTGAAAGATCCGGAAAAGCGCGCTGCCTACGACCGCTATGGTCATGCGGCCTTCGAGGGTCCCGGCGCTGGCGCTCAACGCGGTCCTTCGGGTGGAGGCTTCCACGATCCCTTCGATATCTTCCGCGAAGTCTTCGGCCAAGGCGGTGGAGGCGGCCAGGGTGGGGGCGTTTTCGACGAGATGTTTGGAGGCGGGGGAGGCCGCGATGGTGGGAGAGACGGAGCGGATTTACGCTACGATCTCGAGATCGCCCTCGAAGAGGCCGCACGCGGCGTGGAAAAGGAAATCACCTTTCGGAAGAACATGGTGTGCGAGCGGTGCGAGGGCAACGGCGCGGAGCCGGGCTCGAAACGCACCACCTGCCCGACCTGTCGCGGTTCCGGCCAAATCCGTCGTAGTGGCGGGATTATTACATTTACCCAGACCTGTCCCACCTGCGGCGGCGCCGGGACAAAGGTCGAAAAGGCCTGTACCCAGTGCCGGGGGGAGGGTCGCGTGCCGAAGACCGCCAAGATCAATGTGCGCATCCCGCCGGGCGTCGACACGGGCTCGCGTTTGCGCTCGATGGGGAACGGCGAGGCGGGTGTGGCGGGCGGCGGAGCGGGCGATCTCTACATCGTGCTGACCGTGCGCGACCATGAGCTTTTCGAGCGCCAGGGCGACGATTTGTTTTGCGAGATACCCATCAAGTTCACGCTGGCGTCGCTGGGTGGCACCATCGAAGTACCTACGCTTTTCGGAAAGGCATCGCTCAAGCTACCGGCGGGCACTCAGAGCGGCACGACGTTCCGCTTGCGCGGGAAGGGCATGCCTTCCTTGCGAAATCGCGGCGACCAAGGCGACCAACTGATTCGGGTGAACGTCGAGGTACCGCAATCGCTCTCTGCGGAGCAGCGCAAGCTTCTCGAACAGTTCGCCCTCGTCAGCGGCGATGCCGAAAACCCTACCTCGAAGAGCTGGTTCGAAAAGGCCAAGAAGTTCTTTTGAACGCCGATGAAGTCCGCTCCCCTTCGCTTTTTTAATCGCTCCACCCGCAAGATCGAGATCGAGGCGATTTATGGCGAACGGTGGCTCCGTTGGGCCTACGAAAACCCTCTCGGACGCCTCACGACTTGGATGATCGCGCGGCGGTGGATTTTCTCCGCGTACTACGGTTGGCGGATGAGCCTTTCCGATAGCGGACGCAGGGTGTTCCCATTTATTGTGGCGTACAATCTCGACGTCGACGAGTTCGTAAAATCGGCCTTCGCCTTCCGGACGTTCAACGAATTTTTTACCCGTGCTTTAAAGCCGTCGGCTCGTCCCATTGCCGAACCGCGGAACGAGCGTCTCGCGGTTTTTCCCGCCGACGGTCGTCACCTCGCATTTGACAACGTCGACGAAGCGGAGGGCTTCTACGTCAAGGGAGCGAAGTTCACGTTGCGCAATTTGCTGGCGGACGATGCCTTAGGGGAGAAATTCGCGGGGGGATCGATGCTCATTTCTCGCCTCTGTCCGGTCGACTACCATCGTTTCCATTTCCCCGTGGCGGGTATGCCCGACGACGGTCGGCCGATCAATGGGTGGCTCTACTCCGTGAATCCCATCGCTCTGCGGCGCAATGTGCAGCGCCTCGTCCAGAACAAGCGTCGCGTTACCCTGCTCGATGACACCGTTTTCGGTCAGGTCGCCATGCTTGAAGTCGGCGCGACGAATGTGGGCACGATCGTAGAGACGTATGTTCCCCAGCGCCGCGCGACCAAGGGCGAAGAAAAGGGTATGTTTAAATTTGGCGGATCGTGCGTGATCACCCTTTTCCAAAAGAACCGAATTCGTATCGACGAGGACGTTCTGGCTCAAACTGCCGCGGGTCTCGAGACCTACGCCAAGATGGGCGATCGACTCGGCGTATTGGCCTAGGATCGTCAGGCTTCCGCTACCGGGTCGGCGATTGACCCGGAGGATGGGGCTGCTCTGATGGGTATCCCATGGGCGATGAGTATGTTGTCAGCTTAGGCGATCGCAGTTACCCCATCCGCTTCGGCACGGATCTGGCGGGGGAGATCCGTGCGAAGGTGGCCGCACTTAGGTCGGAGGGCCGGGGTGCCGTGGTAATCACGGACCGGCATCTTGTCGCGCATCAGGGCGCGGCCTTGCTTGGGATGTTCGGCGATACCCCGCGCCACGTGGTGGAGCCGGGAGAATTCAGTAAGTCTTTGCCTGCGCTGGGCCAATGCCTCGATTTCATGGCTGCACAGCGGTTGGATCGTTGCGCGGTGGCGATTGCCGTCGGCGGTGGAGTGATCGGCGATCTGGCCGGGTTCGCCGCAGCCAGTTACTTGCGGGGAATTTCTTTCTGGCAGGTGCCGACCACACTCCTCGCGATGGTCGACAGCTCGGTCGGGGGAAAAACGGGGATCAACCTAAGCGCAGGAAAAAATCTGGTCGGCGCGTTTCATCAGCCGTCCGAGGTCTTCGTTGCGACCGGTTTGCTGGCGACGCTTCCAGGGCGCGAGTTCGCGGCGGGAATGGCCGAGATCGTCAAGTACGCGCTGCTCGGCGACGCGGGACTTTTGCGACGCCTGGAAGAGTCTCCCCTGACCGTGAAGAGCCCCGATTTGGCGGCCGTCGTTCGGCGCTGCTGTGAAGCCAAAGCGAAGGTGGTGGAGGCCGACGAGTTCGAGCGTGCCAAAGACGGCGGGCGCGCTCTGCTCAATCTGGGGCATACCTTTGGCCACGCGATCGAACAAACCACCGGCTATGGAACTTATCTGCACGGGGAGGCGGTCGGCATCGGCTTGGTGGCCGCGGCCCGGTTGTCTCAGAAACTCGGATACCTGACGGTCGCGGAGATCGCCCGGGTCGAGGCGGTGGTCGCCGCGCACGGTCTTCCCATCCGTCTTCGTGGACCGCTTGCCTTGACGAACCTTAACGCGGCGATGGCCCGCGATAAGAAAGTGCGCTCCGGCCGGCTTCGGTTCGTCGTGATGAAACGGTTGGGCGAGGCCGCCACCCAGGGTGAAATCGATCCGGCGCTTGCCGATGCGTCGTTCCTGGAAGTCGGGGCGGTTGCTTAAAGTCGAAATCGCGGCACCCTGTAAACATGTCCGCGATCGATGAAAGCATTGTCCGGGAGTATTTTGAGCAAAACGGGTTTCTCGTTAGACAGATGCGGAAGTATCAAGTGACGGCGCGAAAGAAGACGAGCGACGAGGAGATCGACCTGCTCGTTTATAACCCGGCTTGGCAGCGCGGAGGACGAAAACCCGATTTTTTTCTTTTTGTCAGCGAACTCCGGCACCTGCATCGCGCAGTGGTCGCGATCAAACCCTGGCACACCGATGTCTTTACTCCCGGGATGCTGAAGAGTTCGCCGGAGATCTTTCGATTTCTGGAAGCGAACGTCATGCAGCAGGCGGCGCGATTGTTTCCCAATCACGATCCGGAAGCGGCTGGGGCCGAAGGTGGGGAAATCACGAAGGTTCTCGTTCTCCCTAGTTTGCCGACACAGGAACCGTTTCGATCGCAGAGTGTGCAGATGCTCAAAGAGCGCGGTGTCGACGCGATCGTTTCATTTCGAGCGATGCTTCAGGATTTGATCGAGAACATCGAAACGAACCTCAGTTACCGAAAGAGCGATACCCTTCAGGTCCTGCGGATTCTTAAGAATTACGATCTGCTGAAAGACGCGCAGATGGATTTGGTGGGTCGCAGATGACGAGTGTCTCCACGGGACTATGAACATCCATCCCACCTCGATTGTCGAAGACGGAGTCACCCTTGGAGCCGATGTGACTGTACTTCCGGGGGCGGTGCTCCGTCGAGGAACCGAACTTGGCGATCGGGTGATGGTTCATCCGTATGCCGTGATCGGAGGCGAGCCCCAGGATCTGCGGTTTGTCGCGACAACCGTTTCAGGCGTAAGGATCGGGGCAGGTTCGACGGTGCGCGAATTCGTTACGATCAATCGTGCGACCAAACCGAACGAAGCGACGACCGTCGGCGAAAACTGCTTTCTGATGGCGGCCGCGCATCTCGCGCATGACGTGCGAATCGGGAAGAACGTGGTTTTGGCGAACAACGTGTTGTTGGCCGGCCATGTTCAGGTGGCCGACAATGTGTTTTTTGGAGGTGGCGCGGCAGTACATCAATTCTGCCGGATCGGGGAGGGCGCGATGGTTGCAGGTCTCGCGCGGATCACGGTCGATGTGGCGCCGTTTACGATGGTAGCGGAACGGGATGAAATCATCGGATTGAATGTGGTCGGCCTGAAACGTCGCGGCCTTCCTCGGGAAACGATGCGCGAGTTGAAGGAGGCTTTTCGGACGGTGTTTTTCACGCCGGGCAATATCCGCACCGTCGCCGCGACGGCGCTACCCCATGCACAGGCCGCGGAGACCAAAATGTTTCTGGAATTTTTCGCATGGGGAAAGCGCGGGTTTGCGCGTCCGCGGCGCGAGAAGGCCGAATCGGGCGATACCGAGTAATCTTTGCGTCGCGGACTCCAAGGAGCCAATTTTGGGTCGGCATTCGGCTCCCTTCTTTACGCGCGCAACTCTTGTCCCCGTTTTCCCATGAAGCGACTTGCACTTACGTGTGGTGATCCCGCCGGGATCGGCCCGGAAATTGTCGAACGCTGGCTGGCGATGGAGCCGGAGATGGCGAGGCAAGTCGTGGCGATCGGCCCCACACCCTGGCTGTCCGGGCTTTCCCTGCCTGACGATCAGCTCGTCACCGTGGGATTCGACTCGTACGCGGCCACGGCAGGGCGACCGGATGGCGAAAGCGCCTTGGTTGCGTGGGCTGCGATGGAGAGAGCGGCTGAGGGATGTGCGGCCGGCGAGTTCGGCGGAGTCGTTACCGGTCCGGTCAGCAAGGCGCAGCTCGCCCGCGTCGGCTACGGATTTCCGGGACAGACCGAATTTTTTGCCCACAAATGGGGTGGCGCGCCGACCATGGCATTCTGCGGGGGCAAACTACGCGTTGTCCTGCTCACCTGGCATATTCCGTTGCGCGCGGTCCCAGCGCATTTGACCATGGCGGAATTCGATCGGGCGATCTGCGCGGCGATGGAGCTGGGGCGAGCGGAGGGTTTTTCCGCACCGCGCGTGGGGGTGTGCGGACTAAATCCCCACGCGGGCGAAGGAGGTCTGATCGGTTTGGAAGAACGCGATTCGATCGATCCGATTCTCGCGCAGCAACGGGCTGCGCATCCGGGATTGTCGTCGTGTCAGCCTGCGGACACCTTGTTTGTGCGGGCGTTGCGCGGGGAATTCGACGTCGTCATCGCGCTTTACCACGATCAGGGTTTGGTGCCGCTTAAGCTCATCGATTTTGACGATGCGGTAAATGTAACGCTGGGACTACCCCACGTTCGTACCAGTCCCGACCACGGAACCGCTTTTTCGATTGCGGGGAAGGGTTTGGCGAGTCCCCGCAGTTTTGGGAATGCGGTCTCGACTGCGCTGCGCTTAATCCAAGTCAGGGCACGTGCGGCCCCGGTGTAGCGAAGGTGGGAAGGAGGAGTACGGTCTTCGGTGGCCGGCCATGCGCGCGCTGGTGAGGTCGAGGCGCCTAAATGCCCAGTGGACTCGGCGTTCGATTTCAGCCAATTCCGGTCGTAAGAGACCGTCGCTGCCCGCGGAGCGTTAGCGCTCCTTGCTTCCTCCAGGGGAAACTGGCAGAAATGTATTCCTATGCATCGAATCTCTCTCGTCGGACTCGTCGCGTTTTTCGCTTCCTGCTCTGCGATTTCCGTCCTCGGTGCCGACAAGCCGAAGATCACGTCGCAGGATCGGCTTCCGCGTTACAGCTACCCGTTTACGGGCAAAGTCACGGATGTCATTACGGTCGATTCCACCTACGACCCTTTGGCCTTGGCGGTGCGCTCGGACCTCGAAAAACTTCTGGCGGACTTCGACATCGCCGATCGCGCCACGTTGCAAGGCGTGCTCAGCACTTTGATGACCCTCGACGTGCAAGCCGGCCACTACGACTCTGCACTTAAGCGGATCGATGCGATTCGCGCGCTCGAAGAAAAACCCGCGGCCAAACTCACCACCGCGCTGGTGAACGAAAGCTACATTCTCGCACGCAAGAAGGGGAACTTCACGTCCGACGCGGCCTTCCGTGCGGAGTTCGCGAAAATTTACGCGGAAAAGCTCGCCGTTTTGCCCTACGACGTCGTTGCCGACAATCTGAAGCAAGCGAAGGCGGGGGCGGAGATCGCTTCGAGGTCACTCGTTCTCGGAAACCTGGACAGTTCGTTTCAGACGGGGGTGGACAAGAGTGGAGCGATCAGTGGCGACGTCGCTCGCGTTTTGTTGACGCAGCGCACGGGCGTCGAGTTGTTCCTGCCGCTCAGGAGCGAACGCATTGCAGCGCTGACTGCGTTCATCGGTTCGCACCAAAAACCCAAAGTGGACATCTGGGCGGCACGTGAGGTTTCATTGGATGCCGAGTCGAAACTGACGCCAGTGACGATCGCGGTGTGGGATAGCGGCGTCGACATGCCGGTGTTTCCGAAGCAGCAATGGACGAACGCCGCGGAGATTCCGGGCAACGGAGTCGACGACGACAATAACGGATTCATCGACGACGTCCACGGCATCGCTTTCGATCTCCAAGCGATGCCTACTCCGGGGCTGTTGGTCAAACTCGACGAAGGTCAGCGCGCGGCCTATCCGGCAATGCGCAACCGGACGAAGGGCATTCTCGATCTGCAGGCAAATATCGACTCCCCCGAAGCGGCCGAGTTGAAGCAGCATATGTCCACGTTGCAGCCCGCGGATGTAAAAGGGTTTATTGAGAACCTGAATTTTTTCGGTAATTTTACGCACGGAACGCATGTCGCGGGTATCGCTTCGGCGCACAATCCGGCGGCGCGGCTGCTCGCGATTCGAATTACCTTCGACTACCGGATGATTCCCGACCTGCCCACGCGCGAGCAGGCGGAACGCGATGCTGCGGCGGCACGTACTCAGGTGGCGTACCTGATAAAACAAGGGGTGCGCGTCGTGAACATGAGTTGGGGTGGGTCTCCAAAAAGCATCGAGGAAGCCTTCGAGGCAAACGGTGCGGGTGGGACGCCGGACGAGAGGCGCAAGACGGCGCGCGAGTATTTCGAATTGTTTCGGGTCGCGATGACCGAAGCCATGCGTTCTGCCCCCGAAATTTTGTTCGTCGCCGCCGCGGGGAACAGCGATAACGATGCCGGTTTCGCGGAGTTCGTACCCTCTGGGATCGATTTGCCGAATGTACTTACGGTCGGAGCTGTCGATCAGGCCGGCGAGGAAACCTCGTTCAGCAGTTTCGGCAAGAACGTCGACGTTCATGCCAACGGATTCGAGGTCGAGAGCGCCCTTCCCGGCGGCGAGCGTATGAAGTATTCGGGTACGTCGATGGCCGCACCGAACGTTGCCAATCTCGCCGGAAAACTGCTGGCGGTGGAGCCGAAGTTAAACGTCGAGCGGACGATCGGCCTGATCAAACTCGGGGCCGATCGGAGTGCGGATGGAAGAATCGACGCGATCAATCCGAAGCGTAGCTTCGCGTTACTCAAAGCGATGAAGCTCAATTGAAGCGTCAGCGTAGCGATGGCTTTCGTTTCCGACGGAGAGAGTTCCTCCATCGGCCGAAGACCGACGAACGATTTTCCGCTTGCGACCTTGTGGGATCGGCTCCCCGTCGTTGCCAGGCTTTAGCGATAAACGGGCCTGCTCGCTTCATCCCCTCCACGCTTGCGCCGATGAGAAGGGACGCTTTATTGAAACCGATGTCCGTCGACGCGCCCGCAGGCTCGCCTGCCCTTGCCGCTCTCTCCGCTCCCGCGTCTGCGGGAGCCTTGGACGGAATACGGGCCGGCAACGAAAACTTGGTACGTTTGACCGAGGCTGCGGGACGGAAAGTCGATGCGCTGGCTGCGCGCGAGAAGAAAGGCGATTTGCTCCGCGTTGCCATTAGCGGGGGCGGATGCAATGGCCTGAGTTATAAACTTCGATTCACACCCGAACCGAAGCGCGGCGACATTTTAGTCCGTACGGGTGGGGTAAATGTCCTGGTGGATCCCAAAACCGCGCTTTATCTTAAAGGCACGGTTCTCGACTATTCCCACCAGATGGTGGGTGGAGGATTCAAGTTTGCGAATCCCAACGCCAAGGCGAGTTGCTCCTGCGGGGAGAGCTTTAGCATTTGAGCCGTTTCCTTTCGTTAATCCCCAATTCATTGTAACCTCGAGGAATATGCTAAACGGTCGATGCGGCAATCGGATGGACGGAAGCGGTCGGACTGGCCTGCCTTCCCTTGCTAACGCATTATAGGATTCTCAGAGCCCGCGTGGACGCGCAATGGCCCTTTTTAGGCTGCGCTGGGCACTTGCGGAAATTGGGGTTGTCTTCCACAGCTTGCCAAGCGATCACCTTTAACCACCTAGACCAGAGAACCTCCCTCATTTGATGGCAAATTCGTTTCCTTCGAGCGGCAACCGCTCAGGCTATTATCAGCGTCGCAACAACGACCCGTTCGCGAACATTCGCCGCAATTTGCGGATCAAAGTTCCGCAGATCCGCGTCATCTCGCCCGAGGGTACCCAACTCGGTATCATGCAGACCGACAAGGCTTACGCGCTTGCTCAGCAGTTTAATCTCGATCTAGTGGAGGTGGCGCCGAACGCGGTTCCTCCGGTGTGCCGGATCATGGACTTCGGCAAGTACGTTTACGAGGAACAGAAAAAAGCGAGCCACGTTAAGTCGACGGCCAGCAAACTTAAGGAAATCGAGTTTTCCGCTCGTATCGCCGAGAACGATTTCCACACCAAAATTCGCCACGCCGAAGAGTTCCTCGACAAGGGGAACAAGGTGAAGCTGCGACTCAAGTTCCGCGGGCGCGAAATGGCTCACACCGAAATCGGTTTCAAGGTCGTCACCAATGCCCTCGCCGAGCTCAGTGGCATGGGGCACCCCGACAGTGAGCCTAAATTACTCGGCAAGCAGATCAATGTGATGCTTACGCCGCACCCGCCGAACAAGCGGAAGCGAAAGTATGCGATCGAGCCGGATGAAGAGCCGATCGACGATACGGGATCGGGAGCGGATCACGAAGACGAGGAAGAGTGAGTTCGGTCGGGCGGGACGTTTCAGCGTGAGTCGATTTCGCCCTTTCGCCGTTTGGTACGCGCTTTGGCTGCTTTTGGGAGTTTCCTCAGGGGCGGTGGCGGCACCTCGAGGACGCCCAGCTACGCCCCCTTCGGCCAGTGGCGATTCCAACGTGGTTACGCGTGTCATTCTCGGTGCCACCTATTTGGAGGTCACGCCCTGGGCGGGTCGCTTTGGGCTGAAAGGCACTTGGCTGGAAAAGGGGCGCCGTCTCCGCTTGGAGAACGGCTTCACCACGATTGTCCTGGAGGCCGATCGGCGCGAATTGCTCATCAACGATCTCCGGGTCTTCCTGGGCGAACCGATCATGGTCAGTGGCGGTTCGCTTTGGATCGGGGCGATCGATGCGCGGGATCTTCTCGGCCCGATCCTGCGGCCGGCCGGCATTGCCATCACTGCGCCTACGCTGCGGGTAATCTGCCTCGATCCCGGGCACGGCGGCAACGACACCGGTACCCAAAACAAGGGACTTAAGCTCGAGGAGAAACGCATGGCGTTGGAGGTGGCGCAACGTGTCAAACGTCTCCTCGAAGCGCTTGGTTACAAAGTCATCGTCACTCGAAACGACGATCGTTTCGTCGAGCTGGAGGATCGCGCCAAGATTGCCAATCGTGGGGGTGCCGACCTTTTCGTTTCCATCCATTTCAATTCCTTTCCCCAAGGCAGCGTGACCGGAACCGAAACATATATCGTGACGCGCCGCACGCAGCGTTCGACCGGCGGCTCGAAACGAGAGACGACCGATAACGTAGAATTCGTCGGCAACGGAATGGATCCGTGGAATGCAGTTTTGGGTTACGCGATGCATCGACAACTGCTCGGAAAACTTGGCAGTTTCGATCGGGGCCTTAAATTTGCCCGTTTCAAAGTTTTGACGTTGGTCAATTGCCCAGGGGTCTTGGTCGAAGCGGGCTATTTGTCCAACGAAGCGGAGGCTCGCAAGATCTCCACGCCCGCCTACCGAGCGGAGATCGCGGCTGGGATCGTCGACGGAGTGACGGCGTATTCGACCCAGTTGGCGGCGGCTCAGAAGAAATAGCACTGGGTCGGATGCGAAGGCTGGAGGGAAGGTGTTGCTGCGCGAAGCGAGTCGAAAACACGCCCCAGTTACAGGTCTCATGGACCCCCTCCTTGACAGATCCGCTTCTCACCGATACCGCAAAAGCCCGAATGGATGCTGTCCTTGACCAGTCCGTGCTGGTGCTTAATCGCCTATGGCAGGCAGTCAATGTCATCGGGGCAAGACGAGCCTTTGCGCTCCTCGCCCGCGGACATGCCAGCGTCGTCCATCACCACGCCGACGACTTTCGGGTTTTTTCGCTCATGGACTGGGTCGATTTTTCGCAAACCAATCCTCCGCTCACCGAAATGGATATCGTGCGGACGCCGCGAACCACGATCCGGCTGCCTCGGGTCATCCTGCTCACGTATTTCGACAAGCTTCCGTGCAAGGAGCTGAAATTGACGCGCAACAATGTCTTCGAGCGTGACAAGAATCATTGTCAGTACTGCGGTAAGGTCTTCCACCGCGAGGAGTTGAATTTGGACCACGTGATTCCCCGCGATCATGGGGGTAAGACCACTTGGGAGAATATCGTCTGCTCCTGTGTGCGGTGCAATTCTCGCAAGGCCAACCGTCTTCCGCATGAAGCGCACATGCGGCTCATTCGGAAGCCGGTCAGGCCCAAGTGGCGCCCAGTCATTTCTTTGGTTCTGGGCAATCGCGAACGCGAACGATGGAAGGACTTCCTCGACCTCGCTTACTGGAACGTCGAATTGGACGAGTAAGCGTAGAATTCCTACTGGTTGGGCGGCTTAGACGATTGCGCGGTCTGGCGGAGGATCAGCGCAATGACCACTGCTGCCAACAGGTCGCTCGCTGCCACGATAAACCTAACCGAAAAAGGGAGTCGCAGGGGCAGAACAAGAATGAGGACGGCGCCAATGACCAGCGCAGCAGTAATGACAATGAGGGCTCCGCGGCATTTGTGCGTCGGGCTCGCAAGCTCAACCGAGGGCGGGCGAATAGAGGCACACATGATGGGACGAAGCGGAGATAAAAAAGAAAGGGCGCTAAAGCCATCCACACCGCCCGTCTCACAACGCATTCAGCTTTTTGCCAACGGCAAAGTGATTCGCATCGTAGTGCCGACAGCACTGCTCCGCACCAACGTAATGTCGCCATGATGAGAAACGAGGATTCGCTTCGCGATCGCCAAGCCCAGGCCCGTCCCATCCGGCCGACCCGACAGAAAACTATCGAACACGCAGGCGCGGATGTTCTCCGGGATGCCGGTGCCGCTGTCGGCGACATCTAGGTGGATACACATGGCTCCATCGCCGCGGTCTTCGACGTGGGCCCGCAATACGATAATACCGCCGTCCGGCATCGCCTGGGTCGCGTTAATGAGCAGATTCAGGAGGACTTGCTGCAACTGCCCCTTGTGTACGTCCACCACCATTGAGCGCGCTGCAGGTTCGAACCGCAGCTGAATTTTGCTCTGTGCCAGTTTCAGCCGGATCAGGACAATCGTGTCTTCGACGATGTCATTGATATTCCAACGCGAATACAGGCTGCTGGGTGCCTTGGCAAACTGGAGCACGCGCGTGACAATCGCCTCGAGCTGGTCGAGTTTTTCACCGATCACCCTAACGTCGGTCTTCCGAGGGTCATCCGTCGGGAAGTCCAGATTGAGGTAACCGAAGAGGAGCTTAATCACGGTCAAAGGATTCCGGATTTCGTGGGCGATTTCGGCCGCAAGCAAACCGAGGGTCGTCAGCTGTTCGTTTTTGCGAAGCGACTCCTCGCTTTGAAAGACGCGGGCGTACAGCCGCGCATTTTGCAGGGCGACCGCGGCCAAGGACGCGAGTGCGGCGCAGAGTCTCTTTTCGTCGTTGTTGAAGCGGTGAATTTGACCGGTAAAAACCGCGAGGACACCGAGGACCTCACCTTCGAAAACGAGAGGTGTCGCCAACATAGAACGGAGTCGGTCATCCGAGGGCAAGTCAGTGACGTCGAGGTATTCCGGTGACTGCACGTTTGCGAACTCCAGTTGCTTGCGCGTATGGAGGACAGACCCGACCGCGCTCGATTCGAGCGGGAGATCCTGGTCACGCGTGGGTCGAAGGGGACCCATCGCTTCCGGATCGGTGAGGGCGACAAGTCGCAGCACGGATCGGGGCGGATCGAACAAATACAATCCGCAGGCGCGTGCTTGGGTGATCTGCCGGGCGTCCCGTGTGATCGTTTCGAAGAGGTCACGCTCCTCGACCTTCGAGACGAGGGATTGGCCAATGCCAATGAGGGACTCCAATTGGCGAGCCTTGCCGCGGAGTTGCTGGAGCTGCCAGAGCCGTTGCATCACCGCGGTCGCTTGCTCGGTGAAACGAATTAAAAGGGCGAGGTCGGCCTCACCAAAGCCGCCCGGAGTATCGCTGTCTAAGTTGATTACGCCGAGGACCTGTCCGTTTTCCTCCATCGGGGTGGCAATCTCGGACTGCACCGATTTCCGGACCCGCACATACCGCGTATCCTTCGTCACATCGACGACCAACTGAGGTTTGCCGTGAAACGCCACCCAGCCCGTGATCCCCTGACCCAACCGTAGCACGACCTCTCTATAATCGTCCGGTAACCCACGCTGGGTCTCGATTTCCAGCCGGCCGGTATCGGGATTCAGCAATGCGATCGACCCGGAGGCTGCCCGAAAGTGATCGATGAGAACGTCGAGGATCCGATGGAGCGCGGTTGGCGCATCGTCTTCCCGAGTCGCGAGCATCGCGATTCGGTAGAGAGAGGCCTCCACCGAGGGACGCTCGACGAGGGCAGGAGAGGCAGGAGGTAAATTCGATTCCGTCATGTACAGCAGGCGAAAGGCTAAGCGGAACAAGCCTGAAAAGGGGGGCGATCGAAAGGTTATTTCGGCTGCCTCGGTAAGCTTGGTCTCCTTGGGAAGAATAAGTTCACGTCGTGCGCGCGAGTGCTTTCCGTCATCCTAACTGGAAGCTTGGATTAACTCGGTGCGCTCGGGCTTTAACTCCGATAATGTCGGTGCCGTCTTTCCGAACGGGTAGGTGCCTCCTGCGCAGGCGCTGCTGAATCTCTACACTGTGCGGGTGGATGTTGGTACCATCTCGTCGACCAATCCCGGGATTGCGGATACGAGCGATTTTGTCCGTCTGTCGTTTCGCTGGGTAACGACCGAAGGCAGACAGATTCAGTTCGCGACGGCCATCGCGAACATGTGCAGCGAGCCACCAACCGAAGGGGGCCTTTTGCGTTACAGCAGGTTCTCGAGTGCAGTCGCGAGATCGGCACCGCGGAGATCCTTCGCGACGATGCGTCCATTTCGGTCGATCAAGAAACTGGCGGGCAATGCGGATACGTTGTAGCGTCCGGCCAGCGGGGTTTTCCAACCGCTCAGGTCGGAAATGTGGAGCCACGCAGCCTTGTCTTTGGAGATCGCGCCTTTCCAATCGTTGGCTTTGGTGTCGATGGACACTGCGAGAATCTCCAGTCCTGCCGCTTTGCTTTTTTCGTAAAGTTGGCGGTAGTGGAGATTCTCGAGGCGGCATGGAGCGCACCAGGACGCCCAGAAGTCCACCAGGACCACCTTTCCGCGAAGCGAGCTCAGTGCGATTTCCGACCCATTCGGAGTTTTGGCGGCAAGTTCGGGAGCCAGTTCTCCGACGGCGACGCGCTGAAACCGCGCGACCCGGTCTTTCATCAACCGAGTAAGGGCGTCGGCGGGATGTTTCGCGGCGTAGGCCGAAATTGCCGCGGCAATCTCGGGCAGTCGATGATCCCCATCCCAACGCAAGGAGGCGGCATAAAGCGCGGGTGATCCCTTGAGTTTCTCCAACGTGAAGTCATTGAGTTCCCGGCGGTGTTCTTTGTAACCGCTCACCTCCTGTTCCGTCAGGCGCTCGACTTCGGCTTCGTTTCCGCTCGCGCGGGCGACCCCGATGGCTTCACGAACCTGGAGGACGTGCCGGGCGAGCGAGCTGCCGCGGAAGGCTTCGTAGGAAAGGTAGAGCGCCTGATCGGGGGCACCTTCAATACGCAGACTTTTGCCGTCGGCTCCCAGCGAGACAGTCAGCGTTTGGCCTTCTGAGGCGACGAATGCGGCTTTCGCTTCGCCGATTTGCAGGCTGAAGAGTCCAGGCTCGGTCTCAAGCGAGAGTGCGAGCACTCCTTTGCTCACGGCACCGCTGGCGACAGGACTGAACGAACGCTCTTCCAACGATTCTCGAGCGACTTCGACTTTGGCCTCGGAGAGGACGGCAGGGAATGTCCCGGTCAGCTGGATTTTTGCATGCAGCCAGCTGCCTTGCACGATCGCACCCAAAAGCAGCATAAAGCGAAGAAGGAAAAAGGATCGAAGGTTCATGGCGCGCGTAAGTCTGGGGCCGATCCCGCGGAAACTCACTTGTTTTTTCGAGCCGCTTTGCGACGTTCGATTCGGGAACCATGCCTTACACGGTCCAGCCGCCGTCGACGAAGAGCGATTGTCCGGTGACATAGATGGAATCGTCGGACGCGAGAAATACAGCCGGTCCGACCATCTCTTCCGGTTCGGCGGTGCGACCGAGAGGAATCATTGCGCCCCAAGCTTTCCGGTAGTCGGGATCGTCGACGAGATTTCTTTCGACGTTGACCGGACCTGGAGCGAACGTATTGACGCGATTGCCGAGAGGCGCGAGCTCGACGGCGAGTTGTTTGGTCAGGACGTGTAAGCCGGCCTTACTCGTGCCGTAAGCCCCGAGGTTTTTGACGGCGAGTTAGGCGCATTGCGTGGAAACGTCGATCAGGCTGCCGGGGGTTTGGGTGTCCCGCATCCACCTAGCTGCGGCCAGCGAGCAGAAGAACGTGCCTTTGAGATTCGTATTCAGAACGACATCCCACTTTTCCTCGGTCGTCTCGAAGAAATTCGCCCACCCGGTCAGACCGGCATTGTTCACGAGAACGTCGAGTCTGGGAACTGAGTACGCGCCGGTCTATAAAACCGGTAGGTGTGACGTCGTCCCGACAGACCCGCTCTACGCGGCTAACCCGGCGGCCAGAGCAAGAGCTCCGCGCGCGCGATTCATAATGTACAGGTGATAGCCGGGAGCTCCTTGGGCGAGTAGGTCGCGAATCTGATCGAGTGCCCAATCTAATCCGATCATCTCGACCACGTCGGGGTGATCGTCGGTCGCTTGAAGGCGTCGCAGGAGTTGCCAGGGCAGGGACGCCCCGCACATCGCCGTGAAGCGTTGAATTTGTTTCAGCGAGAGCACGGGCATGATCCCAGGCACGATCGGTACGGAGATCCCGCGCGCCCGGCAACGGGCGACAAAGTCGAAATAGACGGTGTTGTCGAAAAAGAGTTGCGTCGTGATGAAGGCGGCACCTGCGTCGGTTTTTCGCTTCAGGGCATCGAGGTCGGCGTCAAGGGAGGAGGCCTCCGGATGCTTTTCCGGATAGCCGCCGACACCGAGACAGAAGTCAGGGTGACGCCGCATGAGCAGGTCTACGAGTTCGCTTGCGTAGGTCAGTCCATCGACAGCTGTCTGAAAGGCGGTGGATCCCTTGGGAGGATCGCCTCGGAGGGTCATGATGTTCCTAAATCCGTCCCCGTGAATTCGGTCGGCAAGGTCGTTCAGTTCAGCTCGCGAATGACCCACGCACGTCAAGTGGGGCATGACCGTGAAGCCCAACTCATTTTTGAGCAGTGAACTCACCTGAGCGGTACGCTCACGGGTGCTCCCACCCGCGCCGTAGGTGACAGAAACAAAATCGGGAGCGATCCGCTTGAGCACCATCGCCGCTTGGCGAAGCGCTTCGACGCCTGCATCGTCTTTCGGTGGAAAGAATTCCAATGAACGCAATGGCCGTTTTTCGGCAAATAACGCAGAAATCGAGCGATCTGGATTCATCTCATATCAACACATACGTATAGGTTGATATGTTGTAAAGAGGGAACTCGCGAAGGAGTTTCAGACGGCTCAGTCGGCCAAGAAGACCAGTTCCCGGACAGTCCAAATCTTTCTGGAAGAACAAGGATCCCGCGCGGGCCAGGGGGCCACCCGAACCACCACTAGTTGGCTGCGGTTGGGGCCGTGCCTGCGGGCGCGTCTTCGAAGAGTTCTCCGGAGGTCGCTGGTAGTCCAGTGAGCACGGATTCGTACACCTGGAAAGCGCGCTTGCCCATCAAGGCATTCACCGCGGCACTCGAGTCGGACGAGGTGACGAATACGAAAACGGGACCGGCTGGAATCGTTTCGGTCGCCTCGGCGACCTTGGCGGGACCGCCACCGTCCGTTGGGTTTTCCGCTGCGCCTGGGGCTTTGGTCTGTGGAGGCGTTTCCTTGTCCTTCGCCAGATCGGCAAGATTGCCGAGTGCGGCAGGGCCGGTGGATCCGTCTTTCCTCGCGTCCGGAGCCTTGACGATCTTTTGCTCGGGCTTGCGTCCCACCTCTACAGTGACGTTTTTGCCGTCGAAGGTCGTAAATTTCACGCCGCGGGCGTTGGCCTTCGCCGCGATGGCATTGGCATCCGAGGATTCGTTCGTATCCGAAAAACGGAGCGATCCGGCCGAGCCGATGAGCGAAAGGATTCGGTCGTTCTTCAACCGTTTGCCGGTCGGAGCGCTTGGGGAGGAAAAAGGATCGTCCTTCTTTGTCCGGGAAGCGACGAGCGGGGGCGTTCCGTCCGCGAACGACATTTCGACCTGTGCAATATCGTCTGTTTTGAGGGAGAGCAGGGTGGTGTCGGCCCAATTTTTCGGTTCGACGTCGAGATAGGTGTTAACGCGGGTCAGGAACGCCTTGTTTTCTGTCCCGAAGCGCACGAACCGGCCGCCGCCCTCGGCATTTTTCCCGAGTACGATCGCCCATGTCTCCTTGTTCGCAGAGTCGCCAAACGCGAGACCGGTGTCCTTGAATTCGAGCCCTTCGATCCGTTCGGCATTCTGAGTAACGAGGCGTTCGAGTTTGGCGGACGTGAGGTCGGCGACGAGGCGGGAAAGCTTGGTGAAATCGGCGGGAAAATCGTGGTATTCGGAGATGCGCCACGTCCCGTCTTTTTTGACCAGAGTAACGGTTTTCCCGTTTTCGTTCAGCCGCAGCGTGCTGGCTTGATCCACGATGGCGCTGGCAATCAAAGGCTGACCAATCCGCGAGTCCGCAGGTGGAAGCTGCGGCGGCCGAGACAGGAAATGCGCCGCGGCGGAGATCAGGGCTAGGACGGCGACGACAACGACGAGGGTTTTCAGTTTCATGCCTGCGACGAGTGAGAGAGAACAAACAGGGAGCGGACGATTCGCGACGGGCGGACGATCACGTGCGACGGGCGCGGTAAAACCACACTCCAAATAGTCCTACCATCAGGACCGGAGCGAGGAGGTTGATCGTGAGAAGACGATTCTCGAGACTCTCGATATCCTCACGAAGAGCTTTCCGGATCTCGCGGCGCTCGCCGCGCATGATCGTTTGTTGGGTTTGGAATTCGTCGATCGCCTTTTGCATTTCGGGAGTCGCCACTAGGCGATTCCCTTCGGCGCGTTTTCCTTGGAGGTCGGTGAGTTTCGTCTGCACGTCGGAAAGCCGGCTCTCCAGCGCAGTCAATTGATCCTGATAGCGCTTCTGCGCCTCGATTTCCATTTGCCGAACGACCGTGAAAGGACGCAGCGAGCTGCCTTTGCCTCGAATCGAAATTAAATCCTGGGAACCGCCCAGGAACTCGAGGCTATTGCTGGCGAAAGCGAGATTGTCGTTGATCGGCTGCGCAGCCTGCATCCCGCCGAAGTTGAGGCGTTGAACGCTGTACTCGTCGAAAAGCCAGTCGGTGTCTGCGATCACCAAGAGGGACGAAGAACCGGTCGACTCTTTGATCGCGGGACCGAACCCGGACTCGGTCGGCTTGGGCTCCGTGCTATGCGGATCGGTCGCCGGGGACTCCGCTTTCGGCGCTCCGTCCGGAAACGCAGATGCAAATTTTCCCGTGATGAGCGCTGCGAGGATTTTCTTCCCCGATGGAACGATCTGACGGGCGACCTCGTCGGGCTGTGCGAACTGCAGCGTCATCGCCGGGAGTTCGCCGGACGCGGCCGACGTTTCGATCAGAGGCGTCACGGTGCGGCCTTTCGGATCGACGGTAATGCTGCCGCTTTCCACGAAAAGGAGCGATTTAAGCTGGGCCAACATAATGGATTGTCGACTGAGGGCATCCTGCGTGAGCAGCGGCCAGATCGGAAACCGCACAACGCCGCCGGCACCGGTGTTCACGGGCGCGGCATTGTCGAGATCCCCGACCACAGATTGCGCGTTGTACGTCACGCCCCAACCTTTAAGCAGGGCGGGGAGATCGCTCGAGACATTGGGTTGCGGGCCGCCAAACATAGCATTTTGGCCCCCTTGACGTTTGAAATATTGCGACGACGGGTCGACCGCCAGAAAGACGGGTTTACCGGACAAGAGAAACTGATCGATCGCGAATTGCAGTTTCGGGGACGTGTTTTGAGCGTGAATCACCGCAAGCGCGTCCAAGCCCGGGGGAAGTGCGGTGGCACCGGCTTCGACTGGGACAATATCGAAAGTCTTGGCCCATTCGTCCGCCACCAGCTGACCGGTGGGACGCTGGCGCTGTTGCATCATCATCATCGGATCCATGGCCGGAGCTTTGAGCGGCAGACTCGTGATCAGTCCCAATTTTTTCTTGGCGATGGCCTGTACGCTATAGATCAGCTGGGAGATGTCGTATTCGAGAAACGACTCCCGTTGAGGAGTGAAGGTCGGCACCGCCTTTTGCTGATCGGCCTGAGTCGCGACCAGTCCGAAGTAGACGGTTTCCCCCGTCGGCAATTGCTGGGGCTGCAAGCCGGCACTCCCGGCGCGTTCCTCCTCCGGGGTGTCCGGGCGTGGATCGATCGCGTTCAGCGCGATCCGGCCGCGGGAAGCGCGCACATACTGGCGCAACATCTCCCGGACGCGGGCGGCATAGTTTTTGTACTGAATCGGAATCCCGGATGCGGAATTGGAAAAGTAAAAGTCGAGAACCATGGGCTCCTCGACTTTCGAAAGCAGCGATTTCGTTCCCGCGGAGAGCGTGTAGATGCGCTCGGACGTGGCGTCCCCGCGAAACGGCAGGCGCGACGCGAGGTAGTTGACGAGGATCAGCGCAATGAGCAGGAGCGTGACGGAGATAACTTTGAAGCCGGGTTTCATGGAGGCGACGTTCGATGATTTGCAGGGCTGACTAACGTTCCAGAACGAGAACGTTGATGAATAAGGAAAACCCGATGAGAGAGAGAAAATAGAGCAGATCCTTAGGGTCGACGATACCTTTTGTGAAGGGTTCGTAGTGCGTGATAAAACTAAAGTTGGCGATGACGTCGACCAACCAGATGGGAAAGAGGGAGGCCAGCACCTCGTTGAAAACGCTCCATCCCAAAAGCAGAATCACAAAACAAACCAGTACGCTTAGGACGAAGCTGATGACTTGATTTTTGGTGAGCGCCGAGGTGACCGTGCAGACACCGAGGTAGGCACCCCCCATGAGAATGCTTCCAAGGTAGCTGGTTGCGATCACGCCCCAGTCCGGATCGCCGAGAAACCCGACAGTAAAGATCATGGGGAACGAAAGCAGGATTGCGATCGTGAGAAAGGCCCAGGCGGCGAGAAATTTGGAAAGGACCGCCTCGAGGGTGGTAATAGGCAGGGTGAACAGCAGCTCGATCGTGCCCGTGCGTTTCTCTTCCGACCAGAGCCGCATGCCTGCAGCCGGGATGAGGAAGAGAAAAAGCCAAGGGTGGAACGTAAAGAAACTGCCGAGCGTCGCGGAGTTCGCCTTGAAGAACCCGCCGATGAAAAAGGCGAGGCCGACGCTTGCGAAAAGAAAAACCGAAAGGAACACGTACGCCACCGGCGATCGGAAGTAGCCGAGGAATTCACGTTTGAAGAGCGGAGTAATTTGGGTCATCGGAGCGATGAAAAATTCGGTGTTGAGAGCGGCGATTAACTTAGCGCTTCGATCGAAGCGGTGGGTCGAGCGCATCGCTCGTAGAACGATTAGGTGTCGCTTTGGGTGAGACTGCGAAAAATCGCGTCGAGACGGGCACCGGGCTGACGCGCGTGAAGCTGCACTGGCGTTTCGTCGACGACCACGCGACCGCGAGAAATAACGATGACGCGTGTACAGATGGCGTCGACTTCCTCCAAGATGTGGGTGGAAAGAATCACGGCCTTCTCCGTCGCCATATTCTTGATGAGAGTTCGCACTTCGTTCTTTTGATTGGGATCGAGTCCGTCCGTCGGTTCGTCGAGCACGAGGACGGGGGGGTCGTGCAGGAGGGCCTGGGCGAAGCCGACGCGTTGCTTGAATCCCTTGGATAAAGTCTCGATCGTCTGGTGACGGACCGGTCCCAAATGCGTCAAACCCACGGCCCGATCCACTTGGTTTCGGCGAGCCTCCGTGGTGCGGAATCCGCGGACTTCCGCGATGAAAGAGAGGAATTCCTCCACGGTCATTTCGCCGTAGGCAGGCGCGCTTTCGGGAAGGTAGCCGATCTTCTGCTTCACCGCGACAGGGTCCTGGGTTACATTGTGTCCGTCGACCGTGGCAGTGCCCGCAGTGGGCTTAAGGTAGCCCGTGATCATCTTCATCGTGGTCGACTTGCCGGCGCCATTCGGTCCGAGAAAGCCGAGAATTTCGCCGCGTTTGACCGTGAAGGTAACGCCGTCGACAGCGCGTTTGAGACCGTAGGTTTTAACCAGACCTTTGACTTCGATCATTGTGAGGCAGGAGGGGAAGAGTCCAAGATGGGAAACCATTCGAGCGAGGAAGGTTCCCTATGAAAACAGGGTTGTGTGCGTAGAAGTGTTACCTACCTTAGATCAAGCGAAAATTTTCGGGAAGTGGACGAATCGTCGCGAATGGTGAGGAGGGCGAGACTAAGTTAGCGGACAGAGAAGAGGTGCCGCCGCGAAGAAGCGAGCTGCGAAGATGAGTCATTTTCTTCCTTCTCCCGACGAGTCCGCGACAATGCGGAGACCGACTCTTGCCATGGACGATCAGGCGACTGCCGCCTCGAGCGCTTCCCGGTCTTTTTCGGTTTTGAGCCGAAGTTGCCCGCAGGCTGCGTCGATCTCATGCCCTTTTTCCCGTCGCAGCGTCACCGGTACACGCGCGGCACGGAGGACGTCCGCAAATTCTTCCTGACGTGCGGTGCTTGGCCGCTTCCACGGGAGTCCTTCCACCGTATTGTAGGGGATCAGGTTCACGTGAGCGTGCAAATCTCGGGCGATATCGCGAAGTTCGCCGGCTTGGTCGATCGAATCGTTGACGTCCTCGATGAGAATGAATTCGAGCGTGACCATTCGTCCGTGTTTTTCGGAAAAGGTGCGGACGGCCGGGAGTAGTTTGGCGAGGGGAAAAGCTTTGTTCACAGGCATGATTTTTTCGCGAATCTCGTCGGTGGCCCCATGCAGAGAGACGGCGAGGCGGAAGCCGAGCGGCTCTTCGGCGAGTTTGAGGATCTTCGGAACGAGTCCACTGGTCGAAACCGTGATCCGCCGTGCGCCAAAACCGAGGCCCCACTCTGCGTTCAGGATTGTGAGGGCGCGAATCAGGCTGTCGTAGTTGGCGAGCGGTTCACCCATTCCCATGACGACCAGATTGTCGAAGGATGCGAGCTCTTCGCGGGCGCGGGCGGTGGTGGCGTCTTCCCGGTAACAGACCTGCAGGAGCTGGGCGACGATCTCGCCTGCGGACAAGTCGCGTTTGAATCCCGCCAAGCCACTGGCGCAGAAAACGCAGGCCATTGCGCATCCGACTTGGGTGGAGATGCAGATCGTCTTCCGAGAATGTTCCATCCCGACGCCCTCCTGGGGCGCGCGAATGATGACGGTTTCAATCAGCGAGCGATCGCGCATTTCTAGGAGCAACTTGTCCGTCACGTCGTGCGATTTTTTGTCGAACAGGAGCGTTGCGGGCATCAAGTCGAACGTGTCGGCGAGCCACGTACGGAGCCGCTTGGAAATGTTGGTCATGTCGTCCCAAGTGCGCGCACGTTTTTTGTACACCCAATCGAGAATCTGCAGGGCGCGAAAAGCGGGCTCGCCTCGCTCCTTGAGGCGTGCGGTCAGCGAGTCCAAGGTTTCCCCGGTCAACGGAGGCTTTTCGGGAGTGAAACGCATACCCGTTCATCATCGCCAGTTCGATCGCAGAGTCTAGAGCCAACCGGCGTTGAGAGCGAACGGCTCGAATCTCTGGTTGCCCACGACGAAGTCTGCCGAAAGGATGAAATGACGACGTGTCGCTACTGCATCGCCATATCTTTTTCGCGGTTCTGGGTGCCTGTGGCGCGGCAGTGGGACTTTTTGCGTTTATGCTCGTGGTCGGCAATATGCTTAAAGATCTGCTGCCGTTCGTGATGGGCGGTCAGGTCACGCCTGCGACTTTCCTAAAGCTCGTCGTGCTGCTTGCCCAAATTGTGGCCTCATATGCCTTGCCGATGGGTGTGTTGACAGGCGTTCTCCTGGTATTGGGTCGTATGTCCGCCCAAAACGAGGTGACCGCGATGCGCGCGGCCGGGCTTAGCATTGGCTACATCGCTCAACCGGTCCTTCTGCTCGGATTGGCCGGCGCTGTGGCGTGCGCCTTCATCAACTTCTATTCCATGCCGAAATCCAAAACGGCGTATAAACGTATCCTAGCCGAAGCGATCCAGCGTAACCCTCTGAGCTTCATCGTCCCGAAGACCTTTATTCGCGATTTTCGCGGAGTGGTGCTGTATGTCGGCCAAAAAAACGACTCATTGCTCCAGGACGTCTGGATGTGGGAACTCGACGAGCAGAACCGCGTGGTGCGCTCGGGTCGGGCGGCAACGGGGAAGGTGGCCTTCGACGATGCCGAAGGTCGTCTCGTTCTGACGCTGGGTCAGGTCAGCTTCGAAATCCGCGATAAAGAAAATCCCGAGACGTTCGCCAAACCGGTTCAGCCTGGAACCTCGGCGGAGATTACCATCGAGCTACGGATGGACAGGTTATTCGGCAAACAGACGATGCGCCAGAAGCCGGGCTGGATGACGCTGGAAGAGCTTTTCAGCGAGCGGCAGCGGCTTTCGTCGACAACGTCTTCTGTGCTCCCCGCCAAGCTGGCTCAGGAGCGGATGAACGTTTCGTATGCGATGAACGAAAAGGCCTCGACCGCCGTGGCGGTTTTCGCGTTCGCTCTCTTGGCCGTTCCCCTGGGAATCAAAATATCGCGTGAGGAGACCAGCGCGAATCTCGGGGTGGCGCTCCTGCTCGTGATGACCTATTACTTCCTTACCGTTTGTATCGAATGGTTGGATGGACGGCCCGAGCTGCGACCCGATCTGTTGATTTGGTTGCCCGTCATGAGTTTTTTGTTGTTGGGCCTCGTGTTGTTTCGGCGCATGGGGAGGGTGTGAAAGAGGCCCAAGGGTGTCCGGCGACTATACCGACGCCCGGTTGATCGCGCTGACGACCGCCTTGATCGAGGCTAGCTCGATATTGGTGTCGATGCCTGCGCCGAAGAAGGTGCGGCCCGAGGAGGTTTTGATCTGAATGTAGCTGACCGCGCGTGCCTCCGCCCCGCTCCCGAGGGAGTGTTCGGAATAGCTCAGCAATTCGAACTTCGGGAGGCCGGCTTCGCGAGTCGCATGGACGAAAGCATCGATGGGTCCGTTGCCCGTGCCGGACACCAGTCGGCGTTGTCCCTCAAGGAAGAGTTCGGCCTGGCAGGTGACCTGACTTCCGCGTTCGATCGTGCGGAACTCGGCCAGCGAAACGGGGGACGACCGTTCGATGTAGTCCCGCAAGAAAGCCGAGTGAATCTCCTCCGGCGTGAGTTCCCTTCCGCTCGAGTCGGCCAGCTCGTTGACGATCCGACCGATTTCCTTGTGCATGAGTTTGGGCAGCTGGTAGCCGAACTCATGTTCGAGGACGTAGGCGACGCCTGCTTTGCCGGACTGGGAATTGATGCGGATGATCGCCTTGTAGCTGCGACCGATGTCGGCGGGATCTACCGGGATGTAGAGCACGTCCCAAGGCGCGTTGGCTTCCTGCCGGTCCCAGGATTTTTTGATCGCATCTTGGTGCGAGCCGCTGAACGCGGTGAACACCAGATCGCCCGCGTAAGGGTGGCGTGGATGCACCTCCATGCGTGTGGTGCGCTCGTAAATTTCGCGAATCCGCGGCAGATCCCCGAAATCGAGACCGGTCGCGATCCCGTGTGTGTACAGGTTCAAGGCGACGGTCACCAAGTCCAGATTTCCCGTGCGTTCGCCATTTCCGAAGAGAGTGCCCTCGACGCGGTCGGCACCCGCAAGCAGGGCCAGTTCCGTCGCGGCCACGCCGGTGCCGCGATCGTTGTGGGTGTGCAAGGATACGGTGGTGCAGTTCCGGCGAGTCAAATGCGTGCACATCCACTCGATTTGGTCCGCATGCACATTCGGGGTCGTGTACTCGACGGTAGCGGGAAGATTGAGGATGATTTTGTTTTCGGGTGTGGGTTGCCAGATGTCGGTGACCGCCTCGCAAATCTCCAAGGCAAATTCCAGTTCGGTGCTGGTAAAGCTCTCCGGCGAATATTCGAGGCGCAGCCGAGTTCCGCTGGCCGTGAGCGAGGTCGAATGTCGTTTCAGCCACTCGACTCCGCGGGTCGCAATCCGGACGATCTCGACGGTGCCAGCGTTGAAAACATAGCGGCGTTGCGCAGGCGAGGTCGAATTGTAGAGGTGAAAAATCACGCTCTTGGCTCCGTGCAGCGCTTCAAGCGAGCGCACGATCAGATCCTCGCGGCACTGGCAGAGAATCTGAATGGAGACATCCGAGGGGATGCGTCCTTCGTCGATCAGGCGACGACAGAAATCGAATTCGATCTGAGAGGCGGAAGGAAAACCGACCTCGATTTCCTTGAAGCCGATTTTCACCAACACATCGAAGTACTCCAGTTTTTCTTCGACGCTCATCGGCTGGGCAAGCGCTTGGTTGCCGTCGCGGAGGTCGACGCTGCACCAGTAGGGTGCGTGAGTCAGGACCCGGTTGGGCCACTGACGTTGAGGAAACGGAATGGGGGGAAACGGACGATACTTGACGACGGGAGCGGGCTGCATGATGCGAAGTTCCTTGAAAAATTAACGTAACGAAGAAGGACCAGGGGACGAAAAAACCGCGACGGCGGTAAGGCCGACACAGGCTTGACTTGCTTCCGGACGCACGGTCGGCCGCGCACGCGGTTCTCACGGACCGTGCGTCTAGCTAAGTCGAAGCGCCTGGGCGATCGTTCGCATCAGATAGGCTTGGATATCGGCATCGTCGCAGCCGAGTCAAGTCGTAGCTTTGGCCATTGAAATGCATTTGACTGGACTGAGTCAGTCTCGGTATCGGATTACGTCCTCAGTCTGCCTTCGTTTTTGTAACTATGAACCGCTTAAGCACGTCTTGCTCTTCGTGTATGGGATATTTTCCATGTCCGTATGTCTGACGCCGCCGATGCCGACTTCGATTTGGTCGGCTGCTTGGAGCGCGTCCGGCTCAACGATCAAGATGCCGCACGGGAGTTGGTGGCCCACCTCTACCCGCTGGTCATCCGGATTGCGCGTGCGCGCTTGCCTCGACGGGTGGCAGAAGAAGACATCGCCCAGGACGTGTTTCTGAAGATGTTCGCTCGTCTTTCTCAATATCAAGGCGCGGTTCCCTTTACGCATTGGGTATCTCGGATTGCGTTGACGACCTGCATCGATCACCTCAGGCAGCAGCAACGCCGTCCCGAGTTCAGGTGGGCCGATTTGTCGGAAAACGAGGCCGAGGTTCTAGACGCGGTTCTCACGAACGAAAACGACCGAAGCCCCGATGATGCCTTGGCAGCGCGCGAGTTGGTGCATAAGCTCCTGGAACAACTGAAACCGGAGGACCGGCTTGTGATCCAACTTCTCGATTTAGAACAGAAAACCATCGCTGAAATCGGCAAAATCACGGGATGGAACACCTCTTTGATCAAAGTGCGTGCATTTCGTGCACGCCGGAAATTGCGGAAGGCGTTTGAGGAACTCGAAAAACAGGAGCACACATGAAGTCGTCACATTTGGAGAACTGGAATCGTTTAGTTGCCTTGGCTCGGCAAGCGCCGGTGGACGTTCACGGGGCGATCGAGTTGCCGCCGGGGTTCGCCACACGGGTCGTCGCTCTGGCCTTCTCGCCGAGCGAACGGACCGTGGCGGGCTTGTTCGAACCGTTCGCGTTCCGCGCGCTGAGTATTGCGTCGCTGGTGGCGATTGCGGCGGTGGCGCTCAATGTAAGGCCTGTCCTGCAATCGATTCGCGACGACATTGTGATTGTGGGCACGGATCCGGTATTGGAACTCGTCGAATAGCAGATTCATGAGCAAGATGTGGAAAGTTGGCTTCGTCTTTTTCGGAATCTTTATTGCAGGTGCGATCGTGGGCGGTTTCGCCTCGCTTCGCTTTGCGCGGGAATTCGTTCAAAAGCGCGGTGCCTCCGAGCAATTTGCGATGATGCACAAGGGCAGGTTGAACGAATCCCTCAAACTCACCGCCGCGCAACGTGCCCGGATCGACGTCATCGTCGATGAAACCGGCGAAGAGCTTCGAAAGTTCCGGAAAGAAACGAACCGGATTTTTCAGGTGATGAATACTCGGATTTCCGTGGAACTGACACCTGAGCAGAAGCGCGAATTCGAGAAGATGCAGACGCGATGGCGCGAGAGGCGCCCTCAACGACCGCCCTCTCGTGAAGAGCGTGAAGCCGGCAAGCGCGAAGACGGCAAAGCGCCGGTTCCCCCCGGTCCTGGGTCGTTGGAAAAGCGGGAGCCGTAAGCCTAGCGGGGTCTGTCCGCTTGCGCCTCGCGCCCAAGGAGGCGTACGGTTTCTTTGACGAGCATGTCTTTGCCCCTCCAAGGAAAAAGAATCCTTCTCGATGTGACCGGTTCGATCGAGGCCCACAAAGCGGCAGATTTGACCAATCGGTTGCGCAAGAAAGGTGCTGACGTTTTCCTCATCCTTACCTCTTGCGGCGCGAAGTTTATCACGGCGCTCACGTTGCAGACGCTGGCTCGGCATCCCGTCGCCGAAGATCTTTGGAGCGAGGCTAATAGCTGGCAGCCCGGACATATCGAGCTCGCCGACAACGCTTATCTCGTGGTGGTCGCTCCCTTCACGGCCATCGTGTTGGCACAGTTCGCCCAAGGGTTGGCACCCGACTATCTGAGTTCGCTTTACCTCGTCGCACGTTGCCGATTTCGATCGGCCCGGCGATGAATGGTAAAATGCGGTCGCATTCTGTCACGTTGAACAATGTCCCGATTCCTAAAAGTAGAGGGGTCGATTTGATCGGTCCGGAGGAAGGATTGCTCGCCTGCGGCCATGAAGGGCTGGGCGTTTGTGGCCAACCGACGGCAATTTGGCCCGCGTCGAGTCGATCTTGCGGACTGCGGCAGGTGCTTGGTGGAGGGGCCGCGCGGAGTGGACACAGGCAAAAAAAACCTGTTGCACCGTTCCCGCTACCGAACACTTTCTTCACTGGCCAGGTGCCATGCATGAGCAGGCGCGTGAACTCCGCCAGGACCGGAAGGTAGCAACGGTAACGACGTTCTCTTAGTGCCGTGGAGTGCCTGGCCACCTTTTTTTCGGTTCTGCGGAGGCCGCAAAAAAGCGCCCGGCAGAAGCCGGGCGCTGGGACAGCGAGAATGTTCGTTAATGGGGATCTCGGCCGATCACGCGAGTGCGATGCCCTTGGCTTTTGCCGCACGGATGAGTGCATCGGCCATGTCGGACGGCGTAACCGCGACTTCGATACCGCATTCTTTGAAAACCGCGATCTTGGCTTCGGCGGTGTCTTCGGTGCCGCCGACGATCGCGCCGGCGTGTCCCATGCGGCGACCCGCTGGAGCGGTCGCGCCGGCAATGAATCCGGCGACCGGCTTTTGGACGTTTTCCTTGATCCAGCGTGCGGCTTCCACTTCCGCATTCCCGCCGATTTCGCCGATGAGAATCATCCCGTGCGTCTCCGGGTCGGCGTTGAACATCTTGATCACGTCCAGATGCGATGTACCGTTAACCGGGTCTCCGCCAATGCCGACGCAGGTGGACTGGCCGATGTTTTTCGAGGACAGTTGGAAAACGGCCTCGTAGGTGAGCGTACCTGACCGCGAGACGACGCCGACATGACCTTTTTTGTGAATGTAGCCCGGGGCGATGCCGATGCGGCATCCTCCAGAGCTTTGCGGGCCCGGGCCAGGCGTGACAATGCCTGGGCAATTGGGTCCCACCAGCCGCGTCTTGCTTCCGGCAATCGCGCGTTTGACACGGATCATGTCGCGGACGGGGATGCCTTCGGTGATTGCGACGACGAGGTCCAAACCGGCGTCGACGCCTTCGAGAATGGCATCTCCTGCAAATGGAGGTGGGACAAAAATCACCGAAACGGTGGCACCGGTGGCCGCGACGGCATCGTGCACCGAGTTGAAAATCGGCACGCGATGGCCGTTGTGTTCGAAGACTTTGCCGCCCTTACCGGGAGTGACGCCCGCGACGACTTTCGTCCCATAGTCGAGGGAGAGTTTGGCGTGGCGACCGCCAAAGTCGCCGGTAATGCCTTGAACGAGGATTTTTGTTTCGGGTGTGATGAGAATGGCCATGGGAGGGTGCGTTGAGCGTCGTGTAGTGCGATTCCGGAGGCCGGGTCAGGCGACGAGTTCGACGATTTTCTGTGCGGCGTCCGCCATCGTATCGCCGCTGACAATGGTGAGTCCGCTGTTTGCGAGCGTCGCTTTGCCTGCTGCGACGTTGTTCCCCTCGAGACGAACGACGAGCGGGAGTTTGAGACCGACTTCCTTGACGGCTTCGACGATGCCAGAGGCAATCACGTTACAGTCCATGATACCGCCGAAAATATTGACGAAGATTCCCTTCACGTTCGGGTCGCCCAGGATGATCTTAAATGCGGCGATCACTTGATCCTGGGAGGCTCCACCGCCCACATCGAGGAAGTTGGCGGGGTTGCCGCCGAAGTGCTTGATGATGTCCATTGTGCTCATCGCGAGCCCGGCGCCGTTCACCAAGCATGCGATGTTTCCGTCGAGGGCGATGTACGAGAGATTGAATTTCGATGCCTCTATCTCCTTCGAATCTTCCTCGTTGAGGTCTCGCAATGCGACGATTTCCGGATGACGAAAGAGAGCGTTCGAATCGAATGAAACCTTCGCATCGAGAGCGAGCACCTCTCCCGAGGGCGTCGTGATCAGCGGATTGACCTCGATCATCGCGGCATCGGTTTCCCAGAACATCGTATAGAGGTTCTTGATGAGTTTAGCGGCTCCTTTGGCTTCCGCGGTGCCGAGTCCCAATCCGGAAGTCAATTGACGCACCTGAAAGTCGGCGAGGCCCCAGGAAGGGTCCACGAGAACCTTGAAAATCTTTTCGGGCGTTTCATGGGCGACCTTCTCGATTTCGACGCCACCTTCGGTGGAGGCAACGATCACGGGTTTCGACGTCGCCCGATCGAGAAGGATGGCGAGATAGTACTCCTTTTTTATCTCGCTCGCGACCGTGAAGTAGATCGTCTGAACTTTGCGGCCGGCAGGACCGGTTTGAATCGTCACCAGGGTGTTGCCGATCATTTTACCGGCGAGATCCTTGGCGTCTGACTTTGTCTTGCAGAATTTTACCCCGCCTTTGAAGCCGTTGGTGAACGTCCCCTTTCCGCGTCCACCCGCGTGGATCTGCGACTTCACCATGGTCGGGCCCTCCGGTAGTTGCGCCAAGGCGGCGTCGAACTCAGAGGCGGCTTTCGCGGCGACACCTTTGGGTACGGGTACACCGAATTTCTCGAAGAGCGCTTTGGCCTGATACTCGTGAATGTTCATAAAAGAGAAAACGTGCCAGAAACCGGCGCGAGAAGACACGACAAAAAACGACCCGTCGCACTTGCCGCCGAAGATTGCGTTCCGAGACTGGGCTTGCTTAAACTCCGAGATGGAATCTCACGAGGTGCTTCGCGACGTACTCAAGAAGACGAGTGCAAAGCAGATATCGGCCGACATGGGGCTGTCGCTGTCGTTGATTTACAAGTGGGCCGAGCCGCCTAGCGATGCTACGGGGAGCGGTGCGCACAACCCGCTCGATCGCGTCGACCAGCTGCTGAAGGTGACGCAAGACACCCGGATAGCGCAATGGGTTTGCGAACGCGCCGGCGGTTTTTTTATCGCGAATCCCGAGGCGACTAAAGCCCACCCCAGTTCCCTCATCCCGACCACTAATGCGATTGTGCAGGAGTTTGCGGATTTGTTGGCAGTGATTGCGACGGCGGCGGCGGACAACCACATCACACGAGATGAGGCGAAACAGATTCGCCGGCGCTGGGAAGAACTGAAGAGCGTCGCAGAAGGTTTTCTTCGTGCGGCTGAAGAAGGCAATTTCAGCATCTTGAAGGAGTCTCTACCGGCAGACCGAAAGCCTTAGGCGCGACGGAACGAAACGAAACGGCGGTCCATCTCAACCGGCGCAGAGGCATGAGTTCAGAATTTAAGCAGCTGTTTGGTCAGGAAAGCCGTTTGCAATGCGGAAATTTCTTTGAGGCCCTTTTTGGCAAGGACGAGCAACGCTTGAAGCTGATCGTGCGTGAAGGTCGCTTCTTCGCCCGATCCCTGAACTTCCACGAAGCGTCCCTGACCCGTCATGACGACGTTGAAGTCGACTTCCGCATCGCGGTCTTCGAGGTAGGGAAGATCGAGCAATTCGCGTCCTCCAAAAATTCCGACGCTGACCGCAGCGACTGAGTCGCTGAGGGGATTGTCGACGATGCGTTTGGCATCGATGAGTTTTTGCACGGCGAGGCGCGCGGCGAGATAGGCACCGGTGATCGAAGCGGTGCGAGTGCCTCCGTCCGCTTGCAGAACGTCGCAATCGACCCAAAGGGTGTTTTGTCCGAGTTTCTGGAGATCGACGATCGCGCGGAGCGAACGTCCGATCAGGCGTTGGATCTCGACGGTGCGTCCATCCAATTTTCCTTTGGAAATGTCGCGAGGCTTCCGGTCGAGCGTCGAGTAGGGAAGCATTGAATACTCTGCGGTCAGCCAGCCCCCCTTGATTCCCTGTTGCTTCATCCAAGTCGGAACACTCGGCTCGATGGTTGCGGCGCAGATCACGCGCGTGAACCCGAACGACACCAGGACGGAACCGGTCGCGTGTGGGGCGATGTTGGGTTCGAACGCGATCGTGCGAAGCTGATCGGCCTGGCGACCGTCCAGTCGGGCTGAGGATGTCATGAAAGATCGATGGGCGGGCCGAAGCGAGAAAGCGAGCCGCGAGCGCGAGTCTGCGCTTTCAAGGTCCTAGGAATGGTCCCGCTCCTTCGCATCCACGGAGAAAGGCCGGACCGAAACGGGTTTGGCCTCCTCTGCTTTTTGGGTCATGTAGGCGATCAGACGGTCGTTGAATTCCTTGGCCGGATCGTGGCCCATCTTCTTAAGTGCCTGGGTGAGGGCGGCAACTTCCACGAGACGGGCCATGTCCCTCCCCGGACGGACGTAGAGTTCGATATGGGGCACCTTAATGCCGAGAATCTCGTAGTGGTTCTCTTCGAGACCGGTGCGTTCCTCGATCACCTCGGGCGTCCACTCGTGGAGGGAAACGACCATGTCCACGCGTTTGTCCAAACGGATCGATTTCACCCCGAACATCTCGGCCACATTGATGATGCCGATGCCGCGGCATTCCATGTAGCCGCGATTGAGCGGCCGGCTCGACGCAACCAACTCGCGCTCGTCGAGCAATTTGATCACCGTGAGATCGTCGGCCACGAGCGAGTGTCCGCGTTCGATGAGCGCCAGTGCGCACTCGCTTTTCCCCACACCCGAACTGCCGCGTAGCATTACTCCGATGCCGCGGATATCGAGGGTGGTCGCGTGCTCGGTGGAGGAGGGCGCAAATTCGTTGTCGATGCACAAGGTACCGAGATTCACCCAATTCATCGTGATCATCGGCGTGCGAAAAATAGGGAGATTTTTCTCCTGTGCGACCGAGAGCATCGGTGGAGTCGGGTTGTAATTTCTGGTCAACACGAGACAGGGCACTTGGCGGTCGGCGATTTCGGTGAATATTTCAATTTGCCGCGCTGGGGTGAGTGTCTTCAGGTAAGTCATTTCCGCAGCCCCGAGCACCTGGATGCGCTTGTTCGCGAAATAGCGGAAGAAGCCGGTCAGAGCGAGCGACGGACGATTGATCGAACCTTCGCGGATCAAGCGATGCAGGCCCTTTTCGCCGGTGACGACCTCCAGCTTCAACTTTTCCTGATAGGTGTCGAGGAAGTGTGCGACCGTGATCCCGTGAATGACTTTTGGCATAGGGAGGAAAGGATGGGTAAGGACCTGGACTCCGGCCGAGACTCTGTGGTCTCAGAGATTGAAATCTTTCCCAAGATAAAACTCCCGGGCCTGAGGATCGTTGATCAGAAAATCCGCGGAGCCTTGAGTGAGGACGCGGCCCTGATGAATGAGATAAGCGCGATCTACGATGCGCAGCGTCTCCCGTACGTTATGATCGGTGAGAAGAACTCCGATCCCGCGAGAGCGCAGATCGCGGATGATACGTTGCACCTCGCCTACCGAGATGGGATCGATCGCGGCAAATGGCTCGTCCATTAGCAGAAATTTTGGCTCTGCGACCAAGGCGCGGGCAATTTCCAAGCGGCGACGTTCTCCTCCGGAAAGTGTGTAGGCCTTTTGCGACGCCACGTGCAGCAACTGAAGCTCCGTGAGATGTCGTTCTACCTGAGCGGCGCGTTGCCTGCGCGGAATTCCAATGGCCTCTGCGATGGCGAGGATGTTCTCTGCGACGGTGAGTTTGCGAAAGACGGACGCTTCCTGAGGAAGATATCCCAAGCCGAGTCGCGCACGTCGGTGCATACCCAGCTTTGTGATGTTTCGTTGCTCCATGAAGACCGCACCGGCGGTCGCCTGCACCAACCCGACGACCATGTAGAAAGTGGTGGTTTTCCCTGCGCCATTTTGGCCAAGCAAGCCGACTACTTCGCCGGCGGAAAGAGCGATGTTCACTCCGTTCACGACGGTTCGCGTTCCGAACGTCTTGACGAGTCCCTCCGTGCGAATGGAAGCGGGCGTCGGGGCGATCGAGAGCGGAAGTGACACGGGGGAATTCGGAGAGAGACGTCTGGGAGGCGTCGGCGAGGGCGACAACGACCCCTTCGACTACTGCCGGGGCGCGGGAGAAGGTGTGGCCGTCGGGACTTTTTCGGGAGCCGGGGCAGGCGGTTTCATGGGGGCATTTTTATCGAAGCCCAGATCGAGTAAACCCGGTCCGGTCAGCTTGATATTTTCGCCATAGAGTCGTCGCTCTCCGCGGAGAAGGACAATTTTAGTGCCGGTCGCGACGTAGGGCCCCGATTTGTCGATAACCACGGGAATCTCGGTGAGAACGATTTTTTCTTCTCTCGGAAACACCTCGGCGCGCCCGCAGGTCACTTCGCGATCGCCTTGTACAATGTGAACGCGTCCCACGGCGATCAGCGACTTGAACTGATCCAGTTTGGCGACCGTATCCGTTAGATTTCCCAGTCGCGAAGCGACCACTTCGAGATAGTCGCAGGTGATCTTGAGATTGGTACCGGTGACCACGACATTGCCGTCGAAGATCGCGGTCGTTTCCGTGTCGGAGCTGCGCATTTCGAGCGTGGTGCTCTCGATGATCGTCGGTGGAACTTCCGCACCGAAGCCGACGACCTCGACTGCGAGCCAAACGATAAGCGGTAGGAATCGGGTGAGCCGGCTCATTTCAAGACATCTTTCAATTCGACTCGGAAAACGACGCGTGCCTGCTTGGAGATGAGGATTCGTTTTGCCTCGTGTTCGTAGCGCCACTCGACACCGCTTAATTCGAATTGGTCGCTGACGACTCTCACCGTTTCCGCTCCGAAAATCACTCGTTTGTCGACGAGGACTTTGGCGGATGGACTGAGGAAAACGGTTTCGACGCGTGCTGCGGCGTCTCCCGAAAAGAGGGTGAGTGTCATGTCTCGGAGACTTGCCTCATTTGTATTCACGAGTATTGCCTCTCGGCCGCGAATCAACATGGTTCGAAATCCCTCTTCGTTGAAGGAGGGCAGAGAGAAGTCCTTGACTGGCGTGTTTGTGGTAATCTGCGGTCCCGCTCGGAGCGGAAGAACCGCTACAAAGGCCGTTGCTGCAAGAAGCATCCCGATGGCCGCTCGTGTCATACCGAGGGTGCGTTTTGAGGACAAGACGCCAGGATGAGTTCGCAGATCTCACGAACGGCACCTCGGCCTGCAGGCCTTCGCGCCACAAAGCTCGCAGCCTTGAGCGCCGCCGGCATCGCATCCAACACACTAACGCCTATTCCGGCCCAGCGGATGGCGGTGGCATCGATGTCGTCATCGCCGATATAGCAGCAGTCGCTCGCATTGAGCGCGAGCTGGGCGGCAAGTTCCTGGAGGACGACCAGCTTGTCGATTCTTCCCTGAATGAGGTGAGGAATCTTAAGCTCGTTGGCGCGAGCGGTGGTCGCTGTCGAGGTTCTTCCGCTGATCCAAGCCAGATGAATTCCTGCGTTCCTCAGACGAATCAATCCGAGCCCATCCAGAATCGAAAACTGCTTGGATTCGGTGCCGTCGGAACCGATGAAAATCGTACCGTCGGTAAGAACGCCGTCCACATCCATGGCGAAGAGTCGAATGGCAGACCAGTCTTTCGGCAATACCGGAGGCCGCCTGTGACCTGAATCGGACGGTAAAAGCGTCATGGCGCGGGGGGGAGGGGGTGAGGGAACCGAATCACGACGCGATTACCCCATCCAGTTCGCGATACGTTCGATGGTTTTTTCGAAATTCGGACGAAAGGCTGCCTCAAGTTCGGGTGCGAAGGGAACCGGCAAGTCGAGCGAGGCGATTCGCAGCGGGGGAGCTTCAAGGTCGTAGAAGTGTTTTTCGGACAACCTCGCGACGAGTTCAGCGCCGAAGCCGTGGGTGAGTCTTCCCTCGTGAAGAACGATCAAACGGTGGGTACGAGCGAGCGACTCGGAAATCGCATCCAGCCGAAGAGGAGAGAGCGCTCGAAGGTCCCAAACATCGAAACCGCGCTCATATTCCTCGGCAAAGTAGTCGGAGACACGCTCGGCTAGATGCGTCATCTCGCCATAGGTGATGACCGTGGCAAAATCGCCGGAGCGCATGAGACGGGGATTCCAGATCTCGCGGTAGTGTGGGTTCCACGCGATGGACTGCTTTCGGCCGCGATAGAGCGCCTTATGTTCGAAAAGGAGCACGGGGTTGTCGTCCTCGTACGCAGCGAGAAGGGCATCGAAAGCATCCTGCGAATTGCTGGGATAAAGCGCTTTCAGGCCGGGCATGCTCAAGAAGAGCGACTCCAGTTCCTGAGAGTGAAAGGAGCCCAAGCCAACGCTGCCGCACGGAAGCCGCAGCACCAGAGGGACCTTGGCACCCGAACGAAAGCGGTAGGTACCGGCGTTCAGCGCGATCTGCGTCAACGCCTCGGTCGCAAAGTCGGCGAATTGAAACTCCTCGATCGAGCGGATCCCCCCCAGAGCAAGGCCGGTTGCGTAACCGGTACAGGCGCTTTCCGCCAGCGGAGTGTTCAGGACTCGTTTGCGGCCAAATTCGGACAGCAGACCGTCGGTGACCTTGAAGGCACCTCCGTAGGTCGCGATATCTTGGCCCAACAACATGGATTCTTCCCGTTCGGTCAGAATCTTTCGCAGGCCATGGTTCAAGGCTTGGGCGACCGTCAGCGGTTCTGTCGACGCTGGCAAAGGCATCCACGAAATCGGTGCGGATTCCGGTGCGAAGAGATCGTTCTCCATCCCGGCTGGCGACGGTCGGGGTTGGGCGAGGGCGACCTGAATGCAGGCTTCCAGGTACGAATTGAGATCGCGTTCAATCGCTTCGATCTGGACGGTCAGGCCGACGGCACAGAGTTTTGCGCGATACTTGGGAACCGGGTCGGCCGCGAAGAAAGCGTCCGATTCGCCGGGAGCGAGGTAGTTGCAGGTATCGTAGGCGGCATGCCCACGCAGGCGGAGCACGTGAGCTTCAACGAGGATCGGACGGCAGGTGGCGCGGACCCTCCGAATGGTGTCGTCGAGCGTTTGCACGACGGCCGCGATGTCGCCGGTCGTATCCAAAGCGAATCCCTCGATTCCGTACCCGGCAGCCCGTTTCCAAAGTTCGGTGCCCGGAGCAAATTGCTCGCTCACCGGTGTCGAGTAGGCGTAGCGATTATTCTCGATCACGAAAACGATCGGAAGCGAAAGCAACGAAGCGAGATTGAGCGATTCGTGGATATCGCCGGTGCTCGATGCGCCATCTCCGAAGAAAGCGAAGCCGACAGCTTCGCGTCCTACGCGGCGTTGAGCGTCTGTGAGGCCAAGCACGTTCGAAACCATCGCCCCGAGGTGGCTGATCATCGGTAGAGAGCGATTCGCCGGGTCGCCGTGGTGAACGTTCCCCTCGCGCGCGTGCGTGGGGCTCATGGCATTGGCGCAATATTGGTTCAAATGCTCGACCAGATGACCGCTCCAGATCAGGTGTCCGCCAAAACCGCGGTGGGTGAAGGAAATGACGTCGGTAGCCTTATTGGCGAGGAGTGCCAGCGGTACAATGAGCGCTTCGCTGCCTTGTCCGCCCGTGACCGTCCCTTTAATTAGACCCTGGCGAAACAACTCCAGGATACGATTGTCGCCGGTACGGGCGAGGTGCATCCAAGCGTAAATTTGCAATTGTGCCGCTTCGGATTCGCGATCGAACGTGTCTGCGCTCAGATCGCGCCGGGACAGGATCGCTGGAGATTGAGGGAAATCCATGTCTAGCCGTGACGGTGATCGGGTGAGGCGTTTTGCGCAAGTCCGTCGGGCCGGGTCGAGTCGGGCCGCATTGCCCCGCCAAGGCAACGTGGGAGACGGCAGAGCTTTAGCCAAAAGATTTGCCCGGCACCCAAAAACAAAAAGCGGCCCCGGCAAATTGCCGAGAGCCGCTATCAGGGAAAGGACGGTATCCGTCAGGGCTTCTTGACCACTGCGGCGGGCGCCGGCGGTCTGGCGACCGAACTGTTTCCAGCTTTCTCCGCGACCATTCGGGTCATCCGCTGAATCTCGAGCTCGGCATTGCGTTTTGCGATTTTTGCCAACTCGACCTGTTTGGTGAGTTCGAAGGCCTCCCGAGCGGAGGCGTCTTTCTTTTTGCGCATTTCCGCGAGTTGGATCTCCAGCTCCGCGCCCTGCTTGGAATACTTGTTCGCGTCGGCGCTGTACTTGGCCGTGGAGTCGGCGATTTCTTTGCTCTGGGCTTCGTATTTCGCGCGCTTCTCTTCTTCCTTCTTTTTCTCTTCGGCGACACGCTTCGCGGTGCGTTCGTCGGCATCGGCACGGGCCTTGGCCTCTGCCTCTTTTTTCTTGGTGTCTTCGGCAAGCTTTGCCGCAGCAACCTGTTTGGCTTTGACCACGATCTCCACCTTTTGGTGTTGAGCGGAGTTGTAATATATCACGCCAAAAATTGCGAAAAGGATAACCGGAGCAATTATGTAGAGCTTGTTCATGTCAGCAGGTAAGGCAGAAATTAACTTTTTCCTCTGGAAGCGGCGGCGGCGGCGGCGGCGGCCGCTGCTTCAGCGGCCGCTCTGGCTTCGTCGGCCGCTTTGATTTTATCGAGGACGGTGACGAGTCCTTTGACGTTCGTTTCGGCCTCTTTAACGAGCTGACGCAGAAATACTTCCTCGTCCTTGCTCGCCTTTTTCGCAACTTCGATTTTTTCGGCCGACGTTTTCTCATCCTCGATTTCTTTGGTCAACCGGGCGACTTGCTTTGAAAGTTTATCTTGCTCGCGCGCTGCCTTTTCACGCGCATCGATCGATGCCTGCCGCACGTCTTTTTCGCGAAGTTCCTTTTCCTCGCGCTCTTTTTTCTCAATGACCCGTTCAGCCGCCATCTTATGGGCTTCTTGGATCGCCTGGTTACGCGCCTGAACTTCGTCCTTCTTTTTGTCTTCGATCACTTTTTTGGCTGCGACGACTTTTTGCGCCTTGGTAGCTTCGTAACCCTTGGCGAAGTTCCAGTAGAAACCGCCAAAAATCAGCAGAAAAACGATGGGAAAAATGACGTAAGCTTTATTCATGAAACGTAGTTGAAAGGAAAGTTTATTTCTTCTGGGCAGGGGCGGCAGCTTTAGCGCCCGCAGCCGGCTTGGCTGGAGCTTTTGGCGCATCTGGCTGGGTCACTTCAGGGACTGGAGGCTCATTGAGTGCATTCTGTTCCTTGATCGCATCCTCGATACCCCTCTTGAGACGTTCGGCGTCCTTAGCGCCTTCCTTGTAAGACGCCGCTTTATTCACCGCGGCGAGCGCTTCGTCGAATTTCTTCAGTTCGTAGCAAACATAGGCGAGAAACAGCTGGGTGGTCCATGGTTTCTCCAGCTTCTTGGAAACGGCGACCTTGGCGAATTCGTAAGCGTCGTTCAGCTTGTCCAGCTGATAGTAGGTTTGAGCGATCTGCGCGGAAATGGAACCGGCGTCAGGGAAGAGCTTCATCGCTTCCTTCAGTGTCTCGATCGCTTTGAGTTCCTGCCGGAGCTGCATGTAAGAGGCCGCGAGCAGTTCCCAATTACGTTGATCATTTTCGATCCTTCCGTCTTTCAGACCTTTGGACAGAAGTCCCACGGCGTGATCGAATTGACCCATGTTAAAGTAGAGTCCCACCAAGGTAAAATTATCCTTAGGCGTGTTCATCGTCTCGAACTTCTGAGCCCGTTCGATCGTCAGCGCGGCGCGGACATCCTGCTGGAGATTGAGATAAATCGATGCGAGCTGAGGCCAGTAGGATTTAGCGTCCGGTTTTTGCTTGAGATATAACTCGAGCACTTCGGCGGATTTCGCGATTTCGTTCTGCTGCTGCAGGGTGGCGAAGAGCAGAAGGTAGAAGGTATCCTTGGGCCGGGCACTCATCTCCATGCCCTTTTCGACTTCCTCCTGAGCGCGTTTTATCAACTTCAGATTGATATTGTTAGGGTCGAGCTGGGCTTGGTAGAACAGCAACGAGGCGTAGTAAAGCTGCACGTCGGGGTTAGGCTTGGTGTTCCGCATCGCCCAACGTTCCATGTAAAGGGACGCTTTTTCGTAATAGGTCTTCTGCTGCGCCGTGACTTTGCTGTTCACCCCTTCCTGATAGTAAATCTGGGAGAGATAATAGGTGAGGTCCTGAGTGGTCTTTTCGTCGAAGAAATTATGTTTCGCAGAGATATTCACGGCCGTTTCCAACGGCTCGATCGACTTCGCGTAGTCACCTTTGGTGAGGAGAATCTGAGCCTTGACTTGCGAGAGCAAGGCGAGGTCATAGCTTTCCGGACCGGAGGTTTTGATCAGGGAGTCGATGATGGCGACCGCTGCGTCGTAGTTCTTCGCGTCGGTCTGCGTGCGAATCTTACTCAGCTCCTCCGATACCTTTTCGCTGAGCTCCTTTTTGGGAGCGGCGGGAGTGTTTTGAGCGACGAGCGAATCGCTCGCGGCAAGCCCGAGGGCAAGCGCGATCAAACCGGATCGCAGAAGCGTCTTTGTGGATGGCGGGAAAAGCGGCATGATGGCGAGGGAGGATTAATCCTCGGTGATGCTAAACACGATAGGGACCTGCATACGGGTGTTTACTGCGCGTCCACCTTTGCGGCCGGGTTTAAATTTCCATTTTGACACGGCTTGGATAGCGGATGCTTCGAACTCCCGCTGCGTCGATTTGATGGCGTACGCTTCGCGAACGTCTCCGTTGGAATCGACGATAAAACCCACTAGGACGTCTCCGGTAATGCCGGCACGGCGCATTTCGAACGGGTAATTGGGTTTCGCTTGGAAGCGTGCGGCTGGTTGCTGGTCGAGATTTGCCAGATCGAAGAGATCCTTCATTCCCTGACCGAAGCCGCCGGTGTTGGGACGGCCGGTTGGAATCGTGATAACGCCCTTCGGACGTTCCAAGCCTGGCGGTGGCGGAGGTTGGAGTTTTTGCACGAATGAGTCCAGTGTCACCATGGAGGGGACATCTGCCGCCATGGGCGGTGCAAGGTCGGCGATTTCGGCGGGCGGCTCGTCCGTTTCCACCGGATCGGGTTCTTCGATCGGAGGAGGTGGCATCTCCATCAATTCCATGGTGGTGTCTTCCGCCACCGCTTTTTTCACCGCCACTTTCTTATCGAAAAGCTTTTCGCCGAAAAGGATCCCGCCGTGAACGATTGCCGAAAAAAGTAAACCAACGATTAAATCTCGATTCATAATGCGGTCTTCCGATTATTTGCCTGAGGCACGCCAGACGGTTTCGATCGAGACTTGCTTGATACCCGCGAGACGAACTTCGTCCAAGACGGAGATGGTCGCTCCGTATTTCGCCCGGTCATCGGACGAGATGAGCACGCGGGCGTTAGCTTGAAATTGGGTGAAGTAATTCTGCAGTCGAGGCCTGACCTCCGACATTTGAATCAATTCGCGATTCCAGTAAAGAGTTCCCGAATCCGATACCTGCAAAGTGACACTGTCCTCGTCGGGCGGCTTATTGGTGGGTGGAGCCGCGATCGGAAGGTTGACGTCCAGCGATTGGATCTTGTTCAGCGAGAGTGTGAACAAGACGAAGGTGGCTAGCAGGAAAAAAATCACGTCGATCAGGGGAATGATCTCGATACGTGCCTTTTTTTTGCCCTCGGGGGAAGGAGATGAAGGTGCGCCTGACATAGTTTAGAAAGGGTACAGGAAGATAACGAAACTGACCGCGATTTCTTAGATACTGGGACGATATTACTGTCCGGCACGGATGCGCGTTTCGATGAGCACCTTCTGAATGCCCTGTTTGCGCACTTCATCGAAGACGTAGCGCGCCTGGGCGAAGAACGCGTCCTCGTGTCCGTTGATGAGCACCCTAGCATCGGGGCCCGCAAGGTTTTTGTATTTCACCAGTCGAAGCAGGAATTCGTCCAGCGTGATCAAGTCCTTTTCCCAGGCGATCGTACCTTCTTGGGTCACCGTGATCGTCACGGCACCCACTGGATCGCGCGGAATGCTCGTTTCCACAAAGGGTAGGGTTACAGGCAAGCCGGCCGACTTGTTCAAGGACAAGGTGAACAAAACGAACGTCGCCAGAAGGAAGAAGATGACGTCGATAAGCGGAATAATCTCGATACGAGCTTTCTTCTGACCGCCACCACCGCCGGAAGGTGCACCTGACATATAGTTGGCTACGATTTGATGTGAAAACGCGCTGAACGGAATTCGAAACGAGCGTTAAACGCCCACTTCCGACTTTTTCATGGTAAGCTGCAATGCGTTGGAAACGTCGGAAACATCGTGTTTTGCCTCTTCGATCTTCGAATTCATGTAATTGTAAGGAAGCAACGCGACAATAGCGATGAGTAGACCCGCGGCGGTCGCGATGAGCGCCTCGCCGACACCTCCCGTGATTTGGCTAGAGGCGGAAGCAATATCGCCCCCGGCCTGACCGAGGGCGTCGAACGTCTTCATCATGCCGGTGACGGTACCGAGCAACCCGAGCAAAGGAGCCGTCGTGATGCAGGTATCCAGCGTGGACATACCCTGCTGATACCGGTTTAGTTCTCGGTTGGAGGCGCGAAGGAACGCGTTGTTCAGGGAGTGTTCGCGGTGGGTGAGCGTGTAGACCAAAATACGAGCGACGAAATCCTTGCTTTTTTTGCCGAGTGCTACCGCGCCTTCGATATCGCGAGCTTCCACCTTCTCCAGCATTTTCTCGACCACCTCGGGTTCGCGTGACAAAGCTTCGCGGATGGCGAAAATGATTCTCTCGACGATGACGGTGATCGTCAGGAAGGAGAGAATGATAATCGGCCACATGATCTCACCTCCGCCCTTGAAGAGCTCCATAGGAGTTTGGCGTAAACCGAGAATTGCAAGAGGCAGATCGAGAGCGGTCATGTTTGTTTGGTAGGGATGGATTTTGTGGGTGAGTGTGGGGAAGATGGAAAGGCACCCAAGCGGCACTCCGCGATTGACGGGGTGCGCTTGGTTTCGCTCAAAAAAACTTTTTTACGATTTGCATACCTCAGCAATGCGCAGGCCAAAGGGAATTAAAAAAAACGATAGTTGGAAACTTAATCGTGAAACCCACCGTCTTGATCGTCATTGCAAAACAGCGTCCGGATGCTTCGATGCGATTGCATTGAGGGGTTTGAGGTGGCGCTTGAACCAGATAACTACCCGAGTTAAAAGCAAAGGACAGGACTACAAGATCGAAGTTCAAAAATTTCTAGCCCATGCGCGTTGGGGGAGATCAATCGCATTGGCTGCCCGGCTAGGGATCGAACCTAGACAAACAGAGTCAGAGTCTGCTGTGCTACCATTACACCACCAGGCAGTGGAAAATATTTGTGAGAGGGTAAAGTAAAGTGCAGAAGAGAAGGAGGACCGTAAGAAATAATCGATGAAACTGGAGCCGGCGACGGGAGTTGAACCTGCAACCACCTGTTTACAAAACAGGTGCTCTGCCATTGAGCTACGCCGGCGAAAAGGGAAAAGAGCAGGAACCGATCGACAATGGTTCCGATCGAGGGAAAGAAATAGAAAAGAACGCGACGCCGGTCAACCTGAGAGAAGCCAACCTGATGAGTTTGGTGGCTCCCCGGGGACTCGAACCCCGAACCAATTGATTAAGAGTCAACTGCTCTACCATTGAGCTAGGAAGCCAGCAAAATGAGGGGCGAAAACTCATGAAACCCGGTCGGGTGTCAACTGCTTTTCGCCAAGGGCGTCGGCTCTCTAATTAGAGCGTACGATTTGCAGCCGGGTACGCGGCGCGAATTTTACGTCGATCTTGGGGTGGAAGGGACGGAGGGCCGGGTGAAGCTTCGGCATCCTCGACCCGGCGATTTCGGTTGAGCGGCTCCGCTCGAGGAGGCTTTAGCCGGAGACGAAGGTCGCAAGCGGGACGGCTTTTTACCCCCCAGCGCGTATATCTTTGTCATGCACAGGCCTCATAGGCCGTGGGACACACCGCCTTGGTTCATGTCGGTGCGGGCGGCGTGGGGCTTTTGTTGATCCAGATCGCCAAAATGCGGGGAGCGAAGGTCATTGCCACCGTGAGCACCGACGAAAAAGCCACACTCGCCCAGCAGGCGGGGGCGGATGCGGTGTGCATTTACAGTCGCGAAAACTTCGCGGACGCGGTTAAGGGGTTCAGGGGCGGGCGCGGGGTGGATGTCGCTTATGACTCGGTCGGCAAAGAGACCTTCGATGGAACGCTGCAGAGTTTGAAGCCGCGCGGCATGTTCGTGTCGTTTGGCAACTCCAGCGGCCCGGTTGCTCCCTTTGCCCCGCTGGTGCTGTCGCAGAAGGGGTCACTCTTCTTCACGCGCCCCACGATGTTTCACAACACGCTGACCACCGTAGAAATGCGCGGTCGGGCGAACGACCTCTTTTCCTGGGTCCGTTCGTCGTCCCTGCAGGTGCGGATCGGTGCGACCTTCCCGCTGACCAAAGCCGCGGACGCGCTTCGTGCGCTCGAGGGTCGGGTAACGACCGCTAAAGTGCTGCTGCTCCCCAAGGGATAGCCGCGCATTTGCCAGGTCCCGAAGAACGTTCGTCCCGTGGAGGGCCACGGTCTCTCGTGGCCGGGCTTGCGCGCCCGCGCGCTGCCAACGTCCGCACATGCCTCCTCTCGTCGCACACGCCCCAACGAACGCCCGACCCGATCCCCGGCAAATCCCGGCCTCGACGGAGCGAGGCCCTCCACGGGAGGAGAAGGCGCATGGTGTCCGTCGAGGCCGGGATTTGCGGAGGCCCAACACGGCAGCCGCTTGGCATTTCATCTGCGCGCAATTGGCAGCGTGGGACGCGCATTCCCGGGCCACGAGGGAGGGGCCAGATCGGAACCCGGCGGAAGCTCGGACCGTAGAGTTTGGAGTCCGACCTTTAGGCCGTCCGAAGAGAGTATAATCGGGTTTGCGGACGGCCTGAAGGCCGGACGCCAAACGTTTTGCAGCAAGGAGTAATGGATTGAGATGAACTGTGGCTGCCTGTGGGTTTGCCTTCTGGGCGGCGTCGGTTTCGCTTCGAGGCTGCCATTGCGCGCCCGTGTGCCGGCAAACCCCTTCTTCATGAGCCTCCTTTCCTTGCGGGTTGCCTGTCTTGGTTGTGTCGCGTCGCTGGCCCTTTTTCTGGGCGGACCGCTCGTTCGCGCGGCCGACGCTCCGTTCGAGCTGAAGGAGGGCGATCGGGTCGTTTTTATCGGTGACCGCTTGATCGAGGCGGAACAGGAGAGCGGCTGGATCGAGCTCATGCTGACCACACGCTTTCCCGATCGCTCGGTCACATTTCGGAACCTCGGGTGGAATGGCGACACGCCTGCGGGCGAATCGCGTTTGGGTCTGGCTTTGATTCAGGCTGGACGCGAAACGCCGGACGAAGGCTGGCGTCAATTGGTGCGCCAGATCGAGGAGGCCAAACCCACGGTGGTTTTTCTCGGGTATGGGATGGCGAGTTCTTTTGCAGGCACGGCGGGACTCCCCGTGTTCAAGGAGCAAATGACGCGCCTCCTCGACACCGTCGAACGGATCTCCCCGGGCGCGCGGATGGTCATCCTCAGTCCGATCGCCCACGAGGCGCTGGGCGGGGCCTGGCCCGATCCTCGCGCGCACAACGAACAGCTGCGTGCATACTCCGCGGCGCTCGCCCAGCTGGCCGCCGATCGAAAGGCCCGTTTCGTTTCGCTCTACACCGCCACCGAAGCGCGCGTCGCCGCCGCCGCCGCGCAGCCGGCGCTCACCTTTAACGGTATTCATCCGACGGATAACGGCTTTCGGGTCCTCGCGGAAATCGTCGAGCGGGATCTCTTCGACGTCGAACGGGCGGGTAACTGGCGGGCCACGGGCGTCTCCATGGAACCGCTGCGACAGGCGATCGTACGCAAGAACGAGTGGTTTTTCCACCGCTCGCGGCCGGCGAACATGGTGTACATCTTCGGCTTCCGGAAACACGAGCAGGGGAAAAACGCGACGGAGGTCTTTCGGTTCGATCAATTGATCGCCGCGGAAGAACGACGCATTGCGCAGATGCGCAAACCGGGAGCGCCCGCCGTTCCGGAAATTCCGCGCACCGCCGGTCAGGCCGGCTTGCCGCAGAAGGACCAGCCGTATCCGGAATTCAAGGTGGATGACGCGCTCGAGGTGACCCTGTGGGCCGAAAATCCCCTCTTGCACAAGCCGGTCCAGATGAACTTCGACGCCCGCGGTCGTCTCTGGATCGCCAGTTCCGAACTCTACCCGCAGATCGAGCCGGGTCAGGCGGCGAACGACAAGATCGTCGTGCTCGAGGACACCACGGGCGCGGGCCGCGCGGACAAGACGACGGTTTTCGCCGACGGACTCGTCATTCCGACGGGGATCGAAATCGGCGACGGCGGGGCTTACGTGGCACAGGGTACGGAGCTGCTGCATTTTCGCGACACCGACGGCGATGGCCGCTCCGATCGACGCCGCACCGTGCTGAGCGGTTTCGGCACCGAGGACACCCACCACAATCTTCACACGCTGCGTTGGGGACCGGACGGACGGCTCTACATGAATCAGTCCGTCTACACGCGGACGGACACTGAGACGCCCACCGGCGTGGTGCGTCTCAAGGCGGGGGGCATGTTCCGCTTCGATCCACGCACGCACGAGATGAGCATCCCCTACCGAGGCTGGATCAATGCCTGGGGTCACGCTTTCGACGATTACGGCGATTCGTTTGTCACGGACGGAGCGGGTTCTCAGGGAGTCACCTGGGCCTTCCCCGGTGCGACCTTTCGCACGCTGGCCCCGGCGCGTCGCCAGGCGCCGAGCATAGGCCCCGGCGTGTATCCGAAATATTGTGGCATCGAGAGTCTGCGCAGTCCCTTGTTTCCCGCCGACTGGCAAGGCGACCTCATCACCGCCGATTTTCGCGCGCACCGGATCGTTCGATTCAAGATGTCCGAAGACGGTGCCGGTTTTGTCACCAAGGAGATGCCCGATTTGATGCGCACGACGGCCGATTCCTTCCGTCCGATCGATCTTCGGCTCGGACCCGACGGCGCGCTTTACATCGCCGACTGGAGCAACCCGATCATCCAGCACGGCGAAGTCGATTTCCGGGATCCGCGCCGGGACAAGGCGCACGGGCGTATCTGGCGGGTAGCGCCGAAGGGCGCGAAGCCGCTCGCGAAGGTGGATTTCGAAACGCTCTCCACCCCCGATCTCCTCAAGCGGCTGCTGCCGTCCAACACCTACGATCAAGCCAAGGCCACGCACGCGCTGGTGGGGCGCGGTGCCGAGAAGGTTGTCCCCGAGCTCGACCGCTGGATGAAAACCCAGATGACCGAGCGCGGTAAACTTCATGGGTTACGTCTGTATCAAGCCTTCAATCGGGTGCCGCCGGGCTTGCTGGCCGAATTGGCGGCGGCCAAGGATTCGCGCGTGCGCGGAGCCGCCGTTCGCGCGGTCGACGGAAAGAACGCGTCGGGACTCGAAATCCTGGAGATGCGGGTGAACGACGAGCACCCGCGGGTGCGACTCGAAGCCGTGCTCGCGCTGGGGCAGGTGGGCTCGGCGCGCGCCGCCGAACTGGCGCTCTCGGCCTTGGACAAGCCGATGGATCCGTTTCTCGATTACGCCATCTGGCAGGCGATCAACGACCTCGCGCAGCCGTGGTTGGCTTCGGTCAAGAGCGGCGCATGGCGGATTGCCGGACGCGAGCCGCAGCTGGAGTTCGCCTTGAAGGCGGTCGAGCCGGCGTTCGCGTCGGACGTTCTCGGTGGATTGATCGCGAAGGGCACGGTTCTTCTCGACGGAACCGGGCCCTGGTTCGAACTGATCGCGGCAGCGGGCGGACCCGCAGAGACCCAAGCGCTTTATGACCGGGTGCTGAAGGGCGATCTGCCCGAGGCCGCGAGCGTACGCGCGGTCACGGCCTTGGCCGACGCCGCCCGTCTACGTGCGGTGACGCCCGCGACGCGGCGCGACGACGTCGCCACGCTGCTCGCGTCGGGTTCGCAGACGCGGCGCATCGCCGCGGCGCAACTCTCGGGCGCGTGGAAAGCGAATGCCGCGGTTCCGCGCCTCCGACAGATGGCGGGCGATGCCGCGGCGGCACCGGGTGTACGCAGCGCGGCGTTTGCAGCCCTGCGCGATATCGGGGGAGCGGACGTGATTGCCGCGTTGAAGGCCTTGTCCGGAGCGAAGACCGAAGCGTCGGTGCGGCGCGATGCGGCGGTGACATTGGCGGGATTGAATTTCGAGGCGGCGGCGCCCGACGTCCTCGACGTCTTGAAGACGACGCGAGACGAATCGCAATCCCAGGCTTTGTGGCGCGCCCTATTGAGTATCAAGGGAGTGGGTACCGCCTTGGCCGACCTTCCGGCCACCGCCGAATTGCCGGCCGAGGTGGCTCGGGCCGGGCTGCGTCCCGCTCGCGAAGGAGATCGGTACCAAGCCCTCGCGGCCGTGTTGGCGAAGAGTGCGGGCCTGACCGCCGCCTCCGGGCCGCTCACGTCGGCACAGTTCCGGACGATCGCCGCCGATGCACTGGCGAAGGGCGACGCGATGAGAGGCGAACGTCTCTATCGCAAAGCCGAACTGGCCTGCATGGCCTGTCATGCGATCGGCGGCGCGGGAGGAAAAATCGGTCCGGACCTCACCAGTATCGGGGCAAGCGCTCCGGCGGACTATCTGGTGGAGTCGATGCTGGCGCCGGGCGCGAAGATTAAGGAAGGCTACCATTCGGTGCAGATCGTGACGCTGGATGGACAGGAATACAGCGGCATGGTGGCCAGGGAAACGGGCACAGAAGTGACGCTGCGCACGGCGGCCAATCAGGACATTTCGATCCCGACGAAGAACATTTCTCGGAGGACCAACATCGGTTCGCTGATGCCGGTGGGCTTGATCGACACCTTGCTGCCGGAAGAGCGCCTCGATCTCTACCAGTTCCTCGCCTCGCTGGGAAAACCCGGCGATTACGACGCGGGGAAAGGCGGCGTGGCCCGCGCCTGGAAACTGTACCTCATCACGGCTAAAAACGAACAGATGGGCATGGAGCGCGTCGCCTCGGGCGATTTTTCGCTCACCGATTGGGCACCGATCGTCTCGCTCGTTAACGGTACCCTCCCGGTGGCCGCGATCGAAGCGGCGTTTCCGACGCGGACGAATAGCCGTGGTCTCTTCGCGGGCATTTCCTTTGAGTCAACGCAAGGCGGCAAAGTCGACTTCGCGCTCACCGGCGAAGCGATGGGCGCATGGCTCAACGGCAAGCGAGTCGATCCCAAATCGACCTTCAGCGTCACGGCGCGCCCCGGAACCAATACGTTGGTGATCGAAATCGATCCCGCTCATTTGCCCGCGTTGCGCCTGAGTTCCAACGATGTGACGTTTAGGATGGATTGATGCCAGGGAGGAGACGAAACCACCGATTTCAGAGAGTCGCCGATGAACCGAGACCTTCGAGTATGCGAAGAATCTCAGTAATCTCTGAAATCTGTGGATACCTTTTTGGGGCGCGCTCTGGAAGCTGTCTCCCAACATCGCGCAAGCTCGGACGGCAGAGTTCGGAGTCCGGCCTTTAGGCCGTCCGGGAAGAATACGATCGGTTTTCGGACGGCCTAAAGGCCGGACTCCAAACGCTTCAAACGCTTTTGCCGCGCGGAGGTGTCGTCGGTTGGGCGCACGAATGTTTCGTGAATCCCACGCGAACGAGAATGCGGTTTATGGCCTCATTACCCTTATCCGTGTTCACCCTCAATTTCACATCTTGGCTTTAGAGCGGCGAAACCGCTAGGCTCAGCTTCTGGGCGTGACCCGTCGTCGTCACGACCGCCAAGGGGGCGGAGGCCATCACTCCGAGGTCTGATGGAAGGGGGCAACGCACGGAGCGCGGATCCCCCTTCGGCCATCTGGCCCCGGAGGTTCTGCGCCTCTCTATATAAACATTTCCGTTCCGATTGGTCGGGTTTGGAACCGTACAGGACGTACCCAAAGCGAATTTTAATTGCAAAAAGCACACTTTAAAATCCGTATGCACTGATGGGTAGCCGTATCTCTGGACACCGGGCACCGGTGATTTGGCTGCTTTTGCCGTGGATCGCAGGGTTGTCTTTGGGCAAAGGAGCGACCTTTCCGATCCCCCTTGTCGCGTTTTTCTCCGCTGCGGCGATCGCGGCAGGTATTTCGGTGCTGGGAGCTCGCTTTGCTTCTCTTTGGCTAGGCGGGGTGGTGGCGAGCGGAGTGTTGGGAGGGGCCGCTTGGTATGAAGCGGTGCGTGCGCGACTTCCAGAGTGGGATTCCCTTCCGGCGCGGGAGGCTCGGCTCTGGGTTTGCGTCGATCGGGTCTTTTCTCCGTCGGCCGATGCGCGTAAGGTCAGCGGTTTGGGACGGGTTTCCTCCGCAGAAGGTCACCTCCGGGGATTGGTCGGGCAATCGCTCTATTTTTCCGGTCGCCTCGTTCGTTCGCAAGCGCGGCCGATCCGCTCGGCGAAGCTTGAGCTGGTCGGCCAACTCCAAGTGCTGGCGAAGAGTCCGCCTGCCGACACCTTCGAAGGTTATCTGGCGGGCACCGGGGTGAACTTTATCCTGGCTCGGGCTCGGGTGGTTACCGAGCGCACGCCGCCCCACGCGTACTGGCGTTGGTGCGAGTCGACGCGGGCGGCGATGAGCGACGCCTTGGACTTTGGGCTCGCGGCGCATCCCGAGTTGGTGGGAGTGCTGCGTGCGATGATGTTGGGGCAGCAATACGAACTCAGCGAGGAGCAGGGCGATTGGTTTACCCAGAGCGGAACTATGCATCTTTTTTCCATCAGCGGCCTCCACATCGGAGTCATCTCGCTCGCATTGATGGGGCTGCTGGCGATCCTCCGTATGCCGCCGGCCGGACGATTCCTCGCGCTCGTCGTATTGCTCTGGCTCTATGTGGACATCACCGGACGGGTCCCGTCCGCCGTCCGGGCATTTTTAATGATCGCGGTGCTCAAGGCGGGGTCGGTCCTGCGCGCGCCGTCCAATCCCGTGTCGGCGCTGGTCGTTTCGGCGATGCTCGTGCTCGTGGTCGATCCGATGCAATTATTCGGCGCGAGCTTTCAGATGAGCTACGGGATCGTCGCGGCGCTACTGGTGCTGGGTCTTCCGCTGGCCGAAGCTTGGGAGCGCCGTTGGCCGCTATACGCCGACCTGCCCCCCGCACTGTGGCAGTGGAATCACCGCGCAGTCGCCTGGGCGTGGCGGGCGACGCTGGGAACGGTGGCGGTGGGGCTCGCGACGACTCCGGTGAGCGTGATTTCAGGCGTGCTCTATTTCGGATTGGTGACACCCGGGGCGCTGGTCGCCAATTTGGCGACGATTCCGGCGGCTTCTTTGGCGCTGCTCGGCGGTTTTGCTTCCTTGGTGGCGACGCTTTTGGGTGAGCCCGCGGTGAGTCTCCTCTTCAACCACGCCGCGGCGCTCGTGCTCTTGGCCATCGATCGGGGAACCGAGGCGTTTGTCACGCTCCCGGGCGTTTACCTGACCGCCCATTTTTCTTCGGCGTGGATAGGGTTCGTCGCCTTGGCTGGGTTGCTCGCGCTGCTGCTTTTCGGGTACCATTTTGGCTGGTCGCGGCGGGTCGGTGGGTTCTGGCCCCCCTTTGCGTTTACCGCGCTGACAATGATCTTCCTGGTGACATTCGGCTGAAAACGCCTTAGCGTTGTAGGATGAAAAGCGCTTACGAACTCGCGATGGAACGTCTCGCCAAATCCGACCCGGTGAAAGGCCGGCCGTTGACGGCGGAGAAGAAAGCGCGGTTGGGCGAGATCGATACCGTCTACAAAGGCAAAATCGCCGAGCGCGAAATCTTCCTGAAGAAGCAGCTCGAGGACGCTTTGACCCAAGGCAAGTACGAGGAAGCGGAAAAGGTTCGCACGCAGATTGCATTGGAGCGCGCGCGTTTGGAGGAGGAGCGCGAAGAGGAGAAAGAGCGCGTGCGCCGGGCAGGGTAGCAGCCACTCGCAGGGGTGTGGTTTTCACGCCCGTTTCGCGCCGTAAGACTGCGTTGACCCGGGTCGCCGGGGGGGCTTACGCTCGTTTCTTATGTCCACGCCCAATGCCGTCCCCGATAACCTGATGGAAGCCATTGTTTCGCTCGCGAAGCGCCGGGGCTTCGTGTTCCCGTCGTCCGAGATCTACGGGGGGCTCAATGGTTTTTTCGACTATGGTCCGCTGGGCGTCGAATTGAAGAAGAACATCCGCGACGCCTGGTGGCGGGATATGGTGCAGCGGCGGGACGATGTCGTCGGGATTGAAACGTCGATTATCATGCACCCCAAGGTTTGGCAGGCTTCGGGCCACGTCGAAGGCTTCACCGATCCGCTCGTGGACTGCAAAGTCTCCAAGCAGCGCTACCGCGCGGACCAGCTATTTTTTGCCCCGGTCGTCGTGGACGGCAATACCGTGGGTTACGTCTCCGCGCTCGAGAGCGAAAAAACCGTCGAAGAACTCCAGGCCGCAGCGGAACTCTTTAAGCGGAAGAAGGGCATTCAGGGTCAGCTCGCGCCGGTGCAACCGCGGGACATGACCGAAAGTAAACCCGAGGAGGTTGCGCTGATACCGTCTCCCGCGACGGGCGAGCCCGGCAGCCTGACTCCGCCTCGCGCGTTCAATATGATGTTCGAGACCTACGTCGGCGCTCTGCGCGATGCGTCCTCGGTCAGCTACCTACGGCCCGAGACCGCCCAGGGCATGTTCGTGGATTTCAAGAATGTCGTCGATACGGGTCGCGTGAAGTTGCCGTTTGGAATCGCCCAAATCGGCAAGTCGTTCCGCAACGAGATCACGCCGCGCAATTTTATCTTCCGCTCGCGAGAATTCGAGCAGATGGAGATGGAGTACTTCATTCACGAGGATGCGGACTGGTCGAAATGCCACGTCGAGTGGATCGAATGGTGCCGGCAATGGTTGCTCTCGATCGGTCTTCCCGAGTCGCACCTTTCCCTCTATGCCCATCCTCAGGAGAAACTCGCGTTTTACTCGAAGGGTACGGTGGACATCATGTTCCGCTATCCGTTTGGCGTACAGGAGCTGTGGGGCATTGCCGCTCGCGGCAACTACGACCTCGGCCAGCACGCCAAAGCTTCTGGCAAGCCGCAGGAGATTTTCGACGAGGCGTCCAAGAAGAAGTTCGTTCCTCACGTGATCGAACCTGCGGTGGGCGTGGACCGGATCTTCCTGGCCGTGCTCTGCGCGGCGTATGCCGAGGAGAACGTCACGGACGACAAAGGTGCCGTCGAAAAGCGCACCGTCCTGCGCCTGAGCCCGCGCATCGCCCCGGTGAAAGTAGCGGTGCTTCCTTTGCTCAAAAACAAGGAGGCGCTCGTGGGGCGCGCTCGTGAACTTTACAAGAAGCTGCAGCGCCGCTACGCGGCGTTTTACGACGACGGAGGCGCCATCGGTCGGCGTTATCGCCGTCAGGACGAGATCGGCACGCCGTGGTGTGTGACGATCGATTTCGAAACGATCGAAAAGGACGGTACTTTCACCTTGCGCGAGCGCGACTCGATGCAACAGCGCCGCATCGGCGAAGCGGAGTTGTTCGCCATGCTCGAGGAGCAGATCTTCTAAGCGTTCCTCCATCGAGCGGTTCCTTCGCGAGAGAATGGGTTGGCTTCGAGCCCCACTCGAGTCTTCGATAAGCCTCTATGGTTCGTTGGTGCGGAAGACTTGTCGGCGGATACCTCGCCGTTTGGCTCGCGGTTCTGCTGATTACCCCGGCATGCCGTCGCGCGCCTCCGTCGGCTCCGGCCGGGCCGCGCACCGTGGCGCAGGCCACCGCGCAGACGTCCGCCAGCTGCCAGGCATGCCATGCCGAGATCCATCGCGCGTGGGCCTCCACCGACCACGCATTGGCGAATCGATTGACGACCGCGATGCCCGGCGGCCCCGCGATTCTCGGGACGTTTCCCCAAGACGCTCGTCGGGACGAGGCGGTACGCGCGGCGATGATTCTCGGCCACGCGCCGGTCTGGCAGCCGCTGATTGCCCAGGAGGGCGGACGCTGGCAGGCGCACGAACAGACGTACGATCCCGCCAAGAAGGAATGGTTCAATGTTTTTGGCCAGGAGGTGCGACACGCGGGCGAGTGGGGACACTGGAGCGGGCGCGGCATGAACTGGAATTCGATGTGCGCCCACTGCCACATGACCGGGTATCAAAAAAATTACGACGCGACGAACGACCGCTTTCACTCCACCTGGGTCGAACAGGGGATTGGCTGCATTCAATGCCACGGCCCGACCAAACCGGGCCACGGTACGACTTCCGCGGCCGGGGCGGCCGCAAAACCAGCCGCCACGCCGCTTTCGATCGCGGCCGACCGGCAGCGTGCGATGCAGACCTGCGCGCCGTGTCACGCCCGTAACGAACAACTCACCCTCGATTTCCAACCCGGCGACGCCTACCATGACCACTACCGGATCACGCTACCCGTGGATCGAGGCGTCTTCTATCCCGACGGCCAGCAACGCGACGAAGATTTCAACTGGACGTCCGTTCTCACCAGCCGGATGGGCCACGCGGGCGTCACCTGCCTCGATTGTCACGATCCCCACACCAACCGGACGATTCTGCCGACGTCCAATAACGCGCTGTGCCTGCAATGTCACGCCAGCCCGGGACGAGTCATGGCAGGGGGTGCCCGCGCGGTACCGATCGATCCGCTGGGCCACTCGCGGCATAGCGAGGGAAGTGTCGGCAACCAATGTGTGAGCTGCCACATGCCCACGACGACTTATATGCAGCGTTCGCCGCGACACGATCACGGTTGGCTCAAGCCGGATCCTCTGCTGACCCAGGAATTGGGCATCCCCAATGCCTGCAGCACGTGTCACTCCGACAAACCGGTCGCCTGGGCGATCGAAAAAACGGATACGTGGTACGGCGCGAAAATGGATTCGTTGCAGCGCCGCCGCGCCCGGGCGATCGCGGCAGCCCAGGCGACGCAACCGGAAGCCGCGGCGCCATTGTTGTCGCTGCTGAGCATCGAGGAAATTCCCGCCTGGCGCGCGACCTATCTGCAGCTCCTGGCACCTTACGCCGAATCGGCTCCCGGGGTCCTGTCGGCCGCGCAGGCGGCTCTATCGGCCAAGGATCCGCTCGAGCGGTCCGCGGCCGTGCGCGTGCTGGGACCGCATGCACCGTCGCTCCCCCTCTTGCGGCCCTTGCTGAAGGATCCGGTGCGGCTGGTGCGATTGGACGCGGCGTGGGCGTTATCGCGCGAACTGGCGGCCGGATCGCCGGAGCGGATCGAACTCGATAAGTACCTCGCTTTGTCGCTCGATCAGCCGGCGGGTCGACTGCGTCTCGGTCAGGACCTGGCCAACCGGGGGCAGTTGGCGGAGGCGGAAAAGGAAATGAAAACGGCCTCCGCCTGGGATCCGAATTCGCCGGGAATTTTCGATGCGTACGGTTACGTCCTGAGCGCGATCGGCCGCAGCGCCGAAGCCGCGGCCAAGTTTTACCGCGCCGCGTCGCTTCAGCCCATGGAGGCGGAGCCGGCGTTTCGCGCGGGGTTGGCCTATGCCGAAGCGGGCCTGCTGGCGGAAGCGGAGACCTCGTTCCGCTTGGCGCTCCAACGGAACGCGCGGTACGATCGCGCGTGGTACAATCTGGGTTTGTTACTCGCCCAGAAGGAACGGCTGCCGGAAGCGGCCGAAGCGTTGCGTCAGGCCGAAGCGTCCGCACCTCGCGTTGCGGACTACCCGTTCGCGCTGGCGACGGTGCAGCTCCGGCAGAACGACCGTGCGGCCGCCGAGGGCTCCGCGCGCCGCGCGCTGGCGAGCGATCCCAATCACCGGGGAGCGCGACAGTTCCTGGGGCGGTGAGGATAAGGACGCGCAGGGTGCGCACGGCCTCACTGCAGCTTCTTTTCCAGCTCCCGATAGTCCGTTTTTCCGGTGCCGAGCTTGGGGATGGAGGCCACGGCGCGAATCTCGCGCGGAATACTCAGATTGGGCAGACCCTTGGCTTTTGCCACGGCGCGGATCTCTTCCAAGGTCAGGCGCGGTTCGTTCGCGATGAGGATCAGTTTCTCGCCCTTGTCTTCGTCGGGCCGTGCGACCACTGCGACTTGGCAGCGGATGCCGTGTTGGGGAAACGCTCCGGCGAAAGCGTCCTCGACCGCAGTGAGGCTGACCATTTCCCCGGAGATTTTGGCGAAGCGTTTGAGACGTCCCTGAATCTTGATGAAACGCCGAGCGTCGACGGTGACGATGTCGCCGGTGTCATACCAACCGTCGAGCTCCTTGAACTTGGCGTTCGCGTCCGGATTGAGATAGCCCTTCATCACATTCGGTCCGCGCACGAAGAGACGTCCGCCTTCGGGAACGCCTTCGACCGGGGTGAGCTTGTATTCCATTCCGGGGAGGAGACGACCGGCGGATCCGTGACGGGGCGACAGCGGGGTGTTCAGGCTGATGCCGGGACTGCATTCGGTCGCCCCGTAGCCCTCGAGGATGCGCACCCCGAATCGCTGCGCCCAAAGCGTGGACGTCGCCTCCTGGACCTTCTCCGCTCCGGCGAAAAGGTAGCGCACAGAGCGAAAATCGTAGGAATGCGCTCGGCGGGCGTAGAGATTGAGAAACGTATTCGTCGCAAGCAGCATGGTGCTGTCCTGCAGGTAGGCGACCATCGGCACGATGCGGTAGTGCAGCGGGGAGGGATAAAGGAACGTGGAGAAGCCGCGCACCATCGGGAGGATCGCGCCGGCGGTGAGACCGAAGCTGTGAAAAAGAGGGAGCGCGTTGAAGACCCGATCGCTGTCCTGCAGATCGGAAATCGCGAGCAGTTGCGCCACGTTCGAAAGCAGATTGGTGTGCGTGAGCTCCACGCCCTTCGGCACTCCTTCCGAACCGCTGGTGAACAGCACCACGGCCGTTGCCGCCGGATCCGAGGTCGGCGGCAATCGGAAGCGAGTGAGGCGAAGCAACCCGGCGAGGCGAGCGCCGGAGCCGATACGTTGGCGAACGTCTTCCAAATAAACGAAACGGACGCCCGCCTCGGCGAGCGGCTCGAGTTTTAGCCGGGCCTTTTCGACGAAGGCGCGGGAGGTGACGACGTGCGTGAGGCCCGCCAAACCGGCGCAGGCCGACATGATCGCCGGGCCCGAGGTGAAGTTGAGAATCGCGGGAACTTTCCCCAGCGACCACAGGCTGAGCAGCGTCGCCGGCATGCTGTTGACGTTCGGCAAGAGTACTCCCACCCGAGTCGTTTCGGCGGGAAACAAGTGCGGCCATTGTCGCGCCAGAAGAGCGGCGCTCATAAGGAGGCGCCGGTAGGTGAGCTTGCCCGTGATATCCTCGAGCACCGGATGTGTCGGCCGAAGCCGGGCGGCGGCGAGGATCGCCGCCGGCAAGGTGCGTGGCCCCTGTTCGACGTCGGCATGGAAACGCTGCTCCACCATGCGATCGCGCGCCCATTCGGTCAGGCGGTCCCTCGCCTCGGCCGTGCTCGTATTCTCGATCCGGGGAGGGGTGAGCGCCGGGCTGAAATGCAGCGAAACGCGGGGAAACCATTTCTTGTCGTCTCGGTTTCTCGAGAAAGGGAGACGATGGGCGCCGCGCAGATAGGCGGTGATGACCTTCGCTCCGGTCTTGTGGAGGAGAAAACCGGTGCCGTCGAAAAGCTTCATGAGCGAGCCGGTGTCGGAGATCCGACCTTCGGGAAAAAGCACCAGTCGCCCACCGGTCTGGAGATATTCGGCCATGTGTTTGGCCGCATAGGGCGAAAGTGGGTCGATCGGAAAGGTCCGGCGACCGGTCATGATCCAGCGGTGGACCGGGGAGAGTTTCGCGGTGGTCGCCGAGGTCACGAAGCGCCAGTCGTCATCGAGGCAGACGCCGAGAAAGAGCCAGTCGAACCAGGAAACGTGATTGGGCAGCAGGAGGATCGGCCCCGGCGCTTTCAGGACCTCCGTGTCGAAGGATTTGAAGCCGAAAAGGAGCCGCAAAAGAAAGCGAATCGGAAAAAGCATGGCGTACCGCAAGGGATGCGCGGTCTTGAGGGTTCCGTCTATCCGAATTGTGCGGGCCCGCCCTACGACGCTTTCTACCGCACGACCCGCGGATCCGTGCGGACCGCTTGGACCACCTGACCCTCGGTCTTTTGGGTGTCCGCCCATTCGCGGCCGAGTCGGTTGTTCGATCGGTCGCGGGCGCTCTCCTGCGGCGAATTGTCGGAGCCGATCTCGTGGGCTTCGCTGACCTGCTCGGCGAAAGCGGTGCCAAAGGTGCGCGTGAGCCAGTAGCTCCAGAGGACGTGGCGCGTGGAATCCTCATTGTACGCGGCGTCGGCGGTCGCGAGGCGACGCGAGGAGCGCTCGGCGTATTCCTTGATTCTCAACAAGACGGGCGCTTTGAGCGGATGGGTCGCCAGCAGGTCGCGCTCGGTCGGGGTGAGCGGACGATCGTAGCGAAGCGAAAGCGTGTCCAAGTCGTTTCGATTGATTCGGAGCTGCGTCATGCCGTCGCGCCGGACCGTCTCCAGGCGAATGGACATGAGCACGTCGTGGAGTTTGAAATGGAGACGCGCGCTGAGATCGAGGCGGCGCGAGGTGATGCCGTCGCGGATCAATTCGTGGAGGAACGCGACTTCCTTCCGGACCGAGGATCGCAGCGTATCGGCGAGCGTCATACCGGGGAGAACCAGGCTGCCGGCGTCGATTTTTTCCAGAGGGACGTCGAATTCGTCGCTGCCGAACGGAACGTCCTCGGGAGCGTCGAGCTTCATGCCCGCATCGACGCGGATGCCGCCGAGCGTGAGGTCGAGCCGCAGCGGAAAGAGGCCGACGACGTCCGCACTGGCCCGGGCGACGCGAATGCGCAGGGGCGGCGGTTTGGGCAACCGAGCCGTCGGGGGCGGAGTCGCTTCGATCGCAAGGCCGATCCATCGGGCGGTGGCGACGGGGACGAGTTCTGTTCGGTCGAACTCCACCCGGCGCAGCGTTCCCTCGCCACCGGAGATCGCGCCCAGCAGACTGGGCAGTGCCGACGCGGTGGCTCGTGCCAGCAGCCAGTCGCCGGCGAGGTAAATTCCCACCAGGAGGATAACCGACCCCCCTGCGGTAATCGTCAGGAAACGGAAGAGACTGCGTCGCATCACGAAGGGATCTTCGAACGCCGCGCAGGATTTCCTCGCCGCAGCGGATCCGTTTCGAGCCTAAACCGCACGCTAACGCGCATACAGTTCCCCGAGAGATTTGAGATAAGCGGCGGTTCCTCCGAGGAGCGATTCCAGCTGCGGCGCGCGGTAGCGCCACTGCCAGTTTCCCTGGGGCAAGCCGGGCGTGTTCAGACGTGCTTCCGCTCCGAGGCTCAGGATGTCCTGCAAGGGCAGCACCGCGAGACGACTCACCGCGCGATAGGAGGCGCGGATGAAATCCCAGCCGATTTCATGACCGCCGACGTTGAAGTACCGCCGCGCGTGATCTTTCTCCCGCTCCGTCGCCGTCGCGTACCAACCGAGGCTGGTGTTGTTGTCGTGGGTTCCGGGATACACGACAGAATTGGCCGCCAGATTGTGCGGAAGGTAGAGATTGTCGCCCTCGGACCCGAACGCGAACTGGAGAACGGACATGCCGGGCAGGCCCGTGCGCTCGCGAAGCTCTTCGACCGAGGCGGTCAGCTCGCCGAGGTCCTCGGCGACGATGCGCGCGTCGGGGAAGGCCTTTTTCACCGCGCGGAAGAAATCGAGTCCGGGGCCGTCGGTCCAGGCACCGACCTTCGCGGTCTTCGCCGGGTAGGGGATGCTCCAATACCGGTCGAAACCGCGGAAGTGGTCGATCCGGACGACGTCGTAAAGGGCGAAGGAGGCGCTCAACCGCTCCATCCACCAGGAGTAGCCGTCCCGTCGGTGCACATCCCACCGGTAAAGGGGATTGCCCCAGAGTTGGCCGTCGTCGGAGAAGTAGTCCGGCGGTACACCGGCGACGGCGAGAGGTTCGCAGGTGTTTTCGTCGATTTCGAAAAGGCCGGGATTGGCCCAAACGTCTGCGCTGTCGTAGGCCACGAAGATCGGCAGATCCCCGACGACCTGCACGCCCCGTTGTTTTGCGACGGAGCGGAGGCGGGCCCATTGGCCGAAAAAGAGATATTGATAGAACGCGTGGGCTTCGATCTGCGTCGCGAGTGCGGCACGCAGCGGCGACTTCAGGGCGGCGGGAAAAGAGCGGGATTCGACCGGCCACTCCAACCAGGATTTGCCCCGATAGTGGTCCTTGAGGGCGCGAAAGTAGGCATAATCGTCGAGCCAGCCCGATCGCTCGGACCGGAAGGCTCCAAAATCTCCATACGGGAGCACGATGTGTTTGTCCCGATAGGCGAGATACGCCTCAAACAGAAGCGGCCACTTCAGTTGGTAGAGAGCCCCGAAATCGATGTTATCGGGAGCGAGCCGTTGAAGAGGCGCGAGCGATTCTTCCGCCAGCAACCCGTAGCGCACCAGAGCCTTCAAATCGACGAGGTAGGGATTCCCGGCAAACGCCGAAAAACATTGGTAGGGAGAGTCTCCATACCCGGTCGGACCGAGCGGGCACAGCTGCCAATACTTCAAGCCCGCCCGTTGGAGGAACTCCAGAAAGCGATCCGCCGATTCGTCGAACGTGCCAATTCCCTGATCCCCGGGAAAAGAGGTTGGATGGAGCAGTGCGCCTGCTCCCCGCTCCTGGAGCCACGAGAAGAGCGGAAGCGAATCGTCCTCGGGTGAGGATGGAAAAGAGGAAGATGGCATGGGTGACACGTCGGCAAAAGAGACGGCATTGCGCAATCTCCATGACGAAATCGCTTTCCGGAGACAGGCCCCGGGAAATTCGCCCCCTTGGATGGCTATAAGTCCGGCCTGTTCTCCGCCGAGACGCCGCCCGGGGGGATGTAGATCGGTCGCGGCGGCCGAATCCGGTCGCGCCAAGTCTTGATGATGATCGCGTAACCCAAGCACCCTCCGATGATCCCGATGACAAAGGCTCCCAAATAAAGAGAGATTACTCCCTCGCGCGTGAAGAGGTCACGAGGAGCAGTCGAGATATGGCGCCAGACCGCGGCGGGATTTGTCCCCCGCACCAGTTCGCCGACGAAATAGCACGCCGGCAGGTGGACGGGTGCGGTCAGCGGTGTCGAAAGAAACTGCAACGCAATGCACAGAAGTAAGTTACCGCGGACGCAGAGCGCCGCGATCACTGCAAAGAGCGACTGGGCCGGGAGAAACGGCATCACCGTGATGGGAAAACCCACCAGCCACGCTCGGGCGAGAGACTCGCGCGTGGGGCTCCAAAGCTTCTTATCGAGTATGCGATCGCCCAGCCGAGAGTGAATCCACCCTCCTTTGAGGCGGCTGCGCGAAAGACGGCTGCGGTGCATCAACCGCATGGCCCAGAGCGGGAGTCTCATGATGCGGTCCGCGCCGTGGAACTCAAATCGTCCGCAGGCCTGCCCCGGGGAGAACGCGAATCGCGCCTCGGATCGATGCGGAAAATCGAGCGACGGACGGTCATGCGGTATGCTCCAAATCGTCGGAGAAACGTAACCAGCGGGAGATAGGTCATTTATTTTGGCAAGAACCACCGTCTTTCGCATGGGGCGCATCCCCTTCAAACGTGGCTCGTGCAGGTGAGAGAAGTTCTCCTCCTTGTAAGCCGGGCGCAACCTTCGGCGAACATTTCGTCCCGGCTGGTTTGCTCACGAGCGATTTCCGGCACTTGTCCACAGGTTTGTTCCGCGAACATTCTAAGGAGGGCATGAAAAGTGCTAAAGGATGTATGATTTCTAATCATGCGACCGCCCGATCTACGTTTTAGCCGGTTTTTGACACCCATCGCCGGGTGCGACGTCTTTATTTTGTCCTGGCCGCATGCGCAGACATCTTCTATTACATTGATAAATAATAGATTATGTGAGCGGAAGGAAATTTCCGTTCCTGAAGCTATCCTCACTCCAAGTCAAGGGGCAGAATGCTTGGCCGAGCCCGTTCGCTCGAAGTGCGAGATGAAAACAGCCTCCGTTGAGGGCTCCCACGCCGCGATTCGTCTCACTTTCCCTCGGAGTTTTAAACGTTTCTTGTCTACCGGGCCCGAGTCGGACGGCAGGGAGCTGTTGGATGAAGGGGTGAAAAATAACGGCCCTCCCTAGGTAGAGCCGAATGCCAGGTTCGTCGGTGGTCTCTCGTTCATCTCATCTCAATCCGTTCAGTTTCTTCTCTTCATGATTTTATTTCTAGTTCGTCCAGCCCGACTTTTGTCGAGCCTTCTTCTTTTTGCCTGCGCCGTCGCGACCAGTCATGCTCAAGCCCCCGCCGCGGCTCCCGCCGCTCCGGCGGAACCCACGCTTGAGCAGCGCGTCGCCGACATCGAAGCCTATATGAACAACGGGGCACGTACGCCCGACGTCGCGTCGAAAGTTGCCGGTCCCGGTCCCGGTCACAATGCGTGGCAAATGGTCAGCACCGCGTTGGTTCTTTTTATGACCTTGCCTGGGTTGGCGCTCTTCTACGGCGGCTTGGTTCGCCGGAAAAACGTCCTTTCGGTCCTTGCTCAATGTTTAGGCATCGCCGGCTTGGTCACCATCCTTTGGTGGGCGATCGGGTACAGCTTGTCGTTCTCCGGGGGCAACGCGTTCATTGGAGACACCGCCAATATGTTCCTCAACGGGGTCGAACCGGGCAAAGTGGGCGCGGGCTACCATTGGATCAGCGACAGCATGTGGGCGATGTTCCAGCTCACGTTCGCGATCATCACGCCAGCCCTCATCATCGGCGCTATCGCCGAGCGCATGAAGTTCATTGCGGTCCTGATGTTCGTCACGCTCTGGATGTTCGCGGTTTATTTCCCCTTCGCCCACATGGTCTGGGCGACCTCGGGTTTCATGTGTGGGCCTCTCAATCCGACCGCGGGCATCAAGGCGATCGACTTCGCCGGTGGCACCGTGGTGCATATGACCTCGGGTTGGAGCGCGCTGGTCCTTTGCATGATGTTGGGTAAACGCTCGGGTTACGGCAAAGTGCCGATGCCCCCGCATTCGATGGTCCTTTGTATGGTTGGCACGGGTATGCTCTGGGTGGGTTGGTACGGGTTCAACGCCGGTTCCGCGCTCGGCGCCGATGCGATCGCCGCCAACGCGTTCACGACGACCACGCTCGCCGCTGCGGTTGCCGGATTCGTCTGGGCGCTCGCCGAATGGGTGACCCGCAAGCGCGCCAGCGTGCTCGGCTTCTGCTCCGGTATTGTCGCGGGCTTGGTGGTGATCACGCCGGCCGCCGGTTTCGTCACCGCGACGTCCGCCGTCATCATGGGCGTTCTCGCCGGCATCGTACCGTTCTTCGCGGTCGCCTATTTGAAGAAGATGCTGGGTTACGACGACGCGCTCGACACCTTTGGTATCCACGGCGTGGGCGGCACCTTGGGTGCGATCCTCACCGGCGTCTTCGCCGACGAACGCGTCAACTCCGTGGTAGGGCCACTCAAAGCCGGCTTGCTCGGCGAGCAGCTTAAGGCCGTTGCGATTACCATCGTCTGGAGCGTGGTCGCCACCGCGGTCATCGCCCTGATCGTCAAAATCACCGTCGGTCTGCGGGTCACTCCGGAGGTCGAATCTGCCGGCCTCGACGTCAGCGAACACGGCGAAGAAGGCTACATTTCCTGACCGCTCGCTAACTCCAATCGTTTACCATGAAAATCATCATCGCCATCATCAAACCGTTCAAGCTCGAGGAAGTGAAGGAAGGGCTCACGGAAATCGGCATCGAAGGCATGACCGTGACGGAGGTCAAGGGCTTCGGCCGTCAGAAGGGTCACACCGAAATGTACCGCGGAAGCGAATACACGGTGGACTTCCTGCCCAAGGTCCAGCTCGAGATCGTCGTTGCGGACGACCTCGCGGACAAAGTCGTCAAAACCATCGTGGCGAAAGCCAAGACCGGCAAAATCGGCGACGGCAAGGTCTTCGTCCTCCCCGTTGAGCAGGCCATCCGTATCCGTACGGAAGAAACCGGCGACAACGCGATCTAGTTCCCGGCCGCGCGCGAGAGACCGCGCGACCTGGAGAAGGACCGGCCGGCGGGGATTCGATTCCATGCCGGCCGGCTTTTTTATGCCGGCGCGATCCTCCATGCTCCTGTGAAAAGATGGATCGACGCCGTTCAGCCAAGTACACCGGAGGATTTAACCGGAGTCGGCAAGAGGGCGCAGAGAGGCGGCAGAGGCGCTGCCGCGTCGGGAGGTCAGAACTCAGATGTCAGACAACTCAGTATTCCGTTTTCCGAATTCTAGATTCTATATT